>WNGR01000023.1_pt1 | contig 154361 bp, 136 predicted proteins | sample 5407581 | NCBI WGS metagenome assembly WNGR01 (sample SAMN13153383, study PRJNA577476) | soil metagenome | isolation source: 80 cm soil or saprolite under Garry oak tree replicate 2 | place: USA:California | collected 2016-06-15
CCACACGGCGTCCCCAAACTGTGAACGCCCGGCCCACCAGTCTCATCGGTGGGATTAACCTATCGAACCGCCGTATGCGGACCCGCTTGTACGGTGGTGTGGCAGGGGAGGAGAGGTGACTCTCCCCCCTATGCCGATTACCGAGGGAATGATGCTCAAAGGATAACGATGGTGATGCCGCGATTGAGGCGTCCGAAGTCGCGGTCGTTTTTGATGCTTTTGTCGCGCTTCACCAGGCTCCAGCTCGCCTCGTTGGATGGGCGGAAGTCTTCGCCGGGAATGAAATCGGAGATGAAGCCGTTGCGCTTGAAACGGTCGAGCGCCTTCCAGACCTCCTCGCGCAAACGTCCACCGACCCCGGTTGAGCCGTACCCGTGGATCACCTTGAGGACCGGCACGCGTTCGGCGCGGGCGGCCACCAGGGCGCGGTCCAGACGCAGAAGTCCGACGTTGACCGTCGGGTAGCCTTCCTCCAGATTGATGGTCTTGCAGGCCAACGTGGGCTCCTCCTGAGTTGTTGCTGGTTCATCCCCTCTTGGTATTAAATCAAACTATTGAAAATAAAGCTTTTGCAAAAACTCCAAATCCGAGCAAAAGCCCACTTCTAGTACTTGACAATCGCACGCTCATATTTCATGATTCTTTCGTGCTGATATTGCATCAAAATTTATAGAAGGCCGAGACCCCAAGCGGGGCGGCCACCGCAGACAAAATTCCTGAATCTAGGAGGATCATCGCCATGACGTTACTTACCCGTTGGGAACCTGTACGAGAACTTGCAATCTTCCAGGACCGCATGAACCGGCTGTTCAATGAGTCGTTTGGTCCGGTCGCAAGCCAGGAATCCCTCGCCGCTGGATCGTTTGTTCCGCCTGTCGATGTATATGAAGACGAGCAGGGAATCCGTTTGAAGATGGAAGTCCCGGGAATCGAAGAAAAAGACATCGACATTCAGCTCGAAAACAACCTGCTGACCGTGTGCGGCGAGCGCAAGCTGGAGAGCGAGACCAAGGAAGAGAATTACCATCGCATTGAGCGCCGGTATGGCAGCTTTACCCGCAGCTTCACGTTGCCGAATACGGTCAATCCGGAAGAGGTCAAAGCCGGCTATTCGAAAGGCGTGCTGGCCATCAACCTGGGCAAGAAGGCCGAAGCCAAGCCGAAGCAGATCAAGGTAAGCGTGACGCCTGAGATCGCGGAGAAGGCAATTAGCGGCAAGTAATTGACGTTGGGAAGCAGCGGGGCTCGTCGGGTCCCGCAGGGCATCCAAAAGGGGGAGCGTTGGATGGATCGAGAATCCTCCAGCTCCCCCTTTTCTTAAGTTTTCAGAATAGGATTGATCCGCCGCGAAAGGGCTTCCCGATTGGGTGAGTTCAGCCGCTGCGTAAGGAGCATTGATTATGGCAATTCGTTGGGATCGGTTGACCGTGAAGGCGCAGGAGGCGATGCAGCGGGCCAGTGAACTGGCCAGCGAGAATGGCAATCCGGAGCTTTTGCCGCTTCATTTGCTGGCAGCGCTGCTCGAAGATCGCGAAGGCATCGTCGCGCCTTTATTGACGCGCGCCGGAGTACAGATCGCGAATCTGCAAGGACAGGTGCGACGCGATGTTGCGGGGTTGCCGAAGCTGGCGCACGCTGCGGCCCAACCTCACTTGTCGGACGCGACGTCGGAGATGCTCGACCTGGCGTTCAAGGCTGCGGCCAACTTCAAGGACGAGTACGTCTCCACCGAGCACCTGTTGCTTGGGATGATCGCGATGAAGCGCGATCCGGCGCAGCAGCTTTTGAGTGGGCTCGGTGTATCGCAGGATTCGTTGCTGAAGGCGTTGGCCGCCGTTCGCGGCAATCAGACGGTCACCGACCAGAATCCCGAGTCGAAGTATCAGGCGCTGGAGCGCTATGCGCGCGACCTGACGGAACTGGCGCGGCGAGGCAAGCTCGATCCCGTGATCGGGCGCGACGAAGAGATTCGGCGCACGATCCAGGTTCTGTCACGACGCACGAAGAATAATCCCGTGCTGATTGGCGAGCCGGGAGTGGGCAAGACGGCAATCGTCGAAGGATTGGCGCAGCGTATCGTCTCCGGAGATGTTCCGGAGCAGCTCAAGAACAAGCGAGTGGTATCGCTCGATTTGGGTGCGATGGTGGCTGGCGCAAAGTATCGCGGCGAGTTTGAAGACCGTCTGAAGGCCGTGCTCAAAGACATTGAAGAGAGCGCGGGTACCATCATCTTGTTCATCGACGAACTGCACACGCTGGTAGGAGCCGGTGCCGCCGAAGGCGCGATGGACGCAAGCAACATGTTGAAGCCTGCGCTGGCCCGTGGCGATCTGCGCGCGATTGGCGCAACCACGTTGAACGAGTATCGCAAGTACATCGAGAAGGATGCGGCGTTTGAACGGCGCTTCCAGATCGTCTATGTCGGCGAGCCGTCAGTTGAGGACACGATTTCCATTCTGCGCGGACTAAAGGAGAAGTACGAAGTGCATCACGGCGTCCGCATCAAGGATTCGGCAATTGTCTCGGCGGCGATGCTGTCACATCGCTACATCAGTGACCGTTTTCTGCCGGACAAGGCAATCGACCTGATCGATGAGGCTGCTGCTTCCTTGCGTATTCAGATTGACTCGATGCCGACGGAGATCGACCAGTTGCAGCGGCGCTCGACGAGTTTGGAGATCGAACGCCAGGCGTTGAAGAAAGAAAGCGACGCAAACTCGAAGGAGCGTCTTGCGGTGGTAGAACGCGAACTGGCCGAGCTTCGCGAGCAGTCCAATGCGTTGAAGGCGCGCTGGCGCGAGGAGAAAGACAGCATCGCCGGAGTGCGCACGCTCAAGGAAACTATCGAGCAACTGAAGTTGCAGCAGGTCGAGGCCGCACGCAAAGGCGAGTACGAACGCGCTTCAAAGTTGCAATATGACGATCTTCCCAAGGCGGAGCATCAATTGGCGGAGCTGACTGCGAAGGCCGAGAGCAACCAGTCGCGCATGCTGAAGGAAGAGGTGGACGAAGAAGATGTCGCCCGCATTGTCAGCCGCTGGACGGGCATTCCGGTATCGAAGATGTTGGAAGGCGAGGTGAAAAAGCTGGTGCAGATGGAATCCCGTTTGCGGCAGCGGGTGATCGGGCAGGACGAAGCTCTGGAGAAGGTGGCAAATGCCATCCGGCGTTCGCGCGCTGGATTGAGCGATCCGCGACGTCCGATTGGCTCGTTTATTTTCCTTGGTCCTACAGGCGTCGGTAAGACGGAGCTTGCCCGGGCCTTGGCCGAGTTCCTGTTCGATGATGAGCACGCCATGGTACGTATCGACATGAGTGAATATATGGAAAAGCACTCGGTGTCGAGATTGATTGGCGCGCCTCCGGGATACATCGGTTACGAAGAAGGCGGACAGCTCACGGAAGCCGTGCGCCGTCGTCCGTACTCGGTGCTGCTGTTTGATGAGATTGAGAAGGCCAATCCCGATGTGTTCAACGTCTTCCTGCAGATCATGGATGACGGACGGCTGACGGATGGCAAGGGTCGAGTGGTGGATTTCAAAAACACGATCCTCATCATGACCTCAAACATCGGTTCGCTCTCGCTCTCCGGAGACCTGACGGCCCCCGAGCGCTTTGCGCGAGCTTCTGAGCAGGTGATGACCGCCCTGCGCGGCCACTTCAAGCCGGAGTTCCTGAACCGTATCGACGATATCGTGGTCTTCCGTCCGCTGGGCCATGAACAGCTTACAAAGATCGTGGATCTGCGGTTGGAGGATTTGAAGAAACTGCTGGCCGACCGCAAGGTGACTATCGAACTCACGGATGCCGCCAAACGCACGCTGTTCACCAGCGGGTACGATCCGGCTTATGGAGCGCGTCCGCTGAAGCGGGCGATCCAGCGGTTGGTGCAGGACCCGTTAGCCATGAAGATTCTCGATGGCGAGGTACTGCACGGCGACCACGTTGTAGTGGACTCGAAGGATGACAAGTTGACCTTCGAGGTGCAACGCAAGGAAGCAGAGTCAGCGCCACAGTCGGAAGAGGCCACGCAGATGGCATAACAGATGCGATCTAAAACTGAGACGCCCTGGGAAAAACCCGGGGCGTTCTTTGTGCGTGAATTGTTGCGCTTGAAAATGTGTGGACAAACCTGGTCATTTCAGGAAAACTCATATTCAAACACTTCACACACAGGCAGTGAAAATGAGTGCAACCAGCATTTCGACCGCGCAGGTCGAAGCCGCGGTGCGGCGTTATTGGCGTGTATTGATGGAAAAGACCGCCGGGGAGATGGAGAATTTCTACTCCTACGATTCGACAGTATTCAATCCGTTCTCGCCTCGTACGGAACCCGGGCGCGTTTCAGCCACTCGCAAAGAGCGGGAGTACTTCACTCCGCAGACGACCTTTCACGCGGAGATCACCGGACACATCGAAGTGCAATTGCTGAGCGAAACGATTGCCGTGGCGAGTTACCCATTCCGCTGGACGGCGAAGAACATGGAAGTCAGCGTACTCGCCCGGAAGTTTGATAAAGCCGTGCGCGATGGCCGCGCAACCCAGGTGTTTGTTCTTGGTCAGGATGGCAGTCTGCGAATCGTTACCGAGCACCTTTCCGACATTTGGCGCGATCAGGCAAAGCCGGACGCCATCAAGGCCAAGTAGAACAAAGGAGCGCAGTTCACTCCGCGCTGAACATTGCGTAGAGCGCGGCGGTGCGAAGAATAATCAGTGTGCCCCAAAGGGCGATGCCGGAGATTCTCAGTTCGACAACGGCAGATGAGATTCCCGGTACGGCAGGCAGCAAACCAGCAGCGAGTAGGAGGATCGCGAGCCAATGCGCCCATCTCCAGCGCCGCCACAGACCAAATACCGCGATGGCGTGCACGGCAGCCGAGAGCAGGTAGGCGAGCGATCCACGCATCGCGACATCTTCGCCCACCACCCAGGCTCCGGAATTGAAGGCCAACCAGCCCGCGGCCACCGAGATTCCGTAGAAGGCACCAAACGCGGCAAAGGCCGCAAGCAGCACCGCGACGAAACGTTCGCCGTATGCCATGCCTTGCGGCCTTTCCACGTCTTCCAATTCAGTTCGATTCGCCATGCATTCCGTAGATCATGGGATGCAACTCAGGCGAGATCGAAGAGCAGCACTTCAGCGTCTTCCGTCGCTTCGAGCTTCAGCGTGGCCTCGTTACTCACTCCGGCGCCGTCGCCCTGCTTGAGCTGCGTTCCGTTCAGCTTTGCCGCGCCCTTTGCCACCTGCAACCAGGCGTGTCGTCCCGCTGGCAGATCGATGGGCAGGCTCTCTCCGGGAGCGAGTTTGGTCACCAGCAGTTTGGCGTCGGCATTAATCTTCACCGAACCGTTCTCACCAGTTGGCGAGGCGATCAAGCGCCACTGATTGCGCTTCTCCTCGTCAGGGAAAGCCTTCTGCTCATAGCTCGGCTCAACGTCCAGCTTGTCCTCGTCTGGAATAATCCAGATCTGCAACAGGTGCACCGGCTCGCTTGGCGAAGGATTGAATTCGCTGTGCACGATGCCCGATCCGGCGCTCATTCGCTGGCCGTCTCCGGGACGAATGACTTCTCCTGTGCCAAGGCTGTCGCGATGTTCCAGTTGTCCGCTCAGAACGTAGGTGATGATCTCCATATTGTCGTGCGGATGCATGCCAAATCCGCGACCGGCGTCCACCACATCCTCATTGATCACCCGTAGCGCGCGGAAGTGAACGTGCTTCGGATCATGGTAAGCCGCAAACGAAAAGGTGTGATAGGTGTCGAGCCATCCGTGCTCAAAGTGTCCTCGCTGGTCGGCGGGTCGAAGTGTGATCATTTGTTTACCTCCTGGCACCGTTATTGAGCCATCTGAGGAATTAGATGTTGCAACAGATAATAACGATTCAGGCAACAGCCCGCGCAACTTCAGTTGTCCTGCCGCGCGTCTCAACACGTTGGGAGGCTAGACATTTATGGCAACAGCAAAGGGCAGCACACGTCACACGGCAGCACGCAAGGCGGCGAAGCGCTCGAGTACGAAGTCGGCTTCGGCCAAGAGATCGTCCACGAAGAAGGCTTCCGCTAAGAGGGCTTCCACCAGAACGGCTTCCAAGAAGACAAGAACCTCGCACCGCAAGTACAGTCCCTCGGCAAGCGCCCATGTGGAAGAAGAGATGAAGGAGATGAAGCAGGGGAAGCTCAAGAGCGGGCGCAGTGGCAAGAAAGTTACGAACCCGAAGCAAGCAATCGCAATCGGGCTTTCAGAGGCGCGGAGATCCGGAGCGAAGCTGCCGCCGAATCCGCATCGCAAGGCTGCGTAGGTTGAAAAGCTGCTGATCAAGCCGGTAGTATTCGCCTGCTTGATCGGGGGCAAAGGGAGGCTCGCTCTACGCGGGCCTCTCATCATAATCGATTGTCTTAATTACTCGCTCCACCGCTACTGTTTTTGCTCCCGCCTGGGTTTCCTTTTGAGCCACCTCTTGAGCCACCGTTTGAGCCACCGTTTGAGTTGTTGGAGGAACTGGCGCTGGTTGCGGCGGGCGTGCTGGCGGTTGAACCCTCAGAGCTCTTCGACGCGCTAGAGCCATCGCCGCTTCCGCTGTCCTTGCTGGATGATGCGCTCTCAGAGCTGCCTTCCGATGAGCTTGATCCGGAGAGACCAGAGCCGTTCTTGCCGCCGTAATCGGAGACATACCACCCGGAGCCTTTGAACTGAATGGCCGGAGCCGAGATTAGCTGCTCGATGGTTTCCTTGTGACACTTCGGGCAGATTGTAAGCGGAGCGTCGGAAAACTTCACAATGCGCTCAAAACGATGAGCGCAGTTACTGCATTTGTACTCGTATAAAGGCATGATTCCTTCGGATTAACCCTTGCCGTGGGAGTAGGCGCGGCGTTTTATTTCGGACTCCTGTACTTTGATTCTAGGTTCCTGCAGGCGATGCGGTCAATTTTGCACGTCCGCCTCTGTTACACTTCGCGCTTGGCGCACCTATCGTGGCGCTGCCCACCGCTGCAGTTCTGGAGAAGAAAGAATGCCTGCAACTCAACCCTCGCTCTACTTGGTCGGGACGCCTATCGGAAACCTTGAGGACATTTCCCTGCGCGCTCTGCGCATTCTCAAGGAAGTCGATCTGATCGCCTGCGAGGACACGCGGCAGACTTCGAAATTGCTCAACCATTACGGGATTGAGACCCGCACGATCAGCTATCACGAGCATAACGAGCTGACGCGCTCGGCAGAGCTGATCATGCATCTCGAACAGGGACAATCGATTGCCGTGGTGACCGACGCCGGAATGCCGGGCGTCTCCGACCCAGGCTATCGGCTGGCAGCGCTGGCCATTCGGCACAAGATTCCCGTGGTGCCGATCCCGGGAGCCTCCGCCTTCCTGAGTGCGCTGGTTGCCAGCGGCCTGCCGACGGATTCGTTTGTCTTCCATGGCTTTCTACCGTCGAAGCTGGGCCAGCGACGCAAGTTGCTGGAGCAGATTCAACACTCACCGCGCACCCAGATTTTCTACGAAGCGCCGCACCGCCTGGTCGCCACGCTGGAAGATATCGCCGAGGTGCTCGGGCCGCATCGTCACGTTGTGGTGGCCCGCGAGGTCACAAAGATCTACGAGGAATTCGTGCGCGCCACAGCCGCCGAAGTGCTTGATGATTTCAAGAAGCGCGATGAGGTGCGCGGCGAGATTACCCTGCTGATCGCCAAGGGCGAGGAACAACACGGGCTTCCCGCGGTAACGCAGAAGAACGCCCGCACCCGCGTCCGCGAACTAATGAAGTCCGGCGAAATCGACGAGAAAGAAGCGATGAAGCGGGTAGCGAAGGAGATGGGCATCAGCAAGAGCGACGTGTACCGGGATATGCAGAAGGATGGGAAGAAGTAAGGGCCGCGTGACGGTCTCAGAGTTCCTCATGAAAATCATGTTGGAGATGATGTCGTGGTCGTCGTCGCAGCCCGACGCGTGCTGGCACGTCAAGCTCCAGCGTCGTGCACCTATCGGTTCCCTCCAGTGCCGGCCAGAACGCGCACTGAGTTCATCACTGCTTCGAACGAACGAGAGGAGTTTTGGCATGGAAGGCGCAAACCGGCGACTGATGTGGCATGGCATGGTGCTATTCCTGCTCGGGTTGATTACAGGTTTCGCGGAGTTGCATTTCACCAACATCCGCATGGGCCTTGCTGCGCACCTCGAAGGTGTACTGAACGGTACCTTCCTGCTCGCTCTCGGCGCTGCCTGGACCGGAGTGCGACTGTCGCAACGAACCAGCCGTGTCGCATTTTGGATGGTGCTCTACGGCACCTATGGCAACTGGACGATGACCACTCTCGCCGCGATTTTTGGGACCGCAGCCCTCTCTCCCATCACCGCCGCAGGCCACAGCGGACAGCCTTGGCAAGAGAGCTTTGTCACCATTGGATTCATGTCAATCGGCCTTGCCATTGTCGGCGCCGCCGCGATCATTCTGTGGGGATTTCGTGCGCGAGCGTTGGCGACACTCTCCGCCGATTGAATTACGGCCCAATTCCCGGGCGTCAGTGAATCACTTCTCTACTGCTCTCAGCAGTTCCTGTGTGTACTCGTGCTTGGGCGCGCTGGTGATTTGCTCGGCGTCGCCGAGTTCGACGATCTTTCCCCGGTGCATGACGGCTATGCGGGTGGAGAGATACCGCACGACGGGCATCGAGTGGGAGATGAACAGGTAGGTCAGTCCAAACTCTTTTTGTAGCTGCTTGAGCAGGTTTACGATTTGCGCGGCCACGCTCACATCAAGTGCGCTGACCGCCTCATCGGCGACGATGAAGCGGGGACGGAGGGCTAGGGCGCGGGCGATTCCGATGCGCTGGCGTTGTCCGCCGCTGAATTCGTGGGGATAGCGGGCAAGGGCGCTGGCTTCCAAGCCGACGGCGCGCATCAGCTCCGCGGCGTGCTGGCGCAGGATGGGCTTGCCGGGGTTGTCGTGGATGATCAGCGGCTCGATGACAATCTCCTCCACCGTCAGGCGCGGATCGAGCGAGCCGAATGGGTCCTGAAAGATTATCTGCATCTCGCGCCGGGCTTCGCGAAGAGCGCGTGCGCCGAGCGATGTGATCTCAGAGCCGTCGAAGCGCACCACTCCGCTCGTGGGCTCGATCAGGCGCAACAACATGCGGCCCAGCGTGCTCTTGCCGCAGCCGGACTCGCCGACCAGCCCAAGGGTCTCTCCTTTTTCGATCGTGAGGGAGACATCATCCACCGCCCGGAGACCTGCTCCGGAGCTGCGCCCGAAAGCGTCACCCGTGGCGTAAACCTTCGTAAGATGTTCGGCTTGGACAAGGGCCATGTGAGCAGCGTAACAGAAGCGGGTGTGTACGAGGTTTCGCTAGGTTTGTAACGAGGTTTCGCAAGGTTGGCAAAGTTTCGCAAGGTTTCGCGAGGTTTGAAGCAAAGCAGCTTCCAGCCATGCGAGCGGGTTCGGCTCCCAACCTTGCCAACCTTGCCAACCTCGCGAAACCTTCATCTTTCTCCCCAATTTAGCAAGCCCGGCTACGCCGCAATATCCATCAGGTATCCGCCGCTCGCGTGGTAAGATTTTCCACAGCTAATTACAGAGAGAGAACCACTTGATCGAGCTTGCGCCTTCCATTTTGTCGGCTGATTTTGCCCGCCTTGCCGAAGAGGTCCAGCCAGTGCTGGAGGCGGGAGCGACGGTGTTGCACGTCGATGTGATGGACGGGCACTTTGTACCGAACATCACCATCGGACCTCCGGTGGTCGCCGCCCTGCGCAAGCACGTCCAGGCGCCACTCGACGTTCACCTGATGATCGAAAATGCTGACCAGTACATTCCAGCGTTTGTCGATGCCGGGGCCAGTTGGATTAGCGTGCATCAGGAAGCCTGCGTGCATCTGGACCGGGTCGTGGAGCACATTCGTTCGCGTGGCGCGCTGGCCGGAGTTGTCCTGAATCCGGCTACACCCGTAGCGACCCTGACCGACATTCTGGACATTGTGGATTACGTGCTGGTGATGTCGGTGAATCCCGGCTTTGGCGGACAGAAGTTCATTCCGCGAACACTGGGGAAGATTCGCCATCTTGCGGAATTGCGCGCCCAGCGTTCTCTTGGCTTCCGTATTGAGGTCGATGGCGGCATTACACTTGATACCATAGCTGCTGTGGTGCAAGCTGGCGCCGAGATCATGGTAGCCGGCAACGCTGTTTTTGGCCGTGGTAATTCCGGCCACAACGTTCAACAGCTTCTGCAGGCCGCGCGTTCGGCCACTTTGCAGAAGGCTTAACCGCTCATTCAGTTCTACCGAGGTGTCTCCGGCATGTTTCGTCGCGTACTCATAGCACTGTTGCTGGCCACAAGCTTGCTTACCGCTGTTGCCTGCAAGAACAAGAAGGCCACCAACCCCCTGGCTCATATCAATTCCAAGCAGCCGGACAAGGTGCTCTTCGACCGCTCCATGGAGGCGATGAAGCAGCGCAAGTATGACGTCGCGCGCATTACGCTGCAGACGCTCATCAATACCTATCCGGACTCCGAATTCGTGGCGCGCGCCAAGCTGACCGTCGGCGAATCCTGGTACCAGGAAGGCACCACTGCGGCGCTGGCCCAGGCCGAGACCGAGTTCCGCGACTTCATCACCTTCTTCCCCAATATGCCGGAAGCGGCTGAAGCGCAACTGAAGATCGCCGACATTCACTATCGCCAGATGGAGAAGCCGGACCGCGACTACGCGCACGCCCGCCGTGCAGAGGACGAATACCGGCAGTTGCTGATGCAGTATCCCGACAGCAAACTGGCCGACACTGCACGCCAGCGTTTGCTCGAAGTGCAGGAAGTTCTGGCCGAGCGCGAATTCCGCATTGCACGCTTCTATTACCTGCGCCAGTCGCTGCTGGCCTCGGTGGCAAGGGCCAAGACGCTGACCGACACCTATCCTCTTTATAGCAAGTCCGATGAAGGGCTTTTCATGCTCGGCCAGTGCTATGAGTTGCAAGCCGAGCGGACCCGCGCGGTTAAGGCTCCGGATGCTTTGAAGCAGAAGCTGATCAAGGGCTATCTCGATAATGCCGCGCAGGCCTACGACAAGATTGTGACTCGCTATCCGGCCATGCCGCGCTACCAGGATGCGCGCCGCCGTCTGTCAGCCATTGACCGACCGGTGCCGACTCCGACGCCGGAAGCAATCGACCTGAATAAGAAGGAGCTGGCGAGCCGCACGGCGACCACGCGCTACGGACGCTTCCTGACCAACATGAGTAAGCGTCCCGATCTCAGTGCCGCGGTTCGGGTCGGTGATCCTTCGCTGGTCGATCCTAAACAGACGGACGCGCCGAACCTGGTGCGCGAGATCAACTCGGTTGTGAAGTCTGAGATGGATGCCGGTAACGGTACAGGCAAGGTTTCCGTGGAGACGGTGAACGGGAACGGCGGCAAGATTCCAGAGAATCAGCCCGCACCGCGTTCGACAGAGGCGGCCGTAAACCCCAGCGATGTCCCGGCGGAGGCGCCTCCGCAACTGAATGAGAGCACGTCGATTTCCGGTGATGGGTCTTCCAGTTCGACCACCTCTCCGAATGCCACTACCAGTTCTTCGGCGAATACTTCTTCCACGAAAGACGATAGCAAGAATGCTTCATCCAGCCGCAAAGCGAAGAAGAAACATCGTCTGAGGATTCCTATTCCGTTCTAGTCGTTCGGAATCCGCACAAGACAAGGCCCGCTCACGTTACTATGGGGCGGGCCTTGTTCTTCCCTTCTGTTCGCCCGAATGACCGCGATTGATTGACCTTGCAATTGGAACGCGTTAACGTGACACTTTAGTGCACTCCATAATCTAAATGTGTCAGGACGCGCCGTGCCGCTCAACATCCTTCTAGCCGATGACAGCGTACCCGCCCAGAACATGGGCAAGAAAATCCTTGTTGATGCAGGCTATAGCGTTCTAACGGTCAGCAACGGTCTAGAGGCGCTTCGAAAGATCGCCGACGTTCAACCCGACATCGCTATTCTCGACATCTTCATGCCCGGATACACAGGCTTGGAGATCTGCGAAAAGCTGCGGGCCAACGCCGCAACCGCCGCTCTGCCCGTCGTTCTCACGGTGGGTAAGCTGGAGCCATATCGTCCGGAAGATGGCGAGCATGTCCACTCGAATGCGGTCATCGTAAAGCCGTTTGCCGCGGCTGAGCTGATTTCGGCCGTCCGCAGCCTGATCGGCGCTCCCCATGTGGATGCTCCGGCGGTGGAATCTGCCGCGCCCGCGGAACCCGCATCCGAGGCTGAAATCGCGCCGGAAGAGGAGCGGAACGAGCCGCCGTACGCCTATGGTGGACCTTCGCCCCTCGACGAGAGCGCATCGGCACCGGCCATGGAATCCTCGAGTGTGTATGGCGAGGTCTCCGAAGAATCGGACCGGCCCGAGAGCCTCGTTTTCAATCCAGATGCCAAGGCCACGCCGTTCCGCGCTTCCGTTCCAGACCTTGAGCCTTCGGGGCTGAAGTCGGGTACAGGTTTTGCCTCGGCATTCGCGGACTTCGATCTCGAGGCTGACGAACCCGGGTTTGCCACCGCGCCAGTCTTTGAAGATTCCGTCGTCACCGAGGCACCCGTCTTCGCCGCTGCTGCACAAGCTGAAACCGCCGCTGCCCTTCCGGAAACGCAGACCACAGCGCAGGCTGTTGCCGCCACTGCCGAGGAGAGCCATTTTGAGATAGCTGCGGCCCCGGCCATGCAACCTTCCGTCCGGGAGTTTTCGATTTTCGATCCGTTGCTGGAAGTGCAAAAGGACTCGCCTCAGAGCGAGTTTCAGCCCAGTGTGCTTGAGTCCAGCGTGCTTGAAGTTGGAGAAGTTCCCGAGCAGCTCTTCGAAGAATTTGCGCCTTTGCCGGAGTCGGTTCCCGAGGAACCGGAAGAACAGCTTTCGGAGGAGCAAAAAGCTCGACGCCTGGCCTTTGAAGAGCTTTTCAACTCAGACGAGCCACTTCCAATCGATGATCTCCCCGCTGAAAGCGCGCCGGAGTCAGCTCTTGAATCGTCCTTTGTGTCCGCCCCGCCGGAACCTCAACCAATGGAATCCGACTCGTTGCCAGTCCAGCAGGAGGAGGCGGTGAACGCGGGTTCGGAGAGGTTCGAGCGAGACCCGATGTTGGAAGACGACCTTCACGCCATCGCGGCAGCGCCCGCGCCGGAGCCAGTCGAAAGCGCATTTGGAAACCTGCAGATCGACGACCTTTTACCGGCAGAGCCGCATGAGACCGTATCAATGGAGGCGTCGGCAACGTCTGTTGAAGCGCCTGCAATGGAGGCGTCTTCGATCGAAATGCCGATGGTTGAAATTCCTGCCATCACCGCAGTCGAATCGGCAGATCAGACCGAAGTTGCGTCGCCAGCATTCGTGCCAGATCCTTCGCTGACCGTCATCGAGGTAGAACCGTTTGATCCGCGATCGATGCCGGAAATATTGGCAGAAATTGCTCCGGTGCTTCCGGAGTCGCAAACTGTATTCGAGCCGCAGAACCTCGACATAGAGGAACCAGGGGCACTTGAGGTGGCAAACTTTGAGGTGGCGAATTCTCAGGCCGTAAACCATGAAGCGGTGAGCGAAGTTGCGCCCACCGAGCAGGATCTGACCCTGGCCGACTCGCCCGCGCTTGCGGTGCAGGATGAGACGGAGCCGATCTCGGCTCCTGACTCCGCGCCCACTCTGGAAGAGTTGGAAAGTTTGGAACTCGGACAGACTCACCCCGAGAGCTACGAGTCAGATATTTACCCCGTGACTGAACCGGCCGCGGAACTGAGTAAAGCAGAGATTGCTCCCCTCGTCGAAGCGGTACCCGAGGTGAACGAGGCGGAACGGGTTCATCAGGCCGTTGAGCGAGTCTTTGACCGATTCAAACCTCTGCTGGTCGCCGCCATTGTGCGCGAACTAGCCCGTCACGATTAAAGCGGTTCCATAGTAGATGTGTGTGCCAGGTGCTAAGAGGGTCATCCTGAGCGCAAGCGAAGGACCCCAGCAATGCCCAAGTCTCCCGTGCGGCCTCAAGTTTTTCAGCCCGCCATCGATTCTTCTTTTCCTCGCTCTCGCGGGATATACCTTCCTTGAAACCGTTCTAGTCTAGCAATCGCCGGCAGCGAAAGATCGAGGACACGGATTCGATTCCGTGCCCTTTCCTATTGCGATCGTCCGAAGTGAGACGCGCCTACGAGGGTTCAATCCTCATGCTCAAGTCAACCGCGCGGGCCGAGTGCGTCAGCGCGCCAATGGAGATGTAGTCCACACCTGCCTCCGCATACCTCCGCACGTTTTCTAGAGTGATTCCGCCGGAGGACTCGATCTTCATCGCCGGAAATTCATCGCGGATTCGCGCCACTGCCTCGCGGGTCTGAATCGGAGTCATGTTGTCCAGCAGAATGGATTCCGCGCCGTACTTCAGCGCCTCATCCAGCTCCTGCATGTTGCGCACTTCCACCTCTACCGGTTGCTCGCCCTTTCGATTCGCCAGCGCGCGCTCGATGGCGACTTGAACTCCGCCTCCAAGGTCGATGTGGTTGTTCTTGATCAGAATGCCGTCGGAAAGATCGAGGCGATGATTGAAACATCCTCCGCAGCGCACCGCATATTTTTCGAGCAGCCGCAGGCCGGGAACGGTCTTGCGGGTGTCGAGAATCTTTGCTTCCGTGCCTTCGACGGCCAGTGCGTACTTGTGGGCAATGGTGGCAATGCCGCTCAAGTGTTGCAACAGGTTCAGGATCAGGCGTTCGCAACTCAGCAGCACGCGCGCGTTGTGCCGGATGGTGGCAACGGCCTCGCCCCGGTGCAAGCTCACGCCGTCGAAAATCTCCTGCGGAATGCTGACCTCGGGATAGGCGTGCGACTCGCCTTCGAGGTCGGCAAAGACCTCGAAGATTCGCTGCACCGCCGCGATGCCCGCCAGTACGCAATCCTCTTTGGCGATGATGGTCGCCATCGCCATCTGATGCGCATCGATGGTCGCCAGGGTCGTCGCATCGCGGGTGGCCTGATCTTCCAGCAGCGCGTTGGAGAGGATAGCGGTAATCCGCCGGCTATTCCAGTTCATTGTCCGTTCCTCTTGCCGTCCAACTCATCCAGGCGAGACTTCGCTTTCTCGATCAGCGATTCCAACTCCACGCGCCGTGTCTTCAGCCCTTCCACCACCTTTGCGGGAGCCTTTGCGAGAAAGCCTTCGTTCTGAAGTTGCCCACTGTTGCGGCCGTATTCAGCGTTCATCTTCTCCAGCTCTTTGTAGGCACGAGCCTTCTCCGCTTCCACGTCAATCTTCTGCTCGTAAACAAGCCGAACCTCAAAGCGCGCCGTCGCTCTGGAGTTTGTCGCCTTCGAAAGTGACTCCCCCACAAAGGTCAGCGCGGAAACATTGGCGAGCTGCTCAATCGCTCCGGTGTTGGCCTCGATCACCGCGCGGACTTCACTAGTGGTGAAGACCTCTATCGGCAGCTTCTCTTTCTGGCCGACCTTCAACTCGGCGCGAATGTTGCGCACGGAGACGATCAGGTCCTGCAGGATCGCCATATCGCGCTCGGCGTTAACATCCAGTTGCGCCGCATCGGTCTCCGGATAGGCGGCCAGCGCGATAGATTTCAGCGGTGTTTTGCCGTCGTATACGGCACTCCAAATCTCCTCGGTGATGAATGGCATGAACGGCGCAAGCATCCGCAATGCGCCTTCAAAGACGCGCACCATATTGGCAAAAGCAGCGCGAGCCACTTCGCGATCCGCCGAGAGCAGACGCGGCTTGAGCAATTCGACGTACCAGTCGCAGTACTCGCCCCAGAAGAAGTGATAGACCACGTGCGCCGCTTCGTGGAAACGATACTCACGCAGCGCGGAGGAAACCTCGCCCGCCACGCGGTTGAAGCGCGAAAGTATCCATCGGTCTTCCAAGGTCGCCGCGGCAAAGCCCTTGATTCCGATGGCGTCCTTCGGTTTCCTCTCGCTGGCAAATTCCGACAGCGACCAGACGTTCTGTTCCGCCGCACGGTCCACGTTCATAAAGAGGAAACGGGCCGCGTTCCATATCTTATTGGCAAACGCCCGATAGCTCTCCGTGCGGCTTTCGCTGAAGGCGATGTCGGTGCCCGGAGCAGCCATGGCGGCCAGTGTGAAGCGGGCCGCATCGGTGCCGAACCTCTCGATCACGCCGATCGGATCGACCACGTTCCCCTTGGTCTTCGACATCTTCTGCCGGTCCGCATCGCGCACCAGCGCATGGATGTAAACTTCGCGGAAGGGAACGATGTCGCGCTTGTCCGGCTTCTGCTCATCCATGAAGTGGGAGCCCAGCATGATCATGCGAGCCACCCAGAAGAACAGAATGTCAAAGCCTGTAACCAAGGTCGATGTGGGATAAAAGACGTCGCAATCCTGCGTCTTCTCCGGCCATCCCAAGGCCGAGAAGGGCAACAGTCCGGAGCTGAACCACGTATCCAGCACGTCGGTGTCCTGCTCGATCTTGTCGCTACCGCAATGTGCGCACTTCGTCGGATTCGTGCGTTCCACGGTGATCTCCTTGCAGTCGGCGCAATGCCACGCCGGAATCCGGTGTCCCCACCAGAGCTGACGCGAGATGCACCAGTCATGGATGTTCTCCATCCACTGCAGGTAGATCGTCTTGTAATTCTCGGGCGTGAACTTGATGCGTCCGTCGTTGACCACGTCGCGCGCCACCTGCGACAGCGACGGTCGTCCATCTTTTGTTTCCTTGTTCACCGCCAGGAACCACTGCGTAGAGATGCGCGGCTCGACCACGGTCTTGCAGCGGTCGCACTTGCCCAGCGCAACCACGTAATCTTTCGTGCCAACCAGCGCGCCTTCTGCTTCCAGATCGGCAACCACCCGCTCGCGGGCGGCGTAACGGTCCAGCCCCTTATAAACACCCGCGTTCTCGTTCATGTGCGCCGTCTCGTCCATAACGACCAGTTCTTCAAGCCCGTGGCGCTTACCGGCCTCGAAGTCATTAGGATCGTGCGCGGGCGTCACCTTGACGGCTCCGGTGCCGAACTCCGGCTGCGCCAGGTCGTCGAGAATGATGGGGATTTCGCGGCCCACCAGAGGCAGCTTCACCTTTTTTCCGTGCAGATGCGTGTAGCGCTCATCGCGCGGATTCACCGCCACCGCCGTATCGCCAAGCATCGTCTCCGGACGCGTGGTGGCAACCACAATGTATTCGCCCGGCAGGCCGACGACCGGATAGCGAATCTCCCAGAGCTTGCCCTGGGTCTCGTCGTGAACCACTTCCAAATCGCTGAGCGCGGTCATGCAGCGCGGACACCAGTTCACGATGTAAGTTCCGCGATAAATCAGTCCCTCTTCCCAGAAGCGCACAAAAGCTTCGCGCACTGCGCGCGAGAGGTGCTCGTCCATGGTGAAGAACTCGCGCGACCAGTCAACGGAATCGCCGAGCCTCTTCATCTGCTCCAGGATGTAGCCGCCGTACTGCTCTTTCCACTCCCAGGTGCGCTTGATGAAGGCTTCGCGACCAATGTCCTGGCGCTTTTTGCCCTCCGTCGCCAACTGCCGCTCCACCATCATCTGGGTGGCGATTCCGGCATGATCGGTACCGGGAAGCCACATCGCGTCCTTGCCCAGCATGCGCTGCCAACGGGCGAGAATGTCCATCTCCGTGTGGTTCAGCATGTGTCCCATGTGTAGGCGGCCGGTTACGTTCGGCGGAGGCAGCAGCAGAGAGAAGACGTTGGAACCGTCTTTGGGAGTTTCGGCGTGGAACAGGTTTTCGCTGACCCAGTACTCAGCCCAGCGTTTTTCAATCTCGGCAGGATCGTAAGCCTTTGACAGTTCGTGCGACATAAGACAGAAATTTCCTCAACGTAGAAATTTCAAGTTTATCAGAGCAGGCAAGCGCCCCGAATGGCCATCTCTTACGCCCACAAGCCCATCTACCCGCAACGCCTTCTTCGCTACTCCGCTGGAACTGATCCTCGAATACCTCGGCGCTCAAACCATCATTCTCGCCGGTATCACCACCAATGCCTGCGTCCTGATCTCTGCCGGAGATGTGTTCCTCAGAGGCTACCGCATGTTGGTCCCCTCCGACTGTGTCGCGGCACTGTCGGCGGATATCCAAAGGGCGGCGCTGAAGTTCATGGCCGAAAACTTCAATGCCGAGACTGCTCCGGCTGGCAAACTGGATCTAGGTTTGTTGCTATGTGCCAAGGCCGCGTAATTATTCGGCTTTATTGCGCGTTCTTGGTAAGGTAGGCCGCAAGGCCGCTTTCGAATCGCGAGTAGTTCGATTGCGTGGCGTTGGTCAGAGCCGCTTCCGGGGACTCACCGTCACTTAACAGTTCGAGCATGCGGTGCAGCGCCCGGGCTCCGAAGGCGGAACGCAGGTATTCGGTTGCAGCCAGCGATTCCGCATATGCGAGCTGTGCCTGCTCCTGGTTGAAGCGAATGAAGGAGCCTTCCAGATAACGCAACGGAGCCTGCTTGCCTTCGCGGAACAGGCTTGCGAGCGGCGCGGCAAAGTCGCCGGAGCTGCGGGGTTCCTCCATCTGCGCGAGACCTTCGTTCAGCCACGTCGGGCACCGTCCATGGGTCAGGGAATAAACGAAGGAGTGCGTCAGTTCATGCTTGAGCACGGCTTCCAGTTGCGGAGTTACTCCGGTCAGGTCGCGCACCGGGATGCGAAGTTTGCCGTCGTTCAGACCGTCGGCCCACTTTGGCGCCTGGGTCACGTTATAGAACTGCTGCTGGGTGTAGAGAATGACGGTGATCGTGCTCTCGGGAGCGAATCCGAGTTCGCGTTGAAGCTCGCCATACTGACGGTCTAGGGTGAACAAGAGTTCCGAGGGAAAGCGGAAGCCCGCCTCATGGCCTTCGTAACGCAGAACGAAGTGCTGGCTCTCCCGCTCGTTGAAACGGTTCTCAACCGCGCCTTCGCGTTCGGCCTTTGCCAGATATTGCGTGATGGCCTGATCCGGCTGTATCTCCTGCGCGCGCTTCCAGTTTTCAATGGCATCGGCAAAGCGTCCGGAATCGTAGTAGGCGAGCCCGGCAACCTGCAGAGCTTGCGCCGAGTTCGGTGCTTTGCGGACGGCGTTCTCCGCCTGCTTTACTGCCTCCGGATACTGGCCGCCATCGAGCAACAGGACGGCATACCACTCCAGCACCGAGGGTTGTTCGGGCGCGATCTCGACGCAGCGCCTCATGTATTTCCGCGCCGCTTCGCCATCGCCATGCTCAAATGAGTATTGGGCGGCAATCAGGTAGGCCGCCAACTTCCGGGGCGTACTCCCCTCAGACTCCACGTCATAGAGCGCCCGATCGCTAACGCGACCGTAGCTTACGATCAGGGAATACAATGCCTCGGCGTCCACGCCGCTTACCTGCGGCATAGAGGGCAGGGCGGCGGCAAGCTTGCTGTGAGAGATCACCTGCCGGGAGCCCGCCAGCGGAAGTGTGGAACCGGAGACCGCAGGCGGGGCAATTACACCGCTCTTCGATGTGCCTACGGAAAATCCAAATGTGCTGCCGTGTTCGATGCTGCTGACCGATGACTTCGGAACCGAGTAATGGGTCGCTCCGATGCTGTACTCAACTTGATCGGCTCTTTCCGTCGCCTTGTCGGCGGAGATCGTGGTGCCGTTCTTCAAGTGAATGGAGTCAGCCCAGCCCGCACCAAGCACGGAGACCGTCAGGAGGGCTGGCCATGCAAACCGACGCCATTTCATCACGCGGCCCGCTTCGGCTCCGAAACCATCTTCATCTGCTTCCAGTCATAGGGAAACTCCTCCCCGCAGTCCAGGCAGACGATGTAGGTTGTCTTAATTGGGGTGCCCTGGGAGGAAACCGATGCCGGTCGCTTAGCCGTGATGGGAAACGTGCAGTGTTGGTGAGAACACCCGAACATTGAAGAGACGAAACGGAACATATCGACCCCCTGTTACACGTGTTTCTGGCGAGCGCATACTTTCAAACACTTTGCATAGGATGATGTTGGCAGCCGCTCTCGGCAAAAAGAATTTGCGAAATCCTGCTCAGCAGCTCGCGCGCCCTGATCGGTTTCTGCATAAGTTCGAAGTGGAAGCCCTTCGCGTAGGCCTCTTTGAGGGAATTGCGGCCCGGAGTATCCGAGTACATCGCGTTTCCGGAGATGAACAGCACCTTGCACTGGGGAAGTGTGCTCAAGATGTTGATCGCTGCCTCAATGCCGTTCATTCCGCCCATCACGACATCGCTGACGATAAAATCGGGCTGGAACGAGCGGGCAACGAGGATCGCTTCCTCGCCGCTGAACGCCTTAGCTGCTTCGTAACCTTCAGAGTCAAAGACATCGGCAAGCATGGTGGCGATCGTACGCTCGTCATCGACCACCAGAATTTTGTATTTTCTATCGGGCACGACCATTCCCCTTCCTGAACCTCACTGCCCAGGGCAATAAAGCTGTGTCTTCAATCACGGGGGGACGTGCATTGGTTGAAGAGCAAAATAAAGTACCACATCTTGGGACGCCTGTCCCGATTCCGGGACAGCACGGCATGAGGAAAAATTAAGCGAGCGGAAGCGCCTAGCCCAGCTTTTTCGCCAGCAACTCGTTCAGCACCGCAGGATTGGCTTTGCCTTTGGACGCCTTCATCACCTGTCCAACGAAGAAACCAATCATCGTGGTCTTTCCGGCGCGATACTGCTCCACCTGTTTGGGACTCGCCGCCAGCACGTCGTCGATCATCTTCTCGATCTCGGCTGTGTCGGTAATCTGCTGCGGCTTTTCTTTTTCGTAGATTACGGGGAAGTCCACCTTCTGCTCGAAGGCGTGGTCGTAGAGTTCCTTCAGAATCTTCGAGCTGATGGTTCCGTCTTCCAGCAGGTCGGCGGAGACGCGCGCGCCCGCCATGGTCACCGGAGAATCTTCCAGTTCCAGTCCTGCGGCCTTCAGCCGTCCCTGCAATTCGCTGATCACAATGTTGGCCAATCGTTTGGCGGACTTCGCCTTCTTCGCCTCGGTCTCAAAGGCGTCCGCGCGCGCTTGCGTCGCGGTCAACATGGCGGCATCGCCTTCGGTCAACGCGTATTCGGCAATCAGGCGTTGGCGCTTCGCCTCCGGAAGTTCAGGCAGCGTGGCGCGGATTGCATCCTGCTTTGCTTGATCGACAATCAGCGGCAGCAGGTCGGGTTCAGGGAAATAGCGATAGTCATGAGCCTTTTCCTTCGAGCGCATCGTGTAGGTGCGGCCCTCGCCGGGATTGTAAAGCCGGGTCTCATGCTGGATCGTGCCGCCCTCGTCGAGGACCTCGGTCTGCCGTTCAATCTCGTACTCCAGGGCCTGCCTTACGAATCGGAACGAGTTGACGTTCTTGATCTCAACCTTGGTGCCAAGCGTTTTCTGCCCGCGCGGACGGATGGAGACGTTCGCATCGCAACGCAGCGAGCCCTCCTCCATGTTGCAATCGCTCACCCCGGTATAGAGGATGATTTCCTTCAGCCGCGTCAAGTACTCGTAAGCCTCTTCCGGCGTGCTGATGTCGGGTTCAGAGACGATTTCCGCCAGCGGCGTGCCCGTGCGATTGAGATCGACATAGGTCTTCGAGTCCGAGTCGGCAAACCCTTCGTGCATGGATTTTCCCGCGTCCTCTTCCAGATGGAGCCGGGTAATCCCGATCTTCTTCTTCCCGCCCTCGGCGGTCGTGACCTCGATGTATCCGTGCTCCGCGAGCGGCTTGTCGAACTGGCTGATCTGGTAGCCCTTCGGCAGATCGGGATAGAAATAGTTCTTGCGGGCGAAGATCGAGGTTTCATTCACCTTCAGGTTCAACGCCTGCGAAGCCTTCACGGCAAACTCCACCGCCTGCTCGTTGAGAACCGGGAGCGCGCCTGGCATTCCAAGGCAGACCGGGCAAACATTGGTGTTCGGTTCGGAGCCGAAGATATTCGCGCAGCCGCAGAAGATCTTCGTCTTCGTCAGCAACTGCACATGAACTTCAAGACCAATCACCGTCTCGTACTTAGACAGAACGCCCACCGATTTATTCGCCGTCATCGCCATATGAATCCTGATTATAACGTCGCGCGCACCTGCCTCGAAAATGCCTGCATGGCTTGGCCAAGGCGGCCCATCAGCAGGCCCCATTCCGAGAGGTGTTCCCGGCCACTCTCGGTCAGCGAATACAGACGGCGCGCGGGCCCCGGGCCTTTCACCTCCCACTTCGAACGGACGTAACCGTTTTCTTCCAATGTGCGAAGTGTCCGGTAAAGTGCGGAGCGGTCCACCTGTGAATCGGTGAGTGCATAGACGGAAATACCCTCGGCCAACTCGTAACCATAGGACTGGCTCTTCTCGTGAAGCATCATCAGGAGCGCCGGTTCAATGAATCGATAAATATTGCCCATGGCGCAAGTGCCTGGGGGGCCGTCAGTTCGAATTCGAGGCGCGGTGCGCATGCGGATGCCCTCTTTCTCTAGCATAAATTTACGTTTAGGTGTACTTTACACCTATTGAGATTGAAATCTCAGCCAAGGAGAGGTCATGAAAATTGCGGTTGCCACCATGGATGGCGAAAACGTCTCGCAACATTTTGGACAGAGCACGGGATTCATAGTCTTCGAAGTGGAACTCCAAGCGATTAAAAGCCGGGTACTGCGGACCATGTCGGACACACCGCACAACGAGGGTGTTTGCCATGGCGGCACTCCCAATCATGGAGGCGTGTTAGGTCTGCTGGAAGGCTGTGACGTTCTGATCTGCGGTGGCATGGGCGGAGGTGCAGCGGCGGCGGTACAGAGTGCCGGAATTCAAACCGTCCTGCTCCCCGGAGTGGCCCGCGCTGAAGCGGCGGTGAATGAGTTCCTTGCCGGGAAGGGCAATCAGGCGGAAGCCGGTTTCTGCCAGTGCGGACATCACGCATAGCGTAACGCCCGGCGCACGCCTTCGCATAAACGCGCGTGCGCCGATTGGGCTGCTACGGCCACCTTGCAAAAACCGGGAGCTGAACGGGGCCAGCCCGACCTACTGTTTCCCCAGCGGCACCTCGAAGTACATCAGCTCGTGACCGTGGGTATCGTTCACGCCGGTTACAAATAGGCGTGCGCCCCGGGTCGGCTCATCCAGATCGCCAACGTCAAAGAAGAGGAATCCCTGCTGGCTGCTGTGTGGCTCCACGCCATGGGCGGCAAACGACGCCCGTTCAAGTTCGTCGCGGTCCGCCTGTGAGAGGCCGCCGTGCGCCTTGTTCCTTCCCGGCAGCGGAATCGGCAACTGATCCTGGGTGCGCGACCTCGGAGCCCGTACGGCGGTAAACACCCGGCGCAAATCGTCCAGCGAATACGGATCGGCCTTGGCGCGGTCGCGGGTCACCAACTGGAAACGCACATGGCTCAGGACCACCGTCTCATCCCCATCATTCGTAAAGACCACGAGGATGGGAAGCACCGAGTGGGCCTGCATCGTGGGATGAAATAATGAAAGCTTTTCCGGCGTGTCGTAGGCGTCGGCACCGAGCGTTACCTTCTCCGGTGGGTGCGTGTCGCGGCAGGCCATCGTGTTGGCCGGAACCAGCCGGGGCATTACAAACTCTCGCGCAAAGGCCACCAGCACCAGCCCTGCCACAATCGCCGTTATGTAAGCAGTTCGCTTCATGCCCGGAATTATAGGCGGGAGAGGCTGGATATGTTGCGAAAAGGTAACGGGCACAGTGTTCGCCGAATCGCTGTTTTATTTCGTCTACTCTGGGTCGCCAATCTACAATGGCTGGCGTGTACTTCTTTTACAGCGCAATCCTGGCCGTCCTGCTCACCCTTTCGCTGCCCTGGTGGCTGCTTCAGATGCTTCGCCTTGGCAAGTATCGAGCCGGGCTGAAGGAGCGGCTCGGATTTGTGCCAAGCCGTGTCCGCGAAAGCTCTGACGACGACACGAGCGCGGATCGCACGGTGTCGGGTACGCGGCAAGAGCCGCTCCGGCCGCAGGTGCCAGTGGCCTGGATTCACGCCGTAAGCGTAGGCGAGGCGATGGCCATAGCGCCCTTGGTGGAGCAACTGCGCGAGGTGGGTTATCGCGTGGTGGTCTCAACCACCACGCATACCGGACAAAAGGTGGCGCGGGACAAATTCGGCCCCTCGAACGTCTTCTATTTTCCCTTGGATTTCGCGCTATGCATCCGTCCCTACATGCGCGCCCTGCGTCCTGAGCTGGTGATTCTCGCGGAAACCGAGTTCTGGCCGAACTTCCTTCGCGAGGCCTCCCGGAGCGGAGCCCGCCTTGCCGTGGTCAATGCCCGGATCAGCGACCGTTCCTTTCCGCGCTATCTGCGCTTCCGCGGACTGCTCCGCAAGGTGCTCGCTCCTGTCGAACTCTTTCTGGCACAAAGCGAAGGTGATGCCGAACGCCTTCGTGCCGTAGGCGCCCCTGCTGATCGCGTTGAAGTCGCCGGCAATCTGAAATTCGACGTCGCCCCGCCAGTTGAGTCCGCAACGGTAACCCAGTTGGGCGAACAGTTGCGTTCCGCCGGAGCTCCGATTCTCGTCGCCGGCAGCACGGTCGAGGGCGAAGAAGAGTATGTGCTGCAGGCATTCCGTATGGTGCTCGCCGAATATCCTGCAGCATCGATGGTCTTGGCTCCGCGCCACCGCGAGCGCTTCGACGAAGTGTCTCAACTGTTGAAAGAGCGGCGCTTCCGCTATCTCCGCCGCTCGGCATTCAACGCGGCAGAGCAGGACCTCCGCGGCTCGGTGTTGCTGTTGGACACCCTGGGCGAACTGGCCGCCATCTATCGCTACGCCAACATTGCGTTCGTCGGAGGTTCGCTGGTGCCGCGAGGTGGCCACAACATTCTGGAGCCTGCGTTCTTCGGCCGGGCCATCTTAACGGGGCCGCACACGGAAAACTTCCGCGACATTCTCTCCTGCTTCGAAGCCCGCCGCGCGGTCGTCCGCTGCACCACAAAGGACCTGGGGATTACCTTCATCCTGCTGCTGCGCGAAACCTCGGAGCGCGAGTCGCTTGGTCAACGTGCGCGGGAGGTCCTGGCCGAACAGCGCGGAGCCACCGCCCGCAGCGTCGCCCGCATCCTGCAATTGGTGCGAGGGGGGCGCGCGTGATTCCCGATCCCTTCACCTGGCTATTTGGGCAGATTGTCCGCGTCCGCAACGCCCGCTACGACGCCGAACGCGCCCCGGTTCTGCGCCTGCGGTTGCCCGTCATCAGCGTCGGCAACATCAGCGTCGGAGGCAGCGGGAAGACTCCCTTCGTTCAGACCCTTGGGCATTGGCTGAATGCGCAGGACATCCCCTTCGATATCCTCTCTCGCGGCTACGGACGCCGCTCCAAGGGCGTTCTCCAGGTAGACCCCAAAGGAAGCGCTCAGCTCTACGGCGATGAACCGCTGCTGCTGGCGCGCTCCTTGAATGCTCCAGTTTTTGTCGGCGAAGACCGCTACAAGGCAGGCTTGGCCGCCGAGGCGTTTGCCGCCACCAGTCCTCGACCGGCGCGGGTCCACATTCTGGACGACGGTTTCCAGCACCGCCGCTTGCATCGCGATTTTGACATCGTCCTGCTCGCCGATAGCGACCTGCACAGTACGCTGCTCCCCTTCGGGCGCCTGCGCGAACCGCTCTCCGCGCTGGGCCGCGCCAGCGCCGTGGTTGCCTCCGAAGACCTTGCCGCGCTGCTGACCCGCCCCAATATCTGGCATATCCGCCGCCGTCTGGTGCTGCCCGCCCCGGCACCCACGCGTCCGCTGGCCTTCTGTGGACTGGCGCATCCAAGGCAGTTCTGGGAGTCGCTCTCCGACATTGGAATCTATCCGGTCGGCACGTTTTCGTTCAGCGACCATCACCGCTATAACGCCTTGGACATCGCGTTGCTGCAGAGGCTGGCGCGTCAGCACGATGCCAACGGTTTTCTCACCACGGAGAAGGACCTGGTGAAGCTGGACACCACCGCGCTCGCCCCCATCATCGCGCCAACGCTTACGATAGAGGTGGAGAGCGTCAATGCCCGCTTCAGTTCCATGCTCGAAGCCGCAGGCGTTCGCTGAAGCCGATCCGCTCGACGAAGTAAGGAGAGTGGTTGATTGAAAGATAAGATCGTGTGGCAGTGGGTGCTGGGCACTGGAGCAGCGGGCATGGCGCTGGCCCTGTTGCTGGTCGCTGCGCTCCGGATCACCCACTTCCAGTTCATCCTGTTCTTGCTTTACTCGTGGGACAGGCTAGCCGTGCCCGTGGCGGCGAGTGTAACGTCACTTGTCTTTCCCGATGACCTCGCGCAACGTGCCGGCATCAGCATCGAAACCTTCTTCGAGACCCTTCTGATCCTTGGCGCAGGCGTGCAATGCAGCATCATCGGATTCCTGATCGGATTGGTGCTGAAGATCAAGCGTCCCGCAAACCCGATGAGCGAAGATAAGCATCCGGCCAACCCAATGGCCGACTCGCTGAAGTAGGATGGTGTCTGACTAAATCCAGCACCCAACGTCTGTACTATGATGGTCCCTCACTATGCTGCTCGTGATTGATATCGGCAATACGGAAACAGAACTAGGCCTGTTCCCTCTGCAGGAGGATGGCAGCGCCGCCGGTGAGCTCTCCGCCCAGTGGCGCATTTCCACCTCACAGAGCCAGACAGTAGATGAATACGGCGTGTTGATCCGCCAGCTTTTTGCCATGCGCGGACTCGAACTCAATGTCGTTCGCGGCATCGTCGTCGCCTCCGTCGTGCCGCCCTTGGAGTCGCTGATGCGGCTGATGTGCGAACGATATTTCGGCGTGAAGGCTCTGTTCATCGAGCCCGGCATCAAGACCGGCATGCCCGTGCACTATGACAATCCCGCCGAAGTCGGTGCCGACCGCATCGTCAATGCCGTTGCCGCCTACGAAAAATGTAAGCAGAGCTGCGTAGTGGTCGATTTCGGCACGGCCACCACCTTTGACGCCGTCTCCGCCCGCGGCGAATATCTCGGAGGCGTCATCGCCCCCGGCATCAGCATCTCTGCCGAAGCGCTCTTTGCGCGCACCGCGCGTCTACCGCGAGTGGACCTGAAGAGGCCTCCTCACGTCATCGGCAGCAACACCGTGCACTCGCTGCAATCGGGACTCTTTCACGGATACGTCGGCCTTGTGGATGGAATCCTCGAGCGCGTGATAGCCGAATTCGGCCCCGCCCGGGTGATTGCCACCGGAGGAATGGCTCCGTTCATCGCCAGCGGCTCGCGATTTCTCGCCGAGATCGACGACACGCTAACATTGATGGGGCTGAGAATTATCTGGGAACGCAATCTGCACAGCCGCAGAAAATAAACGGCTCGGTTGAGAGCAGATAGGCCAACATTTTTTCGTGGAACATTTCACATATTTTTCTGAGATCGAAGAGCACTTCCAGCGCCGTCGCGGAACCATCCTCATCTGCTCGCCCCTGGACTGGGCCTTGATGGAAATGTGGAAGGAAGCCGGAGTCCCGCTCGAAGCGGTACTGCGCGGCATCGACGCCGCATTCGACAAGTATGACCGCCGCGCCAAGAAGACGCGCAAGGTAAACTCTCTCGCCTACTGCCAGCAGGAAGTCCTTGCCGCCGTCGAAGACCTCCAGGAAGCCGCCATCGGCTCCAAGCGCGATCCCAGCGCCACCAGCATCCCAAATACCGATGTCGCGCAATATTTCGAGCGCAACGCCCAACAGCTCGCCGGCTGCAAACATCCATCTGCCGCCGTCCAGTCCCTCACCGCCGAACAATCCACAACCCTGCGCGAACTCGCCGCAGGACTCGCCGCCAATCCGTCTCCCACTGACCTTGAAGACCTCGAACGCCGCATGACCATCATGGAAGAGAAGCTCTTTGCTGCCTTGTGGAGCAACGCCACCGATGACGAACTGATGGCCGCGCGCACCCAAGCCGAACGCGAACTCGCTCCTTATCGCAGCAAAATGTCCGGCCCCCAAATCGATCAACTCCTGCGCCAGTACGGCAACAAGCAATTAATGGAACGCTACAATCTCCCCCGCCTAAGCTTGTTCTACCTGTAGCCCCAAGAAAACCGGGTGGCCCACATCCGCCATCTTTTGGCGAATGTGGGAATAGCAAACAGCCCGCATCTCGGCAAGCCTTTGTCGTTCTCGGCGAATGTGGGAAACGATGAAGCTTACATCGCAGGCTTTTTATCGCTAAACTGATCTTCATGCCAAGCGGGCTCAAACGCTTTCACCACTCTGGGCAATCGCATTTTGTGACCTTCACCTGTTACCACAGGCTTCCTCATCTTGCAGATGACAAGACTCGCCAGGCATTTGTCATCGCTCTTGAGCGGGCGCGCAAGCTCTATCAGTTCCGGGTATATGGGTTTGTAGCGATGCCCGAACACGCACACCTGCTCATTTCAGAGCCCGAGAGCGGGACCATCGCCAAAGCGGTCCAAGCCTTAAAACTTTCTTCTTCGTTGCGCACTATCAAGGCCCGCGATTGTCGATCTCCGCTATGGCAGAAGCGCTACTATGATCGCAACATTCGTGACTATGCAGAATTCGTCGAGAAGCTGCAATATATCCATCGCAATCCAGTTAAACGCGGGCTAGTGGAGCGGGCCGAGGATTGGAAGTGGAGCAGTTTCCGGCATTATGCACTACAGGAAGAATGCGGCGTAGAAATTGAAGCGCAATGGACAGCGGACAAAAGAAACGCCGGAGATAGGTAAGCTGACTGCATCCCACATTCGCCAAAAGATGGCGGATGTGGGCCACCCGCGGAAACAAGCAGCTTCTGAAAAAGTACAACCTGCCTCGCCTAAGCCTGTTCTACCTGTAAACAAAAAACAGGTGGCCCACATCATTCGCGCCGTCTTTGCGCGAATAATGTGGGGTGAGCAACGCCCTCCCCTCTCCACCGCCTCGCTTTCCAGAAACCTCGGGTGCCACAGCTTGGTCTAATTAAAGCTTTCTGCCCAAAAACCAAACGATCTGTTCCCGAATTGTATCTTGCTGCGGGCACGACGACGGCAGATACTGGCATGGCGCAGGCGGTTCGAGGATAATGACATGGTCGATGGTCAGGCACGGCAGGCTGCGATTGAAGCGATAACCCGATTTTTCCTTCGCGCTGAAACAACGAATTTCCAGTACGAGGACGAATATCCGCGGAGTCAAGACCCCGCCGTGCGATGTATCCATTCAATGCTCTGGGGATTGTATAGCGATGTGCGAGAGCACAGGATGACCGAGAAACATGCATTGCACCTCGAAACACTCACCATCGTGAACCGCTGTGTCTTTTTCCTGCAAACTTGCCGCAACTACGAATGGGACAGCCGTCTGTTCTCGATTCAGCGCGCAAAGCGGGCATGGAGCAATTGGTTCAAACACCTCGTAACACGTACTCCGGCAGTGTCCGCTCGAGAGCAACTCAAAGTGGCGCTCTCCGATGAGCCAAAAGGAAACGCTGATGTTTGGCCTTTCTATCGAGCCGCCGATTACGAGGAAGCGCAACTTGGAGTTAGTGAGCGATAAATCGCCAAGGCACTCACTATCCCAAACCAGAATCCCAAAGTGAGTCTGCCTGATAGATGTATTGTCCCTCCTGTGCGCCGAAACCACGGCGCTCCAGCCCTACCTGTTATCCTCATAAGGTGCAGTTCACCATAGAAAAACTCATCTACGGCGGAGATGGCCTCGCGCGCATCCCTGCCACTGGCGACGAGCGACGTGGAAAAACCGTCTTCGTCCCCTATGTTCTACCCGGAGAAGTTGTGGAAGCGACCATAGTCGAGGAGCGCAAGGGATACACCCGCGCATCGCTGGTCGAGGTCCTTTCGCCATCCACCGCGCGCGTTGTGCCTCCGTGCCCGCACTTCGGTGTCTGCGGAGGCTGCCAATACCAGCACTCCGACTACACCGCCCAACTCGAAGACAAGCGCCAGATCCTGCAGGAAACGATCCTTCGCGGCGCCAAGTTGGCGGTTCCACACATTGAGGTACATTCCGGCGAGCCCTACGCCTTCCGCAATCGCACGCGCATGAAGATTGCGGTCGAGCCGGAGTTCGCGCTCGGCTACTATCGCCACGGCTCGCACGAGTTGGAGCCGGTGCGCCATTGCCCCATCAGTTCGCCGCTCATCAACCAGGCGGTAGCCGCCCTGTGGGAGCTTGCGCCCGAAGCGGCAGCCTACCCATCGTTGCGCGAAGTGCAGTTCTTCGCCAATCACGACGATTCCCAGATGCTGGTCGAGCTTTTCATTCACCACGCGACCACTCCCGTTCTGCTGGCAAAGTTTGCCAAGCTCCTTCGTGAGCGGATGCCGCAGATTGCAGGCGTCGCCGTGTTTGCCAGCGGAGCCACCGACGGCGACCTTGAGGATGGCAACATCGAGGCCTCGCGCCGTTTGAGCCGCGCCGGAGTGCCGCACATCGAAGGCGCGCCAAGCCTTACCTACACCGTTGGCAGCCACAACTATCGCGTCTCCGCCGGATCGTTTTTCCAGACCAACCGCTTCCTTGCCGCAAAGCTGGTCGAGCTGGTCACAAAGAACCGCAGTGGCCGCGCCGCGCTCGATCTCTTCGCCGGAGTGGGACTGTTCACCCTTCCCATGTCGCGCAACTTCGAGCGCATCACCTCGATTGAAATCGCGCAGAACTCCTTCGACGATCTCGCTGCCAACGCCGCCGTCCCCCACATCCAGGCCGTGCACAGCACCACCGAGGACTACTTGAACGCCGCTCGCGGACGTTGGGACTTCGCCATTGTCGATCCTCCGCGCGCCGGTCTCGGCGAGCGCGTTGCGAAATCTTTGGCCGGTCTGTCGATTCCCCGGATCGCCTATGTCTCCTGCGATCCGGCGACGCTCTCGCGCGACCTTGTCACGCTCCTCGCCGCCGGATATCACGTGGAAGAAGCTCACCTGGTCGATTTGTTCCCCCAGACCTACCACATGGAAACCGTTCTTCACCTGGCGCGCTAAAGCGAGCCACGAAAGTAAGGAGCAGAGAAATAATGTACGCACTGATTCTGATTCGATACCGGCTTCCGCTGGACGAAGTCGCCAAGGTTACAGACGAACACCGCGCCTATCTGCGCGAGCTCAAGGCCGACGGAACCCTCATCGCCTCTGGCCCCATGGATCCCCGCTCGGGAGGCGCGCTGCTGGTTCGCATTCCCAACGACAATGTGCAGCAAAACCTCACCGATCTGCGCGATGAAGATCCGTTCTACAAGAAGAATGTCGCCAATTACGAACTCATTCCGTGGAACGTCATCATCGGCAACGAGGATCTGGACAAACTGTAAGACGTTCCCGTCAGATCTGAAATTCTAAGTATCAACCGTGGGCACTCACAAATTGCGCAGCCTTAGGCGCAATTTGTGAGTGCCCATTCGGCGATTGTTTGCCACAATGTAAGTACCCCGTAAATACGCCCTCTGATGCCTGACGCTCAAACGAATCCGGAAACGGCTCGCCGCCGTCCGCCAGCCGCTCCGCTGTTCGCTGCCACTGTCTTTTTTTCCGGCGGCATTCTCCTCCAGACCTACATTCAAAAACCTGCCACGCTCTATTTCCTCTGCACTCTGGGCCTCGCCCTCTGTTCGCTGTTTGCACTGCGCTTTGTCTCCCAAGGCCATCGCGCTCTCTTTGGCTACTTCGCTGCGGTGCTGGCGTTCTTTCCCGCCGGAGCCCTGCTGACCGCCGCACACGCATCGCGCCCCGCGCCCGTACCCACGGTTTTGCAATACGCCAGCGGCGACGAGGTCACGCTTACCGGCTACGTTGCGCGCGAAAGTTCCCGGCGCGCCGGACGCGATCTTCGTGAGTCGCTAGACCTTGCGGTGGAGCAGGCACAGTTTGAGGATCAAGCTCCGCAACCGGTAACCGGCAGCGCCCGCCTCAACATCTACGTGCCCGGCTCCCGTTTCGCGTGGCAGAGCGACGAGGAGGAGCCCGACGAAGCGGAGGCAGCCGCCCTGCCCGAGTTCGACTACGGACAGCGCCTCCGAATCCGCGCCAAGCTGCGCCCCCCGGTAAATTTCCGCAACCCCGGCAACATGGATTACGTCGGTTGGCTGCGTGGACAGGGAGTGGCCGTACTCGGCTCCGCTAAATCGACAAATATCGATGTGCTCCCCGGTGCCGGCGGCACAAGCTTTGAGCGCCTCCGCTGGCACGCCCGCCGCAGCGTGTTGCAGCACATGGAGCGCCTGTGGCCCGCTCCCTATGCGGGACTCTTTCAGGCCATGGTACTCGGAGAACGCGGCCTCGTCACCCACGAGCAGCGCCTCGAATTCCAGCGCAGCGGAACCTTTCACCTGCTGGTCGTCAGCGGGATGAACGTAGCGATCTTTGCGGTTTTCCTGCTGTGGCTCATGCGCTGGCTGCGCCTTCCTGTCGAGTATGCAATCGTTGCGACCATCGTTCTCACGTGCGGTTATGCATGGCTCACAGATCTCGGCGCACCCATCCTGCGTTCGGTCATCATGATCGTCGCCTACCAGATTGCCGCGCTATGGAACCGCGACCGCGCTCCCCTGAACACGGTTTCCTTAGCCGCGCTGTTGCTTCTGGTATGCGACCCGCAATCCCTGTTCGACGCCAGCTTTCAACTGACGTTTCTCGCCGTGCTCACTATCGCAGGAATCGGCGTCCCCCTCTTTTCACGCACCACCACGCCCGTTCGCGAAGCTCTCGCCGACATCGCGAGCCCGCAGCGCGATCTCACCTTGCGTCCCCGGCAAGCGCAGTTCCGCCTCGACCTTCGCGCCATCGCTGCCAAACTTGGCTACCTCATTGGAACCCGCCCCGCGCTCTGGCTCCTGACGAAGCTGATCTACGTCGTAATTGCCATTGCCGAGCTCGCCGCGCTCTCCGCCCTGATGCAGGCTGCGCTAACGCTCCCGACCGTCTGGTACTTCCATCGCGTGAACCCCCACGCCGTGTGGGCCAACATGGCCGTCCTGCCCCTCACCAGCCTGCTCATGCCAACGTCGATGCTCGCTGTGGCATTCTCCTATCTCGCCCAGTGGCTAGCCGCCCCCTTCGCGTTAGCCGCCCGCTATGCGCTGCAAGGTATCCTGCTCACCGTGCACTGGTCCGGAGGAACACAGCTTCCCGACCTTCGAGTGGCCATGCCCGCTCTCGCGGCAATCTCAGGCGTTGCGCTTGCCTTTGCGGTAGCCCTCCTGTTCTCGCGACGTCACTGGATACTTGCCTTCACCTCTCTGGGACTTCTGGCCGCCTCTGCCTGGACCGTTTTTCAGCACCCGCGCCCGTTTGCCTACCAGCCTCACGAGTTGGAGATCACCGCCATCGACATCGGTCAGGGAGATTCCTTCTTGCTGGTCACCCCCGGCGGCCACACCCTCCTGCTCGACTCCGGAGGCCTCCTCGGCATGAGTCACAGCGACCTCGACATCGGCGAGGACGTCGTCTCCCCCTACCTCTGGCAGCGCGGACTCTCGCGCCTCGACGCCGTCGCCTTCAGCCACGGACACTCCGATCACATGGGTGGCATGACGGCCATCCTCCGCAACTTCCGTCCGCGTGAAATGTGGTACGCCCCCAACTATCCCTCGCACGAAGTCGAGGCGCTCCTCGCCACCGCCGACTGCCTCCACGTGCGCCGCATCGAGCGCCACTTCGGCGACCGCTTCGACTTTGACGGAATCCACTTCGAAGTCCTCTCCCCTCCCTCCGATTGGGAGCTAAAACCGCGTGGCCAGGACGACGCCTCGATGGTCCTGCGCCTCACCTACCAGGGACACACCGCGCTCCTGATGGGCGACATTCACAAGCGCATGGAAAAGATTCTGGTTGCAGAGGCCGAGGCCCATCATCGTTCCCTCCACGCCGATCTGCTGAAGGTAGCGCATCACGGCTCGAACACCTCGTCGTGCGACGAACTGCTCGATGCCGTGCATCCCGACTACGCCGTCATCTCCGCCGGAATCCGCAATTCCTTCCATCATCCCCGCCCTGAGGTGATTGAGCGACTAGCCGAGCACCGGGCCAAGACCTACCGCACCGACCTGTTCGGTCCCATCACGTTCTACATGGACGCCGCCGGGGTTCACCCGTCAGTGGCTCGCTAAACCGCGTATTTGCCTTAGCTGGTGTCTCTTGCTTTTGGTGTCTCTTGCTTCTTGGTGTCTCTTGCTTTGATGTCTCTTGCTTTGGTGTCTCTTGCTTTTTGGTGTCATCCTGAGCGCAGCGAAGGACCTCGGGGTTGCTTTGCCGCCACCCTCGCACGCATTCCGGTTTACACTCCCACCGAAGATGATTCCCCTCGGCTATATGGCGAAGCGAGTGTTCATAAAGCCCGACTGGCTGAAGGCAAACCACGTCCACGACATTTACTCCGTCAGCGGCTGCATCTCTGAAGACTTCGCCCACTGCCTATTCGCCACGTTCGAGGAAGCAGAAACCAAGAACAGCGAACCGGGCCCCTACCGCATCTTTGCTGTTTATTCCGTGGGCTGGCCGTGAGGCATTCAACCGAAATGAGCCAAACATAGCAAAGGCGCACCCCGAGGGATGCGCCCTTGCCATCACAAACAACCTAAATTATCCCTGCGCTTCGGCCTCTGCCTCCGTCACACCTTTGCTCTTGTACTCAGCTATCACCGCGCGAGCCTCTTCCGCCTGATCTTCGCGAACCTGCAGCGCCATCCCTCCCACTCCGGGCAACACATCCTGCGGCGCGTCGTAGTTCGTCTGCAAAGCATCAATTCCGGCGGACTCCAGCAAGCCCTGCACAACCATAATCTCTGATTCCTGCTCGCTTTCAAAAACGACGACCAGCACCTCGTTCGGCTCTTCTCTCAAGGGTTGCGCCATAATCTCTCCTCCTACACTTCGATGCGACGATGCGACTGATGAGCGTAGTACCGCCTGCCCTCCCAGTCAATCCCCATCGCGACACACTCCACCTCCCGGACTTAGGCTCACATTCGTCCAGATACTCCGATTCGAAGGCCAACCTGCCAAACCACCGTTGCCCCTGCTTCCGTCATCGAAATAACGAGCACTTCGGACAGGAGTATTTCTGCACATGAGCTATGACCAATCCGATTCCATACATCAAGCCGAACCACTCGATGAAGGCAAGCGACTCCGCCGCCTGCAAATCATGATGAACCTCGTCATGCAGGTGATTGCCCAGGATCCCAAGCTCTCCTTCGAAGAAGCCTCACAGATGGTTGCCGACTCTCGCACCGCAGCCCTGGCCATGTTTCCCGGCAAGGAACTCGCCTACGATCTGCTCTACCGTCCCCGTTTCGAGCGCCTGATGCGCGAACGCTATCGCCTGCAATAAAACTGGCGCGGCCCCGGAGCCGCGCCGCTTTTTTAACGCGAAAACCTATTTGTCCACCCGGGTCAGCCGCAGCGTCATCGTTCCCCAGAACAGCCGGGAGCGCATCTGCACCGGCAGGTGCGAAGCGTCATCCGTGTACCAGATCCACACTTTTCCCCGTCCCTTGAGCGGACCCGCGTCTGAATAAACCGCTACCCGCACCGTGTGGAAGACGCCCGCATCGGTCTTCACATCTTCGCGTCCCTCTGCGTAAGCCTTTACATCCACGGTCTTTCCGCCATCGTTCAAGGGGAAAATAAGGGACACGCCGGGCTCCAGATGTTGAGCCGCCACATAGTAAATTCCGGAGAGCACATCGGTCACGCAGGCCGGGGAGTCCGTCTCCTGATGCTTCACTTCGCCGTTCCGCAGGTTGCGTTCGTCCAGCACGCTTTTGCCGCGAATCGAGTCAAACATCAGTGAGGTCTCGCGTTTGTGCAGCCCCTCTTCCGAGTGTTTCAGAATGCGCTGCGAGCAGAAACTACGGTGATCGAAGTACGACTCCAACCTGTCCTGCACGCGATAAAGTACCGCCACCGCTCCGGCCGCTTCGGCTGTTCCAACCACGTGCTGCTGGTCGCCGCGCTGTTCGATCTTCAGAGTCCCGGTCCCTGCCTTCCAGAGCCGCCATTCGGCGTCATAGTGCAAAGTTTCGTTATTGGAAAACCGATGACTTTCGCTCGGAGGCTGGATCGATGCCTTGGCGACATTGAAGATGGACGCCTGTTGCGCGAGCATGACCGGGGCCAATGTGATCGGCAGGACCGAAGCAAAGGCCAACAGCAGCATTCGTTTCAAGTTTTGCATCCGTTTAGCTCGCCATCCAGATCCGCTTCGTTACCAGCTTGGCCACCAGTGCGGCAATCACCGCCAGGGTTCCCAGCAGGGCATTGTATTCACGATGCTGCAAATAGAGTTCGCGGGAGAAACGCGACTGCCCCTCGCTACCCGCCTTCAACCTAGGCAGCAGCCTAGGCACCCGCGAGCAGTACTCCGCATAATTTGCAAAATGATTGTTCAGGAACTGCTCCTCGCCCCGGATCACCGGGACGTAAATCACGGCAAACATGACGACCAGTGCTGCCGCGATCTCCCACCGCAAGGCGGCCAGGGCGAAGCCCGCTGCAATTACGATTGATCCAAAGTACAAAGGGTTGCGTGTGTAGGCGTAAGGGCCCGTAGTCGCAAGTTCTTCATTCTTCTTCACATGGCCGCTGGAGAGGGCGCGTATATACACCCCGGCCAGGGCAATAGCCGAACCCAGTGCCAACGACCACCACTCCGGGCGTGCCCGCAACAGAAAAAATGCGGCAAACAGAAATCCCAGGGGCACACGAATTCTTTTAGCTATACGTCCCCAGTCCATAACCCGCCTTTATGCAGAGATGCCTCTGTATTCTACGGCATCGCGGCATGGCGAGTGTGAGCAGCCGATGCCTGGCTTCCGGAATTTACCCCTGAGAACAAAGAACGATAATACAACTGCCGCCTTAGATATCGAAAGGCACTCATACCACCATCATTTGCCAGGAAGTCAGTCGAGCAGCGCTTCAATCTCGGCCATCACCCGCTCAACGGTGATCTTCACCAGCCCGGCATCCTCTGTCCTTTTGTGACTGTAGTTGGTCGTGCTCGCCGCGTCGCGCAGCACCCGCGTGCCTGCCCAGTAGGGGCCGTTCCTCGCCGGATCGGTCGGCCCAAACAGCGCTACGGTCCTAACGCCCAGCAAGGCAGCCAAGTGCATCGGTCCTGTGTCTCCCCCAACAAACAGCTCCGAGCGCCGAGCCAGTCCCATCAGTTCGCTCAGAGAGGTGAACAGCGGCACGGCCTTTCCCGCACTGGCCCCGACGGCTTCGCGTGCCAGCGTCTCCTCACCCGGGCCGTAATTAATAATCGAGCGCAGCCCCCGCGAGGCCAGCCGTTTTGCCAGTTCTCCATAGCACTGCGGCGACCACTGCTTGGCTCCCCAGCCCGCACCGGGATTGAGAATCGCGAGCGGCGACCGGTCCAATCCCATCGCCTTCAGCGTCGAGAGAATCCGAGCCTCACTCGCCTTGTCCCGAGGCAACAGCGCCGCGCCCGGTTGCAGCGTCGAAGTCACCCGCGACAACCCGATCTCCTCCAGCCATGTCTGCACCACTTCCACATTCTGCTCAATCACGTGTTCGGCCCGGCCATCGACAAGAGTGTTGTAAAACACGCGGGCGACCCGTTCGCGCGGCTTGCGAAAACCGAAAATGGCCTTTGCTCCCGACAGCTCCGCAACCGTCGCCGACTTGATCGCCCCCTGCATATCGAGGGCACCGCCGTACTCCCGCGCTCGCAATTCGCCGATAGCCGACAGAAACTCGCGCCGGGTGCTAGGGGCAAGTACCTGTTTGCGCCACGCCCGCGTATCCACCAAATGAACTTCATCCACTAGCGGACGTCCGGCTCCGCGAGAACCCGCCAGTGGAATCTCCGGCGCGCACAACAACTCGCGCCAACGCCGTTCCACCACCCAGCCAATCCGCGCTTCCGGCAACGACCGGCGCAGCATCGCCACCGCCGGCAGAGCGTGCAGGATGTCGCCCATCGCGCCCAAGCGGACGATCAGCACGCTGGGATTCAGCTTTACGTTCTCGACAACGCGATTCTCACCCATGGAAGTTGCAAGTTTCAGGCATATTGCAGATTCCCCCTAACAAACGCCGCAAACGAAAACGGAGTCCGTAGAGACTCCATTTTCTGTGACAACCAAGCGGCTGGGGATCGTACCACCTGATGAATCCTACTTTCCTGTCTTTCCCAACAGTTCCGTGCTGGAGTGGTCCTTGGGATCGCCGACTATCTCGACCCGCCCGCCATACTCGACAACCTCATCGCGTTCCGGAACGCTCTCCGCCGTGTAATCGGTCCCCTTCACCTGAATGTCGGGCTTGATCTCGCGAATCAGTGCGCGCACGTCCGGTTCGCCGAAGATGACCACCGCATCCACGCTCTCCAGCGCAGCAATAATCTCGGCGCGCTCCAGTTCCGGCATCGCCGGGCGCTGCGGTCCCTTCAGCTTCCGCACGCTTTCGTCCGAATTGATGGCGACCAGCAGTTTTCCGCCCAGCGCCCGTGCCTCGCGCAGATAGCGAATATGTCCCACGTGTAGCAGGTCGAAGCAGCCATTAGCGAGGGTCACGGTCTCACCCGCGCCTCGCCAATCGGCAACCACCTTCGCCAGCTCTGCCCGGCTTATGATCCGTCCCACGAAAATCTCCCTACTCGTCCAGCACCGCAAGCAGTTCCGCGCGGCTCACCGTGGCCGTCCCGCGTTTCATCACCACAATGCCGCCCGCGTAATTCGCCAGCTTGGCTGCCAATGACGCGTCCGCCCCAGCCGCAAGAGCCGCCGTGAAGGTTGCAATCACCGTGTCGCCCGCGCCGGTCACGTCAACCACCTGGTTATTGCCGAAGATGGGAATTTCCACCGGAGTCCTCTTCTTCTCGAAGGCCACCATGCCATCTCCGCCCCGCGTAATGATCAGCGAATCGAGCTTCATCTGCTTTATCAGCGCCGCACCGGCCTCGAAGAGCTTTTCGCGATCATCGCCAATGCTGATCTGCAACGAACTTTCCACTTCGGATTCATTCGGAGTCGCCGCCGTCACGCCTTCGTAGTCCAACATGCGGTAGCGGCTGTCGAGCGTCACCGGAGTGTCGCCCAGAATGCCCTTGGCTCTCACAAAGTTGAACAGCCGTGGCGACACCGCGCCATACCCATAGTCGCTCAGCAGTACGGCGTCTGCCGCCGGAGCATACTCGCGCGCCGAGGACACCAGTTCAACCAGTGCTGCGTGTGTATCTTTGAGCGTCTCGCACTCGCGATCAATCCGCACCACCTGCTGGCGCGATGAGTGAGACGAGTAGGCGAGCAGACGGGTTTTCGTCGTCGTGACGTGCCCCTTGAGCTTCGAGATGCCGCTGACCGAGATCTTGTTGCGGCGGAAAATCTGCAGCAGCGACCGGCCGGCCTCGTCATCGCCTACAAAGCCAACCGGCAGCGGAGTCACGCCCAACGCCGAAAGATTCATCACCGCATTGGCGCCGCCACCGGGCACCAGCATGCGATCGCGATGCTTCAGGATCAGCACCGGAGCCTCTCGCGACACCCGCGATATCTCGCCGTAAATGAATTCATCGGCGATCAAATCGGCCATTACCAGCACGCTCAGGTTAGAGAACGATTCAACGATGCGGCGAAGCTTCTGCTTCTCCGTCAATCCCTGATGGTTCGTACGTTTCTTGGAAGTCGTTTTTTGTATGCGCGCCATTGCACAAAGATTCTCTCACGCCATTCCCAGGCGTAGAGCAGAATTGCTCGATTTTGCCATTCGCAGGCTTGGCTGGTTTTGGGAGAACAAATAAATCCGTCTGCCCTCAACTGGTTGTAAGCCGATCCCGGCCTTGCGCTCCTGACGTTGTCATACTTCTACCAAAACCCATAAGCCGTTCCGGTTGAAAGCTATTCCGCACCAAGCTCTTCGCTTCTCGGAAGCTCCACCTTTTTCTTCTTCACACTTCTTTCAAAAGTCTCCACACATTTATCAGAAATATGCACCGGATTCGAGCACTGTCCTGACGCCGCGCGATTGAACGCGCGATAGAGCCGCTTCACGTCCACCTTGCCGTTGCGCAACTCGCGCTCGACCGCATTATGCATGGCCGCCAGCAACTCGGTGCGCAATTCGTTAAGGACCTTGTCGATGTAAATGTATGGCATTCATTCTCCCAAACTAATCTCTTGCGCCCGCCGCTAGAGCGCTTCCCCAAGTGAAACGAGTTTTGTTGTTGAGTCACCCTGAACGAAGTGAAGGGCCCCAGCGCGGCCCAAATATCCAGCGCCGCCCAAAGGTTTTTCAACCAGCGACCCCCATGATGATCCCCGGATATCCCCCGGAAGCGCTCTAGGATTCAACGCAGTTCATAAACCCGCAGCTCATAAACCATACAGCCTCAGCCCGTACCCTACTCGCAATTTGTCCGTTCGAGGAACCGCCAAACCATCTCTCCGGCCCGCTCGCTTGCTTCCGTCCCGAAGCGCTCCACCCACACCATCTCCTGCTCCCTCCGGAACCAGGTCAACTGCCGCTTGGCATAATTCCGATGTCCCTGCTGCGCCCGCGCCACCGCCTCGGCCAGTGAGCATTCGCCGCGAATGTGTTCCGCCGCCTGCCGATACCCAAGCGAGCGCATGGCAAACACTTCCGCCCCATAGCGTTCCAGCAGCGTGCGAGTCTCCGCAACCAACCCACGCTCAAACATCTGCGCGCAGCGCCTGTTGATGCGTTCGTAGAGCGCCGCCCGTTCAGGACTCAGTCCGATCCTCAGAATGCGATATCCCTGAATTGCATCGCGCCCATCGCGCAGCAGCTCGCTCATCGGACGCGCCGCCGCCGCACAAATCTCAATCGCCCTTATCAGCTTTGGCTCATCGTTCGAGTGAATGCGCCCCGCCGCCTCCGGGTCGAGCCTTTTTAGCAAACGCCACAGCGAACCTGCCCGCAGCCGTCGCCGCAAGCGCTCCCGCAGCGTTTCATCGCGCTCCGGCCCATCAAACAATCCATCGAGCATCGCCCGCAGATAAAGTCCGGTGCCGCCGCAAACAATCGGAACGCGTCCCCGCCCGGTGATCTCCGCGGCTGCCGCCCGCGCCATCCGCGCGTACTCGCCCGCCGTGAAATAGGCGTCCGGCGAAACCAAGTCGATCAAGTGGTGCCGCACCCGCGCGCGTTCCTCCGCCGAAGGCTTCGCCGTTCCAATCTCAAATTCGCGATACACCGCCACCGAATCGCAACTAATCACCTCGCCGCCAAAACGCAATGCCAAGGCAATGGCCAACGCCGATTTTCCGCTGCCCGTAGGCCCGGCAATTACGATCATCGGAGCCAGAGCCTCACTCACGACTTAACCCAACCCGAAAACTTGATGCAGAAAAAAAGGGAAGTAGCGGACAGCGGCGGTTACGAGGATCAGTCCGAGCACGATCAGCAGTCCTACCGTGTATGGAGCCTCGGGCTGGCGGTTGAGAAGGGGCACGCGCTCATTTTACGCGAAGGCGAGCACAAGGTCCTCGTGGCGGTCCTGGCTATCTTTCTTCCATCTCCCCATTTTTCGGGTTGTAGAAGAACGTGATTCGTAGCGCCAGGTACGGTCCATGGAATTCATGCGGCAGCGGAGAGAACGGGTCTGACGCGGTGATGCCGCCATACGCCGCTCGGTCCAGCGGCACATCTCCCGAAGGCATCTCCACGAACATCCCCGCGACTTTGCCGTTCGGAGTAATCAGGAACCGGATCGCCACCTTCCCATGTTTCAGCAGCGGCGCGCGCGCCTCTTCAGGAATCAGGTTGTACCAGTTTGCTTTGATCGACTGCAGCACTCGCGAAAGGTACGGGCCGAAGTCCACTCCCTGCGTGTCGCTCAACACATCGAACGGCCCCATAGCGGCATTGCGGTCCGTCGGTCCCAATCCATATCCCGCGCCACCGCCGCCACCCACCGAACCTACCCGCGACGCATTCCTCGTAGCCTGAGCAATCGCCGCCCCAGCCGAGCCCGGCATCTTGAACGGATTTGTAGGCGGCTGCTCCTGCGGCTGCACCCGTTGCTGCGGGAAATTGTTCATCGCCGATTGCGGATTCGCCTGCCGTTGCGGTGCGGGGGCTCCTTGCGGCATCGCCTGCTGCGGCATCGCCTGCTGCTGCGGCATCTGCGGAGCCTGCGGTCCCGGCGGCGTCTGATTTCCCCTCAACCGCGCTGCTCGAAGCTCGTCCAGCGTTTTGCGATCGATCGGGCGCGTCGTCTGTGCAATGCGATTCTTGTCGCTCAACTTGTCGGCCTGCACCTTCGCGGGAGGCTTCTGCAAATCCTGCGGCAGCTCAAGGTACGTCGGCTCCTTCGTCATCGCCAGATCCTGCGCCCGCAGCAGATGAGGCTGCGCCCAGTTCGGCAGCAGTTGCGGCGAAAAAATCACCAGCAACACAAGAACAATGTGAACGATAACGGAAATCCAGAACGCCTCGCGCATTCGCGAGCGCGCCAGATCATCCTCGAGTTCCGCCAGCATATGCGGCATAAACTCCGGGGATTCATCCTCCAAGGCCAGAACGCTTGTCCGCCGCGGAGGAGCGGGCGGCGGAGGCGCAGGGCTGGGCGTGGGAGGCGGCGCTATCTGGTTGTTGCTCTCGGACTCGATCTCGATATCCCTCTCACCAGATTGGATGAGGCAACGGCAGGGCACAGACCGGACTATCCGTCCGGCATGGACCGGTGTTCACGGTCTTGCCCTCATTTCCTTCGCTGAAGGAGCGGTCATTTCAATTTTCGCACTGGAGCGCGCATCAAGTCTGGCTTATTCGAGCACGGGCCTTCTCGCTTAACTTTTCTTAACCCTGCCGCCGCTCACTCTAAAGCGGCTCCATAGTAGATGTGTCTGCATAGATGTGTGTGCCATGTGCTGAGAGGGTCATCCTGAGCGCAAGCGAAGGACCCCAGCAATGCCCAAGTCTCCCGTGCGTCCTCAAGCTTTTCAGCCCGCCATCGATTCTTCTTTTCCTCGCTCTCGCGGGATATAAATTCCTTGAAACCGTTCTAGCCCTTGCCTTCGCGCATCGCGGCAGCTACTTCGTCCAGATGAGCGCGCTTCTGGTGTTCTGCCATCTGGTCCTGAATCTCAATCGCCAGAGCCAGTGCGGCGCGACCATCCTCCAGCGTCACCTCCGGAGTGGAGCGCTGGCGCACAGCATTCATAAAGCTGCTCAGCTCGGCTCGCAGCGGTTCTTCGGCACTCACCGGAGGCTTCGTCGGAACAATCTCCGGCATTCCGCCCACCGTCGGCTTCACCGTCAGCGAGAAAACATCGCGGCGCGAGTAATCGAGCGAAACATACTGCGCCGGCTGGAAGAATCTCAGCTTGCGCACTCTCTCCGTGCTGATCCGGCTTGCCGTAAAGTTCGCAATGCAGCCGCTCTCAAACTCAATCCTGACGCTCGCAATATCCACGTTCCCGCTCAACACCGGCAATCCCACGGCTCGCAACTCCCGCACCGGAGACTTTGCCATCTTCAGCACGATATCCAGGTCGTGAATCATCAGATCCAGCACCACGTCTATGTCCAGCGAACGCGGAGTAAATACGCTCAGCCGGTGTACCTCGAAGAACATAGGCCGGGTCAGTAGTGCCCAGGTCGCCCTTACCGCCGGGTTAAATCGCTCCAGATGTCCAACCTGCGCCACCCGTCCATGCTGTTTCGCCAGCGCAATCATGGTGTCGGCCTGCGCCACGGAGAAGGCCAACGGCTTCTCGATCAGCACATCGACGCCGCGCTCCATCAGTTCGCGGGCCGTCGCCAGATGAGCGACCGTAGGCACGGCCACGCTGACTGCCTTCACCTCAGGACAGCTCGCCAGCATATCTCCCACCGAGCCAAATGCGCTGCCGCCGAACTCTGCCGCCACTGCCTGAGCTCGCGCAACATCAGCGTCCACAATCGCCGCCAACTCAATGCCATCGGCCAGCTCTTTGTAAACGCGGGCATGATTTCGCCCAAAGGAGCCTACGCCCACCACCGCGACCTGCAATTTTTCATTGTTCACCTTTTGATTCTCGCAGATGCAGAGCCTTGGGAAAAGTGCACAAAGGAACCATGTTGGTGATTCCGCGTGAACCGTCGTGCGTTATCGTTCACCATGGAAATCACTTACAATCCACCCTTGTTCATCACAGGAGCCCAATCTAATGCCCACTAAATCCAAATCCCCGAAGGCCGAGCCATCCCAGACCAAGTCGTCCCAGCCCGAGCTCTCCCACTACGACGCCGCCGGAAGAGCCGCAATGGTCGATGTCTCCGCCAAATCCGCCACCGCCCGCACTGCCGAAGCCAGCGCCCGGGTCATCATGAGCCCGCAGGTCATGGCCGCTTTGCACCGGAATCCCAAGGGTAACCCCTTCGAAGTTGCCCGAATTGCGGGAATACAGGCGTCCAAGCGGACATCCGACCTGATACCAATGTGTCACCCCGTGGCCCTGAGCTACGTGGATATCTCTTATTCCCTATGCCAGGATGGCGTTATTCTTCAATCCCGGGCCTCGACCATATCTGGAACGGGGGTGGAGATGGAGGCTCTTACGGCCGTCTCCGTGGCAGCCCTCACCGTTTATGACATGTGCAAGGCTTTAGATAAGGGAATCGAGATCCGTTACATACAACTGGAGCGCAAAAGCGGCGGCAAGAGTGGAGAGTACAAACGCCAACCCCGCGACCACGAGCGCTAACCTTTAAAGAACGGAAGTTGAGAGCTATGAGACATGGTGTAAATGTTCTGCTGGTGGATGACAATCCCATGATCCGCGAATTGTTGGTCGCAGCGATTGCGCCCCTGGCGACGGTACATGCGTTTGCCAGCGCCACCGAGGCATTTCGCCGGGCGGAGAAACAGACCCCCGACCTCATCATCTCTGACTACAGAATGCCCGGCCTGAGCGGTCTGGAATTGCTCGCCAAACTGCGCATCTCCTTCCCCCGCGTAGCCGTTGTCATCCTCGCCTCCCGCGCCGACATCGCCGGCCCCCTTGCGGGCTCCAGCCCCTTGGTCGAAGAGTTCATCGAAAAGCCATTCTTCATCGACGATGCCATCACCCGGATCAAGCGTGTTTTGGACCGCATCTCGCTGAGCAAGGCCACCCGCGAAGCCGCCAACTCCACCAGTGTTCGCGGCACCCTCGCCCAGATGTCCGTAGTCGATCTCCTGCAAACCCTCGACATCGGACGCAAAACCTGCCGCCTCGTGCTCACCCACGGCGAGCAGCGCGGCGAACTGCAATTTCACGACGGCCAGCTCGTTCATGCCACTCTCGGCGATCGCACCGGAGAACCCGCCGTTTACGAAGTAGTGGCCTGGGCAGATGGCTTGTTCCTGATCGATTTCGAACGCACCGAGTGCCCCCGCACCATCACCCACAGCACCCAGTCCGTGCTTTTGGAGGCTCTCCGCCGCTTCGACGAATCCCAGCGCGATTCCGATTCCGACACTCCCGAGCGTGCTCCCGCCCAGAGCTGCGCCCAGTCCTTCCCCCCTGCCGTAGGCTTCTGATCGAGAAGTGTGAATCAGCGCCTTTCCCCAGTCGCCTTCTGAAAGTAACGGGTGGCCCATTCAAGCCCTTCTGTTGGGCTTGAGTGGGTGACCAGCTCCCTCTCCCTACCCGTTCTTGCCTTTGCCTTTGTTTAATGTCCTTGCTATTCCTCCCCAACCAGCCCCAGGTGGCCCATATTTTTCGCGCCGCTTTTGCGCGAATAATGTGGGGAGAGCCGCGCCGTTCCATTCTCGGACCTTTGCTGTTGCTTTCGCCCGGCCTTCATCCGATAGCTAGGGGAGGAGTCATCCTGAGCAACGCGAAGGACCTCGTACACCTCAACTGTTCGAGCCGCCCAAGCCTTCTCTCACGATCCCCGCCCCTCTGCTGATCCGGAACTAACGCCCGTGGGGACCAACCTCCTTCTTTCAAAACTCTCCGCCCACCCCGTGCGCTATACTCCACTTGCGAGAAGCTGCCCTTGACCCCATGCCCGTCTTCCATAAAGCTCTACTCCTATTCAATCCCGTCTCCGGAACTCACCTCAAATCGCGGATGGCGACCATGCGCCGCGTCGCCGACGTTCTCCGCGCCGCAGGCGTCGAAGTCGCGCTCGAGCCCACAAGATCGCGAGGCTCCGGCGGAGACCAAGCCCGCGCGGCGATCCATGCCGGATGCGACGCGGTCTTCGCCTGCGGTGGCGACGGAACGGTCTTCGATGTTCTGCAAGGAGTAGCCGAAACCAATGCCGCGCTCGGCGTAATCCCCCTCGGCACCGGAAACGTGCTCGCCCACGATTTAGGAGTAGCCGACAATCCCGAGCGTGCCGCCGCAAAACTCCTCAGCTTCCTCCCGCAAAGCATCTCCCTCGGACGCATCCAGAGCGCCGGACGCACCCGCTTTTTCACCGTCGCTGCAGGCGTCGGAGTCCACGCCGAGCTGATCTATCGCGCCAGCGCCCAAGCCAAGCAGCGCGGCGGATTCCTTGCCTACTATCAGCACGGCGCTCGCCTCCTCTTCCGCCACCAGTTCGTCCCTTTTCCGGTAGAGATCATCACCACCGAAGGCAAGCTCATCCAGACCACTTCGCTCGAACTGGTAGCCATGCGGGTTCGTTCCTTCGGAGGCCCTTTGCGCCACTGGCGCCCCGGCAGTTCGTTACTCTCGCCCGACCTGCGCCTCATGCTGCTGCATAACGCAAAACGGGCCCACCTCCTTCGCTACGCACTGCAGGCGCTCACCGGCCTCGCTCCGTATCAGGATCTCGACCCCGATTCCCACGACCGCGGCATCTCCTTCATCTCCGCCAAATCCGTTATCTGCCATGCCCCCGAAATAAGCGGCGCGCACACCGACGCCTTGCGCGTCCAGGCCGATGGCGAAATCCTCGGCCCCGTGCCGACCGGGATCTCCATCATTCCCCACGCGCTGAACCTGCTGCTACCGCCCACCGCCGAGTGGAACCGCGAATTGCCCGACCTCCCAATAGCGCCGTGTGACTTTGAACCTCAATCTTGCAAAAAGTTCTGGCCGCCCAGTGAGGGTCGTCAAGTGCGTTTGGCCGTTTCGGGATAACTCATGCGAAGGCGATTTCCTGGTACTTAACTATGCACGCGTAAGTCCAGGCGTGCGACACCGGACATGTTCGCTTCAATGAAATGGGCAGGCTTTGACGCTATTTGGCGTGCCAAGTTTCGCCGAGGAATTTGTAGAGATATTCGGAATAGTGAGGCAACGGGGTCTTGTCGAGGCCTTTCAGCTTCGTGTCCATCAGGAGCCACCAGGCCCGAGGTGCTTCGTAGATGTCGTACCCGGCGTCGTGCATCAGGGAGAGCGTAACCCGCCCGTTCTGTTCTGTGGCCCGACGCAGCGCGCTGTCCTCTCCGAATGAGAATAAGGTCGAATTCGAGAGTGCTAACAAAGCCAAGCCCGGTCCTAAGGTCACAAAGTTGGAACCCGCGAGTCCCGCGACCTGCAAAGGTAGTAGCTTGTGATTGGGCAGAAAACGGTGGGACTGCTTCTCCAGCACGAGGGCGACGCTAGATGCCAGTACGGCTGCAAGCTGCGAATCATTTTGGAGGCGCTCTACAACCTGACGCGGGACGAGGATAATGCCATTGGGCCAGGCAATAGCCCTAATGGCGGACTCACTAACTAACTGAAAGCGGAAATTGATTTTGGTCGGATCGGTATCAGGAAGTTCGCGCTGATACTTTGGGATGAGCTTGTTTCCGATCGCGCTGACGCGCGCCTGCATGGCATCGTCTTTGAACGGGGGAATCTGCTTGGGATCAATGCCAATCAGGTATTTGCTTGCCGGGTTCTGACCCGCATTCGGATCAACCGCAGCAGGATCATGCTCGGTTTTCTCGCCTAGGCGCGCTTCGCGTTCGTTTACGTCATTATTGCGAAAATCTACTTTGTCGGCGACGACTCCTCCATCCACCGCCTGAGTGCCTCGTCCGCGCGCAGTGTTGATCCGCCAGAATCAGAGTCCATCACGGCATCGACGACTCCGGAGCCCGCCACGGCGAATGACTTGCGCGCTGGCAGGTTAATCTGCGTGGCAGAGAGTGCGTGTTCCTTGTCGTGACGCTTGCCATAGAGCTGCACCACCTGGCCGATGTAGAGCTTCACGTCGGCAGCCGCAATCGGGGAGAGCTTGTGGCCTTTCTGGCTAAAATACTGCGTCTTGCTATCGATGTGAATGTGGACGCCGTCTACGTCGATCTCGGTGGGTGACGAGATATTGGTCACATAGCCCTTGAGGTCGGGTTCGTAGTCACGCTGAGCGAGCAGAGATGTGGCGGAAAATAGAAGAATAGCCGCAAGAATAATACGATTGCGCATTTGCGAAGTTTAATCGCTCGTGGCCGCGTTTAGAAGAGAGATTCTGGTTGTGAACGGAACGATCTTTAGGGCGAGTGGCCCATTCAACACAAGCTGTGCCTTTGACTTTCCCCCCAATCCTTGCAACCCTGAACTGCATAGAATGGAACCTGTCACCCACTTCCTAACCGGGGCCACCCTGTCGCGTGCGGGATTCAACCGCAAGACCGCGCTCGCCACTCTCACCATGACCTTGGCCGCCGAGGCCGCCGACATCGACATCCTCGCCTACTTCAAAGGCTCCGCCTACGGATTCATCCAGCATCGCGGCATCACCCACACTTTCCTTGGCATTCCATTCATCGCCGCCATCGCCGTCGCACTCGTCTGGCTTCTCGACGCGCTCTGGCAACGCCGCCGCTGGAAGCACTCGCCGCAACCGGTGCCCAAGCGCCGCTGGGGATGGCTCTACCTGTTCGCCTGCATCGCCGGACTCTCCCACATCCTGCTCGATTTCACCAACCACTACGGCGTCCGCCCCTTCTATCCTTTCCTGCGCCAGTGGTACTCCTGGGACATCGTCTTCATCATCGAACCCCTGATCCTCGCTGCCCTGCTCGCTGCCCTCGTTCTGCCCGGGCTTTTCGGACTCGTAGGCCAGGAGATCGGCGCCCGTCAACATGGTCCTCGCGGACGCGGTGCCGCCATCGCCGCATTGCTATTCATTGTGGTTTTGTGGGGAGTGCGTGACTACCAGCACCGGCGAGCTCTCGCCGCCATGGATGCCTTTGAGATTCACGGCGAAGCCGCCAGGCAAATCGCCGCCTTCCCCTACATGATCAATCCCTTCCACTGGGCCGGAGTCGCCGAAACCTCGACCGCCTACGTCTCCATGCACGTCAACTCGCTTCGTCCCGAGGTCGATCCCGGCAACCGCGCCCAGAGCTACTACAAGCCTGAGAACACCGCGGTCACCCAGGCCGCGCGCAACACCGATCTCGGCCGAGCCTACGTCGAGTGGGCACGCTTCCCCCTTGTCGAAGCCGAGCACATCACCACGTCCGATCCTGCTGAACTGGTGCATTTCACTGACGTGAGGTTTCTCTACCCCGACGAACGCCGCCGTCCCCTGCAGGCTTACGTGCTCCTCGACTCCCATCTCCACGTCGAATCGCAAGGTTTTGAAAGCATGAAGTGACCGCACAATCACCAGAAAGCCTGCACCCCAGCTCCGCCCCGAGCCGAATCCCGTTTTCCTCTCATTCAATAATTTCGCCCACGCGCTTGACGTCAGCTCCGGGGCGCGACAGAATCATTCTTAAGCTATTGAGGTGAACATGCTTCCCTATTTCTTCGTGCTCGTCGCCATCGCCGCCCGTTTCGGCATTGCTGCCAACCACAGCAGTTTCCACTTCACGCCCGTAGCTGCGTCGCTGCTGTTCTTCGGAGCGCGCATGCCGCGCAAGCATGCTTGGATTCCGGTGACCCTGTTCATCGTTTCCGATGTGCTGCTCTCACGTTTCGTTTACGGCTATCCTCTCAGCGCCTCTGACGTTGTGACCTGGGCCTGGTATGTGGCCATCGTGCTCTTCGGATCGCTGCTCTCCTCCAACGTCACTCCCATGCGTGTCGTCGGAGCGTCGCTTGCGGCTTCCGTATCGTTCTTCGCGGTCAGCAACTTTTCCGTCTGGGCCATCTGGAACATGTATCCCAAAACCCTCGCCGGTCTGGCCGAGTGCTATGCGATGGCCGTTCCGTTCTTCCGCAATACGGTAGCGAGCGATCTGCTTTTTGCCGGAGCTTTCTTCGGTGTCGCGGCCCTGCTGCCGCAGCTCTCGCGCAAAGTCTCGCAGCCAATTGCATAGTCAACCTTGTTCCTCAGATTCAAAGTTCCTCAGATTCAAAAAGCCGCCTGCTGCCAGGCGGCTTTCTCATGCTCTAATTTCCTAATAAGAGTACCCAGGTGGCCCACATCCGCCCCGCTGTTGGGCGAATGTGGGAACCTCAGAACCCTCCCCGCGATCTCTCTAGCTCTTCTTCGCCAACTCCACCAGCGCATCGCCTTCCACCCGCATAGGAAGCCACTCCTTCATCCGCTTCGCTCCCAGCCCTTCATAGAACTCAATCGCCGGAGTGTTCCAGTCCAGCACCTGCCATTCATAGCGCCCGCATTTTTTGGCCACTGCGATCTTCGCCAGCTCCAGCAACAGAGCTTTTCCAATGCCTTTCCCGCGATACTCCGGCCACACAAACAGGTCTTCCAGATAAACTCCCGCGCGCCCCTTCCAAGTCGAGTAGTTGAAGAAGTAGAGCGCGAAACCCACCGGCTCCCCGTCCCATTCTGCAATCACACAGTGGAATTTTGGCTCCTTGCCAAATCCATCGCGCAACAAATCTTCCTCGGTTGCCAGGGCCTCTTCGGGAGCGTGCTCATATTCGGCCAGCCCCTGAATCAATTTCAGGATGGTCCCCGCATCCTCCGGCTGTGCCGCGCGAATCTCCAGCATGCGCCTCTCCTCCGAATCCAGTTTTAATTGATTGCCACAGTCTAAATCACCGGAGGCGACGGCCCGCGCGTGCTTACTTTTGCAATAGCTCGATTTCCCGCACAATCTCGTCCACCACTTCATGTGCCTTCTTGTTCGCCAGCGTGTGATTGTTGACCATGATCGAGAACACGAGGTGTTCCCCTTTAGCGGTCGTTATATACCCGGAGAGGGTATTCACGTGATCCAGCGATCCGGTCTTGCCTCGCAGCAATGCCCCCGGAGCGCTCGGCTTAAAGCGCGAGGCCAGCGTTCCATCCACGCCCGCCACCGGCAGGCTGTCCGCAAATTCCTTGCCCCACGTCTGCGTCGCCGCAAACCGCAACAGCTTCACCACCGCCCTGGGAGACGCCAGGTTCTGCCGCGACAACCCCGACCCGTCCGAAAAGACATATTCCTCGGGACGCACATCGGCCTGCGCCAAAAATCCCCGCAGCACCTCCAGCCCTCCAGCCACCGAGCCGCTCGTGCCCTTCTCGCGCCCCAGCAACCGCAGCAGCACTTCCGCGTGCAAGTTCTGGCTCACCTTGTTGATCACGCTGATGTCCAGTCCTAGCGGCAGCGAATCATGCTCGGCAAGAACCACCGGAGACGGTGACGCCGGCTGCGGCGGATAAGGCACATCCGTTCCGCCGCCCATCGGAACGTTCGTCGTAACGCTGATGGTTCCCAGGCTCGCCATCGCCGTATGCCGTGCCCGCGTCTTGCCATACATCACCACGCCGCGCTTGGCCAGCAACTCCCATAGCAGCCGCGCGCAGAACTCCGCCGGCTCTTCAATCGCCAGCGCCTCTCCCGCCCCCGGATCGTCCTGCGGAATATTCCCCCAGATCTCCAGCCGATTCGCCCCCGGCTGTCGCTGGATGAAAACTTTCCTCGGCCCCGTTCCCGCCGGAGTGGTCAGCACCCGGTTCTCAATGTGGTAATACTCGGCAAACGGCGCGATCCCGACAAACGCCCGATCTCCCACCCGCTCCGCCGGAAGGATGTTTACATAAACCACGTTGTCGTTGATCGCCAAGGCCGAAACCGGAGCGCCCCACTCCCATATCAAATCGTCCTGCGCCCACCCTTCCCCATAGCGCTCATAGACGAAAAAACTGTCATCGCCCACAATGTCGCCGTCAATCACCTTCACCCCATGAGCCACAATCTGGTCAGCCATCTCCTCCAGCACATGCGCCGGAGCCAGTGGCCGCTGGGTCTTCAGGTTGTAGGGAAGCGTGCGCCCGCTCATATTCGGATCGCCGCGCCCCACCAGCACCAGGTCGCCGCTCAACCGTCCATACTTGTCCGGAACCGTAGCCGATTCCACCGTAGTGCGCACCCGGTACTCCGGCCCAATCAGTGCCAGCGCCGCCGCCGTAGTGAATAGCTTTGTGTTCGAAGCAGGAATGTACAGCTTGTCCGCGTCGTGCGAGTAGATGATTTTCCCCGTATCCAGGTCGTCGATCTCAATACCCCAGAAAGCCCGCCCCACATCTGGCCGCGCCAGAATAGCGTCAATCTTCTTGGGCAGATCCTTGCGGCGCACAGCAGCGGCCGGCAGAGTTCCCATCCAAATCATCAACCCGATCAGGGCAATCGTTCTCAAAGACGCACGAACATCCCAGCGCTGCATAAGATGCGAATTTTAGCATTGTTCCCGTCCCAGGCTGGATTCCATCCGAATCGACGTAGGGTGTTGTCGTTGCTCTTTTCCAGCCTTCCCCGGTGGCCTTCCCCTGTGACATTCCCGGGTGGCCCACATATTTCGCGCCGCTTTTGCGCGGAATGTGTGGGGTGACCAACGCCCTCCACCTCTGCTGTGCTGCCTTTGCCGCGCGGCTGACGTCAGCCGCATCCCTGACAGCACGAACTCAACCAAAGCCTCTCGACTACGAAGGGTAAGTCGGGCATCCTTGTGGATGTCCATTCGGCGGAAACTGGATTGCTCGTCACAATCAGCTTCTCCGTTCCTGATCGAATGGACAACCTCTTGAAACATCACAGGTGGCCCACATCCGCCCGTCTATGGCGAATGTGGGATTGCCGTGAACTCCCCTCACCAACGCTTCGCCTTTCGTTTCCCCGGCGCAATTGCCCGTGAGCTCTCCTTGCCGCTGATTTGCACTTCGTTTCGCATCCATCTCACCGCCGGAGCTATCATTTATCGTAAGGAGCACTCATGAAAGCCATTGGGTACATTCAGTCCTTACCGCCCTCTGATCCCAAGTCTCTCTTCGATTTTGAACTCCCCACTCCCACCCCGCGCAGCCACGATCTTCTCGTGCGAGTCCACGCCGTCTCTGTCAATCCCGTGGACACCAAGGTCCGCATGCGCGCGCAGGGAAGCGAGGCGCAACCAAAAATCCTCGGCTACGATTGTGCCGGTGTCGTCGAATCCGTCGGCCACAATGCTACGCTCTTCAAGCCCGGCGACGAGGTCTTCTACGCCGGAGCCATCACCCGACCCGGCACCAACAGCGAATTCCATATCGTCGATGAACGCATCGTCGGACACAAGCCCCACTCGCTCACCTTCGCCGAAGCCGCCGCCCTGCCCTTGACCTCGGTCACCGCATGGGAGTTGCTCTTCGACCGCCTTCGCATCCCGCTCGGCAAGCCTCAGCAGGCCGGAACCCTTCTCGTTGTCGGAGCCTCCGGAGGCGTCGGCTCCATCCTCGTGCAACTCGCCCGCCGTCTCACCGGACTCGCCATCATCGGCTCGGCCTCGCGTCCCGAAACCCAGACCTGGGTGCTAAACAATGGCGCTCACCAAACCGTCGATCACTCCAAGAAGCTCAGCGAAGAAGTCCACAAACTCGGCTTCAAGCATGTCGAATACATCATCGGCCTCACTCACACCGATAAGCACTTCGACGAAATCGTCGAGATCATCGCCCCCCAGGGAGCCTTCGCCCTCATCGACGATCCCGACCTCATCGATGTCCGCAAATTGAAAACCAAGGCCGCGTCCCTGCACTGGGAGTCCATGTTCACTCGCTCCACCTTCCAGACCGCCGACATGATCGAGCAGCATCGCATCCTCGAACAAATATCGAGACTTGTCGATGAAGGACTCATCCGCACCACTCTTGGCAAAACCGCCGGCCGCATCAACGCCGAAAACCTGCGCCAAGCCCACGCCCTCATCGAATCCAACAAATCCATCGGCAAGTTGGCCCTCGAAGGCTTCTAGTCCATCTCCCCCAGTCTCTGCTCAGTCTCTGGTGCCCCACGTCCCGCCCGGCCTCTCGGGCTGACGTGGGGTAGTTGCCTTTGCTCTTGCTCTCGCCTTTGCTCTTGCTCTCGCCTTTGCTCTTGCTCTCGCCTCTGCTCTTGCTCTTGTTTTTTGTATCGCTGTCATCCTGAGCGAAGCGAAGGACCTCGGGTTTGCCGTTGCTCTTGCTCTTGACGTGTGGCCCACATTCGACAACAGAAGGCGAATGTGGAAACCAGGCAGATGTTCCTCTCCCAGACATCCCGCCCCATAGACAACGCCTATGGCTGTCATTCCATTCCCCCCATTCCTCATCTCCCTCCCAATGAGTAGATTTGAAGCCACGAAGGAGACTACTTCATGGCAGCAAACAAAAACGACAACACCCCAAAATCAGGCGAGCAACCGAAGACCATCACCACCACCGCAGGCCGTCCCGTAGCTGACAATCAAAATTCCCTCAGCGCAGGGGCCCGCGGGCCTCTGTTGATGCAGGATTTTCAGCTAATCGAGAAGATGGCCCACTTCAATCGCGAGCGCATTCCCGAGCGAGTCGTACACGCCAAGGGCTCCGGCGCGCATGGACATTTTGTCGTCACCAAAGACATCTCGCGTTACACCAAGGCCAAGCTCTTCTCCCAGGTCGGCAAATCGACTGACCTGTTAGTGCGCTTCTCCACCGTAGGCGGAGAAAAAGGTTCTGCCGATACCGAGCGCGATCCGCGCGGCTTCTCCGTGAAGTTCTACACCGAGGAAGGGAACTGGGACATGACCGGCAACAACACTCCCGTCTTCTTCATCCGCGATCCTCTCAAGTTCGGCGATTTCATTCACACCCAGAAGCGCGATCCGCAAACGAATCTCAAGTCGCCCACCATGATGTGGGACTTCTGGTCACTCTCTCCCGAGTCGCTGCATCAGGTCACCATCCTCTTCTCCGACCGAGGTACCCCCGATGGCTATCGCCACATGGATGGCTTCAGCAGTCATACTTTCTCGCTCGTCAACGCCCAGGACGAACTCTTCTACGTGAAGTGGCATTTCAAAACCAAGCAGGGAATCAAGAACCTCATGGCCGACCAAGCCACGCGCCTCAAAGGCGAAGATCCAGACTACGCGCAGCGCGATCTCTTCAGCGCCATCGAAACCGGCAACTATCCCAAGTGGAAAGTTTCCATCCAGGTCATGCCCGAAGCCGAAGCCGCGAACTACAAGGTGAATCCCTTCGACCTCACGAAGGTCTGGTCACACAAGGACTATCCCCTCATCGAAGTCGGAGAGATGACCTTGGACCGCAATCCCGAAAACTATTTCACCGAAGTCGAGCAAGCCGCATTCTCTCCCGTCAACGTAGTTCCCGGCATGGGCTATTCGCCCGACAAAATGTTGCAGGCCCGTCTCGTCTCTTATCCTGACGCGCACCGCTACCGTGTCGGAACCAATTACGAGTCGCTCCCCGTCAATCGTCCCAAGGCTGAGGTGCACACCTATCATCGCGACGGCACCATGCGTTTCGACGCCAACGGCGGCCGCTCGCCCAACTACGAACCCAACAGTTTCGGCGGTCCCAAGGAGAATCCGACCTATCGCGATCTCCCCATCCACCTCACCGGAGAGTCCGCCGACCGCTACAATCACCGCGAAGGCAACGACGACTACACCCAGGCCGGAGACCTCTTCCGCCTGATCGGCCCCGAAGCCCAACAGCGTTTAATCCAGAACATCGTAGGCAGCATGCGCGGCATTCCCGAACACATCCAGCGCCTGCAAATCAGCCACTTCCACAAAGCCGATCCCCAATACGGAATCGGCGTAGCCACCGGCCTCGGCCTAGAAATCCCCGAGCTTCTCGAAATGCAAGCTGGCGACTAGCTTCACGCATCACACCATCTTGACCACGACTGCCCCACTCAACGCTCTTTTCGTTGTGTGGGCTTTTCTTTCTCGTCTGCAGATTGGGCGTTGCTCTTGTTCTTGTTTTTTGTTTTGCTGTCATCCTGAGCGTAGCGAAGGACCTCGGGTTTGCCGTTGCTCTTGCTCTTGCCGTTGCCCTTGCTCTTGTTCTTGCTCTTGTTTTTTGTTTTGCTGTCATCCTGAGCGTAGCGAAGGACCTCGGGTTTGCCCTTGCTCTTGCTCTTGGTTTTTATGTTCGTGTCACCCCTGAGTACTCAAATCTCCCGTGCCCTCCCAAGCTTTTACTCGCCACGCCTTGAATCCCAACTCCCCGGTAGCAGATCATACCCATATATGGAGATCAACCAACTGCGCTACTTCTGCGCCGTCGCCAGCACCGGCAGTTTCACCAAAGCCGCGGAGCAAGAAGATATCGCGCAACCTTCCCTCTCCCAGCAAGTCCGCAAACTCGAGCGCGAGATCGGTTCCCCGCTGTTCGAGCGCCTCGGACGCCACAACCGTCTCACTCCCTACGGCGAAGCGCTTCTTCCGCAAGCCCAGTCCATCCTCCGCCAAATCGCCGAAGCCGAAGCCTGCGTCACCAATCTCCGCCAAGGCGTGCAGGGACGCCTGCGCATCGGCGTGATTCCCACTATCCTTCCCTACTGGCTCGCCCCGCGACTCGGTGAGTTCGCCGCGCAATTCCCCGACGTAGATTTGCAGTTGCAGGAGGCGACCACGCAACGCCTCATCGAGAGCCTGCAAGCCGGAGAACTCGATGCCGCCGTCGCCAGTCTTCCCGTCCAGTCGCCCGACATCGTCTGCAGCGAGCTCTTCCGCGAAAGCCTCTGCCTCGCCGTCTCTCCCCATCATTCCTTCGCCGACGCGGATTCCGCGCGCCTCAAGGATCTCGCCGACGAACGCATGCTCTTACTACGTGAAGGACACTGCCTCCGCGACAATGTCCTCACCGCGTGCACCCGCGCCAAAGTAGAATTTGTCTCCGTATTTGAAACCGATCAAATCGCCAGTATCTTTCCTCTCGTCTCGACCGGCTTCGGAATCAGCCTCATCCCCGCCATGGCCGCAGCCCACGCCAGCGGCTGCAAAATCGTGCCTCTAGAGCGTGGCAGCTTTCGCCGCATCGGCTATCTCAGGGCCAACCACCACTTCGTCAGCAAACCTATGAAGGAATTTTTCTCCTGGCTGCGCTCACTCGAACACGTATGAGCTCGCCCACCTTCGGCGGTTGTGACGGAAGTCATAGCTAACGTTCATCTCCGTACTTAGTCTAAGTAGAGAAGGCTAGAACTTTCCTTCTCTTATACTCATGCCTAATAATGTCGAACTCGAACTAGCGCCATCATCCTCTTCGCCCGCGGAAATCCCCACCTCCGCGACAACCAAGAAGAAACTCGTGCGCCGCACCGTGCCTGACCTTTCGCAGCGCATTCGCCTCATCGTGCAGTCTGCCTTCATCCTGCTCAACGTCTTCCTCGGCGCGAAGTTTTATTTCTTCGTCCGCTACTTTGAAACCAACGGTACCGGCCCTCACGTCTCACGTCCCGCCGGAGTCGATGGATGGCTCCCCATCGCGGGCCTGATGAACACGCGCTACTTCTTCGGAACCGGACACGTCCCCGCCATTCATCCCGCCGCCATGGTCCTGTTCCTCATCTTCATCGCCATGAGCCTTCTCCTCAAGCGCGCCTTCTGCTCCTGGCTCTGTCCCGTCGGAACCCTCTCCGAATACCTATGGAAAGCGGGCCGCAAGCTCCTCGGACGCAACCTCGTCCTCCCGCGCTGGCTCGACATCCCTTTACGTGCAATCAAGTATCTGCTCATGGCCTTCTTCGTCGTCATCATCGGCAACATGACGGCCATCGCCCTCGACGACTTCATGGCGGGCCCCTACGGCATCCTCGCCGACGTCAAGATGCTGCACTTCTTCCTGCACATGAGCAGCCCTGCCCTCATCATCGTTCTCGTGCTTGCCCTGCTCTCCGTGCTCATCAAGAATTTCTGGTGCCGCTACGCCTGTCCCTACGGCGCCGTCATGTCGCTCGTCTCTCTCGTCAGTCCCACCAAGATTCGTCGCGATGAAGAAACCTGCGTCGCGTGTGGCAAGTGCGCCAAAGCCTGTCCCCAGAACCTTCCGGTCGATCGTCTCGTGCAGATCCGTTCCGCCGAATGCACCGCCTGCATGGAGTGCGTCGCCAGTTGCTCCGCCCAAAACGCCTTGCAGTTCGCATTGCCTCCGCGTTCCAACGCCCCCATCACTCAGCGCTGGAGCGGACGCGCCCTGCAACCCGTTGCCGTCGTCCTCGTACTCGCCGCCCTGTTCTTCAGCGGCGTAGGACTCGCCCGCATCACCCATCATTGGCAAACCAACATTTCCGACGACTTCTACCGTCAACAACTCCCCCAAGCCGACGAACTCAGTCATCCCGGCTTCTAACAGTCGCGAAAGGTTCTGATCTCGCAAAAAGGCGCTCCCTTTTCGGAGCGCCTCTTCATAACCTCGCTACATTGACATATATCAATATAACTTTGCTCTCTTGCTCTTGGCTCTTGTTCTTGTTCTTGCTCTTGTTCTTGCTCTTGTTCTTGCTCTTGCTCTTGTTCTTGCTCCTGCTCTTGCTCCTGCTCCTGCTCTTGCTCTTGCTCCTGCTCTTGCTCCTGCTCCTGCTCTTGCTCCTGCTCTTGCTCCTGCTCTTGCTCCTGCTCTTGCTCCTGCTCTTGCTCTTGCTCTTGTTCTTGCTCTTGTTCTTGCTCTTGTTCTTGCTCTTGTTCTTGTTCTTGCTCCTGCTCTTCCTGTGTCATCCTGAGCGTAGCGAAGGACCTCGGGTTTGCCGTTGCTCTTGCTCTTGCCTTTGTTCTCGAGGTGTCATTCTGAGCGAAGCGAAGAACCCCCCCGCACCGTTCAAATCTCCAGCGCCATCCCAGGCATTTCACCCGCGATCGATTTCCCCTCTTCCAAACATTCACATATATCGATCTACCAATACATCTCACTTCACCGCCCCACCATGAATCACCCTCTGCTGCTCGAACGCATGCTTTTGCTGAATCGCCTCAATCGCCTTCTGCGCCCTCATCTCGAACTCCGCCGCCTGTGCCAGCAGAGCCCCGGTCGCCACCGCTCCCCCATCCACCCACTGCAGCAACCCCTCCGCCTCAATTCCCTTGCCGGCCTCCATCAGAGCTTCTCCCGATACCCCCAGATACAGAGCCTCCACCGGATCGCCAACCATCAAAGCTCCCGGCGTTAACCGGCTTCCCACCCAGAAAAGCCGATCCAGCACCGCCTGCCGAACCTGTCCCTCACTCGCCTGCTCAAATCTCCACTGTTTACTCTTGAAATCCTGAAAGCGCCCGCCCAGTGGAATCGGCTGCCTCTTGTCCGAGCGCAGAAACTCCAACTGCTTGCGATCGGTCTCCTTCCGAATCGCCCCCAGTACCGGACCCAGTGTGTGTTCTGCCTCAATCCCCGCCAGCCGTTCAGCCACTACTCGAGTCAGGTGCAGCGCCACCTGCGCGTGCAGCCCCGAGCCGTCTCCCAGCTCCGCCGTCCCATGCAATACATAGAAGTCCGCGCCCGACACATTCCCATGAAACGGCCACTGCAGCCGCACTGAGAGAGGCACCCCGTTCAGCGTAACAACCGCAATCGATGTCGAATCCATCTTTCCTCCATCCAATGCCAAAATCATAGACCATCGTCGCCCACGCCGTACTCACAACCCGTGGTTTATCCTGTCGTTATGGATACCGCCTTGGATACCACCGCAATTCGCGCCTTACTCGCGCCCTACCTACCTGCCGACGAGATCGACGACCCCCTGTTGACCTCCATCCAGGCACACCTTGACCTGCTCCTGCGCTGGAACCAGCACATGAACCTCACCGCCCTGCGCACCGTCGAAGAGATCGTGCCCCGTCACTTCGGCGAGTCGCTCTTTGCCGCGCGCACGCTTTTACCCCGCACCGCCCAGCAGGATGTTTTCGACGTCGGTAGCGGCGCCGGATTCCCCGGCCTTCCTTTCAAATATTGGGCTCCCCAGCTTCGTCTAACTCTCATCGAGGGGCACGGCAAGAAGGCCACCTTCCTCCGGGAAGTAGGCCGCGCTCTCCACCTCTCGAACTATTCCGTCCTCAACACACGCGCTGAGTCCATCACCGAGAGTGCCACTCTTGTCACCATGCGAGCCGTCGAGAAATTCGAGCACATCCTGACCTCCGCCGCCAAGCTGGTTGCCCCCGGAGGCCGTCTCGCCCTCCTCATAAGCGAGTCCCAACATAGACGTGCCCTCTCCCTCCTCCCCGATGGCTCCAGTACCGCCCTCCCCCTCCCTTCCTCCGATCAGAGCATCCTCCTCACCTGGACCCGCCCTTCCTAATTTGTTCCACGTGGAACACTGATACTCACACATCACAGGTGCCCCACGTTCGCCTTCTTTTAGCTAACGTGGGGTTTTTGACTTTGCCTTTTTTGACTGTGCCTTTGCCCTTTCCCTTGCCCTTGCTCGTGATTTTGTTCCTGATTTTAGGTTTTGAGGGGTCATTCTGAGCGAAGCGAAGAACCCCCCGCCCCGTTGACATCTCCAGCGCCCTCCAGCATTCCTCCGCAATCAACTCCCTGCTTTGCAACTTCACCGCCCATACCATGAACTACCAGGACACGTTCCACGTGGAACATTTTCTCGGTTCTGCACAGCTTTCCGCACTTATCCACCGAATCCACAACTCTGCACAGCCCTTTCCCCATTGCGACCCACTCCTCCACTCCTTTACCCTCAACCTTGTCCCACAATTGGCAGCCGTCGTCGTTCCACTTCCGGTTGCCCGGAGCAATCTATGTCTCGGGTCATTGCTATCGCCAATCAAAAGGGCGGAGTAGGGAAAACTACCACCAGCATCAATCTCGCCGCCAGTTTCGCCATCAGCGGCGTTCCAACCCTCCTCGTCGATTGCGATCCGCAATCCAACTCCTCCTCCGGCCTCGGATTTCAGAAGGACGCCGACCGCCTAGGCACTTACCAGCTCCTCATGGGAGATGCCGAAGCCACCGAACTCCTCCAGACCACGGAACTCGAGCTGCTCAAGGTCATTCCGTCCTCCAAAAACCTCACCGCAGCCAATGTCGAGCTCGTAAACGCCGAATATCGCGAATACCGCCTCCGCCACGCCCTGCAATTCATTCGCGAACAGTTCAAGGTCATCGTCCTCGACTGCCCACCCGCCCTCGATCTGCTGACCCTGAACGCCCTGGTCGCCGCCGATTCCGTGCTGGTCCCCATGCAGGCCGAATATTTCGCCCTCGAAGGCGTCAGCGAACTCCTCGATACCATCGAACGCATCCGCCAGACCCTCAATCCGAGCCTCACCGTCGAAGGCGTAGCCCTGACCATGTACGACGACCGCACCAATCTTGCCCAGGGAGTCACCGGGGAGCTCAAATCCTACTTCGGGGAGCTGCTTTACGAGACCTGTATCCCCCGCAACATCCGCCTCGCCGAAGCTCCCAGCCACGGCAAGCCCGCAATTCTCTACGACCCCAAGTCTCGCGGTGCCGAAAGCTACTCCAAGCTCGCCGAAGAAGTGATCCAGCGCATTAAGAAACGCCCAACCCCAGAGCCATCGCACAGCGAGGTAAAGCAGTGAATCCGACCCACGACAAACGAAAAGCCCTTGGCCGCGGCCTTGACTCTCTTCTTCCGGCAGCCCGAGGCATCCAGGCGGCCATCACCGGACAGCCACAACCGCCCACCGGTGACCAGGTTCGCGAGATCCCCGTCGAGCTCATCGACCGCAATCCGTACCAGACTCGAACCTACTTCGACGAAACCGCCCTCAACGAGCTGGCGGAATCCATCAAGGTCTCCGGAGTCGTGCAGCCCATCACCGTCCGCCAGCATTCTGGCCGATACCAACTCGTCACCGGAGAGCGCCGCTGGCTCGCCTCCCAACGCGCCGAAAAGAAGACCGTGCCAGCCATCGTCCGCCAACTCTCGAACGAACAGGCCATGGAGATCACGATTGTCGAGAATCTCCAGCGCGAGGACCTCAATCCCGTCGAGCAAGCCCGAGCCTACGAGCGCCTCGCCCGCGAGTTCGGACTCACCCAGGAACAAATGGCCCAGCGCACGGGCAAAGATCGCTCCTCGGTCTCGAACTTCCTGCGACTATTGAAGCTGCCCGCCGAAGTCCTGAAGATGGTCGAGTCCAACAAGCTCAGCTTCGGACATGCCAAGGCCCTCATGACCCTCGACTCCCAAGAGGCGATGCTCAAGCTGGCCCAACGCGCCGTTCAACTCTCCATGTCCGTCCGCCAGGTCGAAGGTGCCGCCTACAACCACACTCACCCCGAGCCAGCCGTCGCCAAGCCCGAGCGCCTCCTCGACCCCAATGTCCGCGAAGCCGAGCAGCAGCTCCAGCGCTCCTTGGGCCTCCGCGTCCAGATCCAGGACAAAAAAGGCAAAGGCAAGATCGTCCTCGAATACAAGTCCCTCGAAGACTTCGACCGCGTCCTCGAAATGCTCAACGCTCCCAAATAGTTTTTTTTCGCATGCGAAAGGGCGGCCACCATGGCCGCCCTTCACTTCTCAGGAATATATTCACATATATCGATCTTCCTGGGGGCCCATTCAAGCCGCGCTTTTCGGCTTGAGTGGGGAACGCTACGTTCTATTTACTCCTTCGTCAACACTCTCCCAGCGCCCATGTATCACCTGATACATATTGGTGCCCCTGCACAACGATTAACTAATCCGGCAAATCCGCTTTTCCAACGATTCACCTTTCAGTCAATCATTCGCCGTCGGCTAGCTCTTCTTTTCGTCGACCTTCTTCTCGCGATCGCACTTGCCCTTCTTGCAGCAGTCCATTTCTTTCGCCATCTTGCCGTCTTTGTCCTTTTTGCAGCACGCCATCTTCCCGTCTTTATCTCTCTTGCAGCCGTCCATCTTCGCGCTCTTCTCGTGCTTGCAAGCCATATGATCAGCGGGTTTCCCGGCATCGGGTGCCGCCGGCGCAGCCTGCGCCCACATCGACACCGCACTCAACAACATCACGGCAACCACTCCACGAATCTTCATTGCACTCTCCCCACTCGTCGCGTATTTTCAGCTTGAGGATTATATCCTGCTCTCGCCGCCGCTGCCACGCTCTGCTTTCACATCGCGCGAATCTCGCGCCTCATTTCCTCATCTAACTCTTTGCCCTCACGGCGAATGGAGGAGCCCTTTGCACCGCACTACGCTTGGCGATTTTGAACTCACCGTCATTACCGATGGCCTTTACTATCTCGACGGCGGCGCTTTTTTTGGCGTCGTCCCTAAACCCATGTGGGAGCAAAAGCTTCCCGCCGACGCTCAGAACCGTCTTCACGTCGCCATGAATTCTCTGGTGATCCGCACCGGCGAGCACACCATCCTCGTCGAAACCGGCGCGGGCAACAAGCTCCCCGATAAGATGCGCCGCATCTACGACACCGAAGCGCGGCTGCTCACCAATCTCAGCGCCGCCGGCTTTGCTCCCGACGATTTCGATATTGTCATTAACACCCATCTCCATTTCGATCACTGCGGATGGAACACCGTGCGCCGCGCCGATGGCGTCATAGTTCCCACCTTCCCTCACGCCCGTTATTACTTCCAGCGCGGTGAATTAGCTCATGCCCATCAACAGCATGAACGCGATCGCGTCAGCTATCTCACCGATAACTACGATCCCCTTGTATCCAGCGGTCGCGCGCTACTTCTCAATGGCGATGCGCCGATTGTTCCCGGCGTTCGCGTCCAGCTATTTCCCGGACACACTGAACATCACCAGGCCGTCATCATCGAGAGCCAAAACAAAAAGGCCGCCTATGTCGGCGACCTCATTCCCACCACTGCCCATCTCCACCCAACCTGGGTAATGGGATACGATCTGTTCCCCATCGACTGTATCGACAACCGTCATCGCTACTATCGCAACGCTATTCCCGAACGATGGCTTACGGTCTTCACCCACGATCCCAGCACTCCGTGGGCCTACATCTCGCGCGACTCATCGGGACGCTACCTCGCCGAATCTCTTGAACCGAGTGGCGATCAGATTTCGATGACGTCTGCCAATTCCCTAAGGTAGCGCGATATCTCAGCCCGAGCCGCCGGTGGAGGATCAACGAATTCCATTCCGCACCGGAATCCTCTCCGGTTCCTCACCACTGTTCGCAATCGCAATTGTCCTGTTGCGCCGGGCAGCGATAATTCCGTCATTAGAAACGTTCCTACATCCAGTGTTTCCGACGCGTAAACGCTCATCCCGCCTTCGCTCAACTCATACGTGCGAACCACGGCTGCCGTATGCTCCGGATCTTCCCAACGCCGAATCCGTACGCGAACGTCGACCTTAAATCTTTTCCATTTTCGTTTTGGCGCATCCACGTCAGCACCTCAATGAACTGAATCTAACTCCCGCCCTGCACTTCTCTATTTGTAATTATCTTCCGCGCGAATCCCCCAGCGGCGCTGATACTTCCTAACCAGGGCCATGTTGCTCTCATCTATATCGATAAATATGAATCCATAGCGAAAGCCGTTTCGGCTCTTCAACTCCAGGTTCGCGTGGAACACATCCTGCATCGTCGGAAACACAAACTCCACTACATAGGAGCTGTCTTCGGGAATCTCCATCGGCGAAATCAAACCCACTCCGCCCTCGGAAACATCCAGCATCCGAACCGTAATCTCGCGCTCGCTTGCGCTTAACCGCGCCCGCACATCCAGCGAGTACCTGGCATGCTTACGCTGTACTGCGTATGGAGACAGTCCCATTGATCTTCCTTATGTCGATATGTACTCATACGCCGTCACAGCTCCTCAACCACAGCACTCATCAAAACCGTCAGCCCCGGAGACCTCGCATACATCGTTAGACTCCGCTGGCTCTGATTCCACTGGCTTTCGCGAGAAGAACTCATCCACCGCAGCCACAATTGTTTCGGGACTTTTCGCGTCGTAAATCGCCTTCCGAAGTTTTGCTCCACCCTCGACTCCGTGCGTGAACCACGAAGCAAACTGTTTCATCTTGCCGGTCGCGTCCGGATACCCTTCCACGATCAGCATTCCGAAATATCGGCGAATCATTTCGTAGCGATCAGCTCTCGAAGCAACATCATACGTGCCCGTCGCCGTGTGTTCCGCAATCTGCCTGAAGATCCACGGATTTGAAGCGGCCGATCTTCCGATCATCACGCCATCGCATCCGGTCTCGGCCACCATGGCGCGCGCATCTTCCGGAGTTCGTATATCTCCGTTGCCGATCACTGGAATCGATACCAGCGATTTCACTTCTGCAATCCACTGCCACTGCGCTTGTCCGCTGTATCCCTGCTGGCGCGTGCGCGCGTGCATTGCCACTGCATCCAGTCCGCTGCCCTCGGCAATCTTCGCCAGCTCGCGAAAAACCAATTCGCTCTCGCTCCAGCCGGCGCGAAACTTCACCGTGAATGGAATCTTCACTGCGGCACGCACCGCTTCGAAGATGCGTTGAATCACCGGCAGCTCGCGCAGCAATCCGCTGCCGCCGTTGCACTTCACAACTTTCTTCGCCGGGCATCCCAGGTTCAAATCCACCAGGTCGAAACCATACGCCTCTACCATGCGCGCTGCTTCGGCCAGCGACTCGGGGTTCGAGCCAAACAGTTGAGAGGTGATTGGATGTTCGTCTTCATAGAAGTGCAGAAAGCGTTGCGCCTTCTTGTCTTTCTTCCTGACCACACCATCGGCTGAAGTGAACTCCGTCATCAGCAACCCGCAGCCATCCATCTCGCGGATGAATCGCCGGAACACCGTGTCGGTAATTCCTGCCATCGGGGCCAGCACCGTAGCCGGCGCGATCTCGACGCTTCCGATCTCCAGCTTTGCCGGTACTCTCACTTCGGCTGGCGCTTCGTGAATTTGCGGATTGTCATAAAACTTCTGCACACACATATTGTATCGGCATCGGCTGCAAGATTCGCAACCAACTCCACTCGTGGCGCATTACTCAGGTCACCGGCCCCGCCGCTTCGGATGAATGTAGGAACGGTGAATAGCTGCAATAAGAAATCTTCCTGTGCGCTTCTCACAACCCAGCGCCGGAAAGCATCCAACTACTCAGGAACAATCTGTAACCATGGCGACCTGCGCACAATTCGTTCGCACCGAGAAGACCGCAACCTGTGCTCCCGGGCGCTCGCTGCTGTTCGTCACGTTTGCCATTGCTCTTCCGCTCCTTGCCGGACTCCTCTGGCACGAGGCCTCCGACAATCCCGTGTGGCCGCTCTTCCGCAATTCGCTGAACCGTTGCGAGCTCCGCGATGCTCAGCTTTCGCCCGTGTCTCCCGATGGACTCTACCGTGCCCACATCGTTCAGGCCACCTGCCTGGGACGCTTCAGCGAAACTCTCGTCTTTGTTACCGCCGCGGATTCCCCTTGGTCGCTCCAGGCGCTCGATCCCAATCGAGCCATCCTCGAACTAGCAGGCGTGCGCTCGCTTGACGCCGTCAATTGGGAGAACACTTCTGCGGACGGAGTCTCCGCCCTGCAGCTCTGGTTCGTTCCCTCCGCCTACCCCAGCCAAATACACCGCATCGACCGCGCTGCAGGAGCAGTCGTCATCAAGACTCTCACCAGCACCCCCGCTCCCGGCGCTGACCGCCTCGACTATTAGAGCGGTTCCATAGTAGATGTGTCTGCCAGGTGCTGAGAGGGTCATCCTGAGCGCAAGCGAAGGACCCCAGCAATGCCCAAGTCTCCCGGTGCGGCCTCAAGCTTTTCAGCCCGCCATCGATTCTTCTTTTCCTCGCTCTCGCGGGATATAACTTCCTTGAAACCGTTCTAGAGCCTCTGCACCCCACGTTGTGCCTAGATGACTCTGGTGCCTCACGTCCCGCCCGTCTTTATCGGGCTGACGTGGGGTTGTTGACTTTGCTCTTGCTCTCACTTCCCCCAAAATGAAAAGCCCCCGCTCCCCGACTGTTGTAATACCAGTCTGAGAAGCGAGGGCTTCTAATTCTTGCGCCGAGGGCGTCTTCACCCCAACAAGGATCGCTTGCCAGAGACCCCGACCACCCGCGGGATCATTTCTGTTCGGTCTTTGCCGGTTCCGCTTTGCCTTCGTTCTTGGCATACTTGCGGCGGAAGCGTTCGATACGGCCAGCGGTGTCGAGCACCTTCTGCTTACCGGTAAAGAACGGGTGGCAGGCCGAGCAGATTTCAACGTGGATGTCGCCACGGTTCGTGCTGCGCGTAGTAAACGTGCTGCCGCACGCGCACTTAACCTGGACCTCTTCGTACTTCGGGTGGGTTGCTGCTTTCATGGTTCCTCAATTCATCTGTTGGAAACAGACATTTCAAGTGTAACCTGCCCAGTCTCAAGCGGGCAAATTCAGGGCCTCGCAGTTACGCGGCTGTTCCCTGTTTCCTTGACTTGTATCGCGTGACTGCCGCCTGGCAGCTCCGCACCACATTCCAGAAGAAAGCGCAGCTTCCGGTGGTAATTGCAAGCGGAATTGAAACATGCCGGTAAGCCAGGCTCATATCGGGCGTAACGTGCTGGATCAGGCTCTTGGCCAGCAGCACAACAATTCCGCTAAACAGTCCTACCCCCATGCCAACCCCGCTCCACAGAATGGTGAGTAAGACAATGCGAAACACTTTCATTAACGTCCACACCAGCCAGCTCGGCTGCTTCACCGGATCGCCAGCCACCAGCGTCTTGCTTCCGCGCGCCTCCATTTCGCTGACCTTCACGATTTCCTCCATCCGCCAGGCAGCTTGGATATCACCAGAGCCTCGCCTGCGCTAGAATGATAGTTTCCTATGTCGCACATCCAACACGCAACCACACTCTCGCCCGCCGATGTATTAAGGCTCTCCCCCGTGCAGCAAGCCGCCAATGGCATCTGCTACGCTTCCAGCGGCGAGGTCAATCTCTCGTCTGACGAATTGCAGCGCATGGTTGCCGCAGTACCGCAGCCGATCGCCGCGGTACTCACGCGCAAGGCATTTTACTTTGTGCCGCTCACGGTTGCCGACGGCGACCAGACGTTGATAGCTGACCGTTACGATGTGCTCCTCAGCGACCGCGCTGTCTGTCACCGCAATCTTACGCTCGGCGATGCGCAGTGTGTCTTTATCTCCACGCGCTTGATGGATGACCGCTTCTCCGTCGCCTTTGAGTTCTACATCAACATCGCTCACGCCTTTGCCGACCAGACCGGATTCTCCCAGCCCTTTGCTGACCTGGTCTGGAAGCAAGCGGAAGACAAAGTGAAGGGCGAAACATCTCTCGACGCCAACGAACTCCGCAAAATCGTTACCTCCAATGCTCCCGATGCAGAGAAGGCGCGCCAAGAGTATTTCGAGACTACGTTTGCCGACGCGATTGCCATCTACCTGCTCTCGCTCTACCTTGACGTGGACTACTACGAACTTCGCGAGCGCGACTATCCCCTGCTTGCTCCGTCCGCCATGGCCGAGCGCCTGCGTAAGGTGAATGAACTTTTCCCCGCGCCCCGCGGCTTCGAATTCAACATCTACTACAAGCGCCGTCCCGAGCAGCGCTAGAGCCCGCCATGATCGCTCATCTTCGCGGTACTCTTCTCGCCACCTCTCCCGGCCACGCCATCGTGGACTGCCACGGTGTCGGCTACGACGTCACGGTTTCCATGAACACCTTCACCGAACTGCCCGACGTGGGCACAGAAGTGTCTCTGTTCATCTACACCAACGTCCGCGAAGATCAGATCGCACTCTTCGGCTTTCATCGGCCCGAGGAGAAGGCGCTCTTTGAGAAGCTCATCTCCGTCAGCGGCATAGGCCCCAAACTCGCGGTCAACATCCTTGGCGGTATGAACACCTCCGACCTTGTCGCCACCATTCGCGGCGGTGATGCCACGCGTCTCACCCGCATGCCCGGCGTCGGCAAGAAAACAGCGGAGCGCATGGTGCTCGAACTCAAGGACAAGCTCGCCGATTTCGGAGTCACACCCGCAGCGCCACGTCCCAAGCATGTTCTCGAAGACGACGTGCTCTCTGCCCTCATCAACCTTGGCTACCAATCCGTTGCTGCCGAGCGAGCCCTTGAAAAACTCGGCCCCGCCGACGGGCGCAGCTTCGAACAACTCTTCCGCGCCGCATTAGCTCAGCTCGCTCGCTGAACAATGCTCATATCGACCTTTTCAACACAAATAACGAACCCCACCTTCTCCGGTGGGGTTCGTTGTTGTTGCTGCTGCGATATGAATTAGATATCCAGGTTCTTCACGTCGAGCGCATTGTCCTCGATGAACTTGCGGCGCGATTCCACGTTCTCGCCCATCAGGGTCGTGAAGATGGCCTCGGTCTCTGCAAGGTCTTCGAGTTTCACAGAGAGCAGCGTGCGGCGTTCAGGATCCATGGTGGTTTCCCATAGTTGCTCGGCGGTCATTTCACCCAGTCCCTTGTAGCGCTGAATCTGGTAATCCTTGCGCCCCTGTTCGAGAACAAAGTTGAAGAGTTCGCGAACTGTCTTCTTCTCTACCGGCTCTCGCGATCCGCCCTTGGGAGTAACACGCGCGGGCGTTCCACCCTTGATGGTCTTACCCTCGATCTTTTCCGCATCCGCCTTCTCCGCTTCGGAGACAGCCTCATCGGCCTCTTCCTTTGCGGCGGCTTCCACGTTCTTGACCCACTCGACATGGAACGGCGGTTTCATGAACTCCGCAATCTGGCGGTAACGCGACATCATCTGCTTGTATTCCGGACTCGACATCAGCCCCCAGCTGATCGAATGCGGAGTGCCCTGCGAGTTCACAAAGCGAACTTCCCACAGCTCAAGCTCTTCGTCGAAGTGCGTTGTCACCGACATGAACTGTTCTTCCTTCATGATCGCCTTCAACCGCTCTTCAACGTTGGCAATGCGCGTAGGCACTGCCTCGGCCATGCCATGGAAATCTTCGCGGCGTGCCAGCTCAAACTCCGGCAGCATCTCCGTCACCCGCTCATTGCGAATGCGCTTGTCCACCTTGTCAAGGAATCCAAGGTATTCGTTCAGGCTGGTCATGAACTTCGCCAACTGCTTCGATTCCAACCGTGCCGCGCCGTCGCCGTAGCGCACGATCAGTCCGTCGGAAGCGCGCTTGATCATTACCTGCACAAACTCGGCATCGTTCTTGATGTACTGCTCGAAGCGGCCTTTCTTGATGCGATAGAGAGGCGGCTGCGCGATGAAGATATTGCTGCGCTTGATCAGCTCCTGCATGTGGCGGAAGAAGAACGTCAGCAGCAGTGTACGGATGTGCGAACCGTCCACGTCGGCATCAGTCATCAGAATGATCTTGCCGTACCGCAGCTTCGCGGGATCGAAATCGTCCTTGCCAATGCTGCAACCAAACGCCGTGATCATCGCCCGAATTTCCTCGTGCCCCAGCATCTTGTCGTAGCGCGCTTTCTCTACGTTAAGAATTTTTCCCTTCAGAGGAAGGATCGCCTGGAAGCGCCGGTCGCGTCCCTGCTTCGCCGTTCCACCTGCCGACTCACCCTCGACCAGATACACTTCGCAGCGCTCAGGATCTTTCTCTGAGCAGTCGGCCAGTTTACCCGGCAACCCGCCGCTATCGAGTACGCCTTTGCGCCGCGTAAGATCGCGAGCCTTGCGAGCCGCTTCACGCGCGCGTGCGGCGTCAATCGCCTTATTGATGATCTTCTTTGCGACCTGCGGATTCTGCTCGAAGAACGCGCCCAGGCGCTCATTGACGAATGCCTGCACGGCTCCTGCGATATCGGAGTTGAGCTTGCCTTTCGTCTGTCCTTCAAACTGCGGCTGCGGCAGCTTCACGCTAACCACTGCCACCAGACCTTCGCGAACGTCATCCCCCGACAGGTTCTCTTTCAGATCCTTGAACAATCCCAACGACTGCCCGGCAGCGTTAATCGTCCGCGTCAGCGCCGAGCGGAATCCCTGCAGATGCGTTCCACCATCGACGGTGTTGATGTTGTTGGCAAAGCTGAAAAGCGTTTCGCTGTACGAGTCGTTGTACTGCAAACCGATTTCGCAGGAGAGCTCGGCCTTCTCCGATTCCATGTAAATCGGCTTCTCGTGCAGCACGTTCTTGCCCTTGTTCAAATGCTTGATGAATTCCGCAATGCCGCCGCTGAACTTGAATTCCGTGCGCTTGGCTTCGCCCGTCTTCTGATCCGTAGTGCGCTCATCGGTGAGCGTGATGACCAGACCCTTGTTCAGGAATGCAAGTTCGCGCAAACGAGTGGCCAGCGTGTCGTAGTTGTACTCGCTGACGGTGAATATTTCCGGATCAGGATGGAAGTGAACCATCGTGCCGCGTTTCTTCGTTACGCCGGCCTTGGTGAGCTTGGTCTGCGGCACACCGCGCGAGTAATCCTGCTGCCAAACGAACGAACCTTCATTCTTCGAATCGGGACGCCAGATCTCGATATTGAACTCGTCGCTGAGTGCATTCACGCAGCTCACGCCAACGCCATGCAATCCGCCGGAAACCTTGTAGGTCGAGCTATCAAACTTTCCACCCGCGTGCAGCACCGTAAGCACCACCTGCACGGCCGGAACCATCTCGCCATCGTGCTCCATCGGATCCACGGGAATTCCGCGCCCATCGTCCACAACGGTGATGGAGTTGTCGATGTGAATGGTGACGTCTATCTTGCTGGCATATCCCGCCAGCGCCTCATCCACGGAGTTATCCACCACTTCGTAGACGAGGTGATGCAAACCCATTTCGCCCGTCGAACCGATGTACATTGCGGGGCGTTTGCGCACAGCCTCCATGCCACCAAGCACCTTGATGGAATCCGCAGTGTAACCAGATTCGGCCGTGTTTGCGGTCTTCTTGTTCAGTAATTCTTGCGCTTGGAGAGCTGTCTCTTTCTCGGCGTCGGCAGTGGTTGGCTTTGTTGACATTGGCTTTTTTATTTCCAGGGATCGTTTAGGCTCGGGCAACTAGAGAAGCGGCCCGTAGCAGCTGGGACGACGAAAACAGAATGCCGAAATACAAATTCACATCTGTTCGAGTTGTAGTGTTCAACGACTTCAGCTTCGATGGAGCTTCGGTTCGAATCGTCGTCACCTAGAGGTATTGCAACCTGTATTCATTTTAGCACACATCGGGGTTTCCTCGACCTCTCTAAATGATTGATGCAAATAGATTTACGACCATTTTTTGGGGACCTCGAGCGACGCTTGAAAATAGCTGCGAAACCAGAGCAGCTGCAGGGCGAACCCGGAAGCCCCTCGCCGCTCCTTTCGCTATCTGCTAACCTTGCTGGCGCCTTGGTTTCGTGTGCCTTGTCAGACCAGCAAAGTCGGCGGGCACAGGAGGAGCTTCTTTGACCTCATCCACCGCTGCCGTTCTCGGCGAAGTCGGACTCCCCGCGCCCATCAGCGAACTTGCCTCACGCTCGTGGGACGCCATCGTGGTCGGTGCTGGGCACAACGGCCTGGCCTGTGCCGCCTACCTCGGGCAGAGCGGCCTTCGCGTGCTGGTGCTTGAAAGCCGCACCCGGATTGGCGGTGCCTGCACCATCGAGGAACCCTTCCCCGGCGTGCGCATGTCACCCTGCGCCTACCTTGCAGGACTCCTCCACCCTAAAGTTATTTCCGAGTTAAAGCTGCCCGAGCGCGGCTTCCACTGGACTCCCGCCGTGAACGGGCTGTTTGTGCCATTCCTCGACGGCTCCAGCGTTCAGCTCTGGGATGACGACGCGGCCTGCGAAGCCGAGATCCGCAGATTCGCTCCCGGCGATGTTCGTGGCTGGCGAGCCATGAACGACCTTCTCGGCGGATTGAGAGATGCTCTGCGGCCGGACGGAGAAGGCGATTCGTGGATTGGCGAGCCGCCCAACGGAGAACAGATCGACACGCGGATTAATCGCCACTTCGGCTCCCACTCCGCTTCCAAAGCCGCAGCGAGGCATCTTCTCTTCGACTGGTCGATGGCCCAGTTCGTCGAGCACTATCTGCAGGATGAGCGCCTGCAGACGGCCTACCTTGGCCAAGGCGTCATCGGAACCAACGCCAGCCCCTTCGATCCCGGTACGGCCTCCATCCGCTTTCACCACGCCTCGGGACGCCTGGGTGGAATGCCGGGCATGTGGGGCTATGTTCGTGGCGGCATGGGCATGGTCTCGTTTTACTTCTGCGATGCCGCCCGCGAAGCCGGAGCGGTCGTTGCCTCAGGAGTTCCTGTCGCGCAGATCGTTCCTGGAGAAGGCGTTGTGCTCGAAGGCGGCGAGCGCATCGCTGCCCCGATCGTAATCTCGAACGCCGATCCCCGTCGCACTCTCCACATGCTCGGCCCCAACGCTGACCCCGTCTGGCGCGAGCGCGTCGAGCAAGTTCCCATCGAAGGCTGCACGGTGAAGCTCAATGTCTTACTCCGCGAGCTGCCGAACTTCACCTCACGCCCCGGCCTTAGCGAGCCTCACCACTTCGGCCAGATCAATGCTCCGCTTACGAAGCAGGAGTGGAAAGCTGGCTTTGCCCACGCGAAGAAAGGCAAGTTGCCCGAGCATCTCTGGTGCGAACTCTACTTCCAGAGCGCGCACGACTCAACCGTTGCTCCCGGCGGACAGCATACGATGTCCGTCTTCGCCCAATACGTGCCTTATCGCTTCGCCCGAGGCAGTTGGGATGAACGGCGCGACGAAGTACGCCGGTTAGCGCTAAACTCACTCGCCCGATTCTGCTCCAACATCGACGCGGCTGTAATTGACGCCCAGGTGCTCGGCCCGCCCGACATCGAGCAGAAAGTGGGGCTGACGGGCGGCCACATCTTCCAGGGAGAGTGCCTCCCGCCCTACATGTGGTCCAAACGTCTCGCCTCGCGAACTCCCATGCCCGGCGTTTATCTCTGCGGAGCCTGCACCCATCCCGGCGGCTCCGTCATCGGTATCAACGGACGCAATGCGGCGATGGCGGTGCTGAAAGATCTCAATCGATGATCGCAAGAACTGCGGTGGCGCGCCGGAGCAGGCGAAAGGATCAAGAGCTCGGTAAGGAGAGCAATCGTCCCAACTCGATGCAACGTTTGGAACAGGAGAGCCTATGAGCAAGGTACGAGTACTCGTGGGAACGCGCAAGGGTGCATTCCTGCTTACTTCGGATGGAAAACGTGAGAAGTGGGAAATAGAGGGTCCCCATTTTGCCGGTTGGGAGATCTACCACGTCAAAGGATCCCCGGTTGATCCGAATCGGATATATGCCTCCCAAACCAGCGGATGGTTTGGACAGGTAATGCAGCGCTCCAACGATGCTGGCAAGACCTGGGAAGCGGTGGGAAATCAGTTCGTCTACGATGGCGTTGCTGGCACTCACCAGTGGTACGACGGCACGCCGCACCCTTGGGAGTTCAAGCGAGTCTGGCATCTTGAACCGTCACTCACCGATCCGGAAACCGTCTTTGCAGGCATCGAGGATGCCGCCTTGTTTCGCTCGACCGACGGCGGACAGACATGGCGGGAATTTCCCGGGCTGCGAGGTCACGGCTCGGGGCCGCGTTGGCAACCGGGCGCAGGAGGAATGTGCCTGCACTCCATAATCCTGGATCCAAAGAATCCCCAGCGCATCTTCATCGCTATATCGGCTGCAGGTGCGTTCCGCACTGATGACGGTGGCAAGACTTGGCAACCGATCAATGGTGGACTGAGATCGGAACACATTCCCGACCCAACTGCCGAAGTTGGTCACTGCATCCACCACATCGCCATGCACCCGTCGCGTCCGGGCATTTTATTCATGCAGAAGCACTGGGACGTGATGCGCAGCGACAATGCCGGCGATTCCTGGCAGGAGGTCAGTGGCAATTTGCCCAGCGATTTTGGATTTGTGATCGACATTCACGCGCACGAACCGAATACCATCTACGTAGTCCCAATCAAGAGCGATGGGGAACACTATCCGCCCGAGGGCAAACTTCGCGTTTATCGCAGCCGGACAGGCGGAAATGAATGGGAGGCACTCACGAAGGGTCTGCCGCAAAGCGATTGCTACGTCAACGTACTGCGTGATGCGATGGCTGTAGATTCGCTCGATTCATGTGGGGTATATTTCGGCACCACTGGTGGACAGGTGTACGCGTCAACTGATGCTGGTGACAGTTGGGCTCCCATTGTCAGAGATCTACCGGCCGTACTTTCCGTCGAGGTTCAGACATTGCCATGATTCGCGTCATACTTCCTGCCAATCTACGCATTCTGGCTCACGCCGACAGCGAAGTGAAAGTCGAAGTCGACGGACCAGCCACACAGCGCTCAGTTCTCGCCGCAATTGAGAGCCGCTATCCAATGCTGCGGGGAACCATCCGTGATCACGTCACCCAACAGCGTCGGCCATTCGTCAGGTTTTTCGCTTGCGAACAAGATCTTTCTCACGAATCACCGGATGCCCAGCTACCTGATTCTGTGGTGACGGGCGATGAGCCATTTCTGGTCATAGGCGCCATCGCAGGAGGGTAGGAGTCAGCATCCTGCGATGTAGAAAAACTAATTTAGAGGTGAAGAATGATTGAGGCCGCAAGCTCCGTCAATCTAACAAACGAGGAGATCCTCCGTTATTCGCGACACCTGATCATGCCTGAGGTCGCAATGGAAGGACAGCAGCGGCTGAAGGCGGCCCGTGTGCTGTGCATCGGAACTGGCGGCCTCGGATCTCCGCTCGCACTGTACCTGGCCGCCGCTGGCGTAGGGACGTTGGGGCTCGTGGATTTCGATGTCGTCGATTACACAAATCTGCAACGCCAAATCATCCACTCGACCAACGACGTGGGGCGATCGAAGGTTGAATCAGCCGCGGAGAAGATTGCGGCAATCAATCCCTTCGTTACTGTCCGCCGCTTTGACACAATGCTCACGAGCGCTAACGCTCTCGACATATTCCGCGATTTTGACATCGTTGCGGACGGTACGGACAACTTCGCCACGCGTTACCTGGTGAACGACGCCTGTGTGCTGAGCGGAAAACCTAACGTTTATGCATCCATTTTCCGTTTTGAGGGCCAAGCCAGCGTATTCGCCAACAAGAGCGGACCCTGTTACCGCTGCCTGTATCCCGAGCCGCCCCCGCCGGGATTAGTGCCTTCCTGCGCAGAGGGTGGAGTGCTTGGTGTTTTGCCGGGTCTCCTCGGAATCATCCAGGCCACTGAAGTTATCAAGTTGATCCTCGGCTCAGGCGAGTCACTTGTGGGACGACTGCTTCTGGTCGATGCAATGAGTATGCGTTTCCGGGAGTTGAAACTTCGCAAAGATCCTGAATGCCCGGTGTGCGGTTTGAATCCTACGCTCAAGGGATTGATCGACTATAACCAGTTCTGTGGAGTTCGTGGTGAGGAGACGGGCGATACCGGTCCAGTACCGGAGATTCAGCCGGAAGAGCTAAAGCGCAAACTCGACGCGGGAGAAGAAGTGTTTGTGCTCGACGTTCGCGAGCCGCACGAATACGAGATTTGCAACCTGCATGGGCACCTCATCCCCCTCGGCGAACTTCCCCAACGCTTGCACGAATTAGATCCCAGCCGTGAAATTGTGGCGCATTGCAAGGGAGGAGTTCGCAGTGCGAAAGCCGTCGAGATCCTTCGCAAAGCCGGGTTTATGAAGGTCAGCAGCCTGACTGGAGGAATCATTGGTTGGGCCGACAAGATTGACCACAAGATGGCCAAATATTGAGTATTCGCCGGCGCTCGTCCATCGCTCGTAATGAGACGAATACAGAACAATCGGCAATCTGCCACAAAGGACAGATTGCCGATTGTTGAATAGTTCTGCCGCGTCGAGTTACAGAAAACGTTCAGATCCTCATCGGCATTACGACGTAGCGGTACTTGTAATCCTCAACGCCCTCGGGGCGAAGCTGCCCGGCCGACTGCGAATCCTTGAACTCGATACGGACGCTCTCGGTGTCGGTGGCCTTCAGGAATTCAACCAGGTACTGCGAGTTGAATCCGATAGCAAGCGGTTCGCCGCTGTAATCGGTTTCAATCGAGTCCTCGGATTCACCGGTCTCTGTCGACGACGAAGAAACGCGAAGCTCGTTTTTCTCAAAGCGCATCTTGATCGCGCCCGAGCGTTCGTCGGCAAATTGCGCGACGCGCTGAATGGCAGACTGCAAATCCGAGGTGCGAACGCTGACACTCTTGTTGTGTTCCTTAGGAAGCACGGCTTCGTAGTTAGGGAACTGTCCGGTCAACTGACGCGAGGTAAGCAGGCGCGAGCCCAGTCGGAAGAACAGCGTGGACTCGTCTTTCGCGAACTCCACAAATTCGATATCCGGCGCGCTCAGCAGCGAGAACAACTCAAGCATTGCCTTGCGTGGTATCAGCGTCTTCAGCTCGCCCGTAATGTCGAAGGAGAGGCCGTCCTTCACGATGTGCGCCAGGCGATGTCCGTCGGTGGCGACCATGGTGATCGATTCCGGCTTCAACACCATCAGCGCGCCATTCAATGTGTAGCGCGACTCTTCGTTCGAGATGGCAAACACGGTCTTGGCAATTAGCGTACGAAACGCCTGCGCGGGAATCTTCACCACGCTGTTGATCGGGAACACCGGCACGCTGGGGAAATTCGAGCGCGCCATACCGACCATCTTCGTGATCGAGCGCCCGGCGCGAATGTTGACCCAGTGATTTTCTAGCAGCTTGATGCTGACGTCGCCATCGCCGAGGAGCTTTACGTAGTCATAGAGTTTGCGGGCAGGAATGGTACAGGCCCCTTCTTTTTTCACGGTCGCCCCGCAACTGGTGCGCAGGCTCAAGTCCAGATCGGTGGCCGTGATGGTCAGCTCGCCGTCGGCGGCTTCAAAAAGAAAATTCGACAGGATGGGGATGGTCGTCTTGCGTTCGACCACGCCCTGGGTCGCGGTGAGTTCCTTTAACAGGTCAAATTTACTGACCGTGATCTCCATAGCGGTTCCTTGAGCGATCGCTGTCTCTGGCATATGGGTCCCCAAAACCTTTCGCTGTCTATGACTTGCTCTTATATCAAACTAAACCTAATACATACCAACAGTAATAGTAGTCTCTTCGGAAATGTGGAAAACATAGGAAAATCTATCACTGTTCGGCAGTTAGAGCGAGAACGAGCTTGGAAAATGTGCGTTTTCAGGAAACCGAGCGGTGGATGATTTCCCGCCTTCGCTCCATTTGCACCAGTTGTGCACAGCTTTCACAGGCAATCCACAGTCTCAAAAGTCTGCCTCCATCGGCGTGCTGACTCCGAACTCTCGATTTCTAAAGGGCTTATAACACCGCAACGCTGTGGATGATCCTGTTGTAATTCTGGAAATCCACTCCCAAGGCAAACTCATCAGAATTTTTTCTGATGAGTTTGCTCCACATATTTCGGGAGCGCGTCCGATAGGCACATTCTCCGGAAGTGGGAAGCACTTTTCGGCGGCTGCGGACTTTTACAAAGAAAATCATCGGCAGCAGGCAGAGAAATGCCCGGGCTCTGGAGACTGCGGCCCGGGCAAAGGTTCTCGACGGCTTCGAAGCTAGTTGCTCAACTGCTCTGTCAGCTTGTTGAGCATCCGGTTCAAATCCTTGTCATCCTTGCGCTGAATGTTGATCTTCTCAATCGAGTGCAGCACCGTGGTGTGATGCTTCCCGCCGAACTGCCGACCGATCTCAGGCAGCGAGGCCTCGGTCAGATGCTTGCAAAGATACATGGCAATCTGGCGCGGAAACACGATCTGGCGCGAGTTGTTCTTTGCCTTGATTTCCGGAAGGCGCAAGCCAAACTGCTCGCTCACTGCCTTCTGAATCGACTCGATCGTCACCTTGCGGCTCTGCTGGTCGATGATGTTTTTCAGCACCTGCTGCGCCGTTGACAGGTTGATTTCCGCGCCGGTCAGCGAACCGTAAGCTACCAAGCGGATCAGCGCGCCCTCCAGTTCACGCACGTTGCTGCGAATGTTGCTGGCGATGAATTGCGAGACATCGTCGGGCAATATGACGTGCTCGCTCTCCGCCTTTTTCTGCAGAATGGCGATCTTGGTTTCAAGATCCGGCGGCTGAATATCGGCAATCAATCCCCACTCAAAGCGCGAGCGCAACCGGTCTTCGATCTCGGCCAACTCCTTCGGCGGACGGTCGCTGGCGATCACGATCTGGCGATTGGTGTCATGCAGCGCATTGAAGGTGTGGAAGAACTCCTCCTGCGTACGCTCTTTGCCGGCCAGGAACTGGATATCGTCGATCAGCAGCACATCGACTCCGCGGAAACGATCGCGGAAACTCACCATCTTGTCGTGCTTGATGGAGTTGATCATCTCGTTGGTGAACTTTTCCGTGGAGAGGTAAACGATGGAGCTGTCCGGCTGACGCAGCTTGACCTCATGGCCAATCGCCTGCATCAAGTGGGTCTTTCCCATACCCACACCGCCGTAGAGAAATAGTGGATTGTAGGCCTTGCCCGGTGCGGTCGCCACAGCCAGCGCGGCGGCATGGGCAAACTGGTTGCCGCTGCCGATCACGAAACCGTTGAACGTGTAGCGCGGATTCAGTTGCGCTGCACCATCGAAATCAAAGCGCGCCTGCGCCACCGGACGGGCCGCGGCTCCATTCAGCCCGCCGTTATGGCGAAGCACTGGAGTGGGAGCCGGTTCGGGCTCCGGAGGTGCCGTTACAAACTCGACGTCCTCGTAAGCAAGTCCAAGTTTTTCGATTGCTTCCAGGATCAGGTCGTTGTAACGCTCCCCGATCGTACAGAACTCAGGAGAGGGAACGGCGACGAAAAGCTTGCCATCCGCATCGTGGCTGAAGCGTGTGGGCTTGAACCACGTGTCATAGGAGTGGCGGTTGACCTTTTTTTCGAGCGCATCCAGGATCTGCATCCATGGATTCGGGACTGACGTTGCCGTTGATGTTACCAATGCTGACATGTACCGACCATTGTCCCAACCAAGCCCGCGAGTCTCCCTGCCTCACGCTTGTGCATAAGGAGATTGCCCTGCTGGGGCTTGGCTGGACGAAATTTCAAAATGTCGTCGCTGAATAGACTCAACCCCACAGGCACAACGAATTAGACCTATGGAGCTGGGGGGCGCAGAGCGTGAATCGCCACCTGCACTCGCGGCTTGGGCAGAGCCCTGAAAAATGCACCGCAAGACGGATACTAGCACGAATGCAGGGCTTGAAAGAGAGCTGCTCCGAACATTTCTCGCGACGGAGTAGTACTCACTTTTGGCCTTTTGATGGCACTTCGTCAAGGGATAAATTTGTCATTGCAGCGAAGAAGGTGCAGAGAAGAGCAAGAAAATGTACGATGCGATAGAGCGGGAAAGCAGGACATCCACGGCCAGTTTGGCCGAAGGGGCTTCCTTCATTTATACTTGCCCTTTGCTCACCGACATTTCTTGAAGCAGGAGCAGTGGAGTCAAATGCCTAAACGGACATTCCAACCAAACCGCCGCCACCGTGCCAAAACGCATGGATTCCGGCAGCGCATGAAGACCAAGAGCGGCCAGGCCGTGTTGTCGCGCCGCCGCACAAAGGGACGCAAGCGCGTCTCGGTTAGCCCCGGCTACCGCGATTAACCAAAGCGCATTAACCAACGCAGGACCACGCCCGTTCCTGGCCCACTCACAGACGCTGATTCAGCCGTTTTCGGCGCGCAGGCAAGCTGAACTATGGGCATCCTGAAAGCCGAACGGGTAGAGAGCGAAAGAAGCAGGAACGCGAACGCCGTGGATGATAGCGTGAGCGACACACCGAAAGGCAGTTTCCCGAAGACCGCGCATTTGTTGAGGCACGCCGACTTTCAGCGCGTGTATCAACAGGGGCGGCGACACTTTTCGGGAAACATGACCGTCTTCTATCTGCGAACTCAAGCCGAAGCTGCTCCCGCGCCCATCCAGGCCGGGACAGCCGAGGAGTTGTGTGCGCCGGCAGCCGGTCGTGTCCGTATCGGATTCACCGTTTCCAAGGCCCTGGGCGGATCGGTTCAGCGTAACCGTATGCGGAGACGCACCCGGGAAGCAGTCCGCCACCATTTGCAAATGCTCGAAGGCATGAGCGATGCCGTGGATGTGGTGATCAATCCGAAGAAGACCTTGATGGTCGCAGAGTTCCCGCAGATCTCGCAGGAGATCGAGCGGGCATTCCGCGTGATCCGGCAGAACTGCGAAGCAGCGGGACCAAAGATCAAACAGCGGGAGGCCAAATGAAAAAACTCCTGCTAATGATGCTTGCTGCGTATAAGAAGTACGTCTCGCCCCAGTTGCCGGTCGCCTGCCGATTCACCCCGACATGCTCCGACTACGCGGCTGAAGCTGTTGTGCGACATGGAGTAATCGGAGGAACGCTGTTGGCGTTGTGGCGCTTGTTGCGCTGTAATCCCCTGGGCGGACGAGGGCTTGATCCGGTTCCAGAACATTTCGGATGCCGCTGCGCTGATGGCGCTCAGGCGGCACGCCCTCATTAGATGAAAAGCGCGCGTGCTGGCGCAAGCCGGACGCGTATGTACACGAATTTGAAATTTCAACTGGCGGCCGCGGCCGCGCAGATCGGCATACTACCTTGAGCGAGTTCCAGAATCCGCAGAACCAGCCCGGCATAGACAAGCGCGTGATGCTGATTTTTGCCGTCACGATGGTGCTGTTAGTGTTGGCCCAGCAGTTCCTGGTCAAGCCGCAGCAGCAGGCGAATCCAAAACAACAGCAGCAAGCGGCCAAACTTTCCCCGGCTCCCACCGCGGGAACCCCCAGCCAAAGCACGACGGCACCGGTGGTCGAAGCCTCAGCCCAGCCGGTTGCAGCGCGCGCGGCCACGAGCGAAACCACGACCGTTGTCGAAAACGAACTCTACCGCATCACCTTCACCAATCGCGGCGGACGGGTCAAGAGCTGGATTCTCAAGAAGTATACGGATGACAGCGGCCACGAACTCGAACTGGTGCACGAGCAGGCTGCTGCGCTCTATGGCTTTCCGCTCGAGCTGTGGACTCCCGACGAAGCACTGCGGCAGAAACTGAACTCCGCCTTATATGTAGCCAGCGATTCGAGCACCGGCTCCCCCAAAGATCTCTCCTTCGAATACGCTGACGGCGACATTGTTGTGAAGAAGGAGTTCCACTTCGACAGCACCTACGTTGTCGGAATCAAGACCAGCGTGCGCCGGGGCGCAACCTATTTGACCGCGCTTCCGGCGTGGCCCGCAGGATTTGGCGATGCCAACGGACTGCCCAGCTATGCCGAGCAGCGCCTTGACTACGTTGCTACCGGCGAGAGCGTCAAGCGCTTGAAGCTGGACAAGAAGGGCAAGGACATTAGCGGCGGACGCATCCAGACCGGCAGCTATCAGTGGCTTGGTGCCTCGGACGCCTACTTTGGCGCCGTCTTCCTTCCCGAAAAGCCGGAGACCGCGGCACTTGGCGAGATACGTAACGCCATCGAGATCCCCAAGGACCCCGCCAATCCCCAGGGTGAAAAGGTAAAGGCTGAAGTTCTGGGCCTGGCTGTTGGAAGCTTGAATGCTCCATCGAGCGTCCGTCTTTTTGCCGGACCCAAAGCGGTGGACGTAATGGAAACCGTGCGCAGCACCGGCAGCGTCGATATCCGTGGCACCCTGGACTTCGGATTCTTCGAGTTCATCGGCCGGCCGCTGTTCGCCTGGGTACGCTGGACACAGCAGCACTGGACCTCTAACTGGGGCTGGACGATTGTTCTCGTCACCGTCCTCATCAACGTCGCGCTGCTGCCCCTGCGAATCTCGCAGATCAAGTCATCGATGAAGATGCAGAAGGTCGCACCGCAAATGCAGCAGGTCCAGGAGAAGTATAAGAAGTACAAACTGGACGATCCGCGCCGAGCCGAAATGCAAAAGGAAATCGCCGCGCTCTACAAGGAGCACGACGTGAACCCGATCGGCGGATGCCTTCCGGTCATCATCCAGATGCCGTTCCTGTTTGCCTTCTACACCATGCTGCGCAATGCCATCGAGTTGCGCCATGCAAACTGGCTCTACCTCAGCGATCTTTCGGCGCCCGACCATCTGCACATCATCCCCATCGCGACCATCGTGCTGATGATGATCATGCAGCGCATGATGCCGGCCACCGGCATGAGCAAAGAGCAGCAAAAGATGATGAACATGATGACCCCCATCATGTTCGCCCTGTTCACCTGGTCCGTCGCCTCAGGGCTGGGCCTGTATATTATTACGGGCACCGTGGTGCAGATCATCCAGCAGTTGGTAATGAATCAGTCGGCAATGGGCAAAGAGATGCGTTCCATGGCTGAAAAGCGTGCCCTGAAGGCCGCGGAAAAGAAGCGCTAGTCGGCGAGGAGTAGCAATGGCAATCGAAGATAAAATAGCTGCGGCAAAAGAAATCAACGAACTGCTGAACAGGATCGTCCGGCTCGGCGGCTTCCGTGTAAAGTACCGCATTGCCGTCGATCCCCCAGTTAACGAGGGAACAGAGTGGGACCGTCCCGCGATCCTGGTGGACTTCTCCGGCCCGGACAGCGCACTGCTGGTGGCGCGCGGCGGAGAGTTGCTGCACGCGCTCGAGATGATTACCGTGGAGTCGGTGGGCGACCTGCTCGATGAGCACGAGCGCATCAGCTTTGACTCCATGGGATTTCGCCAGGCCCGCACCGACGAACTCGTCTTATCCGCCAATGTAGCGGCCGACAAAGTTCGCAAGAGCGGAGCCCCTTATGCCTTCAGTCCCATGAACAGCCGCGAGCGTCGGGTCGTCCATCTTGCCCTGCGCGATGTCGCCGACCTGCGTACCGAGAGTGAGGGCGAAGGTCCGGCTCGGCACCTGGTTGTTTATCCCAAGGACTACAAGGGCAAGGCTCCCATGTCGGCTACCGCCGGCAGACCTGCTGCCCGTCGCGGCCGGAGATAAATCCGCACAAGAACCTGTAAAATTGAGCCCCGTTGCGATTCGATGAAAACATCGCAGCGGGGCTTTTATTCTGTCAGGGCATTCTGTTAGCAGTCCGCAGGGGAATTCACTATGTCGACCAACGTAAGCATGCTGGCTGAAATTCCAATGTTCAGCCTGCTCGATCACGACGAACGCACCACGCTCTCGGAGCTGATGACCGAAGAAAGCTTCGCGGCGGATCAGAAGATTTTCAACGCGGGCGATATCGGCGACAGCCTATACATCGTCCACCGCGGCCGGGTGCAGGTCTGCGTGGAAGATGATCTTGGCGAAAGCATCGTCACCGCAGAAGCCGAGGCCGGCGACGTCTTCGGCGAGATCTCAATGCTCGACGGAGGTCCGAGAACCGCAACCGCCGTGGCCGTGGAAGCCAGCCAAGTCTTTCGCCTCGACCGCGAAAACCTGCAGGAGCTGGTCTCCTCCCACCCTCACGCCGCCCTCGACCTGCTAACGGTCGTCGGACGCCGCCTGCGCTCTACCGATGAGCTGTTGCGCAACCGCGTGACGCGCAACGCAAACGTCGAGGAGGCCGAACAACTCACGATGGGCCAGCGCATCGCCGACCGCGTCGCCGCTTTCGGAGGATCGTGGACGTTCATCATCATGTTCTCCGTCATCATCGGCGGCTGGATAACCCTCAACAGCCTGGCGCTACTGAAACATCCCTTCGATCCATTCCCCTTCATCCTGCTGAACCTTGTGCTATCCACGCTCGCCGCCTTCCAGGCTCCAGTCATCATGATGAGCCAGAACCGGCAAGCCGCAAAAGACCGCATCAAGAGCGACTTGGATTTTGAGGTAAACCGCAAAGCCGAACTCGAAATCGCGACCCTGCATCGCAAGCTCGACCGCATGTATGACCGCGTGCAGGAGCGCTGGGGCGAGCAGGAAAAGGAAAGAAAGCAGCGCGCCAAGATGGATGAGAAGGGCCCCAACGATTACTACTAGTACAGTGAGATCGAAGTGAACCTCGACGATACCATCGTAGCCATTTCAACCCCGCCCGGACGAGGCGGCATCGGAGTGGTGCGTCTTGCGGGCCCAGAGTCCAAATCCATCACGTCACACATATTGCGCCTATCGGGCAAACGCACTCTGGAGCCGAACCGCGCCGAGTTCTGCGAATTGCTCGACATCGATACCGCCGAGCGCATCGATGAAGTAGTAGCCACCCTGTTTGCCGCGCCGCACTCATACACCACCGACGACATCGTAGAGATCAGTTGCCACGGCTCACCCGTGGTCCTCCGCCGCGTAGTAGAGATGGCCATTGCCCAAGGCGCACGCCTCGCCGAGCCCGGCGAATTCACTCAGCGCGCCTTCCTCAACGGCAGACTCGATCTAACGCAAGCCGAGGCGGTCCGCGACCTCATCAATTCGCAAACCCTGTACCAGGCAAAAGTAGCGGCGCAGCAGTTGAAGGGATCGCTCTCACGAGTCGTACTCCCGATTAAAGAAAAACTGATCGCCCTCATCGCAAGGCTCGAAGCCGGAATCGACTTCGCCGAAGACGATATCTCCGTCATGCCAACCGATCAGATCCTCGCCGCACTCGAAGACGTGAAAGCGCCGCTGCGTACTCTCGCCTCCAGCTTTACCTTCGGCAAAGTAGTGCACCAGGGATTGACCCTCGCCATCGTCGGTCGCCCCAACGTAGGCAAATCCAGCCTCTTCAATCAGCTCGTCGAACGCGAGCGCGCCATCGTCACCGCGCTTCCCGGAACCACCCGCGACCTCGTAACCGAAACCGTAGCGCTCGGCGGAATCCCCGTGCGCCTCATCGATACCGCCGGAATCCGCGAAGCTCTCGATGAAGCCGAACACATTGGCATTCGTAAATCCATGGAGGCCCTCGCCGACGCTGACCTTGTTCTCGTCGTCCTCGACACCAGCAACGAGTTCAGCGCTGTTGACCGCGAACTCCTCACTGACGTCTCGGGCCGCGCCGCCATAGTCGTTCATAACAAATCCGACCTCAGCCACAGCATCGAATCTTCGTCCATACTGAATATCCCCACGGTCCGCACCTCAGCCCTGACCGGCGAAGGCATCCCCGAGTTGCGCTCCGCAATTCTGCAAGCTGTGCGTGGCAATGCCGCCGAGGATGGCGGCGCCATGCTGACCAACCTTCGCCAGCAAACACAGGTGCAATCCTCGCTCCAAACCATCGCCGCGGCCGAGAGCTCCCTCCACAATTCAATCCCTCATGAAATGGTGCTCCTCGACCTCTACAGCGCCCTCCGTGCCCTGGATGAAATGACCGGAGCCACCACCGCCGACGACATCCTGAATCTCATCTTCTCGACTTTCTGCATCGGCAAATAGGTGTAAGCTGTTGATTGTACGACTGTTACGCTACTTCGATACGATGTCATCCTAGGTTTCGTGGCTTAACGCTCAGTTGCCGTTGCTGTCGTGGCATTCGGCCCGAACTCATTGCCGCCACCACCCTGCTCAACCCTCAACATCGATTTTCAATAACTGTGGCCAACCCCGGCCATCTGCTCGCGCAGATCGAGAATCACAGTAACCCTTAAAGCGGCCTCATGGCGGCGCTGGCAATACAAGCTCACTGCGACGCCACTTAGAGGATGAGCTCCCGGAGAGCTTTCCCGCAAGACGGGCTGACCTTTGCGGGGCTGTGTTAGCTAGCCTTGGTCGTCGGCGGAGCTACCGGGATGAGCCCTGCCGCTAGAGAAGTGTCCTTTCCACCCATCTTTCGTGGTGGACCAAGTCCCGTTTAACAACTCGTCCCCTGCGGTGCATCGAGCCCTGTCTGCGTCATTCGGGCTAATCGCTGCGTGATCTGACCTCGACACAAGGAGGCGTCGAAATGAATTCTGAATTTGGCAAACGTGTAATTTCCGTGTTGGCGGTTCTAGCGTTCGCGCTGGGCCTCGTCCTCCTTCTGCCAAGAAAGGTCGCTGCGATTCCGGCGTTTTCGCGCCAGTATGGGACGTCCTGCAGCACTTGCCATGTCAACTTCCCCAAGCTGAACGACTTTGGAAAAGCCTTCAAAGATGCGGGCTTCAAGTTTCCGAAGGATGATGAGACTTATTTGAAGGTGCAGCCGGTGATGCTCGGCGCTGAAGCGCAGAAGGAGCTCTGGCCGAAGACAATATGGCCGGGAACCATCCCTGGGCTTCCGCCCATCGGTTTACGGATGAACAACTTCTTCCAGGTTGTGGGGCGGAACCGCGGCAGGTTTGGGGCTCTTTCTGCCCCTGACACCGTTCCGCAGTTCATCCCAAGAAGCGATTTCGAGACCGGGCTCTTCAGCATTTTCACTGCCGGCAATTTCGGCAGTGATATCGCTTTCTGGGTCGATGACGACATCAGCATCGCCGGGGGGAATGGAAACGGCGGTCTCGGAGACGGCTATCTGAAGTTCGTAAACATAGGCCGCTTCATGAAACTGCCGAAGGATTCACTCAGCCTGAGGGTCGGACAGTTTGAACTCGATCTGCCCTTTACGCAGGCCCGCACCTACAATCTCAGCGGCTACGACATCTATCAGCAGGCCAACATCGGAGCCATGAACGCGATGTTCGCTCAGCAGAACGTCAACAACGGCTTTGCGTTCGCCGACGCTGCGAAGGGCGTAGAGCTGAGCGGTGGACATAATTATGGCGGCTACCACTACTCCGTGGCCTTAGTGGATCAGAACACATCAGGTGTAGATCAAGGGTCTAACAACTCGCCGTTCGTGCCGTCGGCCACGGGCAGCAACAATGGGGGAGCCGGATTTGCCTCGGACGCGAACTTCAAGGACATCTATGCAAGGTTTGCATATCGCTTCAATCTGGAGCGCGATTCGGCAAGCCGCAACGCCGTCCAGGCAGCCGGACCCAGTGGCCCCCGCGACCACACTTCTCTTCGGCTGGGAACTTATTACTTTTATGGTCGCGCAGTGCAGCGATTCCTGGGAGTAACTCCTCCGCCCGCTTCGGCTTCCACTGTGCTCACCACACGAGAGCCTTTCTATCGCGTAGGTGGAGACCTCAACTTCAACTATAGGCAGCTCAATGTTTATGGCCTCTATATGTATGGACACGACCACAACCTGCTGCCTATCGATTCAACGGGAGCATTGATTCCCTTGCCACTTGGCACCACACCGCTGCCCGTCGGGTTCGTCCACAACACGGCAGCTAAGTTCTCTGGCGGCTTCGCCCAGGCCGACTACCTGCCTTTGCCTTGGCTGATGGCGATCATGCGCTGGGATATGGTGAACTCGAGCGCTGACCGAATCAATGGACTCTCAGGAGCAACCTCAAGTCCCTTTAATGTGCCATTCAGGTCAACACGTCATCGGTTCACGCCCGGAGTGCAGTTCCTGATCCACGCGAACATCAAGGCTGCATTCGAATACCAGTTCCGGCCGCAGCAGGCGGTGCTGATCATTACCGATCCTGTAACGGGACTGCCTAGAGCAACGAATCCATTCAGGACCAACGCAGCTACGGTGGGCTTGGAGTTCGTTTATTGAGTTCAACGATATACCGAGAGGTTTTTCAACTCGCATGAGGGAGAAAGATCGATGAAATGCAAGGTTCTGTTGCTGTCCGTTGTAGTAGTAGCGGTTTCCGTATCGATGTACGCGGGAGATGTGAAAGGCAAGGTTAGCGGTGTGTCAGGCATCTCGGTCGTATGGATTGACGCTATTCCCGGCAAGACCTTCCCTCCGGCGGAGAAGCACGCCGTCATGGATCAGAAGGGCTTGACGTTTCAGCCGCACATTCTGGTCGTCCCTGTTGGAACCACTGTGGAGTTCCTGAACAGCGATAATGTGGCGCACAACGTATTTTGGTCCTCGATCTCGGGCAACAAGAAGCTGGGGCACAACATGGGCACCTGGCCCAAGGGTGAGAAGAAACCTTTCAAGTTCGATCAGCCCGGCGTGGCGCCGCTCCTGTGCAATGTTCACCCGGAGATGGCAGGTTACATCGTCGTCACTCCAACGCCCTATTACGCGGAAAGCGATGCGTCAGGCAATTTCAATATCTCTGGCGTTCCGGATGGCAAGTACAGCGTCACGGCATGGCATGAGGGAGCGAAGGTTCAGTCGAAACCTGTTTCCGTTGCAGGTGCAACAAGTGTTGACTTCACGCTTACGAAGTAATGTTTGGACGACATTCAGCAGGTCCGTCGCTTTCTCCTCGACCAGATGAGAAAAAACAATGTTGAATCGGTTTCGAAAGAAAAAGGTCGATCCAGATTGGCTGCACACAAACTTCCCGTGCATGATGGCTTGTCCTGCACATACTAATGCAGGGCGCTACGTCGGGCTGATTGCAGAAGGACGGTTTGAAGAAGCCTACCGTTTTGCGCGCGATCCCAACCCCATGGCGAGCATATGCGGGAGGGTCTGCGCACATCCCTGCGAGACGGCCTGCCGTCGCGGCGAAATCGACAAACCGATTGCGATCCGTGCTCTGAAGCGCTTTCTTACCGAGCGCTATGGGCCCGAGTCACGTCACCCTCTGGACGTGAAGCCCGCGTACATCGAAAAGCTTCCTTACAGAATTGCCATCGTCGGCGCTGGCCCTGTCGGACTCTCGGCTGCACACGACCTTGCCCTGATGGGATACAAAGTGAATCTGTTTGAGTCGTCGCCGGTAGCAGGCGGCATGCTCTACCTTGGCATTCCAGAATACCGACTGCCGCGTAGTGTCGTCGAAGCCCAGGTCCGCGAGATTCTTGAGACCGGCGACATCGAACTGAAACTCAATTCTGCAGCCGGGCGCGACTTCACGGTCGGCGAACTGCGACGCCAGGGATTTGATGCGGTGCTCATTGCGGTGGGCGCCCATCGCAGCCGCGACCTGAGCATCCCCGGTGTTGATCTGGATGGCGTTCACAAAGGCATCGATTTTCTGCTCAACGTAAACCTCGGATACAAGTTCACCATCGGTAAGAGGGTGATCGTGATTGGCGGCGGCAATGTCGCCATGGATGTGGCGCGTTCGGCAGCCCGCGAAGTGCTCAAGCAACAGGGTGCTGACGACCTGGTGCCCTCAACCGAGAACATCAATGTGGTTGCAACTCACGAGATGGTGGACATTTCGCTGTCGGCACTTCGCATGGGCGCGCGCGAAGTTGACATCGTGTGCCTTGAGCCGCGCTACGAGATGCCGGCAGCGCTGGAAGAGATTCAGGAGGCTGAGACTGAGGGTATTATCCTGCACGCGGGCTTCGGACCAAAACGTGTTCTGGGGCAGGATGGCAAAGTCGTTGGGCTCGAGTGCTTAAAGACGAAGTCCGTCTTCGATGCGGACAAGCGCTTCAATCCGTCGTTCCATCCGAACAGCGAAACGCAGTTCGAGTGCGACACCATCATTCTCGCCATCGGACAAGCTCCCAATCTAGATTTCTTGAAGCCTGAGGACGGCGTGCAAGTTTCGCCGCGCGGACTGATTCTAGCGAATCGCGAAAGCCTGATGACCTCCGTGCCAGGCATCTTTGCTGGCGGCGATTGCGTATTCGGCCCGCGACTCATCATCGACAGCGTGGCTGACGGCAAGCGTGCGGCAGTTGGGATTGACGAGTTCCTGCGAGGACACAAGCATCCCGAGCCCATCATTGAGGTCGAGGTTCTCGATCGGCATCGCATGATTGAGAACTTCGTTGACATTCTGCGCCAACCGATCCCGATGCTCCCGATCGATCGTCGCACGGGCGTTACCGAGGTCGAGATTGGCTACGACGAAGAGTCCGCGATGCTGGAAGCTCAGCGTTGCTTGAAATGCTGGATTAACACCGTCTTCGAAGGAAACGCGGAAGACGGATCGGAATGCATTTTGTGCGGCGGCTGCGTGGATGTATGTCCGGAGCAGTGTTTTCAGCTAGTCGCTCTTGAGAGAGTGTCATTCGAGCCCGATGCTCTGAAGGCAATACGGGAACATCCCGAGATGTTTGACGTGGAACTGACCGATGTCGCTCCGGAAGAACTTGGGACGATTAGCGGTTCGGTAATGATCAAAGACGAGACGCGCTGCATTCGCTGCGGACTTTGTGTGCTGCGGTGTCCGGTTGGGACGATCACGATGGAGGCCTACAAGGCAGTACCCACGGAACCGTCCGGGCTAATTCCTGTTGGCGCAATCGGGCCGGCGCCAAAGGCAACGCAGCGCAGTTGACTAGGAGAGCAAACGATGTCCGACGAGAGTAGTGCGCCGGCAGAGCAGAGCGCGAGCGAATTGAGTCGCAGGCAGTTCTTTGTGAAAGTAGGGATGACCTCTATCGCGATTGCCGCCGCGGGCACGGCTGTATTCGCGTATGAATTCCTGTCGCCAAACGTTCTCTATGAGCCTTCGCCGGTGGTAAACGCGGGCAAACCCGACCGTTATCCGCCGGACTCGGTCACTCTCGATCCTGAGACGGCGATTTATGTTGTTCGCGATCCCCAAGGGTTCTTTGCGTTGTCAGCCACCTGCACACACCTCGGCTGTCTCACGGCCTTTAAACAGGAGCTCGGGATCATAGCCTGTCCGTGCCACGGCAGTAAGTTCAATAGAGATGGCGTCAAGATCGCAGGCCCTGCACCCAAGCCGCTCCCGAGGCTGCGCATGTGGCTCAACGATGACGGCGAACTGATGGTCGACCGGTCCACCCAGATCTCATCGAAGCAACTGGTGCGGGTGTAGAAATGGCAAGAGACTTCAAGCGCTATCTCGACGCAATGCACCGTAGCCGTGTGTGGCGATCCGTCTTTCGCACCGGCGAAGGCGCCAGCAATCTGCACCGCGCGCAGGCAGTCCAGAGCAATGTATTTCTACACTTGTTTTCCGTGAAGTCGCGCCGCCGGATGCTGGAGTTTGGTGCAACCTGGTACCTCGGCGCGCTGACGTTTGGCACGTTTCTGATTCTGGCGGTCACAGGCATTCTGCTGATGCTGTACTACCACCCGTCGGTCCCGCAGGCTTATGCGGATATGAAGGATCTGCAGTTTGTAGTTTCCTCAGGCGTATTCCTGCGCAACCTGCATCGCTGGTCGGCGCACGCCATGGTGTTTCTCGTGTTCGCGCACATGTTCAAGGTGTTCTATCGCGGTGCCTACCGCCCCCCGCGCGAATTCAACTGGGTGATCGGCGTGGTGCTGCTGCTGGTGACGTTGTTGCTCAGCTATACCGGCTACTTGCTGCCATGGGACCAGCTTGCCTACTGGGCCGTGACAGTCGGGAGTAACATCGCGTCGGCGGTTCCAATCCTGGGACACAAGATTCGCTACATGATGCTTGGCGGCAACTCTGTCAACGCCAATGCGCTGCTGCGCTTCTACGTTCTCCATTGCATGATTCTTCCGCTCATCGCAATCGTTCTGATCGCGATCCATTTCTGGCGCATTCGCAAAGATGGTGGTCTGTACGCGCCTAGCACCTCGGCGGAAAGGAAGGAGAAATGAGCGAGCCTGAAGACTTTAAAGCGGGGATGGAGTCGGACTATCGGAAGGCACCGGTGCGCGTAGCGTTTGTCACGCGGCGAACTTCGCCGGCGGTTAAATACCGCGACGAAGACTACGTAATGACGTTTCCAGAAACGTTGCTACATGCGGCAGTCGCGGTCGAAGTGCTGGCGGTCTTCCTGGTGTGGCTGGCGCTTCTCTGGAATGCGCCTCTGGAACAATTAGCCGATCCGATGCACACTCCCAATCCGGCGAAAGCTCCATGGTATTTTCTGGGACTGCAGGAGCTATTGCACTACTTTCCGCCAGTGGTTGCGGGCGTGCTTGTCCCGGGCCTGGTCGTGATGGCGCTGATTGTTATTCCGTACTTCAACATCAATATCGAAGCCGACGGAATCTTCATGAAAGACCGGCGACGCAGATTTTTGCTTTGCAGCATCGTGGTCGCTGTGCTGCTGGTGTTTCTCATCGGCTTTGAAGTGTACGTAGCTTTGCCTGCAACGTTGTTGATCGGGGCCCTGCTCTTTATAACGGCGCTCACCCCTCCGGATGCGCCAGCCGGGTTCCGGCGCTGGCTAGCCTCAAAGCCGCTTTCTTTCTGGATTATGACCTGGTTCCTGATTGAATTGACAGTTCTAACCGCAGTTGGCACGTTCTTCCGTGGCCCCGGATGGGCGTGGGTGTGGCCTTGGAGGAGCTGAGGTGAAGAGAGGACTCGGCAGTCTCTGGAACAAGTTGTTTGGCGATAGCGCACGGGCTTTTGGCTCGGTAAGCATTATTCTTCTCCTCTCGCTCGCCATCGCTCCGGCAAAGAACCACTTCAGCGAATGGCGTCACTACCAAAACGAGTATGTGAAGTTGATCCGCACGCGCGCCGACGCCGTTACGCTCCATCGCCACGCGGAATTTGGGATTCAACAGATTTGGCATCCGGAGCTAGGGGTGGTGGACCGGTGTACGACATGTCATCTCGGAGTGAAGGAAGCGACGCTGTCCGACGTCAGCATGCAACCGTTCCGTAAGCACCCAGCCGTGCCGCATTCTCTGACCCAGTTCGGATGCGTGACGTGCCACCGCGGGCAAGGGGTGGCGACCACTGTGCATGAAGCGCATCACAGCACGGACGCATGGGAAGAACCGCTGCTCCCTGCAAAGTACCTGGAAGCATCCTGCGGCCAATGCCATCTCTCGCCGTTGCGTAGCACTCCCACGCTGAACGAAGGCAGGCGCCTGCTGGCTCGCGAGGGCTGTGTCCACTGCCACAACATCAAACTCGCCGACGGCACCGTGATGATTCCCACGGACGACCCGCCTGACCTGAGCCACATTGCCGAGAAGACATCTCGCGAATGGATTTTTGCCTGGGTCAAGAATCCGCAGGCTTACGCGGCTTCAGCAACAATGCCGAACTTCGGTTTCAGCGACGACGACACACGCGACATATCGGCTTTCCTGATCGCGCAGAGCACGCCGAGCGCCTACGCTCCCCGGCTCGCGGTCAAGAAAGCAAGAGCTGTATCGACAGACGCAAATGCACTCCAGGCCGGGACCAGCCTCTATGGTGAATCGTTCTGTGCCTCGTGCCACGCTACGCAGAATGCAGCGGGCAATCTTGTCGGCGGCGATCTCGGGCCCGAACTGACAGGGATTGGAAGCAAGGTGAAACCAGAGTGGCTGGAAGAGTGGGTTCGCGATCCTGCGGGCTACTTCCCAGCCACGAAGATGCCGCACTACCGCTTCAACGATCAGCAGATTGGCCTGCTGGTCGGCTTCCTGGAGGCGAAGACTGATAACGACCTGCTATCGAATGTTCATCTCGAACCAATGACCCAGAAGCAGATCGAGCACGGACGGTCGCTTGTCATCGAGTACGGATGCGCTTCGTGTCATCAGATCAACAGCGTGAAGAAGCCGGAGAACTTTGCTCCCGACCTCAGCCGGATTGGAAGCAAGCCGTTTGCGCAACTGGCGTTTCCAAAGGGCGTCAATCACACACTTCCCGACTACATCACTTCGAAGATTGCAAACCCACGAGGCTTCGGGCCGGGGCTCAAGATGCCGAAGTTCATGCTTACTCCCGCTCAAATCTATTCGCTGACTACCTCGCTGCTTGCACTCACCGAACGCTCCGACGCGCTTCCGGCGCGGCTTCGAATTGCCGCGCAACATGAGTCGCAATATCAACCGGCAGGAAAAGCCGGACAACTCATCAATGATTTGCGGTGCTTCAGTTGTCACGCTTTCAATGGGCGCGGCGGCGATATGGCGCCTGACTTGAGTTGGGAAGGCAGCAGCGTGCAGCGCCAATGGCTAGTGGAGTTTCTGAAGAATCCGAACACGTTGCGGCCCGCTCTCATCCGCCGCATGCCGAAGTTCAATCTAACGGACGCGGAGACCAACACTCTCGCCGACTACATCCTGACCGTTTACCAGACTCCGGCGTTTGATCGCGATGGGATCTCGCCAGCCAGTTTGACTCCACAACTTGCCGAGCAGGGAAAGCAGCTCTTCTACTCGAAGTACAGTTGCCAGTCATGTCACATCGTGGATGCACAGAATGATAAGGGCTACATTGGCCCGGTGCTGTCGCAGGCTGGATTGCGACTGACCCCGGCGTGGACTTTCCAATGGCTCAAAGATCCGCAAGCGCTGCGGCCTGGCACGATCGAACCGAACCAGCACATGGACGACGCCGATGCAAAGGCGCTAACGGCTTACATAATGACGCTGAAATCGCAAGCAAAGCAGGGAACGAACAAATGAGGAAACGAATCGTTCTCCTTATTCTCACGCTCGGAATCTCAGGCTGCGGCAAGCGGACAATGAATCCTCCAGCCTCCCCCGGAGCTACTGCCGCGGGCGCTGCCTTGGTGGAGGTAAGCGGAGGCAAACAGGTGACTCGAATCGGCGCGGCGCTCGAGCAGCCTGTGGTGGTTCAGGTGAACGATGCACAGGGAACGGCAGTGCAAGGGGCAAGCGTTTCTTTCTCAGGAGCTGGCGTGAACTTTGATCCGGCTACCGGCCTGACTGACCCCAGCGGTCAGTTCTCTTCGCAAGTCTCCGCCCCCGGTGTGGGTGGTCACTTCGAGGTAGTTGCGTCTATCAATTCCGGCGAGGTCCAATTAAAGATCGATGAGATCGCGCTTGGATATGAAGAAGTGTTGGGCCGTCAACTCAACGCGCAGTACTGCGCCCGCTGCCACGATCCAGAATCCACGCCGGAGCGCGTATCGAACATGGACAATCTCGATCCGAAACCACATGCGTTTACCGACGGCGACACATTCAACAAAATCAGCGATGCTGACCTGGTCGCGATTATCAGCCACGGGGGCGCCGCGCTTAACAAATCAGCGTCGATGCCGCCGTTTGGGTACACGCTCAGCAAGACGGATATTCAGGCGCTGTCGAGTTTCATTCGTGCCGTTTCCGATCCTCCTTACAGGGCTCCCGGGAGGGCGTATGCGAGTAAGTAGCTTCGGGCTTATCACAGGTTTGCTCTGGGCATCGTGCGCGGTCGCACAGGTACTCTCCCCCATGGAAATCAAAGATCCCGCGATGCGCGCGCTGCAACAGCATTACCTGAAGGACCTTCAGACGATCTCAACCGAGCTGACACAGCATTCATTCCCATTTCCCTTTTACTTCAGCCGCACACTCGACATCGACGAGGCGGGACAGAAACGGGTCGATCAGCGATCAATTCGTTTTGAGCGCTATAACAACCAGAAGGCGTTGGAGATTACGGGCAACTACTATGCTTCATACTCGGATCAGCTTCTGGACGCGGATCATCGGCTGCGCCAGACCTATATCGATGTGATTCTCCCGATTCTTCAGGCCGTGGTTCCGCGATTGCAATCGGAACCTGAGATCGACGTCTTTGCCGTAGAGGTGTCGCATCATGTCCGCCGAAAAGTGATGGGCGTGAACGGCGAGTATCCGGAGAACGTAGTGGTTGTGGTGCCACGCGAACTGGCGCTCCGTGTTGTGAACACTCATGACCTGCTCGGGCAACAGACTCTCATGCTCGATTCGGAGGTCTATCAGAGTGGAGAACCGACGCTGCTTTGGTTGGTGGGCGACAAGCCGTCAATCCCGGATGGCCGCTCTATGGAAAAACGGACTACAACACCGGTGCTCGCCAGCGTCCACTCTGGGGACGTGAGCAATGACAACTTGCGTTTTCCCGGCACCTCACTGCCGTCCCTTACCCGGTCAAACGTGCCCCCAGAGCTTCGCGCCGCGCCGCTTCACGATTCGACGCCCGGCCAATTGAAAGCTCTTCAGGTGAAATATCAGGAGGAGATCGAAAAGCTGACGCAAGAGCAGGACGCAGGCGCACACTTCGTTTCGTATGCACCTCCTGCGTTCATTGCCTTCAAACAGGGTGCATACCTCCAACTCTCATTGACGACGACGCTGGACGCCGGAACTGCTGATTCACAGTACAAGTTGGCGGCGCTGGCGTTTGACCGGCACGTTTCACACTTGGTGCGCCCAGTGCTTGGGTACTTCACGAACGACGCAGACTTCGATGGTATAGATTTCAGTACCACGGTAAAGATCGCTGGGGACAAGGACAACGCCCATGCACTTGCTGTCGAGTTTGTGCTTCCGCTCGCTGCGCTGAATAGCTTTCAGCAGTACGACTGCACAGGACAACAATTGCTGAATGCGGGGATTGTCCTGATCAATGGAGAGCGCGCAGGCTTGGAACTCCAGATCGCTGAAGCGAGGTAAGTGGGCGATCAGGCGTATCGAGGGTGAGCGAAACGGAGTGATCCACGAATTCGCAGCCACGGCGCAAGTCTTGACATTCCATTCTCAATTTACAGCCGAATCGGTGTCCAATGCATACGAGGTTCCGTCGCGCCTACTGTGCGCGCATCAAGGTATGCTCTCGCTCCCCAGCAAGCGCTCTCGTCACGGTTCTGATCCATAGGGGAGGGTTGTCCCCAGGGCAGTTATAGTCAGCGGAATCGAACCCGAGATCACTTTTCCTGAGCAATGCCACGATCGGTACTCCAGGCAGAGCTTCGCGAAAATGGGAGATCAGTTCTTGGCGGTCAATCCAAGACGCTCCATGGCCGATGACAATGACCCCAATCGGGTATCTCAATAGGCTGAGATCCAATGCGTTGGAAAAACCAAGCACAGAAATCACCTTAGATCCGAGCGGTTCGAGGATAGACTGTCGAAGCGAAAGCAGACTCCGAGAGTACTCGATTTGAAGAACGACTCCCATAGCCCTACACTCCCGCCTGGCTCAGCGAAGCCCACACTTCTTCAAAAAAAACATTGCCGGACACCAGTTGGTGAAAGCTGACTGGAAAAGGTTCAGACCTACGAAAGCGGTCAACCAAAACCAGTTTTGATTTACGGTCATTCCCAAGGTTACTGACACAAGAATGACTACTCCTGCCATAAGTCTTAAACCGCGCTCTACGGTCACCGGATTATCTCCTTGGTTGATGTTTCATAGCGAGATTGAACAGCATTCGGTGGAGCCTGATGTCTGGACTCCGCCATGTAGTAGAGAATCGGGACCGCCATGCGCGAGAGCAGGGTGGAAGCCACTTCCCCTGCCATTAACGAAAGCGCGAGACCCTGAAAAATTGGATCGGAAAGGATGACACTGGCGCCGACAACGACGGCGGCGGCGGTGAGCAACATGGGGCGGAAACGTACTACACCGGCGTCCACCACTGCGTCTGCCAGGTCCATACCCTGGGCTCGGCGGAGTTCGATGAAGTCGACGAGAATGATGGAATTTCGGACGATGATGCCCGCGCCGGCAATGAAGCCGATCATGGAGGTTGCAGTAAAGAACGCGCCTGTCATGGCGTGCGCCGGAAGAATCCCCACGAGGGTCAGTGGAATCGGCGCCATGATGACCAGCGGAATAGTGAAAGAACGGAACCAACCCACTACGAGCACATAGATGAGAAGAAGCGCCATGCCGAAAGCCATTCCGAGATCGCGGAACACTTCGAGTGTGATCTGCCACTCGCCGTCCCACTTCATCGCATAGCGGTCGGTGGATTCGGGTTGATCGGCGTTGTAGCGCTGGAGCACATAGCCACCGGGGAGTTTCAGTCGGTCGAGCGCTTCGTTCATTTTGAAGATGGCGTAAACCGGGCTTTCCGCCGTGACTGCAACATCGCCGGTAACGTATACCGCCCGCTTCATGTTCTTGTGGTAAATGCTCGGTTGCAGTGTTGCTGTTTCTGACTTAGTGATCTCACGCAGTGAAACCAGCGATCCATCGGAGGCGGTCAGCTTCGTGCTTTGCAGCGCGTCGAGAGAGGAGCGGTCAGCGCGAATCATGCGAACCGAAATCGGGATACCTTCTCGCGAGGTCTGAGAATGAAGCAGTCCTGCATCCGTTCCTCGCAGCACGGTTGTCAGTGCACCACTGACGGCGGAAGCTGAAATACCATGCAGTGCCGCCTTCTCTTCATCCACCTCAATCCGGTACTGTGGTTGCAGGTCCTCCACGTACCAGTCCACGTCCACAACGCCCGGCGTTTGCTGAAAAATCTGCTTGATCTGCTTTGCAACATCAATCTGGCCAGATTCGTCGGGACCGTACACTTCCGCAACCAGCGTCTGCACCACGGGAGGGCCCGGAGGTACTTCGCTGACCTTGATTCGTGCACCGAATGGAAGGCCAATCTTCTGGAGTTCGGGCCTGAGTCGCTTTGCGATATCGTGACTTTGGGTAGTGCGCTCCTCTAGCGGAAGTAGATTTACCTGGATATCGGCTTGATTGGCTTGATTCCGTAAGTAGTAATGACGGACCAGCCCGTTGAAGTTATAGGGACCCGAGATCCCGGCATAGAGTTGATAGTTGGCGACCTCTGGCTGCTGTCCGAGGTATTGGCCGAGTGCCTGCGCGACTCGCGTGGTCTGCTCCAGTGTGGTGCCGTTGGGCATATCAACCACAACCTGGAACTCGCTCTTGTTGTCGAACGGAAGCATCTTCACCTGAACCAACTTCAGGGGAACGAGTGCGATCGCAGCAAGCAGCAAAACGGCAATTCCGAGAATGAACGAGTAACGCCATTTTGCTGAATGCATCATCGGCGTCATAAAACGCCGGTAAAGCCGAGTGGCCCAATCTTCCTCTTCATGTGAAGAATGCTCGTGGCGCTTTGCGGAATGACGCAGTAAGCGCAGCGAAGCCCATGGAGAAACGACAAAGGCCACGAGCAGCGAGAACATCATTGCTGAGGACGCGCCGACCGGGATGGGCATCATGTACGGGCCCATCAATCCATGAACCGAGGCCATCGGCAGGATCGCCGCGATGACGGCAAAGGTTGCCAGGATCGTCGGGTTGCCCACTTCGGCGACCGATTCAATCGCAACTTCGCTCAGCGCGCGGCCCTTGTTCTCCGGAAGGCGGAAATGGCGAACGATGTTTTCGACGACCACAATTGCGTCGTCCACGAGGATGCCGATGCTGAAGATGAGCGCGAACAGCGTGACCCGGTTGAGCGTATAGCCGAGCAGATAGAAGACGCCGAGCGTGAGGGCGAGCGTTACGGGGATCGCCAACAGAACTACGCCTGACTCTCTCCAGCCCAGGAATATCGCTATCAGGAGCGTGACCGAGAGAGTTGCCAGCAACAGGTGCTTGAGGAGCTCGTCGGACTTGGCCTTGGCGGTTTCGCCGTAGTTGCGAGTAGTTGTAATGTTGAGATCGGCGGGAAGTGTATTTCGTTTTAGCTCCGCGACCCGCGCCAGGACACGATTGGAAATTGTCGTCGCGTTGGTGCCCTTGCGTTTGGCGACAGTGATTGTAACCGCAGGGTATTCGGCCCCGACGTTAGCATGAGGATCAGTGTGCAGCGCTCCTTTGCCAATGCCGAAATTGACATAGGTTGTGGGCTCGGCAGGGCCATCGACAATCTGATCGGCCACATCACGCAGCAACACCGGGCGCCCGTGACTCACCCCGACGACGACCTGCTCGACATCCTCCTTGCGCGTGAATAGAGATCCTGCGTCGACGCGAATTTGCTGATTCTGATTCGAGAACTCTCCTGCTTCAACCTTCGCATTCGCAGATTGCAGCTTTGCTACCACCGCAGACGGAGACAGTGAGTAGGAGGCAAGCTTTGCAGTGCTGAGATCGACGCGCAGGTTACGCGGTTGTCCGCCGAGAATTCGGGTCTCGGACACGTCGTCTACTTGTTTAATCGAGTGCTCGAGTTCTGTTGCGATCTGGCGAAGCTGAAAGGCGTCGTAATTCTTGCCCCAAAGAGTGAGCGAGAGAATAGGCACATCGTCGATGGAACGCGCCTTCACCAGCGATGGCGAGGCCCCGGGAGGAATGTGGTCAAGGTTCGCGTAAAGTTTGCTGTAAACCTTGATAAGTGCATCTTCCTGCTTAGTGCCAACAAAGAAACGCACAATGATAAGGCTTGAGCCGGGAGCGGAAGTTGAGTAGACGTACTCAACTCCAGGGATTTCGCGCAGAATCATCTCCAACGGAGTCGTGACTCGCTGCTCGACTTCGGCGGGTGAGGCTCCAGGCATCGCGGTCATCACGTCGAGCATGGGGACGACGATCTGCGGTTCCTCCTCGCGAGGAATCTGCATCACCGCGATACTGCCAAGCACCAGCGCGGCAACAATCGCCAGCGGAGTGAGCTTCGAGTCGATGAAGCTCTTCGCGATGCGTCCAGCGATTCCAAGATCGTGATTCATTGCCGTACCTCGACACGCTTGCCGCTCAGTTCCCGCTCCCCAGGAGAGTCAACCACGGATTCACCGGTGCTCAGACCTGAAAGGATCTCGACCGCGTCCCCGTGAGTGTTACCCACCGAGATGTAGCGAACCGAGGCAATCTGGTTCTGGCCGATCACGTAGACGCTTTGCATTGATCCGTGGACGATGATTGTTGAACGTGGAATCATCAAGGCATCTCTGGTGCCGCGTTCAAGCATTGCGTGACCGAACATCCCACTGTGCAGGCCCGGTTGATCAGGGAGAGCAATCTTCACAAGAAAGCTGTGGCTGGCAGTGTCGGCCGCAGGAACGATTTGTGCGATCTTGCCCTGCACCGGAGAAGAACCGAGCGCATCGATCACAACTGCAACGCTCGCGCCGCTGCGAACCGACTGCAGCAGCGATTCATCGACAGAAACCTCAAGGCGAAGCGGCCCGGCTTTCTCAATGGTCAGCAGCGGACTTCCAGGTACTGCCATTGCCCCCGGGTCCACCTTGCGTTCCGTGACGACTCCGTCGAATGGCGCGCGAATGCGAGTGTAGGATTGCATGGTGCGGGCTGAGGCTTCGGCAGCTTTCGCCTCGGCCTGTTGAGAGCGGACCGCGGCGAGGCGGGCGTCGGCTGCCTTTGAGCGCGACTCGACCTCATCGAATTCCTGGGGGCTGACGCTCTTTTGCGCTTTCAGCATTTCAAAGCGTTTGAGCGTGCTGGACGCGAGAGCCGCGTCGCTCTCAGCCGCTACGATCTGTTGCCCAATTGCGATCACGGATGCATGAGCTCGCTCGGACTGCGAAGTCAATTGAGCGGCATCAATGGAGACCAGAACCTGGCCGGCGCGGACGTGATCCCCTTCGCGAACTGCGATGCGGGTGATGGTTCCCATGATCTGCGACGAGAGCGTGGAAGACTCGGCAGCGCGAACAGTGCCCACTGTCTCGACGCCATCGGGAAGCTTTTGTGTTGCGGTCTGAAACGCGTGGACGCCACGAACGACCTCTGGCTTCGCGTCGGGCTCTGCCTTCCTGGAACATGCCGTGAGGCCGGCGATTGCCACAACAGATACTGCGCAGAACATGAAACGTGATCGGGAGTTCTTCATTGGAAATTCGCCACCTGCTCTGGATTCAAGGTTCCGGTTGCCAATCGCAGGGCTGCATAGCCCAACGCGCTGTGATACATCGACCGCCAATAACTGGACTGACTCTGCCGTTCCGCATCTTCGGCGCGAAGTACATCTGTCAGGGGGACAAGCCCAGCATCGTAGCGATTGCGCAAAATTCGGAGGCTTTCCGACGCCTGCGCCCTCGCGTTCCTTGCAACATCCACCATCTTTGCGGCGGATTGGAGGCTGAAGTATGCACGGCTGACCTCGACGCGAATCATGCTTCGCGCTGATTCCTCGCCGGCCTGCGCGCGCAAGAGCGACGCTTTTTCCTGCTGAAGTCGAGACTGTTTTTCGAATGGAAGCAGGTCCAGGCGAAGTTCCGCGCCGGCCATCCAGTTGCTTCCCCCCGATCCGGCAAAGCTCGGGCGATCGGTTTGCCAGGCGCCGAAGGCATCCACGCGCGGACCAAACTCCAACTTTGCCGATTTGACGGCCGCCTTCTGCGCTGCAATCTGTAGCGCCAGGCTCTTGAGGTCAGGTCTATTCTGAAACGCCTGTTCCACCTCGTCGCTCAACGGAGAGACAGGAAACTCGTGCTCAGTCAGTTGCTCCAGTGATCTGGGGCCCTGGGGCAGCGAAATGCCCATGGCTGCTTCCAGTTCGGCGTAGGCGGTTTGTTCACTCCCTTGTGCCTGAAGCAACTCTTGTTGTCGCGCGCTCAGGTTGACCTGCGCTGAAAGAACATCGGACTCGACGGCCATTCCAGCATTGACGCGGGTGCGGCTCTCGTCATACAGAGCCTGTGCCGTGTCCACTGCATGCTTTGCCACTTCGACTTCGCGGGTTGAAACCAGCACGGATTCATACGTGCTGACCACCAGGTAAATTACTTCCTGGACGGTTCTCCCCGCCGAGGCCGCCGCACCCCGCTTCAGCAGCGACGTGCGCTTGACCTGAAATTGCGTGTGCAGCGAGTCGAACGCCACCCATCGCCCGGTGAAGCTTGTTGTGAAATCGCTCAGGGGAGATGGACGGTTCAGGCTGTTCAGACCGAAGTCGGATGCCTGGAACACCTGTTGCCTCAGTTTGGTGCCGAATGCGAAAACCGGATCATTTCCGCGTGCGACACTCTCGGAAAATTGGATTTGCGGCAACAGCGGAGCTTTGGAGAGTCGAAAACCCGCGTCAGCGGCAGCCACATCCGCCGCCGCCAGTTTTCTCGCGGGATTATTTTCAAGTGCGACGGAAGTGGCTTGCTGCAACGTGAACCTAGGCTGCTGGGCAGCCAGTGGTAGGGCGAGCAGGCCCGTAGTTATGATCAGAAACCGGATTCGGTGAAAGATAGTCATTTGCATCGCTAGTGAGCGTCTTACAGGCGCTTCTATACGAACAAATGCAATTCGAGCGTAACTGTTACAGAATCGGACAGAATTATTTCGATCAGCGGGTATTGGTGCCGAGGAGGCGCAGGTACTCCTGAGTCAGTACCTTGCGGAGTGCCTCCGAAGTTTCTGGGGCACAGCCGACGTTCAGATTGCGGCATCGGGCAACGACTCTTTCGAGGTCGCGAATGAATGCCACGCACGGCACGCAGCCTTCCATGTGCTTCTGCATCGCCTCGCAGGACAGTTGATCCACCCGATGGTCGAGATACTCCGAGAGGTTCGCGAACATCCTCCGGCAGTCTGTGGGTGGTTGCCGCCGCGGACGCTTCCTACGGCTTTTACTTGGAGCGACTTTTGTTCTCGGCGCTGCCAGTTCGCGGCGCACCATGAGTCGTGCGCGGTGCAGCCTGACTCGCACGGTGCCCTCTTTCAGCGAAGTGATCTTGGAAATCTCTTCAGTATCCAGCTCTTCCATGTCGTGCAGCACGAGAATAAGCCGGTATTTCGGCGGAACCCTCAGCACGGCTTGTTGCAGTTGTTGCCCACCCTCGTGATGAATGGCGGCATCTTCGGGGCTATGGCTGCGGTCGGCCAGCAACATCGAGAGCTCGTGATCGCTAGGCATCAGCGCATCCAGGGTCATCGCTGGCGAAGGTTCAAACTTGCTCTTACGCCGGGCCATCCAGCATTGGTTGCGGGTCACCGTGTAAAGCCAGACAGCCATGGCCCGGGGATCTTCGATCGCAGCCAAATGCGGAATCGACTTAAGCAGCACCTCCTGCATCGTGTCTTCGGCATCTTCCCTGTGTCCGCAGACCTTCATGCTGAAGGAGTAAACCGTGTCCTGCAGAAGTCCGATGGCCTCGTTGACGCGAGACGCATCTTTGGACGCCAGCAGTTCGATCGCTTGTATCAATTCATGTCGCATCAGAGTTCATCTGGATTATGTACGATCGCCCCGCTTTAGAAAAGGGTTCAGTAAGGGTGTTCTGGGGTCTTGCCTCACAGAAAAAGGGCTGGCGCGGAGCCAGCCCTGATCAGGATGGTAAATATCCGGTTAGAAGCGAGCTGTCAGCCCGAAGGTCAGCGAATTCGCTTTGTCGTAAGTTGGGAAGCCCAGGATTGGAGTACTGGACAGTAGCTTTGGCGCTGCAAGGTGCCAGCCAGATCCGCTATACGTGTAGTTATAACGGGTGTAGTCGGCTTTGAAGATGAAGTGATCGTTGATGCGATGTGTCAGATAGCTCTCATACGCCTCGCCGCGTGTGCTGGTCTTCGGGGTGAGGATATCGTCCTCGGCTTGCGCGAAGTTGAACCAATACTTCGAGCCCTGGTTGAACTCGAATCCGATTTTCGTACGGCCGTCGTCCTGCGGAATGCTGTAGCGAAGGCCTGCGTAGATCATATGGCCTTCTTTGTTAGTTGGATTCTCGAACGGGTCGCTCATCAGTCCGCCGAATGGTGTAGTGACACCAGCGATGGGACGCGTGCTTACCCAGTTCCCACTCACGAACATATCGAGTGAGCCGAGGGTCCTGTGAACGTTAAGACCATAGAGGTTGATGTCGCCCAGATTGGCTGAGGGCTGATATCGCATGATCACCGGCGCAAGAACCGCTTCTCCGGTCAGCGGGTTTGTTGGCAGGACTACTTCTCCGGCAAAACCGTCGGTCACGTTAAATGCGCGTGCAACGGTTAACTGCACAAAGGTCTTGTCCGTGCTGTACAGGTCGAAGTTGCCGCCGAGGAAATGAACGTCCTTCACGGTATTCGATGGATGCAGCAGGTTGCCGTTGCCGAAGCCTGCCGAGTATCCAACACCGTAGCAGAGCCGCAATGTGGTTTTGTCACTCACGTTGTATCCGAAGGTCGCTCCATCAAACTGGTAATCGATGAGTGCGCCCGACGGTGTGCCGCCGCGCGGCTCATCGCTGCGGAAATTCATCGGTGGCCCATCCGTCGAAGGACGCCGACCGACTGATAGGTAGAACTTCGAGCCTCCAATCTTGTTCCAGCTGAAGTAAGCACGTTCCACACGCAGCATGTCGCCCGAAGGAACGGCGGATGTGGTGCCATCCATGGCCATAGTATTGGCCATGCCGTTGAAAACCTGTACGCCGGTCGAGTCGCCGAATGCTTTGTACATGCTCAGCCGTGAGGTGAAGCTGATGTTATCGGCAACCTTCGCGTCGAATTTCAAGCGCAGGCGGTTGGTGTAGAGGATGTTGGTGTTCGCCTTGTAGCTATTGGTAAGGACCCCCGGTGCCTGCATCAGCAGCCCCATAAACTGTTGTTGCATCTGCGGCGGGAAGGAGCCCAGCATCGTTTTGAGATCGGCGAACTTGAGATTGTTCGTGTAGTACTGGTAGGCCGAGTAGTTCTGCTGGACGGCGCCATTGACCGCTGCCGCGAACTGAGCCGGCGGCATGGCGAGCATACTCGGATCGAAAGGCATGCCAAGCCCGCCCTGCGACGTGGGGGCCAGCATGAAGAAGGTGCGTACCATCAGGTTCTGCAGCTTCATTCCATCGTAGTAAGTGGGAACATTGCCGCGGATGGTATGCCCCTCGAAACGATAGTCGCCACTCCATTGCAGACGATCAAGTAGTCCGTGACGCTCGGCGGCACCGACGCGCTCGTTCAGGTCCATCACTGTCTCTTTCAGTTCTTTTACCGAGGCAGTGGTCTTGTCTTCAGAGATCAGTGCCGCGGGCGCGCTGGTTGGAGCCGCGACCGGGGTGGTTGCCGCCGCAGGCGCAGCTTTCTCCTGCGTTGCAACACGCTGCTCCAGTACCTGCAGGGTTTTCTTCAGTTGTTCAATTTCCTGCCTCAATTGAGCAGAGTCGTCACCAGAGGGCGACTGGGCCATGGAACTGCAGCCCAGCAGTAGAGTCAATGCAAAAGGTAAGAACAATTTGCGCATATAAGAAGTCCTCGCTTGCACTGCGCGACTTAAAGAGAACACTTCCGCGCGCGAGCGTGCGCCCAGATATTGCTGGATGCAGCAATCGCTTTGCGGTGACCTGCATCACCAGTTGCTGTGTTCAGCAAACTCGCAACTATGCAAATGTGCAACTGACACGCGGCTGCGTGACCTGGCTCACAGACGCTCTCTACCGCAGGCGCCTAATCTGTATCACGGTTGCGAAAGTGCGCAACTATGAATACACCAATTCTTTCTCGTACCTGCAAGGAGACGCCCGTGATCAAACATATCCGCATCGCTACCATTCTTGTCGTCCTCTGCATGGCCATCACGGCCATGGCCGCCAGCAAGGGAAACGAAGGTAAGGGACGCTACTACTTCCGACAGAGCTGCAAGAGCTGCCACACCAAGGGCGCTGCCGGCGGCGAGGTCACTCCCCTCAGCAAGAACATGGCTCAGTGGCGCACCTACTTTGCAACCAGCAAGCACATGCATGGCAAGGAAGCGTTGTCGAAGACCATGCCCACCGAGCAACTGGTGGATGTGCAGGCATTCCTCGTCTCTCATGCCGCCGATTCGCTGCAACCGGAAACCTGCGGTAAATAGGCGAGGCCTGAACGATGTGCCGCGATAACCGACGGATGGAGGACGGAACATGGATCGTCGAAAATTTCTAAGCTGGACTGCGGGAGGTGCGGTCGGGGTCACCCTGACCACGGCGGCCTCATGCCTCCATCCGCTGGCGGACGCCAAGAAACATGAGGTAAAGCTGCCGGAGCGGCAGGAGATTCCCACGACCTGCGAGATGTGCGTCAACAAATGCTCCGTCATAGCGGTGGTTGAGGACGGCAAGATTCAGAAGCTCAACCCGAATCCGGAGAACCCCAAATCGCGCAACATGGTGTGCGCGCGCGGGAACGCTGGCATTCAGCAGGTGTACGACCCCGCCCGCCTGAAGCGACCGATGATTCGGGCGGGAGCTCGCGGCGAAGGAAAGTGGAGGCCAGTGAGTTGGGACGAAGCTTTCGACTATACCGCAAAACAACTCCTGGCCGCCAAGGAGAAGTACGGTGCCCAGGGCACAATGTGGTCATCGAGCGAAAGCTTCAACGAGAGCTTCTTCAAGAGTCTCGGTCAGGCATTCGGCTCGCCAAACATTGTGCGGCATCCCACGCTTTGCCTTGCATCCGTCAACCTCGCATATTCGCTGACCTTTGGTGGAGTGCCTTCATGGGATGTGCTGAACTCCAAGTACATCATCATGTCCGGGGCAAACCGGCTTGAGTCGTTCATCACGCCGGATACGATCGACCTACTTGAAGCTTCCACGAGCCGAAAGGCGCGACTGATTTACCTGGACCCGCGCTTCACTGTCACCGCATCGAAGGCGGACGAGTGGTATCCGATCAAGCCCGGCACGGATCTCGCCTTTATCCTCGCACTACTTCACGTGATCATCGGCGAGAACCGTTACGATAAGGAATTCGTTGCCGCATATACGGTCGGCATCGACCAACTCGCAGAACATGTGAAGCAGTACACGCCGGAATGGGCAGAAGCGGAAACCGAAATTCCGGCCAAAGAGATTCTGCGAATCGCGCGGGAATTTGCTGACGCGGCGCCGCGTGCGATGTACTACGCCGGCAGAAGGTCATCCTGGTACCGCGAAGATTTCCAGATGCGGCGTGCGCAGGCAATTCTGAACGCCGTGATCGGAAGTTGGGACCGTCAAGGAGGTATGCTCCCAGCGCAGAAGATCGCGCTTGGCGAATATATGTTCCTGCCATGGGACGATCCTATTGCGCCATGCATCGACGAAATCGACAAGAATTTCCCTCTGGCCTCCAAGGTTGATGGCGCGTACCTGACGGTTCGCGAGAACGTCCTGAATGCGACACCCTATCCCGTAAAAGCCTGGATGGTGCACAAGCAGGACCCGATGAACGCCCTGCCCGACCAGGCGAAGACCATCCGCATGGCCGAGCAGATGGACTTTATCGGCGTAGTCGATGTTCAGATGAGTGACACCGCATGGTACGCCGATGTGGTCTTCCCCGAGTCGACGTACCTGGAACGCACCGATCCCCCAGAAGTCATGGGCGGCATTGTTCCTGTTGTCGTCTATCGCCAGCAAGTGATCAAGCCGCTGTACGACACCAAGCACACACTCGAAATCGTGCAGGGGCTCGCAAAGCGGATGGGGGTCGCGCAGTACTTCGACTACACGCTTGACCAGTGGATCGCCGCCCAAGTGAAAGACCTTCCGATCGAAGCACCTCTGGACCACCTGAAGAAACATGGAGCCTGGGTGGCGCCCGGTTTCCCGAAGTATGGGACAACGCTGAATCCCGAACATCGTTTCGTAACAAAGTCGGGAAAGATCGAGCTTTACTCCGAGCGCCTGTTGGAAGCGAAATTCGATCCGTTGCCGGTGTACAACGCTCCGGCACAGCCTCCGGCTGGAAAGTACCGCCTTATCGTTGGGCGCCGCGCGTACTTCACCCATGGCAGCACCAGCAATAACGCATGGCTCAATGCCCTCGAACCGGAGAACAACCTGTGGCTGCACCCAGCTTCGGCGCAGGCGGTCGGAGTATCCAATGGCGACCGGGTGGAAGTCTCAAGCACTGCTGGCAAGGTGCAACTGCCTGTGCGCGTCACTGAAGAGATCCGGCCCGACTGTGTGTTCATGCTTCACGGCTTCGGGAAAAAATCTGCGTGGCAAAGGCTCGCGAGCAAAGGTGCTTCAGACGCTCAGGTCCTCGAGACAGCCTGGGACCGCGTGTCGGGCAATGCCGCGCTGCACGAGACCTTCGTTAAGGTCAGGAAGGCATAGGAGGCGCGGCATGGCAAAACCAAAGAGAAGATATGCGATTGCGATCGACCAGAAGCGCTGCATCAACTGCAAGGCTTGTGTGGTCGCCTGTCGCGCGGAAAACGATGTTCCGGTCGCATACAGCCGGCCATGGATCGATACGCATCAGCGCGGCCACTGGCCCAAAGTCGGCATTGCCTTCGAGCCCGAGCAGTGTCACCAATGCGAACATCCAGCCTGCACCCGCGTCTGCCCGACCGGGGCATCCTACAAGCGCGCGGACGGGGTGGTAGCAATTAACCAGGCAGATTGCGTTGGCTGCCGCTACTGCATCATCGCCTGTCCCTACGAAGCACGCTTCTTCCGGGAAGATAAAGGAGTCGTGGAGAAATGCGATTTCTGTTCGCATAGGCTCGACCGCGGAGAACTGCCGGCGTGTGTCGAGACCTGCCCAACCAAAGTCCGCATCTTCGGTGATCTCGAGGATCCCCGCAGCATATTGAATGAAGTGCTCAGCAAGCGGCAGTACCGCACCAAGAAACCCGAGGCCGGCACCGGCCCGCAACTCTACTACTTGCTCTAAGTGAGGCACCATGAAGCATATTGAGTGGGGATTCCTGATCGTCAACTACCTCTTTCTGGGCGGCCTGTCGGCGGGGCTGTACTTCCTCGCGGCACTGAGCACGTTGTTGCAAAAAGACGGCGAAGCAAGGTTCAGCAACATCGCGCGCCGGGGCGCAATGCTCGCCCCATGGCCAGTGATGATAGGCTCTGCTTTACTCGTGTTCGATCTTGGCCGCTGGTATCGTTTTTATAAACTTATGTTGCATTTCCGCTGGGCGAGCCCAATGTCGATCGGCACCTGGCTGCTGATGCTGTTCAACGTGCTGTCCATTTTGTTTTTGTGGTCATGGCTCACATCGCAGCAGCGCGATGGGCTGTTCGGGCACTTGCCGGGCTCTCTCAAATTCCTGAGCCGTTTCAATTACGATCTCACCCGGATGCGTCGAGTGCTTGCCCTGCTGGGTCTGCCAATCAGTGTGGGCGTCGGCATATACACGGGAGTGCTACTGGGAGCTGTTCAGTCACGGCCCTTCTGGAATACAAATCTGGTTGCGCAACTGTTCTTGTTGTCCGCTCTATCGAGTGGTTGTGCCGCGCTGATGCTGTCATTCCTTGGTGACAAGCAGAACAGTCGAGAAGATGTGCATTTCCTGTACCTGCTCGATGTTGTCTTCCTCGCCCTTGAGTTCTTCATCGTGCTGCCATACATCATCCACGGACAGCTTTCAGTCCAACCGGTACAGGATGCGCTGCAATTGATTCTTGGCGGGCCGTTCACCGTAATTTTCTGGATTGCTTTCGTCGGGACGGGCCTGCTTCTTCCTCTAGCGATCGAGCTATATGAGACTGTGCCCACCCTCATTGGGCGGTCTCCGTTCCACATAAACGCAAAAATGATGTCTGTGACGGCCGTACTTGTGCTGCTCGGCGGCTTCCTGCTTCGATATATATTTGTATACGCAGGGCAGATGAGCACTTTCAATTGATGAGGTGAGTGAGCAATGGCCGCCAAAGCCACCGGAACGGCTCAGAAACGGACTCAGCAGAACGCCATTGAAGCAATGGTATTCGAACGTCAGGCACGAATTTGCAAGGCATTTGCCAGTCCTGTCCGGTTGCAGATATTGGACCTGATATCCAAGGGCGAGTGTGGCGCGACCGAATTGCAGGCAGTGCTGAACATAACGAAGGCGAACCTCTCGCAACACGTGTCGATTCTGAAGGCCGCTGGTGTTGTGGCTGCGCGCAGAGAGGGAAAGCAGATGTATTACATGCTCACAATTCCAGAGGTGAAGCAGGCGTGCCAATTGATCCGCAAGGTGCTCTACGCGCAAGTGGAAGGCGCCCGCAAGATGCTGCTGTAACCCTCTCCCCGGTGGAGAACTCCTTGCCACCGGAAGACCTCGGCAATTAGGCAAGAATTTCAAGCCACCAGCAAGACTTTTCCGATACCGCCCTTTTCTGCAGCGGATTGACCCGTGGCGGCGTCACTCAGAGGCAGCTTCCGGCTGATCGGAATCACGAGTTTGCCATCTCGGACGGCCTCTGCCATGAACTGCAGAACTTTTGTGTCGGGCTCTGCGAACACCGGCACCACGCTCACCGATGGGTACTTGTTGGCGTTCTGAGGTGCTCCGAGAACCGATGCAAATACTCCTCCTGCCTTCACCTTGGCCATCAGTTTTTCGGCGGTTTTACCGCCAACCGTATCGGCAACGGCGTCGAGTGGCGGCAGATTTGCAATGGCGTTCTCGTCGTCGGTTGCCACTATCTGATCCGCGCCAATGGTCTTCGCTTCATCCATCTGCCTCTTCAAAACCCCCGCAATCACGGTCGCTCCGCGCTGTTTCGCGGTGAACACTGCCGAACGTCCCACACCTCCGGCAGCTCCGGCGACGAGCACCGTCTGGCCCGCTTTGATTCTTGTACCTGCCGAAATCAATTCGTTGCCAGTCGTCGCCACCAGTGGCAGAGCCGCTGATTGGATCAAATCGAGTCCCTTGGGAACTTTGGCCAGAATCGCTGCTTTGACGACGCAAAGTTCAGCGTATGTGTCGGCCGCCATTGCGAACACCTGCTCGCCGACAGAAAAGCCTTCAACTCCGGGCCCAGTCTTGACGACAGTCCCCGCAATGTCGACTCCCATCAATCCCGGAAACTTGATGGGGTAGAAATCTTTCGTTAGCCCGGCGCGCCGCTTGTAGTCGATCGGATTCACGCTGGTGGCGGCAACCCGCACCAGCACTTCGCCAAGCCCGGCCACCGGATCAGGGTATTCCTCGTACTTCAGTACTTCGGGACCACCGTATTGGCGAACAACAATCGCTTTCATAATCGATCTCCTTCGAAACTGGGCTACCCGGTCTCATACGGAGCGCAGACCGGGTAGCCGTCGGTCATGCTGCCACTTGGCCACTGCGCTTGAAGAACGCAAACAGATCCATGTTGATCTGATCCTTGTGCGTCGAGCACATACCGTGCGGTAAGCCCGGATAGGTTTTCAGGATCGCACCCTTAACGAGTTTCGATGAGAGATGGGCGGAGGCGCCGATCGGCACGATTTGATCGTCCTCGCCGTGAAGAATAAGCGTGGGCACATCGAACTTCTTGAGGTCTTCAGTAAAGTCCGTTTCTGAGAACGCCTTGATGCATTCGTAAGCGCCAGGGAATCCGCACAGCATGCCTTGCAGCCAGAAGGAATCCCTCAGCCCTTGCGAGACTTTGGAGCCCGGCCGGTTCGCGCCATAAAATGGTGCACTCAGGTCTTTGAAAAACTGCGAGCGATCATTGCGAACTCCCTCCCGTATCTGGTCAAATACGTCCATCGGCAGCCCGCCGGGGTTTGCCGCCGTCTTCAGCATCAGCGGTGGCACCGCGCCAATCAGCACGGCTTTAGCGACACGCTTCGTACCGTGGCGGCCAATGTATCGCGCCACTTCGCCACCCCCGGTAGAGTGGCCCACGTGGATCGCATCCTTCAAGTCCAGCGCTTGAACCAGCGCTGCTAGATCATCAGCGTAGGTGTCCATGTCATTCCCATTCCACGGCTGGCTTGAGCGTCCGTGTCCGCGCCTGTCGTGGGCAATGCACCGGAAACCATGCTTCGTGAGATAAGACATCTGGTCTTCAAATGCATCCGAACTGAGCGGCCAACCGTGACTGAACACCACGGGCTGTCCTGAGCCCCAATCCTTGTAGTAAATCTGCGTGCCGTCCTTGATCGTAATCGTAGCCATACATTCACTCCTTTTGTTGGTGCAATCTGCTGGTGTGTTTGTGGGTGGGAAGGGGAAAATGGGTGGAGCTTGTTCAGGCGGCTCGCGGGCTTTTGATCTCCTGTGGGATCGCCCGCTCCACGCGGAAGCGCCTTGCTGCAACAATGGAAACTCCAACGGAGAGCACGAGCACCACGAGCTGCGTGATCACAAATGGAGGCTCTTTCTGAGTTGGAGCCAGCACCTTCAGCGCCGGAACTTTCAGGAAGCACTGCACGACTAAAACGAAAATGTTGAAGTAAAGCGCGGCTGCCGAGGTCGCAACGTAAATCCAACGCCACGAGCCCGCAAGATGGAACATGTAGCGCGCCGGAATCGCCACGGCCAATACCACCAGCGAGATGGCGCCTACGATGTGCGACGGGAGCAGATGCTCAAACGGAAATCCGTACCCTGTCACACTCGTCGCCACTGTCGTTATAAGAAACAGCGCATTCATCGCGTCCAGCCGCTTACTCGTAAGAAAGCCGTACATCACGGCCAATCCTGAGCCGATACCGACCAGACTGATTAACGCATGCACGAACGTGTAAGTTGCAACTGACATTCCCAGGACCATTGTCTCCTCCGGAGTTCGGTTGTGATTCGTTGAGGCTTTTTAATCGGACGATTCTCGCGAGTTGATATCGCCACCGCATCGCTCCTTTCTGCTCCCGGCCCAAATGAGATGCCATCGGTCGCGCTAAGCTGCCAGTTCCTCCGTACTCGCTCCCTTTGCTTCGTTTCTCGCCACGGCCGAAGCCAAAACTGTTTTCAACACCACGTAAAGTACTGGAATGAACAACAGGTTGAGGATTGTCGAAAACAGCATGCCGCCCACGATTGCCGTTCCAACGGAGTGACGCCCCAGCTTGCCAGCGCCTGAAGCAAAATAAAGTGGCAACACGCCTAGGATGAAAGCAAACGAAGTCATCAGAATAGGCCGCAACCGTAACTCTGCTGCTTCAATAGCTGCGTCCACAATCGAGCGTCCCTGCTCGATCAATTGCTCGGCAAATTCCACAATCAGAATTGAGTTCTTTGCCGAGAGCCCGATCAGCAGCACCAGTCCTATCTGCACGTACACATCGTTGACCAGTCCGCGCATGGAAATAAATGACAGGGCTCCCAAAACCGCCATCGGAACAGCCAGCAGAATAATGAATGGCAACGCAAAACTTTCGTATTGTGCTGAAAGCGTCAGGTACACAACCAGCAGCCCGAGCCCGAAGATGATGATCGCCTTGCCACCTGCCTCAACTTCTTCCAGTGCCAGTCCCGTCCAGCTGAACGTCATGCCCTGCAGCATGTTCTGCCGCGCGAGCTCTTCCATCGATTTCAAGCCTTGTCCTGAGCTATAGCCCGGCGCAGCAGCGCCATCGATTTCCGCGGAGCGGAACAGATTGTAGTGATTGATGACCTGCGGCCCGGAAGCTTCGGTTGATGTCACGACGTTTGCCAGTGGCACAAGCCCATTCGTATCTGAGCGCACGTAGTATTGCCGCAGGTCCCGGGAGTTCATGCGGAAGGGCAGATCCGCCTGCGCATAAACGCGATACGAACGATTGTTGAAATCAAAATCGTTCACGTATTGCGATCCCATATAAACGCCGAGCGCCTGTGTGATCTGGTTAATCGGCACGCCAATCGCCTTGGCCTTCTCACGGTCGATTTTTATGAGCTGTTGCGGATCATTCGCAGTGAAGCTGGTAAACAGCCCTTGCAGGTCTGAGCGCTGGTGGCTATTGGCAACCATCTTATGTGCCGCGGTATCCAGATCCTGCAAAGTGTTGCGGCCCAGGTCCTGCAGCTCAAACTGGAATCCACCGAAACTACCCAGTCCTTGGATAGCCGGCGGCTCAAATGCCACCACAATTCCACCCGGCACTCCAGAGAGCTTCGGTGAAACTCGAGCGATGATGTCGCTCGCGCCGTGACCTTTTCCCCGCCGCTCGTCAATAGGCTTCAGCGGTGCAAACACCAGTCCGTAGTTCGAAGAACTACCACCGGAGAGCGAGAACCCGGGAACGGCAAAGGTGCCAAACACATCCTGGTCCGCACGCAAAATCTGCTCGGCTTGCTTCGCCACTTCTGTTGTGTAGGAAAGCGAAGCTCCCTGTGGCGTCTGCACCACCACGATGAAATAGTTCTGGTCCTCCTGAGGCACCAGCCCCGTGGGGACGTGGAGGTACATGTAAGCGGTCGTGGCTAGTCCCACACCGAACAGCGCAATCATCGCGTAACGATATTTCAGAATTCCGCCGATCAGTTTTCCGTACCAGCTCCCCAGCCCCCGAATCGCCCCATCGATTCCATGTGCAAACTTCCTGTATCCGGATGAGAGCCATCTCACTCCTGTCCAGTCGAAGATCGAGTACTTATGTTCTTCGCTGCGCAGCAGGAGTGCGGCTAAAGCTGGCGACAGCGTCAGCGCATTGAAGAGGGAAATAGCGATCGAGAACGCAATCGTCAATGCAAACTGCTTGTAGAGAATTCCCGTCGTTCCCGGAAAGAACGAGACCGGAACGAATACCGATATCAGCACGAGCGAAGTCGCCACTACGGCGCCCGAAACCTCAGCCATCGCCACCGAAGTCGCCGTGCGGGCGTCCGTGCCATCTTCGTTGATGTGCCGTTGCGCATTCTCGATAACTACAATCGCATCGTCCACTACAAGCCCCGTCGCCAGCGTGATTCCAAACAGGGTGAGCGAATTGATTGAGAAACCGAAAATCTTGATAAACGCAAACGTCCCGATCAACGACACCGGAATCGTGACCGCCGGAATGACAGTGGCACGCCAATCCAGGAGGAACAGGAAAATCACAACGATCACGATTAAGACAGCCTCTTCCAGCGTGGTCACAACCTCTTTCACCGAATCGCCAACCACCGTCGTCGTATCGAAAGCGATTACGTACTTGATTCCCGGTGGAAATGATTTTGACAACTCCTCTAACTGAGCTTTGGCTGCCTTGTCCACCGCCAGCGCGTTTGCATTGGACAGTTGCTGCACGCCGATTCCGATTGCTTCATGACCGCTATAGAGCAGGTTCGTGTCGTAGCTCTCCGCGCCGATCTCTGCGCGTCCCACATCCCGAAGTTGCACAATGCCGTTCTTTGTATTCTTCAGAATGATGCTTTCAAATTCCTTCGGATCTGAGAGCCTTCCGACGACCCGAAGTGTAACTTGGAAGTGTTGTTTCAAATCCGCGGGCGGCCGGCCCAATTGTCCTGCCGGAATTTCGACATTCTGTTCTTGCAACGCAGCCACCACATCTGCCGCTGTTAGCTGCCGTGCCGCCAGCTTCGTCGGATCGAGCCAGATCCGCATCGCGTACTTGCGTTCGCCGAAGATCACAACATCGCCAACACCAGGGATGCGCTTCAACGCGTCCTTGACGTAAACATCCAGGTAATTCGAGATGTACTGGTTTGAAAGGCTGTTATCAGGAGAGAAGAATCCGGCGGCAAAGACGAAGTTAGGATTGCTCTTCGTAATCGTCACGCCTGTGTTCTTGATCTCTTGTGGCAGGCGCCCTTGTGCCGTTGCCACGCGGTTCTGCACGTCCACCGCGGCGATGTTTAGGTCATACCCGGTTCGGAACGTAACGTTAATGTTGCTGGTGCCATCATTGGAACTGGTCGAGGTAATGTAGTGCATACCCTCGACGCCATTGATCTGCTGTTCCAGCGGCACGGTCACGGCGGACTCGACCACCTGCGCATTCGCACCAACAAAATTGCTGGTCACGCTCACCTGCGGCGGTGCCAGGTCGGGATACAGCGATATAGGCAAGCTCGGAATGCACACCGCTCCTGCAAGAATGATCAGCAACGCACACACCGTTGCGAAGATCGGGCGGTTAATGAAAAAATCGACCATCTCTACGATTTCCGTTTCCAACCGCGGAGCGTACGGCGGCGGTTTGGTTCGCTTAACTCATCAGTTGTATCGGGGTTCCGTCAATCAGGAACTGCGTTCCTGAAACGATCACCTTCTCGCCCGGGTTCAATCCGCCGGTAACCGCGTAATCATTCCCAATCGTGTCACCCAGCGTCACCGCGCGCTGCTTTGCAACCATTCCGTTGTTGGCCTGCGTGGCAATGTACACGAACGACTGTCCTCCAATTCGCGTCACCGCGAGCACCGGCACTTTGGGTTTTGGCGCGGAGCCCCACACCACGCGCGCCTTCACTAGTTGCGCATTGCGGAACCTGTCCAGAGATGAGTGAATGGGTGCCTTCACCAGGATTCCTTGCAGCGCGTTGTCCACCTGTTGCGAGACGAACCTGATCTTCGTACTCTCAATCAGCTCTCCGCTGCTAGTCACGATCTGTACCGGCAGTCCCATGCTGATTTCCTGTGCGCGTTCCGTAGGAATGTATATGTAGGCTTCAAGTTCGGCATTCTCGTCCACCGTCGTTAACAGCGTTTGCGGCGACACATAATCGCCGAGGTGAACCGGTACGTCGCCGACGATCCCAGGGAACGGCGCGGTGAGACTGTAATACGCGAGTTGCCGCTGTTGCGTTACACGCGCTGCCGTGGAGGCTTCCCAGTCTGCCTTCGAGTTCTGAAACGCCTGCACCGCCTGATCGTAGTTTTGCTTGCTGGTGACTCCGCCTTCAAACAAACGCCGCTGTCGTTCTACCTCTGTCTGGTTGTAGTCGTAGGTCGCCTTCTTCTGCGCCTCCGTGCTGCGCTGCTGATCCACGGTAGCTTGTTGCTTCAAGGGATCGACGGTCATCAACACCTGTCCCGCGCGGACATGATCCCCTGACCTAACCAGAATTCTTGTAAGTATTCCGTCCACCTGCGGCTGAATGCTCGCCGAGCGACGCGACTTAACCGTCGCCACAAACTCATCTGTTTTCGGGATGGACGACAGTTCAATCGTCTGCGCCTTCACTGGCAAAGCCTGCGCCGCTGGCTTCTTCGCACTCGTATTCGCGCAGGAGACACTCACAACCATGAGCAACGCGGCGACCACAGCAGACCGGAATAATGAGACTCCACTCAAGCCAAGTACCTCCTCTATGCGATGAGCACTAGATGCCTGAACTGCTTCGTCGGGTTCAAGACATTCAACCGCATTCGTACCTCACTTCAATTGCAACATCATGCAGAGCTGCTGAAATCGCACCCTTCGACGCTTGTTACTCTTGCCACCGTTGACGAATGTCGGAAAGTTAGCGTCCTGCACAAACGCAAACACATCAGGTAGTGGTGCGGATTGAATTCAAATTGTGTAAGTTAGAAACTGCGGAATCCGAAGAGTGTGCAAGCCGAAAGATTGATGCCAATAGACAAAATGAACGCCGAAAAACAGCGCTGCTCCTGGGCGCAAAACGAGCCGCTACTCCGTCTCTATCACGACGAAGAGTGGGGAATGCCTCAACGCGACAGCCGCGCTCTCTGGGAAGCGCTCATGCTCGATGGCTTTCAGGCAGGCCTGTCGTGGATCACTGTTCTGCGAAAGCGCGATGCTTTTCGCAAGGCCTTCAAGAACTTCGACACTAGAAAAGTTGTTCGTTTCGGAGAACCTGAAATCAAGAAACTGCTTGAGAATCCGGATATCATCCGCTCGCGTGCGAAGATCGAAGCCACTATCGCGGGCGCAAGGATTTATCTTGCAATGGAAGACTCCGGCGAGGACTTTTCAACTCTTGTCTGGAGCATCGTCGGCGGCAGCCCCATTCTCAACAAGGGCTCGATACCGGCCAGCACCCCTCTATCCGAAACAATGTCGAAGGCTCTAAAAGCCCGCGGCTTCAAGTTCGTAGGCCCCGTCATCGTCTATGCGTGGATGCAGGCCGTCGGTATGGTCAACGATCACGAGCCGACCTGCTTTAAACGGGGAGCCACTCGCAAATCAGCAAAATAGCATCCCGAAACTGAAGATTATCTCCGCCGGAGTGAAAGCACTATATGAAACTGGAAGAACAAAAGACGCCGCTATATTTCGAAGACCTGCACGTTGGTCAGAGGTTCACGTCAGACACGTTTCAAATGGACGAGGCCGCAATCAAATCGTTTGCCTCCCAGTTCGACCCGCAACCAATTCATCTCGACGAAGCTGCTGCCCGCGATGGCATGTTCCAGGGATTAATCGCCAGTGGTTGGCACACAGCGGCCGTTGCAATGCGCCTCCTGGTCACCGGTGGCCTTCCTTTTGCCAACAACATGGTGGGCTTAAGCTGCGATCTTTCTTGGCCCAAACCAACCCGCCCCGGCGACATCCTCCAAATCAAAAGTGCGATTCAAGAAATCGCCCGATCATCGTCAAATTCGAAACGAGGCATCGTAACCGTCAAGAGCACAATGTCGAATCAGCAGGGAGAGACTGTCTACATACTCACGGCAAAAATTATGGTATCGAAACGCGGTTCGGAGAAGTGTTGATTTCGTCAAGAGTGCTGTATCGCGCGCTGGCCAACTCCTTCGCCGCGCGAATCCACTGACCGTCGTCGGCTTCAAGCTTGCCAAGCTCGCGCAGGACACGCTTCTCGCTTTATCGCTTTCCCAGCGCCCCCAGGCTCAGCCGGAAACGAGCTTTCCCCATCTCATTGAAACTCACGCCAAGTCCCGCAGCTCCAATCGGAGTAGGGAAAAACACTGCCGTCGTAGTGCTCTGATGTGTTTGCCAGCCAAGCCTTCCCAGATCGAATCTGCCGGCCTCATACAGAACGGCGATTCCTGGGTACACCGATAACCTCCGCACCGGCGGCGCATGGAAGACGAGTCCTCCGCCAGCCAATGCCATGGTATTGGCGTGGAACTCCTGGTATCGATATGCTCCCAACTGTCCTGAGCCGCCGGAAGTAAACTGTTCGTAGAAATTTAGTTTCCTTCCGAAGCTGCTCGCGATTTCTCCCATCCCAACCCAGGACACATATCGTGAGAGGGGACCAAGACTGATGAGGTCGTTACGCAGGAATGGATAAGATCGATCTCTGATGCTATAGCCAATCGAACCTTCCATCTTCGTGCCCTTGTAGGGAAGTCCTCCCGAGTCCTGCGTGTTGTAAATCCATCTGACTTCCGGATCAGCGAAAGCGTGGCTCTGCGAGACGACTCCATCGGTCACAACCTGTCTGCTGTAAGAGTCGTATCCGCTGCGAACTCCAAGCCTCAACTGAACGAATCGCCACGTTCCCATCCCCGCATAGAATGAGCCTCCAAAGCGGTCGCGTGTCTGCACCGTTTGCAATGGTCCCGCATAGGAGTTCACATGAGTCCTCTCGACGAACATGCCGGGAGCAAAGAAATTTCCCGTGCCACCGATGGGCCGGTAGTACTCAATCTTCAAGCCAGGATCGTAACCCACGGTTGCCGACGCCAGCGTTCGCGATTTGTATGCATCTGCGCCAATGTGGCTCAGCGACAGTCGCAACGCCGCCTGTGAAGGCTCTCCCGGCGAGGTGCTGAAAACAAATGATGGCCTCACCAGAATGCTCTCGCCCGTGCGTGGAAGAAACTCTACCTTGTAGCCACCTGTCTCTTTTTTCCACTCATACGAAGCGCCCGGCACACCGGTCGCCGCCACTATTCCGGAAAGTGTGTCTTCCATTTCCGTTAATCCCACGGGACCGGAGCCAAGCTTACGTTTCAACTCGTCCGTGGCGTCTCTGCGAAATGAGGATTGTTGAGCGGTCACCGACACGATCGGCGCACGCGAAGGATATCCCTCCTTGCGCTGCCGTTGTGCCAGGTACGCGTCCCAGTCTTGGCTATCGAGTTCAAAGCTTTTCAATTCCGCTGCTTTCGCCTTCGCCGCTTCATATCCCGCGCGAATCAAATCTCGCGCCCGCGCATAGTCAGTGCCGGTGAATTTCCGTGTGTCCACCACGATCACAATGTCCGCCAGCTTTGCCGAGCGCCTCTCGTTCTGTTCGATTGCGACAGAAGCAGAGCGCAGGACGATACTGCTCAACGAAGTCAGATCCTTCGCTCGCGGCATCACTCCTTGCAAGGTGACAGCGATCGTCTTTTCAGCGCCCATCGACTGCGCCACTTCCACTGGAAGATTCTGTACCAGGCCTCCGTCCACCAGCACCTTGTCGTCCCACACCACAGGCGTAAAAATAGCCGGAAGCGCCATGGTCGCGCGCATCGCTTTCGCCAGTGATCCTCTGTCCAACACAACACCCTCAGCCTTGATCAGATCAGTCGCTACACAGCGGAACGGAGTCGGCAGATCATCGAAGCTCGCGATATTTCCATAGGCTGCAGTGTTTCGACTCAGCATCATCGAAAGCGCTTCGCCCGAGTTAATGCCTTGCGGCAAAGAGAACCTGCGGCCCAAGCGTAATGTCAGGTTCCCGTAGCTTCGGTTCCACGACTGTTTCTCTACGATCGGCTGATCCCGGTACTGCGGTGTTGGATTCAGCAGCAAATCCCAATCGGCATGCTCGGCAATGCCGGTTAGCTCGCTTGCATTCAACCCAGTTGCATACAGTCCGCCGATAAGACCACCCATGCTGGTGCCCGCGATCCTGTCAATTGGGATATGGTGTTCTTCAAAATAGCGAATCACCCCTATGTGAGCGAGACCCAGGGCTCCGCCGCCACTCAGCGCAACACCAACCGTAGGTCTGTCAGTGCTCTTGCTCCCGTTCGAGACAGTCACTGGCACGCTTCCATCAGCAGAGACAACCCGGGATTCATGCGCGTTTGTCTGCCCTGTAAGCGGCGGAGTAGCCATTAAGCAAAGTGCAACAAAGTATCTGAATAACGCGTAGCGAGTCATATCAAGCACTCCGATTCAAAACACATAAACTTCTGCGAATCGTATGACCGAAAGATACAGCATTGTCCGTCGTGGCGTGTTGACCTCATCGATTCGCGTCCCCTCACATATGAGCGTGAGACAATTCATATATGGAATTTCCTGATCTTCACCCCAGTTTGCTTCGCGCGCTCACCGCTCGAAACTACACCGAGCCCACCCCGGTACAGCTAGCCGTGCTCCGGCCCGATGCCGCGGACCGCGACCTGCTGGTATCGGCCCCCACCGGGTCGGGCAAGACCGTAGCCTACGGACTTACATTGGGCTCCATGCTGCTTGGCGAAGCCGAAAGATTCAGCCGTCCGCAGCAACCCTTGGCGCTCATCGTCGCGCCCACTCGTGAACTGGCACAACAGGTGCAGCGTGAATTGGAATGGCTCTTCGCTGATGCTGGCGCCCGTGTCGTCTCCTGCGTCGGAGGCATGGACATCCGCCGCGAACAGCGCTTGCTCTCGCAGGGCGCACATATCGTCGTCGGAACCCCGGGCCGCTTAGCGGACCACCTCGATCAGCGGCATCTGCATCTCTCCGCCGTTCGAGCCGTGGTGCTCGATGAAGCAGATGAAATGCTCGACCTCGGCTTTCGCGAAGAACTCGAAATCCTGATGAACGCCACTCCCCCGGAGCGGCGCACGCTGCTCTTTTCGGCCACCCTCCCCAAGCCGATCCTGGCTCTCGCCAAGCGGTATCAGCAAAACGCTCTTCGCCTCGCGCTCTCGCCTGAAAATCAGCCCCATGCCGATATCGAATACAAAGTGTTTTCCATTCGTGCCCGGGACGGCGAACACGCGGTTGTAAATTCGCTGCGATACTTCGAAGCCCACGGCGCGCTGGTCTTTTGTTCCACGCGTGAAGCGGTCCGCCACCTGCATGCCAGCCTGCAGGAGCGGGGATTCTCCGCCGTCGCTCTTTCCGGAGAATTGAAACAGCATGAGCGCAACAGTGCTCTGCAGGCATTGCGCGATGGACGCGCTCGCGTCTGCGTCGCCACCGATGTCGCCGCCCGCGGTCTTGATATGCCCGACGTCGGCCTGGTAATCCACGCAGAGTTGCCGCAAAACCGTCAAACCCTTCTGCATCGCAGCGGACGCACCGGACGAGCGGGCCGCAAAGGCATTTCACTGATTTTGGCGCCTGCTCCTCAACGTGGTGCCGTTGAGCGCCTGTTGGCCTCTGCAAAGATCAAAGCGATCTGGTCTGCTGCACCTTCAGCCGATGCGATCCGCTCACGAGACGAAGAAAATCTCATTCGTGAAATCGCAGCCATGGCAGTAACTCCTGCGGAAGAAGATTTGGCCATCGGCCGCATTCTGCTCGAAGGCACCAATCCTGAGAATCTCGCAGCCGTGCTTGTCCGTCTTCGCCGCGAGAACCTGCCTGCGCCTGAGGTCCTCGACGATCCCGGCTCAGTTCGCAGCGAAACCTGGCAAAGCAAAAAGACGTTCCCTGACAAGAAGAGATTTGGAAGCAAGAAGAGTTTTGGAGCCAAGAAGAGCTTTGGAGACAAGAAGCCTTTCTCAGGAAAGAAGAAAACCTGGGGAAACCCCGACAAGAAGCAGGACAACGCACGTCCAAAAGGTAGGCGCCCCTAGAAATCAAACTTCAGCACACGCTGCGAAAAGGAACTTCCCCATGGAGGTTCTTTTTTTGCGTCCAACATCCCTCTATCTCAGAGGGCCTCTCTCCCATGCACAGCTTTTCCACCGCACAGCCCCCGGGGACGATTCGCGAAGCCTTTTGCAACCGGTTTTGCTGTTGCTACTAATCAACTACAAAAGAAAACAATTACCAGCAGTAGCAGTAGGCACCTCGGAAAAGTGGAAAACTCAGCAAGTGCTCTCATTGTTATCAACTTGAAGAGAAAACAGGTGCGGAAAACACCACTTAGCGTTCGACTGTTTCGTGGAGAAAATTCGACCTCCCGCCAATTCCCTCCGAGTTGTTCACCCTCCGCACAACAGTTCCACAGCCCTTAAACCGCCACAGATTCGCGACAGAGTACTGCAACTTCATTCCGCGCCTGAAGTTAGCAACTCACGCGACCCTGTGAGTATGCCGCGAGTCCTGTTGAAATCCCCCACATAGCGCTGAAAAGCTAATGCGTTCACATTAGCTGCAACGTCGGCGACCACAGTTGTTCTGGAGAGGAATCGAAGTTCGAAGGGGAGCATGTAGCGGAGCGCGCTTCTCGGACGCGCTCCGCCTACAAGCTTACTGTCCTGCGGAAGGTGCAGGAAGCTGGGTCAATATGGTATGCGTAGGCTGCGGTCCGCCTTTGAGTGCGAGTTGGCCCAGGCGGCACAGGTTGATGGCGTCGCCAAGGATTCGCACCGACTCTTCCGGTGCATGAAATCCCATCGAGTTTTCAGACATCACGAAGTCGATCATGAACTGGCCCTTGCGCTGGAAATCCTGGGCCTGTTTAATGTCGGCTTCATTCGCATTTTTGGCTCGAGCCTCCTTGATGTCGCGAATCAAATCCATCAGCGAATCCAGGGCGACGTTTCGCAAATTGAAGTAGCGGTCTTGTATTTCCTCGACGCGCGCCTTCAGCTCCGTCTCCGGGAAGTGATGACAGGTCTGGCAGGAGCGGTTGATTTTCAATATCGGACTGTTGACCTGGTGATCGCTGATCTTCAATCCGCCTTCGCGCATGTAAGGCATGTGGCAATCCGCGCAGGCCACACCAGACCGCGCATGCACGCCCTGGTTCCACATCTCAAACTCGGGATGGCGAGCCTTGATCATCTTTGCTCCCGTGTCGGGATGCTCCCACTCCTTCAAGCCTTCCGCGTCTTCGTGAGCAATAATGTTTTCCACCTTCAAGCCCTGCGACCACGGATAAGTCAACCGCTTCTCCGGCCCCTTGAAGTAGTACGTCACGTGACACTGGCCGCAAACATAGGAGCGCATCTCCTGCCGCGAAGCCATAGCGTTCACGTCATAATCCTTCACCCCCTGCGAAGCCTTCAAAGTGCGAATGCCTTCGATGAACGCAGGACGGGTGACGCGCAATTGCATGTTTTTCGGATCGTGACAATCGATACACGCCACCGGATGTTTCACCTGCTGACGAATCTGCGGGTAGCTCATGTGACTCTTCGAAAATTCGTCAAAGCCCTTCATCAGGTCGCCGTTGCCCATCTTCAGATACGTCGTAACCAGCGACGCATGGCAATTGATGCACATCGCCGGCGGATTCGCCTTCTGGCGTCCCGTGTAGGTCTGGTCGTCGAGCATGTAAGCGTGCCCGCGGCGCTCGCGGTAGTCGATGCTGAATGAGTAGCCCGCCCACATCGTCTTCAATCGCGGGTCCTGCTCCAGCTTTGAACGCGCAATCGCCGAGCGCGGATCGGCGTTCGTCGGAGTCCGGGGCATTGCTTCGCTGCCGCCATACTTCGTCCGAACCTGGTCGATGGTTTTCTTGTAGCCGTCATACTGGAAAGGAAAATTCTTACCCCAAATGGCGGGATCGTCTATCGTGTCATTGAGTTCTACAACACGGTAGAAAGGGTTCTTGGCTTCCTGCTTGCGTTCGAAAATATTGACCAGCAGTGCGGTGATGGCCACTGCTGCAATCGCTGCCAATAGTGTGGCGCCCACCAGAAGACGCCGTGAGCGTTTCTTTTCCTGATTGATCGGTGACGAATTATTTTCCATGAACGATTCCTCGTGGTGCGGGTATGCGCAGAGTGGCCGTGGACTCGGAGTGTCCGACGGAGTTATGGCAACGCAGACAGCTCACTCCATTGCCATCGCCGTGCTGTCCGGTATCAATCGCCTGAACGACTCCCTCATGACAGCGGCGGCAGGCGTTCTCGGTTACATGGCGGCTGGTACTGCTGATCTCAATGTTGTCGGGAAAATTACCAGTAGTGAAATAAAGCGAATGAAAGAAGCCGTTGCGGGCTTTTATCGCATACTTGCCCGCGAAGTTGTGAGGAGTGTGGCAGTCGTTGCAGGTGGCGGCATGCTTGTGGCTTCCCTTGATCCAGCCATCGTACTGCGCGTTCATCACGTGGCAGTTCGTACAAGCTTGAGGATCATTTGAAAGATAGGAATACCCCTTGGCGTAAATGAAGGTGTAGCCGCCGAGGCCAATCATTGCCCCTGTAAAAACCGCCAGCAGTAATGCAACGGGGATGGAATTCTTCATCTTCCCCTTTCAGGTTTGAACGCGGTCAACGCTTCAGCCGCCTGATTATATGCTGGGGACAAGCGTGCAGAGCTGGCTGCGACTTAAGTCACAACCCGGTAACAGAAAACTCAGCTAAGTTCAGAGTCACTCAACGCCAAGCGTACAAACTCATCCGTGCCGAAAGTCATAACCGTCGGATTGAGTGCTGGAGGCAACCAGAGCCGTGTCTTTGGATTCCTAAGCTGGACAGGTACTACGGGCACCAACGGGTGCTCGGCGGCTGAAGATGTAAGGCAGAAGAAGACATGACAAGGAGAGTGTTTCGGTGAAGCGCTTGGGTCTGGTTGCACCTGTATTGTTGAGTTGTTCATTGTCCCTGTCCGCTACCGGCGTAGTCACCGTCACAAGTCCAGTAAATAACTCGACCGTCACCTCACCCGTCCTTGTGCATGCCACCTACAGCGGCACCGCTACCTACATGAAATTATGGGTCGATCACGTAGCGGTCATCGCGCTGCATACCGGCAGTGTCTTCGATTACTCGGCCACGCTCGCCACTGGCGCTCACCTGCTTGAAGTGCAGGCCGCCGACGCAACCTCAGGTATCGTTGTCACAACTCCCGTTACAATTACAGTCTCTTCTGCTTCCACAAACACCGTCACCGTCGTAACCCCAACCGCCAACTCAACCGTCACTTCGCCGGTCGCCATCCACGCCACCTACAGCGGCACCGCCAACTATATGAAGTTGTGGGTCGACCATGTAGCGGTAATTGCGCTGCACACCGGCAGCGTCTTCGATTATTCGGTCACACTCGCCCTTGGCGCTCATTTGCTTGAACTGCAGGCCGCTGACGCAACCTCGGGTGTCGTCGTCACTACTCCCGTCAACATCACCGTCGTGACCAAGATTGGCGTCAGTGTTTCTCCATCCCCTGCCAGCGTCGTGCAGGGACAATCGCAACAGTTCACCGCCACCGGAGCCACGGGAACCGTCACCTGGTCGGTCAATCCCACCACTGCGGGCGCCATCACATCCAGTGGACTGTTCACCGCGGGCGCCATTGGTGCTGCGACCATTTCTGCCTCTGATTCAGGGACCGGCACCAGCGGCAATGCAACAGCCAACGTAATTGCCTTTGCCATCACACCGAATCCCGCAAGCGTGACCGCAGGCGGCACCATAACTCTTACTGCAAACGCGCCTGCCACCTGGGCGGTTACGGCTGGCGGCGGCACCATATCGAACACGACGACCTCTTCCACTACCGCTACTTACACCGCGCTCTCCGTTGCAGGCTCTGCCACGGTAACGGCCACCGAGTCGGCGAACAACGCAATCACCGCCTCTACCGCGGTAAACACTGCAGCCCTGGCCATCACTCCCAGCGTCGCCCACACGGCAGAGGGACAAAGCCAGCAGTTCACGGCCAATGCCCCTGTCACCTGGACCACCACCTGCGGCAGCATCGATGCCAATGGCTTATTCACCGCGCCAAGTGTCGTTGAGGACTGCACCATCACCGCAACGCAAACCAACGCCGCCGCCACCGCAACTGCCGTTGATCACGTGACCCTTCCCACCACTCAGGGATTGAACTACACCACTTGGAAGAATGACCTCGCGTGCACCGGACAACAGAGAAATGAAATCCTACTCACCCCTGCCAACGTAAACGCCACTACCTTCGGACTGAAGTTCTCGGCTGCTCTCGACGGCATGGTCTTCGCCCAGCCGCTCTACATGTCAGGACTCACCATCAACGGCGCGAAGCACAACGTCGTGTTCGTCGCCACTGAGCACGACACTGTCTACGCCTTCGACTCTGACACCTCCGGCGCACCCTTGTGGAAGAAGACATTCCTTATCAACGGCGCAACCACCGTTCCCCAGGCAAATGTTGGCAGCACCATTCCGACCGAGGTCGGTATCACCGGAACTCCCGTCATTGATCCCGCCACCGGCACGCTCTACGTAGTTGCCGAGACCCTCGAAGCCGGTGTGTACAAACACCGCCTCCACGCCTTGGACGTAACCACCGGCAATGAACGAACCGGCAGCCCCAAGCTCATCACACCCACCGGCTTTGCTTCCAAGGAGCAGTTGCAGCGTCCCGGGCTGGCGTTTGCCAACGGCAACGTCTATGTCGCCTTCGGCAGTCAGGGAGATTACGCCCCATATAACGGCTGGGTAGTCGCCTACTCCGCCACCTCACTCGCGCAGGTCGCAGTCTGGAATGTTTCTCCCGGTGGCAGCGGCGGCGGCGTATGGGAGAGTGGAAGTGCGCCGTCCATTGATTCCAACGGCGACCTTTACGTCTCGAGCGGCAATGGAAGCTTCAACAAGACGACTCAGTTCTCCATGAGCATCGTCAAGTTGAGCCCCACACTCTCGGTGCTCGACTGGTTTGCCCCGTGGGATGCGGTCGCCCAATCCTTGAAGGACCTGGATTTAGGATCCGGCGGAGTCCTCGTTCTGCCCGATCAGACTGGCCCGTTCCCACACCTCCTGATCGAGTGCGGCAAATTGCCCCAGATCTACGTCTTGAACCGCGACAACCTCGGCCATCAGGGCGCCACTTCCGACAGCCAGATCGTGCAGGAACTGAACGGCCCTGTCGGCGGAACCACCGGCACCCAATCCGCCGATCACTGCTTTACGACCCCCGCCTACTGGCAGGGAAATCTCTATTTTGCCGGCAACAATGACGTCATCAAGCAGTTCCCTCTCGACCCTGCAACCGGCTTAATGTCCGCAACCCCCACGGCGCGAGGAACATTTATCTTTGCCTTCCCCGGAGGTCAACCCGTCACTTCATCCAACGATGCCAGCAGCGGAATCGTCTGGGTAGTCGATCGTGGTGCGCCCGCGCACCTGCACGCCTTCGACGCCGCCAACGTCTCCAATTCGCTCTACACCAGCGACCCCCTAGTCTTCGAAAAATTTGCCGTCCCCACGGTAGTAGAAGGAAAGGTTTTCGTAGCAGGCCAGAACAAACTCTTCGTCTTCGGCCTCTTCTAACCCGCTTCTGGTGCCCTGCCCCTGGTGCCCTGCCTCTGGTGCCCTGCTTCTTGTGCCCCAGGTTCGCCGCGCGTTCTTTGCGCGGATAACTTGGGGTTTTTGCCGTTGCTCTTGCCGTTGTTCTTGCCCCTCTTCTTGCTCCCGCCTTGCCTATCAATACCCAACCGCATCGTTCTGTCTTACCGCTCCCGCGACTCCCACCGCACTCCCACCCGCGCCAGCGTCGGCGGAGACGTAGACAGTGTCGGCGTCCTTGCAACCGCATACCGCCGATCCAGCACATTGTCCGCAGCAATATACGCACTGAAGCCATTCGGCAGAGTCCGCGTAATCCCTGCATTCGCCACGAACGCTCCCGTCAGCGAAAACTGATTGCGATCATCGTCAAACTGTCGTCCGAAATACCGCGCGTCCACCACCACGGTCCAGAGCTGACGCACATAAGTTATGCGTGCCGATGACGAATGCCGTGGCACCTGCGCAATCCAGCGTCCAACCAGCGTCGGATCGACGGCAAAACCAGTGACTGTCGAGTGCGCGTATTGATAAGCGCCGTCGAGCTGTATAGCGCGAATGTGCAAGCTCACCGCCGCCTCCATCCCCGCAGCTCGCAGGCTGCCGAGATTCTGGCGCTGACGCGTAATCAGCGCAGGCGTCGAGGAAAGCGTCACGCTTGAAACCGGATTGTTGATTCCATTCCAAAACCCCGTAGCCCGGAACGACGTAAGTGGGTTCGGCGAATAGAGCACCGCCCCTTGCACAATCGTCGAGCGCTCATCCCTCAGCTTTGCATTTGCAAGTGTCGATACATTCCCCACGCGAAACGCCCGGTACAACTCATTCAGCGTAGGTGCGCGAAACGCGCGCGCCGCAGATGCCGAAAACGTCCATTGCGAGCTCGCCTCATAAGAGAGCGCCACCCGAGGATCGAACGCTACTGAGCTGCGTGAAGGCAACGCCGTGCGCACCGTCGGCGCATGCGAACTGAGCGGCTCCGTGATTGAGCGCGCATCCTTGTCCGCCCAGTGATCGACCCGCGCCGAAATCGTCAGTAGCAGTTTCTGCGACACCCGCAGCCGATCCTCAACAAAGGCACCGTACCGCAACTGCACTCCGCCATTGCGTAAGTAAGATGTCAGCTTGCCAGAAATATAGGCGAACTCATCGCTCTCGCCCTCCACATAGCGCAGATCGAAACCTGCCACCACCAACTGCCGCGCCGCCACTGGACGCGACCACAGAAAACTACCACCTACCTGATTCGCCGGAACCCCTTGGTTTCGTGTCAGCGCTTCCGTATTACGATCCGCGCCGACGGAGGTAAACGTCTGGCGCAAGGTTTCCGTGCCGCCATACACTCGCCCGGCAAACGCGCCCAGCCGCGCGCTGTTCAGGTCAAATCCCGTGCGAAGATCGCGCAGCGTCGCGCCATTCGTCTGCAAACGCGTACCGTTCTGCCGCGACTCACCATATAACGATGCAGCAAGAAATCCACTTGCCAGCGGGTTCAATCGCCGATCCACCCGAAGCGACGAACCTCTGTAGGTGGAGTTGGCAAAATAATCCGCCGCCCCGCGCAACGACAGCGGCACCGGAATATAGCCGTTCGTTGCACCTCCAAACAATGATGCCGATCCCGCCCACGGTCCTCGCGTAGTGGAAATCGACCCCGAGCCGCTCGGTGTGTTCAGATTGCCGTAGGAAAAATCCAGCGCTCCGTGTGTTGTGTCGAGAGGCGCCGCAAACGCACGCGGCGAAACGATGCTGATCGCGCCGCCAATCGCGTCACTGCCATACAGTCCGCTGCCGCCGCCTGTCTGTAGCTCTATCCTCTCGGGAGCAGTCGCCGGAACTCTCTGCCAATACACCCAACCCCCAAAGGGATCGTTCAGCGGAATGCCATCCTGCAATACCAGCGCCCGACTCGCCGCGCTCGAACCCGTTCCCTGCAGCGACACTCCCTGTGTCGTCGGATTTGCCGACCACGACGGCGCGCGGCGAAACAGCGAGAATCCAGGCGATCCACGCAACGCTTCATCCAGTGAAAGCGTCGGCGCCAGCCGCAGTTCCGCAGCGTTAAAGGTAGTAGTCTCAGGAGCCAGCACGGCGCTCAAAGCGCTCACGCTGACCATCTCCTCGGGACGCGCGATGGCCATCCGGATCTTCAGATTCGCCGCCTCCGACCCATCTCTTCCCGCAAGCGACACGCATTCCACCGCAAAGCCCGGCGCACTCGCCGTCAACTCGCCCACCGGCTCAGCCAAACGGAAATGTCCCTCGTCATCCGTATGCGTCGAGTGTCCGGCCCCGTCGCGCAGCGTGGCATTGGCAACTGCATTTCCCGTGAGATCGGTGACCGTGCCGCTCAACTCGCGCGATTGAGCAAACGCCGTCGACATCAGCAACAGTACGATCATAAAAACAGAGCAATTTCGCATTTGCATTAGGCTCGCAGTTCAAGCTGAAGCAATAGACGTAGATGCAAGCTGCTGAATGCCGTTTGCCTCGGCCGTGCCGTCTCGCCGCCCCATTTGGAACTCGTGCCTTGATTAACTCCTACTTCCAGCCATCGGCCAAAGCTCCTTTGTCATCGAAACGCTTGGTCCACTTTCCGCTGGTTTACGGATAACCTGCGCACAGGTGGCCCACATCCGCCTTCCTTTGGCGAATGTGGGGACGTCCGAAAGGTTTCATCCATGAGCTACGGCCGCGAATACGATTTCGACTACATCATCGTTGGCTCCGGATTCGGCGGCAGCGTCGCCGCCCACCGTCTCGTCGAAAAAGGTTACAAAGTCGCGGTCATCGAGATGGGCCGTCGCTGGACTCCCGAGAATCTTCCCCACACCAACTGGTCGCTTCATCGCTGGTTCTTCCGTCCCAATCTCGCCCTGCGCGGCTTCTTCAACATGCGATTTTTCAAGCATGTCACCATTCTTCACGGATGCGCCGTCGGCGGCGGCTCCATCACCTACGCCAGCACCCTTCTGCGCCCTCCCGACAAAGTCTGGGAAATGGGTTCCTGGGCCGGACTCTCCAACTGGCAATCCGAAATGCCCGAGCACTACGACACCGCTTCCCAGATGTTGGGCGTAGTCGAAAACAACATCCTTGGACCCGCCGACCACCTGCTGCAAAAGGCCGCCATCGATTTCGGCGTCGGCAGCACCTTCTACCGCACCAAGGTCGGAATCTTCCAGGGCACCGCCGGCCAGCCCCGCGGAACCACCGTCCCCGATCCTTTTTTCGGCGGCGAAGGTCCCGAGCGCACCACCTGCAACGGCTGTGGCGGATGCATGGTTGGCTGTCGCTTCGGCGCCAAGAACACTCTCGACCGCAACTATCTCTACCTGGCCGAAAAGCGCGGCGCCCGCATCCTTGCCGAAACCAAGGTCGTTGACGTCAAGCCGCTCGAAGGCTCTCCCAGCGGAGCGCACGGCTACGAAGTCCATACCGTCGATTCGCTCGCCTTCTTCCGCAAAAATCCCCGGCGCTTCACCTGCCGCAACATTGTCTTCGCCGCCTCGTCTCTCGGAACCACCGAGCTACTCTTCCGTCTCAAGGAAAGCCGTTCGCTTCCCGCCATCAGCGATCAGCTCGGCAAACACATTCGCACCAACTCCGAATCCCTCATCGGCGTCCGCATTCCCGGCTATCGCGAAGATCTTTCCAAGGGCGTCGCCATCGGCTCCGGCGTTTACATCGACGAACACACCCACATTGAAGCCGTCCGCTATCCCGCCGGATCCGATGCCATGTCCTTCCTCTCCACCATGCTCACCGGAGGCCGCCCCGGCCCCGGCCGCATCGCCCTGTGGATGAAGAATGTGGTGCTCTCCCTGCTTCGCCATCCGTGGAAGACCCTGCGCATCCTACAGCCTTTCGGATGGGCGCGCGAGTGCATCATCCTGCTCTGCATGCAGGCCCTCGAAAGCCACATCGACATGTGCTGGGAGCGCCCCTGGTTCTGGCCCTTCCGCAAATTCCTCGTGAGCCGCGGCCAGAAGGTCCCGACCTATATCCCCCGCGCCAACGACTTCGCCGAAAAGTTCGCCCGCATGGCCGGAGGCACCGCCATGAGCATGTTGCCCGAAATCCTGTTCGACGTTCCCGGCACGGCCCACTGCCTCGGAGGATGTGTCATCGCCCCCTCCGCTGCCTCAGGCGTAGTCGATAGCCGCCATCGTGTATTCGGCTACGAAAACATGTACATCTGCGACGGCTCCGTCGTCTCCGCCAACCTGGGCGTCAATCCCAGCCTCACCATCACCGCCCTTGCCGAACGCGCCATGTCATTCATCCCGCCCGCCTCTGCTTCATCGTCGCAGAGCGAAGCCGAGCCGCTCGGCAGCACCCCCGTCCTCGGCTTCAGCTAATGCGTTGGCTCTTCATTTAACGGGTCATCCTGAGCGCAGCGAAGGACCCCCGCACGGCTTAAATCTCCGTTGTTGCTTCAGAGTCTTTTCGACCGGAATCGATTCTCAAGCTCTACCGGACGCAAGATAAGGTGGCCTCATCGAGACCACCTTTTTCAAAAGCTCTTTAGCTTCGTCTCAAACAAAATCGCCGCTGGCTGCGGAAGTCCTTTGCCGTTCGCCGCCGGTGTAACCTCTACAGATGGACCTGGATTGGACGCAGGGAGATCTTGCCGAAGGCCTTCGCCTCTATGAAGCCGGAAAGTTTTTTGCTGCCCACGAGCATTGGGAAAACGTCTGGAGGCTATCTCCGCAGCCGCAGAAAACATTCCTGCAGGGAATCATTCAGGTGGCTGGAGCCTTTCATCATCTCCAACGCGACAACACAAGAGGAGCAATAGGCCTAATGCGCTCTTCCCTCCGTCGTCTCGAACCTTGTCCCGACCACTTTGCCGGATTCTCTGTAACCGCGCTTCGTGACGAAATTCACCAGTGGCTCCGCGCGCTCCAAGAAAACGACCCGGCCCTCCCGAAGGCTCCCGTGCATATCCGCCCGCAGTTCTGAACACCCAGCAATCACCCGGTAGAAATTCACAACGCAAACCTACAGACGTCACAACGGAGACGAACATTTCTTGCAGAAGCGCTCCAGCCTCGGCAGCTCTGCGTGCAGCGAACTTTGTTCTTGCTCTTTCCGTACTACTCTCCAGCTTCGCAAAGCACTTTCGTAGGGGGGAACGATTCGCCCTGCTTTTGGGCACCGTCGCACCGCAAAACCCCTCACACGCGCCATTCCCCGCAAATCGTCGCGCTTACTCAGCTCGCAGGTGTTACAAACTTAAAGGACGAACTTAAGCGATGAACTTAGACGAACTAAAATGACCAAGTTAAGTGACGAGCTAAATAGCGAAGTAATTCCCACCCAAATGCCTTCCCAGCGTCTGCCCAGGCCCGTGCGTGCCTACCACCTCATCGCACTGGTCCTGTTAATTGCCTTTTTTGCGCAGTGCGCCTGGTTTGTCGCCTCCGTACCGCTGACCCAGCTCGAGGCCGATCAGATCCTGCGCGGCGTTGCCCTTCTGCGCCATCTCCCACTGGCCACCGAGCCGGTCTCCTCGCCCTTGGTCCCGTTGCTCTCCGTTGCGGGAATCCTCTTCCATCTGCCGCAGAATCCTGTCCTGCTCGATCAGTTCTGGCTCGACCAGCATCGCTGGTTCATCCGCGCGCCCTTCCTCCTCGCGGGACTCTGCATGGCTCTTTCGCTGTGGTACGTCGCGCGCCGGCTCTACGGAACTGCCGCCGGACACATCGCTCTCGCGCTCTTCGCCTTCAGCCCCGGCATGGTCGCCCGCTCATCGCTCGCCGGTCCTGAAATCTTCGCTGCCTGGGGAGCCTTCGGCCTCATCTTCACTGCGATCGCCACCGCGCATACCCTTTACGCGCCACGCGAAGTCATTCTCTGGAATTGGAAGCGCATCGTCCTGCTCGGCGTCTCCATCACCTTCGCCATCGGAGCGCAGTGGCCTCTGGCCTGGCTCCTGGTCCCCGCCGCGGTCTTCATGTTGTGGGCTGTTCCTTATCGACGCGCCGCCGCCCTGCTCATCCTCTCGGCCGCCTCGACCGTCGCTCTCGTCCTTCTCGATCTCTGCTACATCGCCGACCCACGCGCGCTCCTGAACGGGCTGCGCTCGGCCACCTGGATCAGCCTTTCGTTTCAGGATCTCAGCCCGCTGCATCCCGTATTCCTGCTGAGATTGCTCGGACATTTCTACTTCAACAGCATTCCCGCCGGCCTGCTCCTGTTCACGATTGTGCTCGGCGCCTGGACCGCCTCCCGGCGCATCCGATTCTTCGGCAACACCGCGCCGCTCATCGTTTTTCTGCTTCTGCTCGGGATTGCCGTCGTTCTTCCCATCAACGGCGCGGGAGTCATTCTCTTTGCCGGGCTGCCATTTCTTCTGCTATTTATCTCCGGAGTGTTCGCCGACCTGATCGAAAGCGAGCTTCAGTCACCGGCTCTGGCCGTCATCTTCGCCGTCATCGCGGCGCAGTCTGCTTACAGCATCGCCAGCCTCATTCGCATGTACTCTCGCCTCCCGGGCTCCTAGCGAAACGATTCTGGCTGCTTTAGTCCACACCACCAGAAACCGGGTGGCCCATATATGCCTTCCTTTGGCATATGTGGGGACTACAAGACGCCCACCTCTATGAGCCTTTAAGCCACATGTCTGGTATGCATCTCAATCACGCGCCCGCTGCCCCTCATTTCGGGATTCACCGCCACGGCGCCGATTCCCATGGCCAGCGCGTCTTCTGCCAGCGCGATCACTGCGTCCGGCAATCCACTGGTCCGCCCTGCCGCTTTGCGAATGAAATAGCCCGCAAAACTTCCCGCCAGCGCTCCGGCCATTCCCAGCAGTGCTCCTGCCTTTTGATCTCTGCGCGATACCGCTGCCCCACACATCGCGCCTGAAAGCACCCTGCCGGTAAGAACTCCCGGCGCAATCCGGTTCGGTGCAAACGGCAGCTTGTCGAACACCATCTCCCCAATTGCCAGCATCGTCAGCACCTGCGCCACTCGCCGGCTGCCTAATGGCCAGAGCCTCTCGTGCTCAAATTTCTGTTGCTGTGCCAGCGCCAACGAAGCAGGTGCCGTCATCGATCGCAATCCTGCTGTCACTCCCAGCAGCAGGGCAGAGTTAAACGCGCGCTGATTCATACTGTTCTCCAGTCCTCTAATGGATGGCCCAAACCCCGCGAAGGTTGGGATAAGGCTTCTGGTGCCCCATGTTCCGACGCGCGTCTTTTGCGCGTCTAACATGGGGTAGTTGACTTTGCCCTTGCCTTGCCGTTGCTCCTACCTTTGACCTTCCCCAACCTCATCACTCCCAAGTGCGATAATCGAAGCGGCATGACTTCCTATCCATCTGCGGTCGAACGCCTCTACGCGCTCGGCCACGAACTTCAGCACGGCCCCTCACGCAAGTTCGACATCGCGCACATGCGCGTTCTCTGCAGCGCGCTCGGCAATCCGCAGCGCCAGTTCCGCTCCGTGCTCATCGCCGGAACCAACGGCAAAGGATCCACCGCCGCGACTCTCGCCTCGATCCTCCGCGCCTCATCCCACAGCGTCGGACTCTACACTTCGCCTCACCTTCTCCGCATCAACGAGCGCATCTCGATAGACGGCCACCCGATCCCCGACGACGACTTTGCTGCCGCCTACGATCGCGTCACCGCCGCTGCCGCGCAACTTGTAGAAACCGCAACGCTCCCGCATCTCCCCAGCTTCTTCGAAACCATGACGGCCATGGCCTTCGACTTCTTCGCCACCTCCCACATCGACATCGCTGTCCTCGAAGTCGGCATGGGCGGACGCCTCGACGCCACGAACGTCGTCGAGCCCATCCTCTCCGTCATCACCGACATCGATCTCGACCACCAGAAATTTCTCGGCGACACCATCGGCGAAATCGCCCGCGAGAAAGCCGGAATCCTTCGCTCCACTATTCCCGCCATCACCTTACCGCAGCATCCCGAAGCCAACCAGGTTCTCGGCGAGTGCATGACCTCGCTCGGCGCACGCGCCATCAGCGCCACGCGCAACATGGCTTCCGTCTCGCCTGCGTCTTCCGCTCTCGTCCACAGCTCATCGGTCGAGACGCGCTTTCAATTGAATGTTCTCGGAAAAGAGATTGAGATCGTCTCGCCACTCGTCGGACGCCACCAGCTCCGCAATCTCGCTCTGGCCATCACCGCCGCCGAGGAGCTTGCTGCTCAGGGCTTCCACATCACTGCCGAGAGCATTGCCTGCGGTGTGCGTCAAACATCATGGCCCGCACGTTTTCAGCGCTTCGCCCCCACACCGCAGTACACGGAGATCATCGTCGACGTGGCCCACAATCCCGCCGGAGCCTGGGCCTTGCGCTCGGCACTCACCGAGCAGTTAGCCGAGCGCCCATTAGTGCTGCTCTTCGGAGCCATGGCCGACAAAGCCGTGGACCAGATGGCCCAGATTCTCTGGCCGCTCATGCGGCACGTCGTTCTTACCCGCACTGCTCATAACCCGCGCGCCGCCGTGCCCGCCGATCTCGCCACCCTCGCGCAATCGCTCGGCGTTCCTCACTCCATCGCCGCCACAGTCAGCGACGGAGTCGAGCAGGCAACGGCCAAAGCTCGCGCACTCGGCCCCGACTCCGCGATCATCATCGCCGGTTCCATCTACGTCGCCGGAGAGGCGATATCGCTCCTCTGTCCTGGTCCAAATCCACCTACTCAGGATTTGTGAGCGGTCTCGCAGCGCGGCGTTGTTTGGCGCACGCGCTAATGTTTAGAGCGGTTTCATAGTAGATGTGTCTGCCCTTTGCTGAGGGGTCATCCTGAGCGCAAGCGAAGGACCCCAGCAATGCCTAAGTCTCCCGTGCGGCCTCAAGCTTTTCAGCCCGCCATCGGTTCTTCTTTGTCCTCGCACTGGCGGGACATACCTTCCTTGAAACCGCCGTAGCGTGCGCACTGATCTTTGCCGTCAGTGCCCGCCGTGGTAGGGATGATTGTTCAGGATCGTAAATGCGCGATAGATCTGTTCAGCCAGCACCACGCGCGCCAGTTCATGCGGCAACGTGATCTTTCCGAGCGACAGTGTCTGCTGCGCTCGTCCCAGCGCCGCCGCCGTCCATCCATCCGCCGGACCGATGGCGAAAATAAGCTCCTGTGTCCCGCGCTCCATGTGTTGCCTCACAAACCCAGCCAGCTCTTCGCTGCTCAACTGCTTTCCCGGCGAGTCCAGCGCCACCAGCACGGGAGCCGTGCGCCCCGGCCTCTCCAGACTCTTGAGCAGAGCATCTTCGGTCGCCAACTCCCCGGCCTCCACCGGCGAATAGCGCGCCGCCCGCTTCACATACTCAGCCGTCAGCTCTTCGACGCAAGATTCCTTGCTCGAGCCTCTCCGCTTCGTAATCGAGATCAGCCGAATCTTCATAACGGTTTTTCCGGACAGTAAAGAGCGTGGGCCACGCACTGCCCACGCTCCATTCTCGCGCATTTCTCGCCTTTGCTTTTGGCGTTTCTACTTACGCTTCGCGCTAGACTTCTTGGCGACCTTCTTGGCGACCTTCTTCGCGACCTTCTTCACCGTCTTCTTCGCCGTCTTTTTCGCTGCCACTTTCTTCACCGCGGTTTTCTTCGCTGCCGTCTTCACTGCGGTCTTCGCTCCGCGTCCGCTCTGCTTCGCTGCGGCTCTTACAGAGACCGTCGTCTTCTTAGCCGCAGTCTTCCGCACTCGCTTCTTCGGCGCCTCAGCCTCCGCCTCGGGTGCCTCGACTTGCTCGGCTTCGCCCACAGGCTTCAGCAATTCTTCCGCCGTCAACCGGTGCGCCGACTTCCACAGCCGTTCCAGATCGTAGTAAGCACGCCGTTGCGCGTTGAAGATGTGCACAACAAAATCCACGTAGTCCAGCAGAATCCACTCTGCCGCCACGTAGCCTTCCCGTGCATTCGGCTCCACTTTCATATCTTTTGAGAGCCGTTCATCCACTTCGTCGGCAATCGCCTGCACCTGGCGCGCATTGGAGCCGCTGCAAATCAGGAAGTAATCGGTAAAGGTGCTCGACTCCCCAGGAAGCTGGAGCAGTGCAACGTCTTCTGCCTTCTTGTTGTTTACGGCCTTCAAGGCCAGTGCGACTTGCTCTCGGATATCTTGCGTGGGCATCGTTTCTCTTTCTCCGCAGAGCTATTGTGCGCAGGCTTTCTCGCCTCTGCAAGCTCTTAATGAATTACGTGTATTTCTAATGCGTCAATGAAACCCAGGTGGCCATTTAAGCCCTCTTTTGGTGGCATATATGGGGACCTCAGCAGCGACAGCACTATCCGAAACTCGCTTTTGCTCTTGCCTTGCTCTCCGCACCCTCTCCCATTTGCACGCATTCCCCCCGACGTTTAATCTTTCGCCCTTGCCTTTGCTTTCGCCCTTGCCTTTGCTGTGTAGCTTTTGCCTTTATTCTTAAGGTGTCATCCTGAGCGCAGCGAAGGACCTCGGGTTTGCTCATGCCTTTCCGCTCATGCCTTTCCGCTCAAAATCTCGCCATTTGTGAAATCCTATCTTCATGGCAAAACCGAATCGTGTCGCGGGTGGCCCATTTAAGCCCTCTTTTGGCTTAAGTGGGGACCAGTACTCAGCCCACTGATCAGTCTTGCTCTTCACTGTCCCGCACCCGAAAGCAGTATTCAGCCTCACCACCAGCTCCTGCTTTTCGAACCTTCACTAAGCAGCCCGCGGGTGGCCCGTTTAAGCCTTCTCTTGGCTTAAACGGGGACCAGTACTCAGCTCACTAATCAGTCTTGTTCTTCACTGCCCCGCAACCTCAAACCCTTGGCACGTCCGGCAGGTGGCCCATTTAAGCCCTCTTTTGGCTTAAGTGGGGACCAGTACTCAGCTCACTAATCAGTCTTGTTCTTCACTGCCCCGCAACCTCAAACCCTTGGCACGTCCGGTGTTCCCGGCTCCGGCTCTTCATCATAAATCTTCAGCTTCGTGATGTATTCGGCCACTGTTGGCGTCACAAACTCTTCCAGTCCTTCGCCGCGCCTCGCCGCCTCACGAATAGCCGTCGCGCTCACGTCCTCATTCACATCCGGAAGCAGATGAATCGTCGCGCCATTGGTCTCCAGCGATCCACTCTCCATCAACCTTCGAGACCCCGCCTCATCCGGTTGCAGTGGAGCAGGCAGAAGCCGCGTCACATCCTGCAACGGATATCCCGGGCGGCTCGCCACAATGAACTCCACCGAGCGCAGCAACTCCACCGGTGCCCGCCACTGTGCAATCGATTGGAACGCATCCATCCCAATCAAAAAAAAGAGCCGTGTTCCCGGATCGAGCCTCGCCCGCAACCGCGCCACCGTGTCCACCGAATAACTCGCCGGTTTGCCCGACGCGCGCACGATCTCCGGCGCCTCCAGCAGCGATGGCAGAAATTTCTTCTCTCCCGCCAGCGCCACTGCCAGCATTGCGTAACGATGATAGAAGTTCGTGACCTTCTGCTGCGCCTTCAACGGCTGCACATCGGCCGGAACAAAGTACACGCGTTCCAATCCAAACTTTTCCACTGCCGCCCGAGCCACCGTCAAATGCCCCAGGTGTACCGGGTCGAAGGAGCCTCCGTACAGCGCAACGCTTTGTATGGGATCGTTCATTCCGCAGGCAATCAAGAGCGTGGGCTACATCATCTTTCTGTTGGCAGTCGAAGAGAACCGGACAAAACTGCGGCGCGGACCGTGAAGGCCCGCGCCGGAATGTTTACACGAACTACTTTGCGGCGACCTTCTTCACGGCCTTCTTGGCGGCCTTCTTGGCTACCGGCTTCTTCGCGGCGACCTTCTTCACGGCCTTCTTGGCAACCTTCTTGGTGGCGGTCTTCTTCGCAGCCGGCTTCTTGGCGGCAGCCTTCTTCGTTGCAGCTTTCTTTGTAGCAGCCATTGGTATTCTCCCTTTTGTTTGTTTTTGCTTCCGGGGCTTTGCTTCCGTATCCATTTCCACGGACTCAACTTCCCCTTCACCGTCATTGTTCTGCCGGCGAACTTCCTCGACGTAACGCGCCATCGCCCACGCCAGCTCTGAAACACCGGCTCCCGTCACGGCGGAAATCTCATAGAATTCGAGACCCAGCTTGCGCGCATGCTTGCGCAGCTTTTCCACCTTCTGCGGATTCGCCGCGTCCATCTTGCTGGCCACGACGATCATGGGTTTGCGTTCCAGTCCTGCGCCAAACCTTCTCAACTCGCGCAGGATCACCTCGAAATCTTTCACAGGATCCGGTCTTCCGCTCGCATCCGAGCAATCGATCAGGTGAACCAGGCAGCGCGTACGCTCAATGTGGCGGAGGAACTGAGTGCCCAGTCCCGCGCCGTCGCTCGCGCCTTCTATCAATCCAGGAATGTCGGCCACCACGTAGCTCACAACATTCGGCATCTCACCCAGCGCCACAACACCAAGATTGGGTTGCAGCGTGGTGAATGGATAATCCGCAATCTTCGGCCGTGCCGCCGATATGCGCGAGATCAAGGTGGACTTACCAGCATTCGGATATCCCACCAGTCCCACATCGGCCAGCAGCTTCAACTCGAGCCGTAGCCTCAGCTCTTGTCCCGGTCTTCCCGGTTCGTGTTCTCGCGGAGCCTGATGCGTCGGCGTGGCAAAGTTCTGATTGCCGCGTCCGCCGCCTCCACCCTTGGCGATCACGATCTGTTCATTCGGCCTTGCAAAATCATGCACCAGCTCGCCGGTCTCGTCGTTGTAAACGATCGTGCCTACCGGAACTTTCAGCGTAATGCTCTTGCCTTCCGGGCCCGTCCGGTTCGATCCTTCTCCGTGACGGCCGCGTTGTGCTTTGTACTCGGGATTGAATCGGAAGTGGACAAGCGTGTTGTGTCTCTCGCTTGCTTCCATGATAACGTCGCCACCGCGTCCGCCATCTCCACCACTCGGTCCTCCGCGTGGTACAAACTTCTCCCTGCGGAATGCCATGCAGCCATTGCCACCGGCACCGGATGCGACTCGAATTTTTGCTTCATCAACGAACATCGATACTCGCGTCCTTCTAACTGAGCTATTTCACCACAACTAGTGCAAGAAACATAGATGGGAAATGACGAAGAATATAGATTTATATATGTGAATCAATACTTTATGCCTCATTCCGGGATTCAAATTGCTCCCGCATCTCACCGCATCGCTCTCCTCCCATGAGCATCATCCTCCACATCGATCTTTGCCTCGTATGCTTTTCTTCCTGTATTCATGCACCTTTCGAGCATCCCCTCCAACTTTCCTTCGCTCACTTCCATCACCATCGCGGTCCCTCCGGCCCTCTCGGTGACATCAGAGCACGATCACCCCACCGCTTCTTCCACCCTCGAAAGAATTTTTGAAATTAAGATCGGTCCAAGGCTGCGTCGGCAGACGAAAGCATCAGAATTGTCCACCATCGTCTCCTTCAACCTCCTCGCTTCTCCACTCGTTCGAGACATTCGCATCGAGCAATACTCGTCATCCTGATTGAGATGCTTGCAAACCAAAACGTGAATGCATCACCATTCCAAGCGAGTCGCTGACCTTCCTTGCCTGTGCATTTGCTCTCGCCTTTGCATTTGCTTTCGCTTTTGCTTTTGAATTTGATGAGTCATCCTGAACGAAGTGAAGGACCCCCGCACGGATCAAATCGTCCGCGTGCTCCCAGGTTTTTCAACCAGAAAATTTGTCGAACAGCATTGATTCACCATCGCCTCATTACCCAGCTTGAAGTATTAGTAGACTTCGCCTCCGCAGGTGCCCCATGTTCCGTTGCGCGATCTTTGCGCGGCTAACATGGGGTAGTTGACTTTGCCTTTGATTCAGACTTTGCCTTTTCCCTGCGGCAAAGCTCTCCTCCTTTTCCCTAGCTCTCCCTCTTGGTCTCCTCCACCAGTCGCGATAAAATATTGCCAATGGCTTTCCCAATCAAAGTCTGCGTCGTCTGCTCAGAAGAGTTTGAATTGAAGCCGGACAAACCCGGTTTCGCCAACCGCTGTCCCGAGTGCAGTGCTGACGATGCGCAGGATTCGAAGTCCGAGCGCCGCCACATGGATGCCGACGAGCGCAAGAGCATCGCCGAAGCGAACGAAGCTCGCCGCAAAGCCATCCGCGATCTCCTCTACCGCAAAGACAGCTAGCTCTCCCAGTGGGAGACAAACCGCGACTGGCACCCACATCCGCTTTGTTTTTGTTCCCCTGCCTTCCGCCAAAAACGGGTGGCCCATATTTGCCTTCTGTTGGCAAATGTGGGAACCAGGAATCAGTCTCCCCTCTGTCTCTTTGTCTTTCCGAACTTTCTCCCAAACGCACAGAGGCCCCGCCGACAGGCGAGGCCTCTGCACTCAAATCTTTTGTCTTACGCTTCGCTAACCGGAGCTACCACCAGCGGTTCGATGGCGACGAACTTGCCCATCTGTCCGCGATCGATAAACTTCACCTTGCCGTCCATCTTGGCAAAGAGCGTGTCGTCCTTGCCGCGACCAACGTTCAGGCCCGGCTTCAGACGCGTGCCGCGCTGGCGAACAATGATCGTGCCGCCCGTGACGGTCTCGCCGCCGAAGGCTTTCACGCCAAGACGCTGTGCGTTCGAGTCGCGGCCGTTGCGGGATGTACCTTGACCTTTTTTGTGTGCCATATTCCTGTTCCTTCAGTCATTCGCCGCTCAAGCCGCGAACCGTGAATTGGTGCCAATAATTGGTGCCAGTAAGTGTTACCGTTAAATATTACTTGCTGGATTTCTTGGCCGTAGTCTTCTTCGCGGCCGCTTTCTTTGCCGGAGCCTTCTTCGCGGCAACCGGTGCTGCGCTAGCTTCCGCCTTCGGAGCCTTCGGTGCCTTTACGGCAACCTCAGGAGCCTTGAACGTCTGTCCGCCCGCGCTGATTTCCGCAATGCGTACCTGGGTGAACGGCTGTCTGTGTCCGTTCAGCTTCTTGTACTGCTTCTTGCGTTTAAAGTGAAAGACCAGAATCTTGTCGGCGCGGCCCTCTCCGAGGATCTCGCCAATGACTTTGGCATCCTCGGCTTTGGCGATCTTGCCTTCTTCGCCGCTGACTGCCAGGACTTCGAAATCAATGTTCTGGTCGCTGTTCGACGTCTTTTCAATCTTAACGACGTCACCGGGAGCGACACGATACTGCTTACCGCCAGCGCGGATCACCGCGTACATAGCAATGCCTCCATGAATCTTCTCTCCATCGGAGGCACCACTATAAGAGGAGGCCGATGGAGTTGCTCAAATCAATTCTGTGCGCTTGCACTTCCTCGCAGATCGAGAGATCGAAGGCAGATCCAGCGCTCTACTGATCACAGCAGACGCAGAACCTGATGCGGGGTGCCTCTGACGAGGCGAAGCAGTACAGGCAAACCATCAAGATTCTATCGTTTTCCTCAGCCTGAGGTCAAACACTTCAGAAATACTGAACCCAGGTGGCCCACATATGCCTTCCGTTGGCATATGTGGGGACGCGGCAACCGTCCCCTAACCAGTATCCCTGCTCTTGATCTTGCTTTAGGCCAGCGGAATTTTGCTGTCGCTTTGTACCCAGCGTCCTTCTACTTCACCCGCTCCGCAACCGTCACCACCCAGCCTTCCGGGTCTTCAAACGCAAATTCCTTCATCCCGTAGAACTGCTCTTTCAGCGGCATCGTGACCTTAGCTCCGCTCTTCTCCACCGCCGCCAGCACTTCCTCGATCGCCTCGACTTCAAGAAACAGCGTCAGGCTCCCGCCAATCGGCTTTTTCCCCAGCTCCGGATAATCGTCAATCACCGCTTTCTGCTCATTGAAGAAAATCTCCACCGCCCCATTCTTCGAGGCGACAGAGGCAAACACATAAGGAGGCGCATCCGGCACGGCCATCCCCGGCTCAAATCCAAGCACAGATCGGTAGAAGTGAATACTTGCTTCCACGTTTTTGACTACGAGGTTTGGCGTCAGCTTCTTCAGTTCCATATCATCTCCTCGCGCTTCCCATGAATTCTGCTGTCTTTGCCTTATCTTTGTCGCTACCGTGTTGTTTCTGGTGCCTCAGGTACACCCGCTTTTTGCTAACCCGGGATTTTTGGCCTTGCTCTTGCCTTTCCTCTTAGTTCTTCCGCAAAAAGAAGTACGCCGACATCCCCGCCCCAATCGCGATCACGATCCACCGCACTTGTTCCTGCTTCATCTTCTGCGCGAAATGCGCCCCGTAGTATCCACCCAGCAGTGATCCCGCCACCATGATCCCCGCATGTTTCCAGTAGACAACGCCTTTGCAGATGAACGCCAGAATCGCGATTCCATTGCACGCTGCAGCCTGTACCGTCTTGTACGCGTTGATGCGGTGGATCTGCGTCATCCCCAGCAAGGCCAGCAGGGCCATCATCAGAATCCCCGCGCCTGCTCCGAAATAGCCAATATAGAAGCCGACAAACAACTGCGCCGCCGCACCGCCCTTCGTCGTCAATGCGTGCTCGCCGCCCTTCGGACGCAGCGATGCCGTAATCTTTCGGCTGAATGCAAACAGCAGCGTCGCCCCCAGCAGCAGCCAGGGAATCAAATGAAGGAATGTCCGTTGCGGAGTGAACAGCAGCGTAATTGCCCCCAGCAATCCACCGATTATTCCGGTGGCCAGCAGTGGCACCAGCACTCTTTGCGCTTCGGCCCCCTGCAACTCCCTTCGATACGCGCCAATGCTGCCCAGGATTCCCGGCCATAGTGCGATCGTGTTCGTGGCATTCGCCTCAATCGGAGGCACGCCCACCAGCAACAACATCGGAAAGCTCAGAAAGCTGCCGCCTCCCGCCACTGAATTCATCGCGCCGCTGACCACGGCTATCGCGAACAGAGCTCCACCTTGTTGTAATGTCAGCACCCAACAATTGTAAGCGGAATCTCCCGCAAGCCAGCCTGCTTTCAATCGCTCACCATGCAACAAAATGGGCCGGCGAATTTCTCACCGGCCCACCTAATTGCGATCTGCCTTTTACTGCACGCTCACCGTCTGTACGTTTACGTTGGCATAGCTCTCATACATTCTTCCCGTCGTGTCCCAGGCCTGGATCACGTAGTAGTGCGATCCTGGCGAAGTCGTCACGTTGGCCGTAATTACTGGTCCCGCCGACTGTTGTTTGTTCACGCCGTCCAGGTACACAATCATCTTCGTTATCGGCTTCGGATTTCCCACCACCTCTGCCTCTATCCGGAAGCTTGTACCCGTTACAACCACGCCCGATGGCTGCAAAATCTGCACTCCCGGCCTGCATGCGCCCGTTTTCGGATTGCAGTTCAGGTCATAGAAGGTATTGAACTGCCGCGTCAGCGTGCTCGTAACTCCCTGCGCGTTCACCGCCTTGATCACCAGGGTGTGGCTGCCCGCCGGAGCGTAAGCTCCCGTCAGTAGCGGTGAAGATGCGGGTTGCCCCAGTTGCGTTGAACTCAGGAAAGCCTTCCCGTCCAAAGTGATGTTCCAGCTCTTCGCACCCACGGCAAATGCCGCCGAGATCGGAGCTCCGCTCTCCGGCTGGAAGCTTCCCTGCGAAGGCCAGCACAAGGTGATCGTCCCGCTCCCGCGAGCGCAGCCCCCTACGCCAAAGCCCGTGACCGTAAAGCTGTCCTTTGCCTGGTACAGTTTTCCGTTCGCATCCCAAGCGTTCACCGTGAGCTGGTGATGGCCGTTTTTGATTGCATAATCGATGAGGGTTCCCGGAAGGAAATCCAAGCTGTCTACTTTTACGGAGTTGTCATACACCGAGACATGAGTAATCGGCACTCCTCCGGAATTTGCCGCCAGTTGAATCGTCGCCGGATAAAGTACCGTAGAGCCCACCGAGGGAAAGCAAATTGCCAACCCGCTCTGCGCGGGGATAGCACACTCGGCAACCGCCGCCGAAGCAAAGACGGCAACCATCACGAAGCATAGAACCAACCGGAACCCACAGCGCGACATACTTCTTTGCCCCCAGAATCTGTTTTGCTTCCGTGCTTACGTTCTATGTAGCTGCAATTCGCAATCCAAAGAACGCCAGCCATATTCGCCTGTAATTCTTATCGCTGGTCCAAAATCCTTTGATGAACAATGCCCTCAATGTGTACTGAGATGCTCAATAACTCCGTCCGCCGCCGCGTCTAAGGTAAACATTGCGCGCCTTCTTCAAGCAGCAAACGTCCAGCAAAGTTCGGCCAACGCGCAGCTCAAAGCCCGCTGAATTCCAGCTCATAGCTCCACTCCTCGTCGTGATGATTGGCATCGATCAGGTTCAGCGCCACCCCCACCATGTGTCCGCAAACGCAAAAAAAGGGAGCGCCGAAACGCTCCCCTTCAATTCCAGCTTTCCCCGGGTGGCCCACATATGCCTTCCTTTGGCATGTGTGGGGAGCGCAATAACGATCGCACCACCAGCCATCCGCTTTTGCTCTTGCTTCAGTCTTTCGCTCCCTAACGCAACAAAGCTCTCCATCAAGGAGAGCTTTGTCACCACTTCGTACTGTGGGTTTATTCCATCGGCAGCGTAGGTTCATCGCCATTGCCGTTGCCGTTCGCTTCTTCCTTTGGAAGCACCACGGCTGCGGCCACGCGATCATCGCCTTCGAGCTGTAGCAGTTTCACTCCCTGCGTAGCTCTTCCTGTCTCGCGAATGCGATCCGTGCCCAGACGAATGATCTTGCCGAACTGGCTGATCAGCATCGCCTGGCTCTCTTCGCTCACCAGCAGAATCGCGACGACCTTACCATTCTTCGCCGTGGTCTTCAGATTGATCACGCCCTTGGCGCCGCGACCGGTCAACCGGTAGTCATCCACCGGAGTCCGTTTCCCGTACCCATTTTCAGAGACCGTCAGGATCAGGTTCGGCATCGCTTCGCCGCTCTCATCCTCGCGATTCTTCTTGCGCGTCTTGTGATCTGCACCCGGCGTAGCGTTCTTCGGAGTAACCACCATACCGACAATGTGATCCTTGTCCGCCAGGTTCATGCCTCTCACTCCGTATGCCGGACGTCCCATCGAGCGAACATCGTCTTCGTCAAAGCGAACCGCCATGCCCAGGTGCGTTGCCAGCAGAATGTATTGCTGACCATCCGTCACCTGCGCCGACACCAGTTCGTCATCCTTGTCGATTCCGATGGCGATAATCCCTCTCGACATCACGTTGCAGAAGTCCTTCAGCGGAGTCTTCTTCACCGTGCCCTTGCGCGTAGCAAAGAAGATGAACTTGCCCTCTTCTTCCAGATCCTTCACGTTCAGGAAGGCCCTTACCGTCTCGCCCGGCTGCAAGCTCACCAGGTTCCCAATATGCTTGCCCTTACCCGCGGCCTGCACATCAGGAATCTCATACACCTTCAGCCAGTACACGCGTCCCGTATTCGTAAAGATCAGGATGAAGTTATGCGTCGTGGCCGCAATCATGTGCTCCACGAAATCCTCTTCGCGTGTGCTCATTCCCTTGCGACCGCTGCCGCCGCGCCGCTGTTGCCGATAGATCGACACATTCGTGCGCTTCAGATAACCGGCATGACTTACGGTTACGGCCACCTGCTCGTCGGCGATCAGGTCTTCCAGTTGCAGCTCTTTCGCTTCGTCCTGGATGACCGTGCGCCGAGGATCTTTAACCGGCCCGCCGTATTCCTTCAGAATCTCTTTGAACTCCTGCACGATCACCGAGCGCAGCTTCTTTTCCGAGCCCAGAATCAACTCATACTCTGCAATCCGTTCGCGCTGTTCGTTCAACTCGTTCACGATTTCGTCGATCGACAGCCGCGTCAGCCTGTGCAGTTGCAATTCCAGAATCGCGTCAGCCTGCTTCGTGCTGAACGGATTCTCCGGATCAGTCTCCGGCATCCGTCCCGTCAGGTTGATCGTGATCTTCTTCCCGCCGAAGTACGCCACCAGATTCTCGCGAGCTTCCGCCCGGTTCTGGCTGCCGCGAATGATCGCAATCACATGATCCAGGTAGTCCAGAGCCTTCTGGTATCCCTCCAGGATGTGGGCGCGATCCTTTGCCTTCTGCAGCAGGAATGCCGTGCGCCTGCGAATCACATCCACGCGATGATCGACGAAGTACTGGAGCGCCTGCACCAGTCCCATCTCGCGTGGCTGGTTGTTGACCACAGCGAGGAAGATCATGCTGAAGCTATCCTGCATCTGCGTGTGCTTGTAGAGCTGGTTCAGCACAATCTCAGGCTGCGCTCCGCGCTTCAACTCGATCACAATGCGCATTCCATCGCGATCGCTCTCATCGCGAATGTCGCTGATCTCTTCAATAATCTTTTCATTCACCAGGTCGGCAATGCGCTCAATCATTCGCGCCTTGTTCACCTGGTAAGGAATCTCGGTGACGACGATTGCGTCCCGCTCCTTCGTCATGTGCTCAATCGCGACCTTGGCACGCATCAGGAAGCGGCCGCGCCCAGTCCTGTAGGCCTCGTGAATCCCCTTGCGTCCATGAATGAATCCGGCGGTGGGGAAGTCCGGTCCCTGCACAATCGTCAGAATCTCTTCCAACTGCGTATGCGGCTTTTCCACCAGCAAGATCGCAGCCGTAAGAATCTCGGTCAGGTTATGCGGAGGAATGTTGGTCGCCATACCCACGGCGATGCCGTTTGAGCCGTTGACCAGCAGTGTAGGAATCTTTGAAGGCAGCACGGTCGGCTCGGCCGTAGAGTCGTCGAAGTTTGCGACGAAATCCACCGTGTCCTTGTCGATATCGGCCAGCAACTCCGCCGCCAGCGCCGTCAGCCTGGCTTCCGTGTAACGGTAAGCCGCCGGAGGATCGCCATCCACCGAACCGAAGTTGCCCTGTCCATCCACCAGCGGATAGCGCAGTGAAAAATTCTGCGCCATGCGAACCGTCGCGTCATATACCGACGAGTCGCCATGCGGATGGTATTTGCCCAGCACTTCGCCCACGATCTTGGCGCATTTCACGGTCTTCCGGCTGTGCAGCAAACCCATGTCGTGCATCGCGTACAGAATGCGCCGGTGAACCGGCTTCAGTCCGTCGCGGATATCCGGCAACGCGCGGCCAATAATGACCGACATCGAATAGTCGAGATACGATCGCCGCATCTCCTCTTCAATGTTGATGGGCAGTACGTTAGAGGGAGGACCACCGCCGCCTTCCAGCGGAAGCTTTGGATTGTTAGTTTCGTCGGCCATGTAATTCTAGGTACCTTCCGGCATGCTGAAGAATCTCAAACAGTTTCATTTCGCTCGCCCTTGCGGGCCGCCGCTACTGTTTGCATGGTGGGAATTCGCCACTGAGAAGCACAGCTCATTATAGCACGCCAGAAGGATTCGCCGCCAGATGTAACTTACTGTATATCAATCATTTAACGCATGCCCCGGGCCTTAAGCGGACACACCGCGACGCCCGCCTCGTTGAGAGGCAGACATCACCCACAGCAAACTATCGGCTTACAGGTGTTCCCGTGCTTCAGGCGGCCTTTGGTACGTACGTGTAGTTCGCGACTGCCTTCTCAAATCCCGGCGCGCCCTTCTTCAGGTCCGCCAGAATCATCGCAGGATGCATTTCCACTCGCGCATTGAAGGCCAGGAACCAGGGCTCGGCAATCGCCGGAATCTCTGATTCGTCCTTAATATTGCAGAAGATAAATCCCGTCCTGCAGCCCTGTTCCTCAGCAAAATAAGCGGCTTCCGGATGGATCTCATTCAGGATCGACTCAATCGTCCTCCCCAAACTGCCATCGATAACGTGCTCATTACCCGACTGAGTTGGAATGGAAACTTTCAGCAGAAAACGCATGACGACCTCCTTGCACTCTGGTCGCCCGGTTAGAACCTCCCGCCTTCTCCCGAGTTGTCGCCCATGTAAGCGAAACCCATCCTGCGCGCAGGAATGCTTCTTGCGAAGCAATGCTTCTGGTGCCCCAGGTTCCGCTGCTCGATCTTGGGCGCTGACCTGGGGTCTTTGACTCTGCTCTTGTTCCTGCTCTTGTCTTTGTTCCCGGGTCATCCTGAGCGCAGCGAAGGACCCCCGTTCCGCTCAAATATCCCGCGCAGTTCCGTAGGTAGTTCTGCTGGCACAGCCGCGCCTTTGATTTCGACTTGCTGTTGCCAGATTAATTTCCCGCAATTCGCAACTGTCCGCCACTGCGTCGCTCAACCCTGCGAACTTTACCCCATCCACTCCATCGCCCTTGCGATATACCCCTTCATATCCCTCCGATGCACTACCGCGTCCAGAAATCCCTTTTCCACCAGGAACTCACTCCTCTGAAAACCTTCCGGCAGCTTCTGTCGAATCGTCTGCTCAATTACTCTCGGCCCCGCGAATCCGATCAACGCTCCCGGCTCTGCGATATTCAAATCTCCCAGCATCGCAAAGCTTGCCGTCACTCCACCCGTCGTCGGATCGGTCAGCACGGAGATATACGGAACCTTGGCGTCATCCAGACGTCCCAGCGCCGCCGAAACCTTTGCCATCGCCATCAGCGAGATCGTGCCTTCCATCATCCGTGCTCCGCCCGTAGACGAAATCACCACCAGCGGCACTCCCGAGCGCAGCGACCTTTCGACCGCGCGCGTAATCGTCTCGCCCACCACTGCCCCCATGCTGCCGCCGATAAAGCCGTACTCCATCGCCGACACGATTACCTCGTGCCCGCCGATCTTTCCTCGCGCATTGACGATCGCGTCCTTGCGCCCGGTCAGCTTCTGCGCCGCCTTTACCCGCCCCTTGTACGACTTCAGATCGCTAAATTCCAGCGGATCGGTCGTCACCAGGTTGCCGTCTTCTTCCGTATAGCCATCGTCGAATAGGTATCCGAGCCGTGTCCGCGTATCGATCCTGAAGTGCTTGTCACACTTAGGACAAACGTGGAAATTCACTTCCAAATCTTTCTTCCAGATAATCTGCCGGCACTGGTCGCACTTCACCCAGAGCCCTTCCGTGCGCATCTTGCGCTCGCCGCTCGTATCCAGTTCCTGCGATTCTCTCTTAAACCAGCTCATGCCTTCTCTTTCAAAGTTGTCCGCCTCATTTCTGCCGTCCTTAGCAGAAGTAGGGCTCTTGCTCTTGTCCTTGTCCTTGCTCTTGCCCTTGCCCTTGCCCTTGCTCTTGCCCTTGCTCTTGCTCTTGCCCTTGCCCTTGCTCTTGCCCTTGCTCTTGCTCTTGCCCTTGCCCTTCAGGTGTCATCCTGAGCGCAGCGAAGGACCTCGGGGTTGCCTTTGCCTTTGCTCTTGCCCTTGCCTTTGCTCTTGCCCTTGCTCTTGCTCTTGCTCTTCAGGTGTCATCCTGAGCGCAGCGAAGGACCTCGGGGTTGCCTTTGCCTTTGCCCTTGCTCTTCCGTTGCCTTTGCTCTTGCCTTTCGCCCCTAATACTCAATCCCTCTTTGCGCCTGAATCCCCTTCTGATACGCGTGCTTCACCTCGCGCATCTCCGTCACCGTATCCGCCAGCTCCACGATCACCGGATGCGCATTCCTCCCGGTCAAGATGACATGCACCATCTCCGGCTTCTTTCGCAGCACCGCCACCACCTTTTCTGGGTCCAGCATCTTGTAGCCAATCGCGTAGTTGATCTCGTCCAGAATCACCAAGTCCCACTGTCCGGAGAGAATTGCCTCTTCGGCTTCCTTCCAGCACTCTTCGACCATCTTCACGTCTTCAGGATCGGTCTCCGCCCCGCCGACCTTCACAAATCCGCGCCCCATCTGCCTCATTACAAACTGGTCGCCAAAGGCTTTCACGGCATCCAGTTCGCCGTAGTGCCATGAGCCTTTCAAAAACTGCAGCATCAGGACTTTCAATCCCGCGCCCACCGCGCGCAGCCCCGTCCCCATCGCTGCCGTAGTCTTGCCCTTGCCTGGCCCAGTGTTGACTATGATCAATCCTTTACGGACATCCGCCATCATTGTCTGTTAATCTCCTATGAATAGAGAAGAAGTCTCCCGGGCCTCCGGAGCCCGCAGCGGAAATCTCCGCCGCAAAATCTCCAGCGCTTCGACGATTGTAAACGGTGTGAAAGTAAGTCGCACCTCGTCATCGTCCCTGCGCCTTAGTCGAGAGATATCCCGTGCGAGACACCACGAGGTCTGATGTTGATTTCCCCCGCTCGCCCTTTCGCAATCCGCAATGCCGTACTGTTCATCGCCATCGCCGCATCCATCTTCATCCCATCCACCTTCGCCTCCGCAGCCGATGGCAAAACCCTCCTCGAGCAGGGACACTTCCGCCAGCTCTCCGCCATCGCCCAGGAGCGTCTCAAGCGCAATCCGAAGGACGCCGAGGCGCTCTCCTGGATGTCTGCCGTCTACGATGCTTATGGAAATTTTGAACGCGCCGTTGAATACGGACGCCGCGCCATCGAAGCTGCGCCCAATAGCGGCGAAGTCCATTGCCAGCTCGCCGACACTCTCGGTGATCGCGCCCTCCAGCTCGGAATTCTCGGCGGCGGAGTCCCTCTCGCTCGCCAGATGCGCCACGAGCTCGACCTCTCGCTCCAACTTGAGCCCCGCAGCATCCGTTGCCTCAAGGAATCCATGGGCCTCTACGAGCAGTCTCCCGCCATCGTCGGAGGCTCCAAGTCCAAGGCCCGCGAAACCCTCCGCCAGATCTACCAGATCAGTCAGGCCGACGGAGCCCTTGCCGAAGCCGCGCTCCTCCAGATGCAGAAACGTCCCTTGCCCGAGATCGAGGCTCATCTCCGTCAGGCCGTCCAGCTCAATCCGCACCTCTACCGCGCCGTCATCGACTTGACGTCCATCCTCGCCAGCGACGGATACCGCCGCTACGCCGAAGCCGAACACTTCGCCCGTCTCGGCATCGCTGCCGATCCAAATCGCGCCGGATGTTACGCCTACCTTGCTGCCGTCCTCGCTCACCAGCAGCGCTGGAGCGACCTTGACGCCGCCCTCGCCGAAGCCCAGCGCCACGTTCCCGACAATGCCGCGTCCTTGTTTTCCGCCGCCCAGGTCTTGCTTGAAACCAATACCGACCTTCCCCGAGCCGAGCGTTACCTGCGCCAGTACCTCTCCCGTGAGCCCGAAGCCGGAGCCCCCACCCACGGCACCGCCCACTGGAAATTAGGCCTCGTCCTCGAAAAAGAAGGCCGTCGCTCCGATGCCGCCAGCGAACTCCGAGCCGCCGCCCCCCAAATCGGCAACGACCCCGAATTCAAGAAAGATTTCAAACGCATCGCCGGCTAGAGCGGTTCCTAAGTAGATGTGTCTGCCATGTTCTGAGAGGGTCATCCTGAGCGCAAGCGAAGGACCCCAGCAATGCCCAGGTCTCCCGTGCGGCCTCAACAAGCTTCTGCAATCATCCGGAATGCTTCTGTAATCATCCGTAATGATTTTGGTGCCCCAGGTCAGCGCCCGCTTTTGGGCGCTGACCTGGGGGTGTTGCCCTTGCCTTTGCTCTTGCCCTTGCCTTTGCTCTTGCCCTTGCCTTTGCTCTTGCCCTTGCCTTTGCTCTTGCCCTTGCCTTTGCTCTTGCCCTTGCCTTTGCTCTTG
>WNGR01000036.1_pt1 | contig 152751 bp, 150 predicted proteins | sample 5407581 | NCBI WGS metagenome assembly WNGR01 (sample SAMN13153383, study PRJNA577476) | soil metagenome | isolation source: 80 cm soil or saprolite under Garry oak tree replicate 2 | place: USA:California | collected 2016-06-15
GGCGTCCTAGCGGAGCGCCCCCGCGCGGCGGCCCTAGCGGAGCGCCCCCGCGGCGCCCTGGCAGAGCGCCCGCCGAAGAGCCCCCCAAAGCAGAGCCCCGCGTGGCGGCCTTAGCAGCGCGACAGCGCCAGGGTCATTCGGCCGGCCCGGCGATGGCTGGTACCGCGCAGACCATGCCTTCGCTGAAACCCGCTGCGCCGATACCAAGGGCCAGGTTGAAGCGGCCCTCCTACCGGACCAGCCCGCTGTTCACCGACATTGACAAGCTCATCCTCGACTACGCGGTCGGGATGAGCCGCACTCCTGTGGACGTGCCCGACGCTCTCTTCGCCAAGCTGCGCACGCATTTCGACGACGCCCAGCTCGTGGAGCTCACGCACCTGATCGCGCTGGAGAACTTGCGCAGTGCCAGCAGTTCCTCGTCGGTCAGGCCCCACCGGCGCGAGATCTGCGAGCCCATGTCGATGCAGTACTCGCAGTGTGTGAGCGTGGCGGCCTTCAGCTCGGCGAGGGCCCGCACGCGCTTGTCGAGGCGGTGCACCTTGGCGGTGGCCTGCTCCAGCCTGGTGTAGCCGCGCAGCAGCACGGGCACGTGCGCGTACATCTCGAGTGGCTCGATCATGCGGCCCTCGTCACATCGGCCAGGCTTCACCGGTCACTGCTATGACACGACGCAGCGAAGGAATGTGACCGATGGGCGAAAAACGACTGGCTGGCGGAGCGGTTCTGGGCCAACCGGGCTCACCTGCGGGTCGTGGCCTGCCGGATGCCCAGCTCGCTCTCGCTGAGGCGGACAACGCCGTACCGGAAACCTGGCTCCGGCTCAGCCGCTCGGACACCCGCGTGATCGCCGGCCCTGAGCGCCTCCGTCGGCTCGACCTAGCGGTCCTCGGCAATTGACAGCGTGTCCAGCAGTTCCTGCATGGTGCGGCACGTTTCGGCGAAGCGCTCCGGGCCGACGATCTGCGACCAGTGCTCCTCGATCTGGGCCACTCGGTCCCCGGCGTCGTCGAGCGCCCGCCGGCCGAGGGGGGTCGGGAAGATGAGCTTCGCCCGCTTGTCGGTGCTGTCGGGCCGGCGTTCCAGATAGCCGAGTTCCTGCAGGTCGCTGACCAGTTCGGAGGCTGTAGCGAGGCTCAGTTGGGCCCGGGCAGCCAGGTCGGTGAGCCGGACTCCGTCCACGCCCAGGTTGCCAAAGATATGCATGTGCGGCTCCCGCATATCGGGGTAGCCGTGCTCAGCCGCGGGCTCGAACAGCTCGGTGCGGAACTGCCGTAGCAGCCGCACCAGGAGCTGGCCGATGGCGAGTCGGCCAGCTGGCAGATCCCTTGACGTTGGCATGGTGTATCGATAATACTTCGGATACCTAAGCTTCGGACCCCGAAGCATTTTCCGATCAGGGGGCAAAACCATGGATGAGCCCGACCGCACAACAGTGACTTCTGTTCCGACCAGACTCGGGCCGCTGCGAGTCGAGACCGTCGGCTCCGGTCCGCCAGCACTGCTGTGGCACAGCCTGTTCGCCGACTCCACCACCTGGATGCGAGTCCGGGAGCCGCTCGCCTCAGTGCGGCGGTTGCTGCTGGTCGACGGTCCTGGCCACGGCCACAACCCCCCTGTTGCCCGCCCGTTCACCCTCGACGATTGTGCCGGCGCCGCGACCCGACGTGCTCGATCACTTCCGGATCGCCGAACCGGTCGACTGGGTGGGGAACGCCATGGGCGGGCACATAGGCGTCCCGTTCGCGGCCGCCCATCCCGGGCGCTGCCGGAGCCTTGCCACGATCGGCTCTCCCATCCACGCCCTCTCCCCGCCCGAGCGGCGCCGGATAGCCCTGCTCACCGGGGTGTACCGGGTCTGCGGCCCGCTGCCACGGCTGGTCAATCCCCTCACCGATGCCCTGCTGGGTCCCGGTGCCCGCACCGCCGATCCCGAGGCCGCCGCGCTCATCGGCGGAGCGTTCCGCCGGGCCAGCCGCCGTGGAATGGCCGGCGCGATCCAATCGCTGAGCCTGCACCGGCCGGACCTGACGCCCCTGCTCGCGAAGATAAGCGCCCCGACGCTGATCGTCGCCGCTGCCGACGACCCCGGCTGGACGCCCGCCAGCGCGGCGCGCGCCGCAAGCCGCCTGCCGAACGGTGCGTGCGTGATCCTCCCCGGCGCCGGTCACATCGCCCCGCTGTTCGAGGCAGCCCCCGCCGTGGTGGACCTGCTCACCGCCTTCTGGGCAGACCCGCCGCGGCGGTTGGCCGTCACCGTGCCGGCGCGACAGCATCGGCACCTCAGCCGCCAGTCCCCTGACAGTCACTCTCAGCCGCCAGCCCCCTGACAGCCACCCTCAGCTGCGAATCGCTACGGGCTCTCACCAGCGAAAGGGCTTCGGGGACGGTGGCGGTGTGCGGGCTCGTGGAAGGCGGCGCGGGTGGATCGCCACCACTCTTGCGGAGGGGTCGCCGGCGCGGACACCAGGCGGGCACCTGCCGCCGGTAGGCCTGGTATCGCCGGCCCGCACCAGCAGCGGGTGAGGACTGCCCGCCTGCCAGCGGGTGAGCCTCCACGGCACCAGGCCCGCGACAGTCCCGGGCGCGATCACGAGGAAGACAGTGCTTCCTCCGGCGGCTGCTGTGGTTCGCATGGCCTCACCTTGGTGTGGGGTTTGGATCGGGTCCGGCGGGTGCTTGCGGCACCCGCAGGCCGTCGAGCAGCGCGAGAAGTGCCTGCTCTACGTGGCTGCCGAACCGGTGCTGGGCTGAGGCGGTAGGGCGTCTTACGCCGGTCGCCCGGTTACGTGACCGGGTTCTTCGGCCAGGTACGCCGGACAGTCAGCGAACATGCCCTACGCCGTTCGCCCGGTCACGCGACTGGTCCAGATGAGCCAGACGGGGAGGATTATTGCGCCGCCGGCAAGCAGCAGCAGGTCGGTCAGGTTGCCATTGCTGGTGGCGTACGTCGCGGCGATGACAAAGGCGAGGGCGGCCGTGATGAGGGTGTAGCCAGCCCAGACTCGGTGCTGGGGGTGGGTCTGGGATGCTGCGCGGGCGTAGGCGATCAGGCCAGCGCCGATGAGCGCGAAGGCGGTTAGGGCGAACGCTTCGCCGGTCAGGTCGATTGTGAAGGCGATCGAGGCGACCGTCAGGATGGGATTGGCATGGGTGGCCATCATGCCGATGGCGCGATGCCCGCCGAGTTGCAGGATGGCCCCGGCGACCCACAGGGCTGCCCCGAAGGTGATTGCCGCCGAGCCGGCCCGGGGCAGGGTGCGGTCACGGCCGAGCAGGTCGCGGGTGAAGCTGGCGGTGACCGCCAGGCACCCGAACCCGATCATCGCCGCGATGGTGCACGCACGTTCCTGCGGGAAGGTGGTGAGCAGCCACCGGAAGTAGGTGTGCGTTCCTTGCAGTAGGGGTGTTTTCGGGGTTATCTGTGGTGCGGCTGCGACGGTGATGGCTTTGCTGACAAGCATGTTCCACACCGCGGCGGTGGCGAATGCGGCGGCTCCGACGTAGGCCACGCCACCAGCCCGGCTGGCGGTGAGCTTCGTGCGGGCCTGTTCCATTGCCTGCGTTTGCATCAGGTCCTCCCAACGGGTCGATGGCTTGACCGTAGGAGACCCGGTGCCGGTGCGCTTCGGGGCAATCCCGGGAGTTGCTTCAGGGCTAGCCCTGATGCATTTGGGGTGCTTCAATGCGAACATCTGACTGGTGGCGCACAGAGTGCTTATCGTTGATGATCACCCGGGGTTCCGTGCTCAGGCCCGGGCGCTCCTGGCCGCTGCCGGTTACCAGGTTGTCGGTGAGGCCGCAGACGGAGAGTCTGGGGTGCGTGTGGCCAGGGAACTCTCACCCGACGTGGTACTGCTCGACGTCCACCTTCCAGACATCACTGGCTTTGAGGTGGTGAGGCTGGTTCACTGCGAGCCCGACCCGCCTGTGATCGTACTGATCTCCAGCCGCGACGCGTCCGACTATGGGCGGCGGATCGATCGAAGCGGGGCCCGCGGTTTCATTTCGAAGGCCGACCTCTCCGCGCGCACGCTGGCGGCCGTGCTTGGGGAGAGCGCGGCATGACGAGGCGGAGGTGGTGGCTCGCCGCACTCGGTGTCGCGCTGGTGGCATGGATCATCGGCGGCGAGTGGGTGAGCATTCACGTAGGCGTCCCTGAGAACCACTTCATTGATGCGATAAGCGGGCTCGCCTTCCTGGCTGCCGGGATCGTCACGCTCGACCGGCGGCCGGGCAATGCCATTGGCTGGCTCCTGATCGCTTATGTGGCCGCCGCGTACCTCGGCAACTGGGGGAACCTGCAGCTCCCGGCGTTCCCCCTGATCGGCCTCGCCGTCGGCCAGCAGCTTGGGGCTCCGATCGTGGTGTACATCGTCCTGTCCTACCCCACCGGCCGCCTGCGGACGAGGTTTGAGCGGGCGGTCACTGGCATGATCTACGGCCTGGCGGTTCTCGTCGGCCTCGTTACGGTCCTGGCGTTCGACCCTCGTTCCGACGGCTGCACCTCGTGCGCTTGGGAACCAGCGCCTTTCCCGAGCAGAACCGCCGTCATAACGGCACAGACGGTGGGCCAGCGCGCGGCCGTCGTCGTGGTGCCGCTCGTCCTCGTTGCGGTGTGGCTGCGGTGGCGGCGGGCATCGCCGGCCGCGCGACGCGATCTCGGCCCGCTCTGGATGGGCGTCTGCATTGTGGGCCTGGTTTACATGATGGGAGCCTTCACCACGCCAGGCGACCTGAAAGACCCGTTTGCGTACTTGATTTATGAGCTGCAAAGCGTTTTGCAAATTAGTTTGCCTATCGTTTTGGTGTGGGGCCTCCTATCGGCCCGGCTTGCCCGCAGCGCGGTCGGTGACCTGGTGATGGAGCTGGACCGGCCGCTCCTGCCCGGGGAACTGCGGGCGTCGCTCGCACGTGCTCTTGGCGATCCTTCGCTCGAACTGGTGTACGCGCTGGAAGGCCAGCAGCGATGGGTGGATCACGACGGCCAAACGGTGACGCTCCCGGCAGCGGGCAGCGGGCAATGGGCGAGGAACGCCACCGTCGTGGAGCGGGAAGGGGAGCCGCTCGCGGCGCTGATTCACGACCCGGCACTCGACGAAGGGCTCGTCCGCGCGGCCGCTGCCGCAGCTGGGATGACGATCGAGAATGAGCGGTTGCAGGCAGAGGTGCGCGCCCAGCTGGAGGAGGTCCGGGCATCCCGGCAGCGCATCGTGGAGGCCGGGGACGCTGAACGCCGGCGGGTGGAGCGGAATCTCCATGACGGAGCGCAGCAGCGGATGGCGACGCTCGCCCTCTCGCTCGCGATGCTCCGTGACCGGGCCGCCGGCGACCCGTCGATGGCGTCCTCGCTCGACCAGGCGGCCGCCGAGCTGAAGCGGGCGATCAGCGAGCTCCGTGAGCTGGCGCGCGGGATCCATCCGGCGATCCTCACCGAGGACGGTCTGCCCGCGGCCGTGGAAGCGCTGGCGGATCGGTCGTCCCTTCCGGTTCGGGTCCGTGCCGACTTCGACGAGCGGTTGCCCGAGCCGATCGAGGCCATCGCCTACTTCGTCGTGTCGGAGTCGCTGGCGAATGTGATGAAATACGCCCGAGCATCCGGCGCCCAAGTTGAGCTGTCGCGGCAGAACGGGATCCTGCGGGTGGAGGTGGCCGATGACGGCGTTGGCGGAGCGGACGCGAGCCACGGATCCGGTCTGCGCGGGCTCGAGGACCGGGTATCCGCCGTCCGCGGCAGCTTCCGTGTGGAAACCAAGCTGGGAGGGGGGACCCGTGTCCTCGCGGAGATTCCCTGCGAATCCTGAGCCGTCGCGGGCGGCGCGCGGCCCCGCAGCCTCGGCTGCGATCCGCGTGGTCATCGCCGAGGACTCCGTGCTTTTCCGCGAGGGGATAGCGCGAGTCCTGGCCGACAGCGGCTTTCTCGTGGTCGGGCAGGCAGGCGACGCTGAGGAACTCTACGCGGTGGTCGAGCGGGAAGATCCAGACGTGGTGGTGACCGACATCCGGATGCCGCCGACGAACTCCAACGAGGGGCTCCTGGCAGCGCAGCGGATCCGGGCCGAACACCCGCACGTCGGGGTGCTGGTCCTCTCCCAGTACGTCGAGACGCGGCAGGCGATCAAGCTGCTCACCAACGCGCCGCAGCGTGTCGGCTACCTGCTCAAGGACCGTGTGTCCGACATCAGGGAATTCGCTGACACCATCCGGCGCATCGCCCGCGGTGGGTCAGTGGTCGACCCTGAAGTGGTGGGACAGCTCTTGCGGCGCCGGGGAGAAGGCGGCGCACTGGCGGACCTCACCGGCCGCGAGCGGGACATTCTTTCCCTGATGGCGCAGGGCCGCACCAACCGTGCCATCTGCGAGCAGCTGTTCCTTTCGCCAAAAACGGTCGAGGCCCACGTAGGCTCCATGTTCTCCAAGCTCGGCCTGCTGCCTGCGGCCGACGATCACCGGCGAGTGCTGGCGGTGCTCATGTATCTCCGCAACGCCTGAGGTAGCGGCGGGCCGTGTCCCGGTTTTCGCGCGTGGACGTACCAGGATCTAGTCTGCGTTGATTGGGTTGGCATCGGCAGGCGTAGAGAGGAGGCTCCTATGACCACCACCGCGCTCTTGCGCATGATCAACCGGCAGGCGGATGCGCTGGAGCATGTCTGCGGGCTCGACCTGACCGGCCCGGTAGCCATCCTGAAGGACGCCCGCCGGGTGGTTGTCCTCGGAACCGGCACCAGCCAGCACGCCGCCGAGCTTGGCGCCATGCTGCTCAGCCGGGCTGGGCGGGAGGCAGTCTGGTACCCGGCGGCCACCTGGGCCCGCTGGAGCCCGGGGCCCAGGCCAGGGGATGCCCTGTGCGTGATCACGCACACGGCCGAAACCGCCTATGCCGCCCGGGCGCGGGCTGCCGCGCTGGCCACCGGTGTCCCGGTGGTGTCGATCACGGGCACCGGGCGGGGTTGGCCGGAGGCGGTCGAGACCGTGGCGCCGGAGGAGTCTCACACCTACACAGTGAGCTACACCGCCGCGGTGGCGGTGCTGGCCCGCCTGGCCCACGAACTGGGTTCCCCGGAGGGTGCCACCGGGCAGGTCAGCCAGGCGGCCGAACAGGTCCGCCAGATATGCGCGGCGCCCGATCCCGATCCGGTCCCGGTGCCCGCTCGCAGCCTCGCGATCGTGGGCTGCGGCCCGTGGGGGGTCACGGCACGGGAGGGTGCGCTGAAAGTCAGGGAAGCGGCGCGGATGATCGCCGAGGGGTTCGACACCGACCGGCTGCTGCACGGCGGGGCCGTCCCATACACGGCTGCGGACGGGCTGGTTGTGCTGGCACCAGGCGCCGACCCGGACGGGCTCACCGGGGCGCTCGCCGATGCCGCCCGGCGGGAGGGGATGCAGGTCGCGGTCCTGGAGGACGGCGGTGGCCTGCCGCCGCTGCTCGCCCAGATTCCGATGACGGTGCGGCTCCAGCTGGTTGCTGAGCGTTTTGCCCGGCTGCGTCATCAGGATCCGGATACGGCGATCGTGGGGGCGTGGTCTGAGCAAGCGTTGTGGACTCTGGGCTCCCCCTGACATCACCTAGGGCTTCACCTTGGCAAAAGCGCACCTCTGGCTGGACCAGCGTGGCCTAACATCGGTCGACTGGCGGTGCAATCTGGCCGGGTATGTTCCGGTCGGCCATCACCGCCTTGTCCTGGACCAACACCCGCCTGGTCCGGATCTAACATCGACCTCCGAGCGGCAGATTGGGTGAGAGGGGGAACGGTGTCGAGTTGCAGTCAGGGTCACTCCGTCTCCCCTGGACTTGATTCCTGCGAGGTCTGCGGAGAGGACGTCCGGGTCCGCTGCACGCAAGGTCATGCGAGCAGCGCCGGGTCGCAGTTCTGTGGCATCTGCGGGGAATTGCTGCTGCCTGCGGAGCGTGACCACGGGCAGAGCGCGGACCCGTCTGACTTTGAGTACTCCAGTGGGTCGTTCACGGAGTTCATCGTTGATGGACAGGAGGGAGCCGCGGAGGCGAGCCCAGCGCAGGCCGCCCAGGTGAGTCCCGGGCGGAGGCCCGCCGTGAGGCCGGGCAGCAGTGCCCGCGACAGCGGCAGCACCAGCGACAGCAGCACGAGGGCCAGCGACAGCAGCACGAGTCCCGATCGCCTGGCCGGCCTGCGACCGCTGAACGGGTCCACCGTCTCCGCTCCATCAGACCCGCCCGCCTTCCCGAGCCCAGCGGACGCGCCCACCTTCCAGGGGCCGGCAGAGCAATCTCCGGCCGACCCGCCCGCGCCGTCGCGATCGCTGGCCAGCGGTCAGTCCCCGCCGCCGCCGCGCCCGGCCCCATCGCACGCGGCCCGTCCGCCCCCGGCCCGTCCGCGCCTTTCCCGCCGGGACCCGTTCCGGGGCATCCGGCTGACCGCCGCCGTGGCGGGCCTGGTTGTTCTCGCCAGCGTCGGCGCGCTGGTGCTGAGCGGGCATAACGCGCCGCCCAAGCCGAGCTCGCCACAAGCCTCCGCCAGCCCGGCGAACTCGGCCAGCACCCCGGCATCCGCCAGCCCTTCGCCGTCCCGGCCTGCCAGCCTGCTGCACTGGAGTTCGCCCGCGCGGATCGAGCATGGCGGCGCGGCCATCACCGGGCTCTCCTGCCCCAGCCCGTCAGCCTGCTACGCGGTGGACACCGCGGGGAAGGTGCTGGCCAGCAGCGGCCGCGGGCACTGGCGGGTCGTCGCCACCGACCCGAACAGTGCGCTGGAGGCGATCTCCTGCCCCAGCGCCCGGCAGTGCATGGCGCTGGACCGCACCGGCAATGCGCTCATCCAACGGCATGGGACATGGCACACTCCGCTCTACATCGATTCACGGGGCAGCACATTCGACGCGGTGTCCTGCCCGACGGCGCGCTTTTGCCTGACGGCCGACAGTGGTGGGAACGCGTTCACGGATACAGCCGGTGTCTGGCACCCGTTCACCGTGGACTCGCGCGGGGCCGCGCTCACGAGCCTGTCCTGCACGGGCCCCAGCCACTGCATCGCGGTGAGTGCCCGCGGCGTTGTCTTCACCTACGACGGCGGCGCCTGGGGTGGCCCCGCTGCGGTGGATGAGGGCCATGCGCTCACCAGCGTGTCCTGTGCGAGCCCGGCGTTCTGCGCGGCGGTGGATGACGCCGGCAACGCCGCCGTGTTCAGCGGCGGCCGCTGGCACGTCACCCCCATCGGGATCAGGGCTGTCGCGGTCGCCTGCCCCGCGAGGGGCCAGTGTGTGGCCACCGGCCGGGCAGGCAAGGCCGCGGTCTACCGGGCCGGAAGCTGGACCGTGGCCACAACCCGCGACGCTGCGACCGTGGGCCTGCTTAGTTGCCCCAGAATAAACTCCTGCGTGGCCGCGGACCGCCACAGCGTGCTGACCTATCACTGACAAAGCCGCCAAACGGCGGTGCCGCCCACCCCAGCAGCCCCGGCCAGTCATGCAACGGGCTGAGCAGGAGCCGGCGCGGACAGAAGGACCACACATGAGCCAGCCGAGCAGCCCGGACCGTCCCGTTCCCATGGGCGCACCCGCCCGGGGCCAGCCCGGCCCGGCCGCTCAACACGGTCCTGCCGGGGAGCGGGGCGCCGCCCGGCCGGGCCCGCTCTCGGGCCTGCTCGTCGCCGACTTCTCCCGCGTCCTGGCCGGTCCCTACTGCACGATGCTGCTGGCCGACCTTGGCGCCGACGTGATCAAGGTGGAGAGCCCGGCCGGCGACGACACCCGCCGCTGGGTGCCGCCGACGACCAAGGACGGCATCTCCACCTACTTCCTGGCGATCAACCGCAACAAGCGGTCGGTCGTGCTGGACCTGAAGGACGCGGCCGGCCGGGCCTCCGCTGCCGAACTGGCCCGCCGGGCCGACATCATGGTCGAGAACTTCAAACCGGGTGGGCTGCGAGGGTTCGGGCTGGACTATGAGTCGGTGCGGGCGGGAAACCCAGCGGTCATTTATGCCTCGATCACCGGGTTCGGTACCGCTGGCGGGAAGGACCTGCCCGGCTACGATCTCATCGTCCAGGCCATGTCCGGCCTGATGAGCCTGACCGGCGACCCGGCTGGCCCCCCGCACCGGGCTGGCATGTCGTTGTTCGACGTGATCGCCGGACTGCACACGGCCCTGGCCATCCTCGCCGCCCTGCACCACCGCGATGTCACCGGCGAGGGCCAGTACATCGAGGGCAGCCTCATGGCCTCGGCCCTGTCCGGAATGGTGAACCAGACCAGCGCGTACGCCGCCGGGGGAGTGGTCCCGTTCCGGATGGGAAACTCCCACCCCAGCCTGTTCCCCTATGACCCGCTGCCCACCGGGGACGGTGATCTCATCATCGCGTCTGGCAACGACGCGCAGTTCCGCAAACTGTGTGACGTGCTTGGGGTGCCGGGGCTGGCGGATGATCCGCGTTTCGCGACCAATGGCGGGCGGACGGCGCACCGGGAGGAACTGCGGCCGTTGCTGGTCGAGCGGCTGGCCAGCCGCTCGTCGGCGGAATGGTTCGATGTGCTGATCGCCGTGGGCGTTCCGTGCGGCCCGATCAACACGGTGGATGCGGGCATCGCCTTTGCCCGCGATATCGGCCTGGAACCGGTTGTTTCCGCCGGGCACGGCGAAAAAGCGGTCCCCGCGATCCGGCACCCGGTGGTGTTCTCCGCGACCCCGCCCAGCTACCCGCTGCCCCCGCCCACTCTGGACGAGCACGGCGAGGAGATCCGCGCCTGGCTGGCCGGTGACCCAGCCGCGCCCGTCCCGCCTGCCGGGGCGGGCGGCTAGGGCGAGCGGAGCCTCGTGGCCAGGCCCCGCGGTGCGCGGGCCGGGCGGCTAGGCGTGTTCGCCGCCCGACGGAATCGCGCGCCGGTTACGCGCTACCGCGATGGCCGCTAGGCCAAGGAGCACCAGCGGCAGGTAGGCCAGAGTGGCGCCCACGGGCCCCATGCGCGGCACGAGCTGGCCGATGAGGACGTAGAAGACCGGGACCGCGAGCGCGATCATGATCCGCCTGCTCAGCGGCGAGAACCAGGCCATGCCGATCGTTAGGACCGCGACGACAGCGACGAGTGGCAACTCCCGCAGCGGCCAGTCCTGCACACTGGGCAGCCACCAGCCGGAACTCGCGGCCGTACCCATGGCGGCCGCGGCCACGGCGACCAGGGCGAAGCCCTTCCAGGTCAGGGTCTCCAGCCCACGGCGCGGGCCGGGCGAGGTGAGCAGGGCGGCTACCTCCAGCGCCAGAGCGGTGAGCAGCCCCAGCGCGGGGAGGACCAGCGTGCCGGCAGGAGCGACGTAGCTGTGGTCAAAGCTGGCAACCCTTCATGATATGCCGGCAATCGGTACATGTCAGGCCCGGGCGGGTCAGGCCGCCGTCTTCGTGGCAGCCCCGCAGGTGCTTTGGTGGCAGACCGGACTACCAGGTAACCCGGACCCGCGGTAGCGGGACAGCAGCTCCACCCGGGTGTTCAGGGTGGCACGGTCGATGACGAGCACCGAGCCATTGGGCAGCCTGACCCAGCCGTCTTGCGGCCACCCCGATGACGCCACTACCACGCAGTGATCGCTCACCCGGTAGCCGAGGTGGAAGTAGCCCGTCACGTGCTCGGGCGGGCCGGTGTAGCCGCGTCTGAGGATGGCGGCGGCGGGAATGTTGTCCGGGTCGTGCCAGGAGACCGCGTACACGGCATCGGGAGCCAGGAACACCGCGTTCAGGCTGTTCGGGCGGAACTGACCGCGGATGTGCGCCACCGTGCTGGCAATCGCGGCGCACAGGTCACCACCACTGGCCGCGAGCTGGGACATCACATGGAGGAAGTACCGCTCGCTGTCCGTGCCGCTGGTGAGGCGCCGCTCCCAGGCCGGCGGGAGCAGGTCGCCGAGCCGGTCCTGCGGGTGAATAGCGCCGTTGTGCGCCATCGCGTGACCGTCGTGGCGGAACGGATGGGAGCTGCGAGTGCCGACCGGCAGGCCGGGTGTGGCCCAGCGAAGGTGAACCAGCCCCGCCTCACTCAGGCGGGAGTGCCCCAGCCGGTCATAGAGCGGGTCATCGGCGGCCCGCCGCGGCGACCTCCTGGTCCGCACCTGCCCGCCGTTGTACCAGGCAACCCCCCAGCCGTCACTGTGAAAAGCCGACAGTGCGGTGAAGTCGCGGAATCCCTGCTCGCCGATGACGTCGGCGACCGAGACCCGCTGGTGCGAGCAGTAGGCGAGCAGGCGGCACATGTGACTAGAGGTACTGCCCCAGGCCGCCCGCGACATCGATGGAGGCACCCGTGATGTAGCTGGCCCGGTCACCGGCCAGGAACGTCACGATCCCCGCGACCTCGTCGGGGCGCCCAAACCGGCCGACCGGCACATCGGTCGCGAGTTGCGCGAAGAACTCCTCCGCGGGCATGTCCGGCGCGCGGCGGTGGTGGATGTTCTCCCACTGGGGGGTGGTGACCAGCCCGATGTTCACGCTGTTGACCAGGATGCCCTCACCGCCCAGTTCGATGGACAGCGCCTTGCTCAGGCTGAGGCACGAGGCCCGGTTCACCGAGGAGGCGAGAAAGGCAGGCTCCGGGTACTTCGCGTACACCGCATTGATGTTGATGACCCGCGGGGCCGCGCTGCCCCGCAGATGCGGCAGGGCGGCGCGGGTGCAGCGGATCTGGGACATCAGCTTGACCTCGGTGTCGGAGAGCCAGTCCTCGTCAGTCAGGGTGGCGAACCGGCCGGGCCGGGCGCCGCCAGCGTTGTTGACCAGGATGTCGAGGCCGCCCAGCGCGGCCACCGCGTCGTCGACAAATGCGGCGACCTGCGCCGGGTCGGTGACATCGCACACCTGGTAGGTGATCTTGCCGCCCGCGCCAAGCTCGGCGGCAGCCGATGCCAGCTCCTCAGCATGCCGGGAGCAGATCGCCACCACCGCTCCCTCGGCGAGCAGTTCCGCGGCGATCGCCTTGCCCAGGCCCTTTGAGCCACCGGTAACGATCGCGCGCCGGCCCGCAAGACCGAGGTCCATCACGCGTCCTTCGCCAGCTGCTCCTCGGCCAGCGCGAGCAGGCTGCGCCGGGGCGGGCAGAACACGTCGACTTCGACGCAGGGACTGTCGGTGGTCCAGGCGCCGTGCGGAACCCACGACGGGACGACGGCGACGTCGCCCTTGCGCATCACCCGCACGTCGCCGTCCAGGTCAAAGGTGAACTCGCCGTCGAGCACGATGACGATCTGCTCCTCCTCGTGGACGTGCCGCGGCGCCTCGACACCCGGCTCGAAGCTCACGAAGTTCACCATGGCCCGCTCACCGAGCACCGGCTGGAACCCCAGTCCCGGCACGAACTCCGCCGGGGTGATCTCTTCGACCCGCACATAGCGGCCGGTCCCGGCGGGCTCGCCCAGGGCCTCGGTGCTGAAATGGGTGGCGGCGTCGCTCACTGTCCCTCCAATGCGCTGCGGACGAGGCCACCGAGACGGCGCATGCCCTCGTCGATGAGTTGGTCGGCCACCCGGCTGTAGGCGAGCCTGAGCTGGCTGATGCCCGTGTCATCCGGGTAGAAGGGACGCCCGGGCACGTACGCGACCTTACGCTCACCAGCGGCGGCCGACAGCGTCACGGTGTCCACCCCGCTGGGGGCGGTCACCCAGGTGTAGAAGCCACCGTGGGGTGTCGTCCAGGTCGTGCCCTCCGGCAGGTGGGCCGCGAGCGCGCTGGCCAGCAGCTGGGCACGGCGCGCGTAGAGGGCCCGCGAGGCGGCGATCTGGCGGTCGAGGTGCCCGCCACGGCCGTACTCCTCCAGCATCCGCTGGCCAAGGGCGCCCGCGCACTGGTCGGAGTTCTGCTTGGCGACGACGAGCTGGCTGATGACTTCGGGCGGGCCCGCGGCCCAGCCCAGCCGTACGCCGGGGAAGAACGTTTTGGAGAATGTCCCGGCCTGGACCACCGCATCGGGTGCCATCGACCACAGGGTCGGCGGCTGCTCGCCACCAAAGCCCAGCTCGCGGTAGGCCACGTCCTCCAGGATCAGGAAACCGTAGTGGCGCGCCAACTCGACGAGGGCGTGGCGCCGGTCCGCGGCCAGCGACAGGCCGGTCGGGTTCTGGTAGTCGGGGATGGCGTACAGAACCTTGGGCCGCAGCCCATCGGCGAGCAGGCCGGCCAGCAGGTCGACCCGCATGCCCCCGCCGTCCATGGGCACGCCGCGCAGGTCTGCCTCGTAGCCGCGAAACGCCATGATCGCGCCCAGGTAGGTGGGCGCCTCCACGACCACCCCGTCGCCCGGGTCGATCATGCTCTTGGCCAGCAGCTCCATGCAGTCGATCCCGCCACTGGTGACCATCAGCTCCGCGCTGGCCGGGCGCTGCCCCTCCAGCCGCGCCATCCGGCCAGCCAGGTAGTCGCGCAGCCCCGCCAGGCCCTCCGTCGGCGAGTACTGGAGCGACACCGCGGCATCGCTGCCCACGACCCGGTGCGCGATCTCGGTCAGGACGTTGGTGGGGAAGGTCTCAGGGGCCGGGAACCCGCCGGAGAAGGTAATCACGTCGGTCGCGCCGGCGAGCGCCAGGATGGCGGTGATCTCGCCACCGCCCAGGGCACGCGTCCGGCGGGCGAAACTCGCGGTCCAGTCACGTGTCTGCAGCGGGGCGGTCATCCGTGGCCTCCCATCTCTTGACAGCGCACCCTTGACAGTCTGGCTGTCAAACGTAAGAATTGTCCGCAATTATAACGTGCGTATGACATGCCTACTAGGGACAGCTTCGATAAGGCTGCTTAACTCTTCCCTGAAATCCTGGCAAATGAAAGAATCAGCGACCCCACTCGCGCAGCTCACCCAGGTGGTCACCTCGTCGGCCCGGAAAGTGGAGACCGACGCACTGGACCTCGCCTTGCTGAGTGCACTCGCCACCGACGCCCGGCAGTCACAGCGAGCACTGGCCCGGGCAGTCGGCATGTCACCACCCGCGGTTGCCGACCGCCTGGCCCGGCTGGAACGTGCCGGTGTGATTCGCGGCTACCGGGTCGAGGTCGACTGGGCGGCGCTGGGCCTGCCCGTCATGGTTTACCTGGCCGTCACGGCGGTGCCGGGGATGGACCTGAGCCGGATCATCGCCGCCATCCGGCTGCTGCCCGAGGTGCAGGACATGACCGTGGTGACCGGCGCACTCGACCTGCTGGTCCGGCTGCGCGTCCGCGACCACACCCATTTGCGGGACCTGCTGCTCACCAGGATCTTCCAGATCCCGGGGGTGCAGCGCACCGAGACCTTCCTGTCCCTGGCCGACGTGGAGCCAGACAACTTCACCGCCGGGCTGCTGGATCAGCTGCGGAAACAGGACTGATCCGGGGGAGCGGCCGAGATGATCACATACCCGATTGGAGGGCTTGCTGGTGAGCACAACGATCCCGGATGAGCGGCCGGACAGCGCCGGTGTCGGCGTCCCCGGCTTCGTGGCCCGGCACGGCCTGCTTAATGACGAGCAGGCCGCCGCCACGACTGAGGTCGCCGCCCGGATCAGGGAAATGGGCCTGCGGACCGTGCGCCTCGTCGTGGTGGACCAGCACGGCGTGCCGCGCAGCAAGTCCATCTCGCCGGACGCAGCGATAGCGGCCATGTCGAACGGGCTGGACTTCTCTGGAGCGATCTACAGCCTGGATACCGGCAACCAGGTGTTCGTCCCCGCCTTCGCGGGCGGTGGCGGCTTCGGCATCCAGGAATTCACCGGGTTCCCGGACGTGGTCCTGGTGCCGGACGCCGCCACGTTCCAGGTGCTGCCGTGGGTTGACCGGACCGGCTGGATGCTGTGCGACGTTTACTTCTCCAACGGCCAGCCCATGCCACTGGATGGCCGGGGACTGCTCCGCCGCACACTCGGCAACCTGGCTGAGGCCGGCTACGACTACCTCGCTGGTATCGAGATCGAGTACTACATCGTGCGGCTGGAGACCGGCCGGCTGATGCCGGAGAACGCCGGGTTCACCCCGGCCCCGCCGGAGGTGAGCGCGTTCGAGCGCGGTTACCAGTACTTGTCCGAAGTGCGCCTGGACGGCGTCACCGACACGCTCGAAGCCATCCGCGACGCCCTGTGGGGGGTAGGGCTGCCACCGCGCTCGATGGAGGACGAGTGGGGTCCGGGCCAGATGGAGTTCTCATTCAGCCCGATCGGCGGCCTGGCCGCCGCCGACGCCGTGGTGCTGTTCCGGTCCGTGGTCAAACAGGTCTGCCAGCGCCGCGGGCTGCTGGCCTCGTTCATGTGCTGGCCGGCGCTACCGAACTTCTTCCCCTCTGGCTGGCACCTGCACGAGTCCCTGATTTCCCGCGAGACCGGGAACAACGCATTCGTCAGCCAGGATGGGCCACTCTCAGCGGTAGGCCGTAGTTATGTCGCCGGGCTGCTGGAGCACGCACTGCCCATGGCTCCCTTCGCCGCGCCCACCGTCAATGGCTACAAGCGGTTCCGGCCGTACTCCTTCGCCCCGGACCGGATTTGCTGGGGGGTAGAGAACCGCGGCACCCTGATCCGGGTCCAGGGGACGCCCGGGGACGCCAACAGCCACCTGGAGGACCGCATCGGGGAGCCCGCGGCCAACCCCTACTTGTATATGGCGGCCGACATCGCGGCGGGCCTGGATGGCATCCGGCGAAACCTGGAGCCGCCGCCGCCGGTGGAAGCCGATCCCTACGTCGCAGATGCCCCCATGCTCCCTGCGTCCCTGTCCGATGCCGTGCAGGCGCTGGAGAAGGACAGTTTCTACCGGCAGGCGTTCGGTGATGTTTTCGTGGATTACCTGCTGCAGATGAAGCGGGCCGAACTGGCGCGGTACGAGGCGGATGTGGCGCAGAACCCGCCACCCGAGGGCCAGCCGGTCAGCGACTGGGAAATGCGCGAGTACTTCGAGTTCTTCTGAGGAACCAATGACCCTTCAGCACATCGTCCTGTTCAGCTTCCCCAGCCCGCTCAGCGCGGACGAGGAGGCCGAGATGGGCGGGATGATTGCCAGCTGGCCGCACGAGATCGGGCTCATGACCAAGTGCCGGTTCGGCACCGATCTCACCGGCGCGCGCACCCGTGGCTACGGATACCTGCTCTACACGGAGTTCCCGGACACCGAAACCCTCGACCGCTACCGCGCCCACCCGGTCCACCAGCGGTTCAACCAATGGATCGTGGAGCGGGAGTGCACGCCCCTCGCCTTCGACTACCACCTGAACGACCAGACCGTGCTCTTGGCTGAGTAAGGAACAGGGTCGGCGACGGGACCAGACCCGAACTCCCGGTCTCCCGAACCCCTCTTCGGGTGGCCAGGCAAGGAAGAAAGGAAGGGGAGGACCATGGCAGAGGTCGATCGCGCCCTGGTGACACAGGCCGGCCAAAACGAACTCGCTCACGGCTCGCTTAACGTCTGGGACGCCATCACGATCTGTGTGTCGCTGATCGCGCCTGGGATGGCGATGCTGCTCAACGTTCCCGGCGTCGCCGTCGTATCGGGCGGCTCCACGCCGTTGGCGTTCCTGCTGGGCGGGATCGCCTGCATCACGCTCGCGTTCGTCGTGATCGGCTTCACCCGCCGGATGGCGGCCGCCGGCTACGCCTATACCTACGCCGCCCGGAGTCTCGGCAAGGGACCCGGGTTCATGGCGGGCTGGCTCTACTTCTTCGCGATGGTGTGTTTTGTGCCGATGACGATGTCCGGGGTCGGGGCGCTCGCCGCGGACCTGCTCGGCCTGAGCCCGAACTGGTGGATCCTGTTCTTCTTCCTCGGCATGGTGCTGTTCGTCATCCTGTCCGTGGTCCACATCAAGGTCACCACCCGCACCCAGCTCGTCGTGGGCATCATCACCGTGGCCGTCATCGTCCTCGTGGACCTGGTGACCACCGCCAAGGGCGGCAGCCATGGCCAGGCCCTGTCTGCGTTCGGCTTCGGACACTCGCTCAAGGGCGGGTTCAGTGGTGTCTTCTACGGCATCATCTTCGGCGTCACCTCCTACATCGGCTTCGAGACCGCGGCCGACTTCGGCGAAGAAACGGCGAACCCGCGGCGCAACATCCCGATCGCGATCATCGCCGCCACCACGTTCGTGGTGATCTTCTACCTGTGGACGACCTACGCGATGGCGATCGGCTTCGGCGTCAACAACGGCGCCAAGTGGGGGGCCGACCCGTTCGCGCTCAAGACCATCGCCACCACGTTCGTGGGCTCCTGGCTCGGCACGCTCGTCGAGATCGGCGCCCTGTTTGCGGCGTTCATCGTCTGCGTGGCGTGCGCTACCGCGGCTTCCCGGACCCTGTTCGCCATGGGCCGCGAGGGCGTGCTGCCTGCCGCGTTCGGCCGCACCCACCGCCGGTTCAAGACACCCGCCAACGCCACGATCGCCGTGTCCGTGGTCGCCACGGGAATGGCCCTGCTCATGGGCTACCCGCTGTCGGACTCGCTGTTCGGTGCCCCGTTCAGCAACTACTACTTCTGGGCCATCACCGGCACGCTGGCGATCATCGTCGTCTACATCATGATCTGCGTTGGCGGGATCGTGTTCTTCCGCCGGACCCGTGACACCCGGCGCTGGAATCCGCTCATCCATGTGGGGGTCCCGGTGCTCGGCGCAGTGGTGTTCGCGGCGGCGCTCTACGGGTCGGTGCACCCCACCCCGCCCGGCATCCTCAAGTGGACCCCGTACCTGGCCCTGGCCTGGCTCGTGGCCGGTTTCGGTGTCCTGGCATGGCTGCGGTCCAGGCGCCCGGAGGCCGTGGCACAGATCGGCTCGATCCTCGGCGAGGAAGGCGGTACCGACGCGGCCATCCTTGACCGCTGACAGGCGAGCATCCGATCCAGGTTCAGCCCTCCTGAACCTGCGAGCTCGCTGGGCGTGGGGCGGCGGCGGCGGCGTGAGGCGGCGGCGTGAGGCCCGGCTGGAAGGCCTGGCCGCACGCCGCCGCGCCGCAAGGCCGGGGCCACTGCCGTGCACTGGCCTGGCAGCTGTTGGGCAGGCCTGCACATGTGGCTGGCGGCCGACCGCCCGTGGGTGTCTCCGGTACCGCCCCCGGTCAGGCGGCTTGTTCGGGTGGACTGTGACTGTGCAGGGTGCGGGTGCCGTCAGGGCTGGTCGCGGTGGTGGTGCCGTCGGGGTTGAGCCGCAGCGTCCAGCCCCAGCCATGGATGACCACCAGATGATGGAACTCACACGCGGGCACGAGATTCCACAGCGCAGTCGGGCCGCCCTTTGACCGTGGGATGAGGTGGTGCAAGTGGCATGCCCGCGCGGGGTGGAGGCAGCCCGGGAACGCGCAGCACCGGCGGCGGGCCAGGACGGCGCGGCGCAAGTGCGCGGGGATAGTGGGTTCGGCCGTGCCGGTGTCCAGCGGGATGGGGACGTTCAGCGGGAGGCTGGGAGCCGCCGCTGGCGTGCCAGCGAACTGCGTTTGACGGAGCCAGGACGCCAGCCCGCCAGGCCCGGAGAGCACGTCGGCGCACAGACCGAGGAGCGCTTTACTCAGCCGGGCCCTGGTTGCTGGTGAAAGCGGCTGCCGAGGGCGGCAGGTGCAATTGCCGCACGTGCAGCCGCACGGCCCGTCAGGCTGCTGGCCGTGAGCAGCCAGGAACACGTCGGTCAGCTTGTCCAGCGCGACCGGCTCCACATACCCGGTGACGACTGGTGCCACGGTGGCGTCACACGCGGCGGCGTCGGCGTCGGGGCCGGTCAGCCACCCGGGTTCACTGGCCCGGGCTGCCGCCCAGGCGGATTCGGCGTCTGAGGCGCCGGGGAGATTGCGGAGCTGGGAGAGGGTGAGGTGGACCTGGGCGTGGGCGGGCCGACCGCCGGCGCCAGGCAGCAGTCCGGCGGCGAGCAGCCGTTGGCAGGCTTCCGCGAGCGCGTCGTGGTGGCGTTGTGCGGCGGTGCGCAGGTCTTCCGGCCCTGCCCGTTTGCCCAGAGCGTTCAGCACGGCGGTCAGCGCGGTGGTTGCCCCGGGAGTCAGGTCGCCGGTGAGCCGGCCCACGCCGCCGATGGTGGTGCCCAGCCACACCCCGCGTTCATCAAAGTCGCTGGGGCCAGTATCGGGGCCGCGGGTCCGCTCGAACATTTCCTGCGCCAGCCCTGCCAGGTCCGCCTGGTCGGCACCGGCGCGGGCGGCGCCGACCAGGATCTCGTCAGCGTCACTACTGGTGCCCGGGGGAAGCCGGTCGGTCCAGGCGCACAGGTCCTTCGCCCACGACGCGGAGATCTCCCCCACCGCCAGCGCCTCTGCGATGACGGGGTGGGAGTTGAGGCGTCTCATCCATCCCACCGCGCCGGCGGCGGCGCCCTTGGTGATGCGGGTCTGCCACCGCAGCCAGGTCCGGGCGCTGCCCTGGCCGTCGGCCTCATAGGCGTCTTGGGCGCTGAACGCGGTGAGGATCCGCGCGCGGGCGGCGGTGTGTTTGGCTTCCACCCGTTCCAGGGCTCGCAGTGCGAGGGCTTGGGTGTCGGCTGGCAGAGCGGCCACGTCGGTTCCGTTCAGGGAATCTAACGCGTGATCGAGCATGGTCAGCGCGTCGGTGACGCTCAACGGTTCGCCGCCACACACACCCGGTCACCTCCCTCAACAACCCATCTCGAAAGCTAGTTCGAGTCTAGCGGGTACCACCGACACTTTCCCGCTCTGCGCCGAGAATTCCGGTGCCGGTTTGCGGTGGCCGGCCGTCACGGGTGGGCGTTGATGGCAGCATGGCGCCTATGAGCGGAGAGGACGCGGTCGCGCGGATCCGGGCCGTCTGCCTGGGGCTGCCGGGAGCGGTCGAGAAGGCGTTTGGCGGGCACACGGCGCCATCGTTCCGGGTTGGTGGCAAGTTTTTTGTGATGACGAGCGAAGACAGGCTGTCGATCACGTTCAAGGCAGCCGTGGGTGTCCAGGAGGCGCTGGTCGCGGGCGACTCGCGGCGCTTCTTCGTTCCCGCGTATGTGGGCCACAAGGGCTGGGTGGGCGCGCGGCTCGATGTGGAGCAGGATTGGCAAGAAATGGCTGAACTGATCGAGGACAGCTACCGGATGATCGCCGCAAAACGGCTTGTCGCCCAACTCGATGAGCGGCGCGCCCAGCCCACCCGAAGGGATCCGTCATGATCGAGCCCTACCAGGCCCTGGGCCTGGTCCCCACAATGTATGGAATCAGCAAGCGGGAAGACATCACCACGAACCTGGAGCACATATCTCATCTGGTTAAGGCGGCATCGTGGCTGTCGAGCCTGGACCTGCCGGTACGGCTCATCGCCATCCCGGAAGGCGCCTTGCAAGGTTTCAATGACGAAGTGCTGGACCTCGACCATGAACAGTTCGCGCGGGAATGCGCGATTGACATTCCAGGCCCGGAGACCGATTATCTTGGGGGGCTGGCACGGCAGTGGAACGTCTTCATCATGGCCCAGGCAAAAGCCCGGCATCCCGAGTTCCCCGGCCGCTTCTTCAATATCGGCTTCATTCTCGACCCGGAGGGCGAGATAATCCTGAAGCACCATAAGGTCGTGCCGCTGCTGCCGGTCGAGCACTCGGTGACCCCGCACAACGTCTGGGACAGGTGGATCGAGCTTTACGGCCGGAACCTGGACGCTTTCTACCCGGTCGCCGACACCGAGATTGGCCGGCTGGGATTCCTGATGGCCAACGAGGGCTCCTATCCCGAGAACGCCCGCGGCCTGGCGATGAACGGAGCCGAAGTGGTCTACCGTGGCCCGTACCCGCACCCGCACGTCGGCAACGGCCTGTTCGAGGTCCAGAACCGTGCCCGGGCACTGGACAACAACATGTACCTGATCGCGTGCAATGTCGGCACGTACTATCTGCATCCTGATTCAAACACCGCGATCGACACGTTTGGGGGTGGTTCGGCAGTCATCGACTACCGGGGGCAGATTGTCGGGCGGCACGACTACAGTGGCGGGTCGTCCTGGGTCGCCGGGACCATCGATGTCGACGCGCTGAGGCGGTTCCGCGCGAATGCGCAATGGGACAACTGGATCAAGGATCTCACCACCGAGCAGTACCAGCTCATTTACGAACAGCCGGTTTACCCGAAGAATCTTTATCTCGACCGGGCGCCGTACAACCACGACGAATACCGCCGCGAGGTAATAGCCCGCCAAGTTGACCTCATGCATGAGCGCGGTGTCTGGGCCCGCCCGGACTGAGCGTCTGGGCCCGCCCGGACTGAGGGGTCTGGGCCCGCCCGCGCTGAGCGTCTGGGCCCGCCCGGGCTGAAGGTCTGGCCCCAGCCGGGCTGAGCGTCAGTGAGCAGCGCGTTCACGCCTACTCGGAAGGATGAACGACTGCCTTGAGCAAGGATGGATCACGCCGCGCCGCCTGGAGCGCGTCCTCCGTGCGGTCGAGCGGAAAGGTGGCGTCAACCAGGCCCGCGAGTGAAATCGCGCCGGACGTGGCCAGCTCGATGGCCGCCGGGTAGGTGTTCGCGTACCGGAAGCTGCCGGTGACGGTCAGCTCACGGGTCTGCAGCACTGACAGCGGCAGCCGGAGGTCGTCCGCAGCGCTGGTTCCGACAAGCACGGCCCGCCCGGCTGGTTTCAGCGCACGCAGCCCATTGCCAGGGACGTCGCGCGCACCGGTGCACTCGATGAAGGCGTCGAACGGCCCCAGCTCGCCGAGGTCCACGGAGCGCAGGTCAGCCGTTTGCGCCAGGCCTAGCTGCGCCGCCCGTGCCAGCCGGTCCTGACTGATGTCGCAGACCGTTGGCACCGCGCCCGCCCCCCGGGCGGCCAGCGCGGCCAGCAGCCCGATCGGCCCCGCTCCCGTGACCAGAACCAGGTCACCCAGGCTGACGGCTGCTTTGCGGCAGGCCCAGACACCGACGCTCAGGGGCTCGATCAGCGCTGCGGCGTCAGCCGAAAGCGAGCCAGGAACCGGGTAGCAGAAGTCCTCGGGCACGGCGAGATACCGGACGAACGCCCCATGTACGGGTGGCGTAGCCAAGAACCTGATGCTGGGGCACAGGTTGTAGCGGCCGGCCCGGCACTGCGGGCAGGTCCGGCAGGGCACGCCCGGCTCCACGGCAACCAGCGCGCCCAGCGGCAGCCGCCCCGTGCCGGGACCATGACTCACGACCACACCGGACGCCTCGTGGCCGAGCACGAGCGGGGCGCGGACGACGAAGTCGCCGATCCTGCCCTCCTCGTAGTAGTGCACGTCAGAGCCGCACACACCCACCGACCGCACTTCGACCATCACCTCGCCCGCACCGGGTGCTGGCGCCGGGAACTCCTCCAGGCGGATCGTCCCTGGCGGGTGCAAGACGGCCGCAAGGTTCGGCCCGGGGGGACTGGCCGGAGCGGCGCTGGGCGTTGCGGCAGTCGGCATCGGTCAACTCCTATTCGCTTTCCCGTCTACCATCATCCAGACGGTGGCGGACAAGCTTCGCAGGGCCCCAGCGTTCGTCGGGGCCTCAAGCAGGACAAACCTCACGATTCACCCAGCCACAGGCTAGCCTTGGATCATGACGGCAGCCTTGGCAGAGGGTTACGCCCCGTTCGAAGGGCACGAGACCTGGTACGGCGTGGCAGGCGACCTGGACGCGGCAGGGTCGGGGAACGGGCCGGCGCCGCTGGTGACCCTGCACGGTGGTCCAGGCGCGACGCATGACTACCTGCTGGCCATGACCGACCTCGCCCGCGATGGCCGGGCCGTGGTGTTCTACGACCAGACCGGCAACGGGAAATCGGCGCACTTCCCGGACCGGGGCGATGAGTACTACACGGTCGAGTTGTTCCAGCGCGAACTGGACAGCCTGGTACAGCACCTGGGTATCGGGGGCCGGTATCACGTCCTGGGCCAGTCGTGGGGCGGGATGCTCGCCCAGGAGCACGCTGTCACCCAGCCGCCCGGGCTGCGCTCAGTGGTGCTGTCAAACACGGCGGGCTCGTTCGGCGGGTTCGCGGTCGAGGCCAACGGGCTGCGGGCCGGCCTGGCGCCGGAGGTGGAGGCGGTACTCCGCAAGCATGAGGCCGCGGGCACGACCGACGATCCTGAGTACGAGCAGGCCTGCGACGTCTACTATCACCGTCATCTGTGCCGGCTCGAAACCTGGCCAGCCGAGGTCACCCGCTCCTTCGACCACATTGCCGCCGACCCGACCGTCTACCACACGACGAACGGGCCGTCGGAGTTCCACGTGATCGGCTCGTTCAAGAACTGGTCCGTGCTGGACCGGCTGCACCTGATCAACGTCCCGGCACTGGTGATCTCCGGCCTGCACGACGAGGCGACGCCCAGGTTGCAGCAGGACATGATGGAGCGGATCCCCGGGGCCGAGCAAGTGATCCTCGAAGAGTCCTCCCACCTCCCGTTTTGGGAAGAAAGGGACGCCTACATGGCGGCGGTTGGCGACTTCCTGCACCGGCACGACTGAGTAAGCCATATCCGTTGCCGAGTCGCCTAGCCTGGCTGCCTGCGAAGCAGACCGTTTCCAAAATCCATTGGCCGAACGGAGGCGACGTGGCCACTCTGATCACCAGCGCTGCCAACCCGGTGGTGAAGAGGATGCGGTTGCTGGCTGACCGCAAGCACCGGCGGCGCGAGGGCGCGTTCGTGGTCGAGGGCATCCAGCCGGTGTGGCAGGCGGTCGAGGCGGGCGCGGAGATAGAGGTCCTGGTGGTGGCGCCGGGCTTGCTCGGGCGGTCCGCCGCCCGGGACATGGTCACCAAACAGGAGCTGGCGGGAACCCGGGTCACCCGGGTAAGCGATGAGCTGTTCAGGCGCCTGTCGGGCCGGGAGGGGCCATCCGGGCTTGCCGCCATCGTGCGGACTGCCCCGGCCGCGCTGGCCGGCCTTCCGGTGGAGCCGGGCTCGGTGTTCGTGGCGCTGCACGAGATCGCCAATCCGGGCAACCTCGGGACGATCATCCGGACCGCGAACGCGGCGGGGGCGGCGGGCGTGGTGCTGCTCGGGCAGAGCACCGACCCGTATGACCCGGCCGCGGTGAAAGCGTCGATGGGCGCGCTGTTCAGCGTTCCGGTCGCCGCTGCTGGTATCGAGGAGTTCTTTTCCTGGGCGTCCGTGGCGGAGGTTTCGGTCGTGACGACGTCGGCCAAGGCAGCGGACAGCTTCTGGGAGGCGCCCTACCCGCGGCCGCTTGCCCTCCTGCTCGGATCGGAAGGGACGGGGCTGCCCGCTGAGGTGCTGGGGCGGGGGGACCTGGCGGTGCGGATTCCGATGGTGGGCACCGCCGAGTCGCTCAACCTGGCGGTGGCCACCGGGGTTCTGCTGTATGAGCTGCGGCGCAGGATGGGAGGCTGAGGCTTCGCCCGGGTTCCGCGGGCCGGAAACCTCAGCTTCCGGCCCGGGTTCCGCCGGCGTGGCGCGGGCGGCTGGCACATCCCGGTGTGAGGCCGGAATTAGCAAGAAAGCCTTGTAAGCTAGTTGCGTCCCCGGCGCCCCAGTGGGCCATCCAGCGGATGGTGCGCTCATGGCCGGAAGCGGCGGAGTAGCTCAGTCAGGCAGAGCAAGCGGCTCATAATCGCTGTGTCGCCGGTTCAAGTCCGGCCTCCGCTACGACGGTGCCCCGGCAGCGGGGTTGTGCCCGTCCGTCCGTTCCTCCAGAGAAAGGCACTCCATCGTGGCTGCGACCGACGTGAGGCCGAAGATCACCCTGGCCTGCCAGGAGTGCAAGCACCGCAACTACATCACGCGCAAGAACCGGCGTAACGACCCGGACCGGATGGAGTTGAAGAAGTACTGCCCGAACTGCCGCTGCCACCGGCCGCACCGCGAAACCCGCTAGCTGCGGTGGCCATCAACAAGGACTACCTCGGCCGCACCTTTCCCGCGACCGAGCCGTACGAGGTCAGCCGGGTCAAGATCGCGGAGTTCGCGGACGCGATCGGGGACGAGAATCTTCTCTTCCGTGACCGGGCCGTTGCCCAGGCAGCGGGATACCCCGATGTCCTGGCGCCGCCGACCTTCCCGATCGTGATCACGATGGCCGCGAGCCGGACCGTCGTCGGCGATCCTGGCCTCGGGCTGAACTACGCCATGGTGGTCCACGGCGAGCAGCGGTTCACCTACTCCCGGCCGCTGCACGCCGGTGATGTGGTCACCGCGCGGTCCACCATCTCAGGCATCCGTGAGGTCGGGGGCATGACGATGCTCACCACGGAAACCGAGATCCGCACGGTGGACGGCGAGCACGTGTGCACGGGTACTGGGACGCTGGTGGAACGGGGAACGGCATGACAGCCGCGTACGCCGACGTGGAGACCGGCACCGCGCTGCCGCCGATGACGTATCCGGTGACCAGGCTCAGCCTGGTCAAGTACTGCGGCGCGTCCGGCGACTTCAACGTCATCCACTGGAATGAGCGCATCGCCCGCTCGGTCGGGCTGCCCAACGTCATCGCTCACGGCATGTTCACGATGGCGCAGGCGGGACGGTACGTGACGGACTGGGCGGGCCGCGGCGGCGTGGTGCTCGAATACGGGGTCCGGTTCTCCGCACCCGTCGTCGTCCCCGATGATGACACCGGCGCGACGATCGAAGTCAGCGGCACCATCGAGGAGAAGCTGGACGACAACCGGGTGGTGCTCGCGCTGACCGCGCGCTCCGGCGAGGCCAAGGTGCTGAGCCGGGCCCGGGCGGTCGTCCGCCTCCCCTGACCGTGCGGGTGGCCGTGACCGGGGTGCCGCAGTGACCGAGGTCCGCAAGCAGGTTGCCCTGTCTGCATTCACAACGCTGCGGCTCGGCGGGCCGGCCCGCCGCTTCGTTGCTGTCCCGACCGACACTGAACTCGTGACCGAGGTGCGGGCCGCCGATGAGCGTGGCGAGCCCCTGCTGGTGCTCGGTGGCGGCAGCAACCTGGTGGTGGCGGACGAGGGGTTTGCGGGCACCGCGGTTCGGGTCGCCACCAAGGGTGTGCGCTGTGCGGGAGCCGGTGGGCACGGCGCCGGGGCCGGTTCGCGCGGTCCGGGGGCGGGTTCGCGGGGCACTGGGGCCGGTTCGCGCGGTCCGGGGGCGGATCCAGTCATGGTGACGGTCGCTGCGGGCGAGGACTGGGACAGCGTGGTCGCCTGGAGCGTGAGCGAGGGTCTGGCTGGGCTGGAGTGTTTGTCCGGCATCCCGGGGCTGGCTGGCGCCACCCCCATACAGAACGTGGGTGCCTACGGCCAGGAAGTGGCCGAAGCGATCACCACGGTCCGCGCGTACGACCGAACCCGCCGCGAGATAACCGAACTGGCTGCCGCCGACTGTGGGTTCGGCTACCGGACCAGTGCGTTCAAGCGGGACACCCATGGGTCCGCCGGCACCGGTACCCACGGCGGCGGGCCGGCCGGGCCCGGCGGGTCGGCTGGCACCGGCGCCCCCCGCGTCAGCGGACGGTTCGTCGTGCTCGATGTGACGTTCCAGCTTGCCCGCTCACCGATGTCAGCGCCGGTGCGTTACGGCGAACTCGCTGCCGCGCTCGGCGTTGCCGAGGGCGGCAGCGCTCCACTCGCTGACGTCCGCTCGGCCGTCCTGGGCTTGCGGCGCGCCAAGGGAATGGTGCTCGACCCGGCCGACCCGGACACGCGCAGCGCTGGCTCCTTCTTCACCAACCCGGTACTTGATGAGGAGCAGTTTGTCGCCCTGGAACAGGCGGTGGCAGCCACCCTGGGGCCTGGCGTGGTGATCCCACAGTTCCCGGCGCCGGGCGGTTTGGTGAAAGTTTCCGCGGCCTGGCTCATAGAGCGGGCCGGATTTGGGAAGGGTTACCCAGGGCCGGGGAGGAACGGGACCGGGCCCCGCATATCGACCAAGCACACCCTCGCGCTCGTCAACCCCGGCGGCGCCACCGTCGCGTCGCTGCTGGGTCTTGCCAGGGAAGTGAGGGACGGCGTCCGTGGGTCTTTCGGCGTAGAACTAACCCCCGAGCCAGTCCTAGTCGGCGCCCACCTCTGACCCGCGCTCACCACTGACCCCGCGCTCACCACTTGACCCTGCGCTCACCACTTGACCCTGCGCCCGCTTCCGACGCTGCACTCACCACTGAACCCGCGTTCACCACTGAACCCGCGTTCACCAATGATCCCGTGTTCACCAGTACCCCCGCGTTCACACTGACCCCGCGCCCGCTTCCGAGGCTGCGCTCACCACTGGCGCTGCGCCCGCTCCTGACAGCTAACCGTCACCACCTCTCTGTTTCCAGCGCGCCAACCAGTGTTATGCGACGGCCGCATCCCGTTAGCAATGCCCAGATCTGCCCAAGCTGACCCGCGGGCCGTAGCGAAACGCCCAGTGCCCCCATTAAGGCACATACCACCACTGCCGCCGTTTGTGATCATGGGTTTGGTGGGGCGCACGCCCCACCAAACCCATGATCACCGCCTCCCGAGCTGCGCCTTATAGCTACGTCGCCCTTCCATAGCCAAGGGGCCGCCCCGGCTCGCGGGATCCTGGCCGCCATTGACCACTGGATCGCCACGGCGCGCAACCTGACCACCGATGCAGCCGTTGGGTGCCCTAATCCGCGAAAGACCTGGGGAGCGGTTCCAGCGGTGACCGCTCCCCAGGCCGACTCAGCGAAGCCGAGCCGTCAAGATCAGGCTCTGAGCCCGCAGGTCCCCGGTCCGCCGCCAAGACGGCGGACCGCCCCCCCAATCAGGACTTGCACCGTAAGGTATCGGGTAAATGTCGCAGTTAGTTCGCAGAAGCGCGAGGACTGACCCATTGTGACCGATAACCAGCCCACGGCCGCCCGCCGCGCGGCCGCCTCGTACCTGCGCCTATTACTGGCTCAGGAGGACCGATACAGTCGGCTCTGGGAGCAGTATGTGATGCGTTCCCGGCCGGGTGAGATCACCCAGCTTGCCGTCGCCGAGGTGCTCGCCGAGCACCTATGGAACTATCCGCGCGTGTCTGGCGACGCGGAGGTGCTGGCGCGCCAGCTCAAGGACACCGTCGCCCGGGCGCTTTCGGGTACCGTGCTCAGCCGGCCCACCCTTGCTCTGTTCATTGACGCGTTCAGGATGTCCAAATCGCATGCCGACCGGCTGTGGCAGCTCTGGGAGGGCTCTGGGAGGATCAGCGCCCTTTCCGGCAGGCGGGCGGTAGCACCCAAGACCGAGGAAGATCTGCGGGTGGCTCTCGGCCCGCGCCGTCACCAGACGGTCTCCCTGCACGATCATGTCTTCGTCGGACCCGATGGACGGGTCGCCCGGAACCGCACGCTCCAGGTCGTCGAGGCGATCGCCGACGGACTGGTTCGCATCCCCTACATGTATGACACGAGTGCCCTGACGCTCGAGGTCGGGCAGGGATGCGGGGAGGTTTCCGGTGAGCTCTACCAGATCAGCGAGGGGTTGTTCGCCACGACCATCCCGCTCGCGAAGGAACTGTCCGTCGGCGAGACCATGAGCCTCGAGTATGTGACCACCTATGGCTACCCCGGGAACCTGACCGACCCGCAGGAACGAGAATTCCGCCGGGCCGTGGTACGGCGGATGGAAAACGTCGACATGCGGGTGGAGTTCCATCCGGACAAGTTGCCAGCCCACGTCTGGTGGGCGGTCTGGGATGGCATAGACGGGGGCATCATCGAGCGTGAACCCGCGTCGCTTGGCGGCCAGCACGAGGTTCACCGCTACCTTCGCGCGCTCGAGAAGACGGTCGTCGGGTTCCGCTGGTCGTGGCACGGCGAGGACTGACCATGACCCGTCGGTTCCGGGTTCGGGTGGGTTCCGGGTTCGGGTGGGTTCCCGGGTTCGGGTGGGTCCCCGGGTTCGGGCCGGTCGTCGGCGCCAATCTGGCGCGGCGTCCTGTCAGTCGTGGGCGGCCGTCTGTCGCGATCGCCGGCTGGCGCTACGTTTCCGTCAGCCTCCGTTGACGCTCTGAATTTCCACCACTCGGATTGACTGCGACTTGCCGGTCAGGTAAATCGATGGAAGACGGTGAGGACCAGGACCCTGAAGCACACCCGTGCCCCAAGTGATTGCCCAGGTGACTGTCACGGTGACTACCACTCCGGCGCCCGGACCCTGCCACAGCACACCACAGTCGGGGGGTGCGCCCGCCCCAGCGTTGGCAAGGGACCTGCGATTCGGATATGCAGACCCGTGCGGTCCGCAGCTATCCGAGTAGGCGGCGTATGCGCCAGTCGGCAATCCACTTACTTTAACGGTGAAGGCGGAAGGCCGCGCCCATACGCTCACCGTTTCAGTTGAGCCGGCGCCCGTGACAGCGGGGTTCAGGGTCGCGGTGACCAGGTAGCCGTTTTCCATCTGTGTGGTGGGGCTCAGGGCCCAGTCCGCCCAGGTGAATGTTGCGAGGTTGACGTAGCCCTTATTGGCCGGATTGATGTGCACTGTCGGATTGGGGATAAGCATGTGATTGTAGGCGTACTCGGCAAGCGTCAAGGGTGAGATGCGCATGCCGGGGGGTGCTTGGCCTGGCGGATCGAAAGAGAACAAGGGAAGGTTGCGGCATACTTGCTGTTGCTTTAGAGACACCAGCGGGTTGGTCGGGAGCTCATACCACGTTCCTGCTGGGGGCGGGTTTTCCTTGAGCAGCTTCTTCGCCAGCTGTACGGACTGAGTGACATCAAAGTAGCTGTTCGGGCCGATGGCGCCGTAATTCTGAATGATGTACTGGCTCCCCGTCACCGCGTCGCCGATCGGCTCCCACAAGCACGGTGGCGGAGTCACCGTGATTGGAGAGGAGAGGGTAGAGTTCGCCGAGTAGTCGCCATCCAAGTTGATCAGCTTGGAGAGGAGGACCGAGCAATCATTGCCGGAGCAGCCGATGCCGGAGCCCGCACCAACCGGGGTTGTTATCGCGAGTGGGACCAGTAACCCGGCCGTGATGATCCCCGCCAGGGCGACGCGCCGTATCATGGCTTGCACTCCTTTGCCTGCGGGTAGTAAATGGTGGGATAAACCGATACCACTTGCCAGCGCCCTTGCTTTCCCTTAGCCAGAACGTCGGTGTTCCGGTAATAATGCTGATCGGGCGGCGTGTTGCCGGGAATGACCTTCCCGGTTGCCAGGTCGGTATTGGACGAATGTGAATTGTCGAAGCATTCGGACACGTCAATTGCAGTCGGCGTAATTGGGTCGGCGAAGACTCGCATCTGTGAAAAGCGAATGGTTCCAACAAACGATTGGCTGGTCACGTCCGGCTGCCCGAGAGTGGCCTTGAGCGAGGCCAGGACCTTGCCGGATGCATACGCAGTCCAGCGATGATCCTGGTTTCCCCGGTATTCCGCGTAGAGGTAGGCGAGCAGGAAATTCTTAGCCGCGATGACCGCCGGGACCTGGCTGGCGTCAGCGGGCAGCCACTCCGGCATGATGATGTGAACATTGCGGCCAAACGGCGGCCACTCCAGACCCTCAGGCCCACGCCGCTGTGAGTTCGCGGAAACAGGTGCGGGTGAGGCCCCGCTGGCGATCACACCCGCCGGATGGAAGGTCGCCGACTGCCCTGAACCGCAGCCCGTCGCTGCCAGCCCGGCGCCCGCCAGCACAGTTCCCGCCAGCACAGCCCTGGCCAGCACAGCCCTGGCCGGCGCAGCCCTGAAGGCCACAGCCCTGGCCGGCGCAGCCCTGGCCGGCGCAGCCCTGAAGGCCACAGCCCTGGCCGGCGCAGCCCTGGCCGGCGCAGCCCTGGCCGGCACACCGCCGACGGGCATGGCGTTGCGGACCCCCCGTAACGTGTGGAGCCTGGGCAGATGCCGCATGCGTGTCCTCCGCGTCACGGACCGTGCTGTCGGCGAGAACTTAGCCAATCAGGGCGTTTCCCGCAACCCCTCTCATGGATCGAGCAGATAGCACCTTCCGGCTAGCGCGCCGCGCATGGCGCGGTCTCAGCCTGGCAGACCAGCTGTCAGAATTGCGTGTTCTCGATCCAGTGGGCGAACAGCGCCTCATCCCCGAAGATCTCGAGCGCCGGGTCGGTGGGAGGGAGACGGCGCAACAAGACCAGCAGCAGCCGGGCGGCGGGTCCGCGCACCGCGACATCAGCCTTGCCGTGACCAGGCCCGGCCGTGATGCCGGACGGCACCCGCCGCACCATCCACTCCCCGTCCGGCACGTCTTCGGTCGCGTGAAAGTGCAGGGTCTCGCCATCGCCGCGCACCCCGGTCGCGCGCGCCACGGCCACCTCGGTGGTGCCGTCCCCGGCGGCCGCGATGATCTCCAGCCATTCGCCAATCCCGTCCGCGGCGAGGTCAGCGGCCATGGTGATCTCCTGCCCAGTGGCAAGCTGTGCGTCAGCCAGGTGCACGGCGACCTCATGCGCCCTCCGCCGTGCCCAGAACCTCGCGGGGCGCATGCCGATGAACGTCCACACTGGCTCCGGCCCGGCAGCTGTGACCGCCTCCGCGACCCGGGATGCGCTGGCGTTCAGCCACTGGGCATGCCCCGCCGGGTCCGGGGGTGGCTTGCCGTACGGCATGTCCCGCAACGGAATGAATGTGGCCGAACGGGTGGCCACGATCTCGGCCGCCCACCGGTGGGCACGCCCCACATGCGTGCCGAGTTGCTTGAACGTCCAGCCCGGGCAGGTGGGCACCGGCTGTTCCAGGTCCGCCCGGACAAGGTTGGCCAGATCCGCCGTCCGGTCGCGGATCTCCTGACAGAACCGGTCCTCGCTGAGCGTGGGCATCAGGGCGTCCTTTACGGCTCATGGTGTGGGAGTGCCGCCAAGCGTAATGGACACCCCGCCGCTGACCGAGTGGCCGGGCAGGCGCGGGTCTATGGCTGACCGAGTGGCCGGGCAGGCGCGGGCCTATGGCTGACCGAGTGGCCGGGCAGGCGCGGGCCTACGGCTGACCGAGTGGCCGGGCAGGCGCGGGCCTATGGCTGACCGCATGTCTGCGCAGGCGCGGGCCTACGGCCCGGTGGCGGCGATCACAGCCAGTGCGGCGGCCACCATGAAGGGCCCGAACGGGATCAAGGTCTTCCGCGTCGCCTTCCGCGTCACCAGCAGCACCGCCCCGGTCAGCCCGGCGAGCACGAACGCGCCCATTGCCCCCAACAGCAGGGCCTGGGTCCCGAACCAGCCGAGGTAGAGGCCGATCACCCCGGACAGCTTCACATCCCCGCCGCCAAAGCCCGCAGGATAGATCAGCAGCAGCAGGTAGTAGAAGACCCACGTGATGGCCATTCCGGCCAGGGCACCCAGCAGATGCCGGGACACGCCAGGCACAGCGAGCCCGGCCACGCCAAGCAGCACGGCCCCCACCGGATACGACGGCAGGGTCAGCCGGTCGGGAAGCCGGTGCAGCCGCAGGTCAATGACTGTCAGGGCGACGCTGACAGCCACCAGGTACCACACCGCCGGCAGCACCGGGCTGAACCCGAACCGCCATCCCATGACCGCGAACAGGGCACCTGTGATCAGTTCCACAGCCGGGTACAACGCGCCGATTTGGGCTGCGCACGCGCGGCAGCGCCCGCCCAACCGCAGCCAGCCAGCCAGCGGAATCATGTCGGCAGCCCGCAGAACAGCCCCACACCGCGGGCACCGGCCGGGTGGGCGGAGCACGTTCTCGGCATCGGGCACCCGCGTGATGAGCACCGTGAGATAGGACCCAGCGAGCAACCCGGCGACCGCCCCCGTCACCGCCGCAGCCAGCTGCATGGCTACCCCCTTGGCAGGGCAGGGTATCCCGTAAGGGTGTTACTCCAGGGAAGCTAGGGGCACGTTTCACCTGGCGTCTGTGCAAGCGCGTCACGACGTGGTGACAATCAGTTGTCTATGGCCTCTAAACGGTGACATCGGGCCTTATGGTGCGGTAACGTCCAGGTTCGTCGTGGGCTGGCCAAAGACCCGCGGCCCCAGGAGGAGATGCCGTCACCAGGGAGACCGTGGAGTATGCCGACTGACCGGGGCACTATGCAGCGGGGGCTGCCTCCCGGGGGACCAGACCAGGCCATCTGGCCAGAGGTGACTTCGCCATCGGCCCGGAAGCTCCCAAGCGCCCAGCGTGAGCGCAAGCCCGTCCTCGCCGCACTCGCCTTACTCCTGATCGTGGGCGGCGCACTGGCCGCGGCGTTCCTGGTGATTCAGAGCGGCAAGAGGGTTGCCGCCATCGAGGTTTCCCAGCGGGTAACGGTCGGCCAGCGCATTCCGTTAAGCGCGCTCCAGGAGGTGCAGGTCTCCTCGGACACCGGCCTGAACTACGTGCCGTGGGCGCAGGCCAGCCAGGTCACGCGTTTCTACGCGGCTACCACACTTCCGCCCGGCACGTTGCTCACCAGTGCCATGGTGGCCCAGGGCAGCAACATCACGGCTGGCCGCGACATCCTGGGACTCGCCCTCAAGGACGGCCAGTGGCCGGCTCAGCTGCAGGCCGGGGACCACGTGGCGATCTACGCGGTAAGCGGCCAGAACAGCACGACCGCAGGCTGCCCGGGTACCGGCGGGGCGGCGGTGGCGAGCGACGCGATCGTGATGTTCGTGAGTTCCCAGGATGGCAATGGGGTGCCGCAGGGCGGCACGACCGATGTGACCGTGGCGGTGAACACAGCGAACGCGGGCGCGGTGGCGTGTAATGCGGCGGCCGGGAATGTGGCCGTGGTCGTGCTGCCCGCGCCGGCCGCGAAAGCGGCCGGCGCATCACCCGCTGCGTCCGGGCCCGGCTAGCGATGGCACTGATCGGCATCGCTGCCGACAAGGGAGCCCCGGGAGTGACGACATCGGCCGTCGTGCTGGCGGCGGTCTGGCCGCGTCCTGTGCTGCTGGCGGAGTGCGATCCCGCTGGTGGTGACCTGGGGTACTGGCTGCCGGCCGCTGAGGGCGGCCGGCTGGACCCGCACCGTGGGCTGCTGAGCATGGCGGTGGCTACCCGGCGGGGGGCGCAGCCGCATCAGGTGTGGGAACACACACAAAAGCTGCGCGGCGGGCTCGACGTGCTCACCGGGGTGACCACGGCTGAACAGGGCGCCGGGCTAGAGCCGCTGTGGGGTTCGGTCGGGTTAACGCTGTCCCGGCTGCCGCAGGCCGACGTCATCGCGGACTGCGGGCGGATCGGCTCGGACGGGCCGCAGTACGACCTGCTCACCCACGCCTCATCGATCGTGCTGATCACCCGGGATTCGCTCGGGGAAATGGTGCGCCTGCGGGAGCGCATCGCCGCGCTGACAGCCGGGCTTGCCAGACGCGATCGGGCGGGCATCCCAGTCGGGGTCGTGGTAATCGCCGGGCGCGACCGGTTTCACGCCGCGCTCGTGGATGTGGGGAAGGCGCTCGGGCGCGACGGGGCTGACGTCATCGGGGGGCTGGCGTATGAGCCGGCGAGCGCGGGCCAGCTTCACGGCGAATGGGGCGGCAAGCTCGACAGGTCGCTGCTCGTGCGGACCGCCCGCGCAATCGCGGGCCAGTTGGCAGGGGCCCTGCCCGCTGTCCCGCCGCCAAGTCTCCCGCCAGTCACTCTCCCAACAGCGGCGGTGCCACCGACGGCGGTCCCACCACGGGCGGTCCCACCGACGGCGGTCCCACCGACGGCGGTCCCACTACGGGCTGCACCGCCGTCCGGCACCCGGGATGGCCGGCACGGGCCCACGGCCCGGCACCGGGTCAATGGCGCCCCACGGGCGGACGCTCCGCTGCACGCTCCGGCTTCGCCGGGCGCTAATGCCCAGTTGCCTGCTCCAGGTTCGCCCGGCGCTGATGCCCCGCCGCGCGCCGATGCCCCGCCAGCCACCGGCTCCCAACTGCCTGGCGACGGTTCACCGGGCACGAACGCCCCGCAGCCGGCCCGGCCCACACCGCGCGCTGATGTCCCGCTCGCCGACATCCCGCAGCCGACTACACCCGGGGGAGTGTGAGCCCGTGGATCACGGTCTGGTCAAGAGGTTGCGGGCGGAGGTTGGCGGCCGGCTGGCGGAGCAGCGCCGCCTTGACGCAGCCTCCGGCGTTCCGCCGATGTCTTCCGAAGACGAGCGCCAGTTCGCCCGCGCTCTCATCACACAGGTGCTGGAGGAACACGCACGGCACGAGATCACGGGTGGGCACGCCCCGTTCAACGCCACCGAAGAGGAAGAACTCGCCACCGCCGTCCATGCCGCCCTCTTCGGGGTCGGCCGGCTCCAGCCACTGCTGGAGGACCCGGAGATCGAGAACATCGACATCAACGGCTGTGACCGGGTGTTTCTCTCCTACGCCGACGGGCAGGAGGTGATCGCCGACCCCGTCGCCGAAAGCGATGAGGAACTGGTCGAACTGGTGCAGGTACTCGCGGCCTATTCGGGGCTGTCGAGCCGCCCCTTCGACACCGCCAACCCCCAGCTCGATCTCCGGCTCCCGGACGGGTCCCGGCTGTCCGCGGTGATGGACGTCACGGTGCGGCCCGCGGTTTCCATCCGGCGGTCGCGGCTGGGCAAGGTGTTCCTCGCCGACCTGGTTGGGAACGGCACACTGCTGCCCGCAGTGGCATCATTGCTGGCCGCCGCGGTCGCCGCACGGAAGAACATCATGGTCGCGGGCGCGACCAACGCGGGGAAGACGACCCTGCTGCGGGCGCTGGCCAACCAGATCCCGCCGGATGAGCGGCTGATCACGGTGGAACGCGCGCTCGAGATTGGTCTCGATCACTTCCCGGAGCTGCACCCGAACGCGGTCGCGCTCGAGGAGCGGCTGCCCAACTCCGAGGGCCAGGGCGCGATCACAATGGCAGAACTCGTGCGCCGGTCGCTGCGGATGAACCCGAGCCGGGTCATCGTGGGGGAGGTGCTCGGCGACGAGATCGTCACCATGCTCAACGCGATGACGCAGGGCAACGACGGTTCGCTGTCCACGATTCACGCGAACTCCTCGCTGGAGGTCTTCAACCGCATCGCCACCTACGCGATCCAGGCCGCCGAGCGCCTGCCTGTCGAAGCCACCCACATGCTCATCTCAGGTGCCGTTGATTTCGTGGTCTTCATCGAGAAACGCAACGACTACACCCGCGGTGGTGTGCTCCGGCGGTACGTGAGCAGCGTGCGCGAGGTGACCGGCGTCGACGGGCGCGTTTTGTCGAGCGAGGTGTTCACACCCGGGCCGGACGGCCGGGCGGTTCCCCACGCCCCCGTTGCGTGTGCGAATGAACTCGCCGAGCATGGCTATGACCCTGGCGGAGGCATGTGGTGACCGGCCTCCCGCTGACCCAGCCGGCGCTGCTGGCCATCCTGGCCGGCGCGGTCGGTGGCGGTGGCCTCTTCCTCCTTGCCATCGCGGTGCGTGGAATGCCTGCGGCCCCTGGCCCGAGCGTGCCCGGCTCGATCCAGCGGGGGCTGCGCGACCTGGCCGGGGCACGGGGGGCGGCTGCGCTGGCGGCTGGGATCCTGGCGCTGGTGCTCACCCGCTGGGTGGTGGCTGCTGTCGGGGTCGCCGTCCTCGCCTTCAGCTGGCGCGGCCTCAGCGGCGCGGCCGGCGAACGCCGGGCACTCACCCGGCTGGAAGCGCTCGCGACCTGGACAGAGTCGCTGCGCGACACCATCGCCGGGGCGGTGGGCCTGGAACAGGCGATCCCGGCGTCGTTGCGGGTGGCGGCACCGGCGCTCGCCGACCCGCTGGCACGGCTGGTTGACCGGTTGCACGTGCGGGTGCCGATGGCGGAGGCGCTGCGTTCCTTCGCCGACGACCTGGCGGATCCTGGCGCCGACCTGATCATCGCTGCCCTCATCATCAACGCCAGGCTGCGCGGGCCCGGCCTGCGTGACCTGCTCGGCTCGCTGTCCGGTTCGGTGCGGGAGGAACTGGACATGCGCCGCAAGGTGCACGCCGAGCGCAGGGCCACCCGGCGGAGCGTGCAGATCGTGATAGGCGTTTCGGTCGGGATGGCGATCGGCCTCGCGGCGCTCGACCACGCTTTCCTCGCCCCCTATGACGGGCCGGTGGGCCAGCTTGTCCTTGTGATCGTGGTGGGTATCTACGCGGCCGGCATCATGTGGTTGCGAAGACTCGCCCGGTTCGAGATGCCTCAGCGGCTGCTCACCACCGTGCTGGCGGCGGTTTCGCCCGGGCATGGGCTGGCGGCCGGCCAGCGGCTGAGCCCCACCGTTAGCGAGGGGCCGGGGCTCGCCGGCGGCCAGCGGCTCAGCCCCATGGCCGGCGATGGAGCAGCACCATGACGGGGGCGCTTCTGGCTGGGGCTATGACAGGTCTTGGGATCTTCCTGTTCTGCGTGGCGCTGATACCGCGGCGGGTCAGCCTGGTCCGGCGGGTGGCCGCCTTCGATGTCGCCCGCCGGGCTGGTCCCTGGGCTGCGCCCCGCGACACGTCCCGTGGCCGTGACAGCAGTGAAGGTGAGATCACCCGCAGGCTCGGGACTGTGCTGGCGAAATTCTGCGCCGAACAGGGCTGGGAGCTGCCGTCGCTGCGGGCCAGCCTTGCTCTCGTCGGCAAGTCCTTCGAGAACTACCTCGCCACCAAGCTGCTGCTGGCGCTGTTCGGGCTGCTGCTCGCGCCGTTTCTCCTCACCGCGAGCACGCTCGCCGGGGTACACATGCCCTTCGGCATCCCGTTCTGGGCGGGTGTGGTGCTGGCGGTGCTGTTCTTCTTCCTGCCCGACCTTGAGCTGAAGCGGAAGGTGGACAAGCGGCGGCGGGATTTCCGGCACGCCATTGGGGCGTTCCTGGACCTCGTCTCAATGAACCTGGCCGGCGGCCGCGGTGTCCCCGAGGCGCTGATGTCCGCCAGCGAGATCGGCACCGGCTGGGCGATGTGGCGGATCCGGGACGCTCTTGTCAACGCCAGGATCACGGGCCAGACGCCGTGGCAAGCGCTGGGGGTGCTGGGGGACGAGGTACGCATCGATGAGCTGCGTGACCTGTCCGCCGCGCTCAGCCTGGTCGCCGAGGACGGCGCCAAGGTCCGGGAGTCGCTCGCGACCCGGGCGGCCAGCCTCCGGCGCCGGGAACTGGCAGAACTGCAAGGTCAGGCCGCGGAGCGCTCGCAGTCGATGCTCGTCGCCCAGATGCTGCTCGCCGCTGCGTTCCTGATCTTTCTCATCTACCCGGCGGTGCGGATGCTGCTCGGGACCTGACGAGACACCCGGGAGGCCACCGGTAAGGACAACCACAGTGGAGGAGTCACATGGCTATCTACGACCCGCGGACGGACCAGGCAGTTTCTTGGCTGAAGGCCGTCCTTGGGACACATTCGGCCAGACTGCGGGCATCGCTGCGGACCGGCGACCGCGGCGCGTCAGCAGTTGAGCTTGCCGTCATCACCGCGGTTCTTGTTGGCGTCGCCATCGCGGTGCTGACGGTCATCATCACGTTCGTGAACAAGCAGAGTGGCTCGATCCAGAATCAGGTGGTCCCGAGTCCGTGACCGGGCGGGCCAGGGCACAGAGCCCAGGGCGGCGGGGTGCCTCTTGGCGGGGTGCCTCCCGGCGGGGTGCCGTCCGGGCGTGGGCACGCAGGCGCGGCCTGGGGGAGCGCGGCGCGAGCGCGGTCGAGCTCGCGATTCTTGCTCCCGTGATGCTGTTCGCCACCATGCTCATCATTCAGTTCGCGCTCTGGTTCAACGCGCGTCATGCCGCGCTTGCCGCGGCACAGGCGGGCGCGAGGATTGCCCGCGAGGAGGCCGCCGCGAACCCGCAGTGGCGGGCGGACGCAGTCCTGGAGGCGACCACCTATTACAACGCGCTCGGCACCCGGTTACTCACCAGCGTGCAGGTTCCACCGCCCACGGTCGATGTGGCGACGAACCAGGTGTTCGTGACCGTCACGGGGCAACTCGCCGGCATTTTGCCGTTGCATATGACCATCGCGGAGACGGCAGGGGGCCCGGTTGAGTGCTTCCGGCCCGCGGGAGGCGGCGGGGCATGCGGATGATCACGCCTTGGCGGTTGGCGGCACAACCCAGCCACCGGTTCGTCCCGGCAAGGAATGCCGCTGGGCGAGGATGCCGCCGGAACAGTGGCGAACGTGGCTCGATGGCGGTCGAGTTCGTGGTTGTCGCCCCGGTGTTCGCGTTGCTGCTGTTGCTCATCTCCGCCGGAGGACAGTGGGTCAGCGCGACCGGCCAGGTGGGCGGCGCGGCGCGCGACGCCGCGCGGGCCGCATCGGTGGCCAGGTCGCCTGCCGACGCCGCCGCACAAGCCCAGGCGGCCGCCGGCCAGGACCTGGCCGGCTTGTGCACGGGAAGCCCGTCAGTGAAGATCGCCCCGCTCGCGGGTGGCCAGCCCGCACCGTTCGCCGACGCGCAAGACGTACAGGTGACGGTGGAGTGCCAGGCCGGGCTGGCCGCGTTCCAGCTCGTCGGCTTCCCTGCCAGCCAGTCCTTCAGCGCCGTCGCCGTGGCCCCGCTCGACTCCTTCGTCTGCCGGAGCGGCACATGCTGAAGTGGCGGCGACATCATGACGCGGACCGTGGGTCGGTAGCCGTCTGGATCGTGATCTTCACCTTCGCGGTCATGGTGCTGCTGACCTTCGTGGTCGACGGGGGGCAGCTCATGAACGCCAAGGAACGCGCGGCAGACATCGCCGAACAGGCGGCCCGGGCAACCGTGGACGACATCGACGTCGCGGCGCTCCGCGGTTCCAACGGGCACATCTCTATCAGTGCGGACGCCTGCACCGCCGGGGGGCCAGCGGCGAGCCTGGTCGCGGCCTTTGCCCACGGCACGGGTGTCAGTGCCGGCATCCCACCCAGCTACCACGGCCGTCCCGGCTGCTTGACCGGGACTGTGCGCACTCCTACCGGCGTTCAGCACTTCGCGACAGTCACCGTGGAGATCACGACGAGGCCCGTCATTCCGTTTGGAGTATTTGGGAGTTATCAGGTGCCCGCAACCCAGACTGCCTTCCTTGCCTGCGGCATCACGCGCGGGGTGTCGTGCTAATGGCTCCGCACCGCGCGAGACCGGCGCCCCCCCGGGCACACCGCACGTTCGGTGACGTCCTGGCCGGTATCGGCGCCGTCGTGTTGCTGCTTGTCCTCACCGCCGGTGTGCCGGTGGCGCTGGTAGCCGTGATCGGCGCGCCGGTCCCGCACACCATGTCGCCGCTGTCGCTGCTGACCCACCGCCTCGACATCTTCGCCGTCCTCCGGATTTGCTCGATCGTGGTCTGGCTCGCCTGGCTGCAACTGGTGTTCTGCGTGGTGGCCGAGGTCAGGGCGGCGGTGCGGAACACCGGCATGCCCGCCCATGTCCCGCTCGCGGGGGGCATGCAAGCGGGTGTGCACCGGCTGGTGACCACCGCGTTGCTGGCATTCACCGCTGCCACCGCGCTCACGCCGGCGTTCGCGCACGCCTCGCCGCCGCGGGCGGCCAGCGTGGTGTCCTCGCCCGCACCGTCCCGCGCCCCGAGCCCGGCCGTGGACAACGCCGAGCGGCTGCCCGTGGTCGCCGCCCAGCCGGGCGCCGGCCACCCCGGTACCGGGCAACCTGACCGGGCCGGTCACCTGCGAGACACGGGTCCGCGCCACGAGAAGATCTATGTCGTCCAGCCGCCCGTTGGCCGGTTCCACGAAAGCCTGTGGGAGATCGCGCAGAACCATCTCGGTGATGGCCGCCGGTACCAGGAGATCTTTGAGCTGAACAAGGACCGGGTGCAACCGGACGGCTCGCGGCTCACGATCGCCAGCCTCATCCGCCCCGGCTGGGTGCTGCGGATGCCCAGGGACGCCCAGGGGCCCGGCATCGAGGTCGTGACGGTCCCCGGTCACGCCGCCCCCGCTTCGTCGCACGGCAACGGCGGGGGCTCACCGCACCACGGAGCGCGCGGCGCCCATGATGGCGTGCCGCGGAGCGCAAGCACAGGGACCCACTCCAGGGGGGCTCACGCGGCCCCCGCAAGCCCCATCCACGCCGCACCCGCACCCGCGAGGCCGGCCTACCCGTACGAGCTTGCCGCCGCCGCGCTGCTTGCTGCTGGAGTTCTCTCGGCGCTTGGCCGGCGCCGGCGCGAGCAGTTGTGGCGCCGGGCGTTTGGCAGGCGAATTGCCCTGCCTGCGGCGGAGGCGGCCACCGCGGAGGTGGCGCTGCGGCTGGCAGCGACCGAGACCCAGGCGCGCATGCTGGACTGCGGGCTGCGCTATCTCGGCCGGGAACTGGCCAGCCAGCACAGGACAGCGCCGACGGTGTTCGCGGCTCACCTCGGCAGTGAAAACCTCGATCTGTGGATCTCCTCGCCGGACCCGCACGCGCCGCCACCCTGGGCGGCGGTGGGAGACGGGCAGGTGTGGCGGTTGCCACTGGCGGCAGCACCGGCGTTCACCGACGCCCAGGCGGCACCGGCCCCGTACCCGGGACTGGTTTCCATCGGCACCGATGCCACCGGCCGGGTGCTGGTGGACATGTCGTCGGCTCGCGGCGTGATCGCGGTCACCGGCCCGGACGCCGCGGTCCGCTCGGCGCTGGCCGCCATCGCGGTCGAGCTGGTGACAAGTTACTGGTCGGGCGACGTCCTGCTGACGCTGGTCGGGTTCGGGGTGGATGTGACGATGCTCGATCCCGAGCGGGTCACGGGGGTGGCAACGCTGGCCGATGCGCTGCCTGCCCTGGAGGTGCGGGCGGCAATGGGCTCGGGCGCGGACATCCCCGCGATGCGGGCGCCGCACTACCTGATCTCGGCCGTGCCGCCATCCGAGGACGAGCGGGACCGGCTGCTCTCGCTGGCCCAGGACCGCCGCGACGCGGCCTACGTGATCGCCGGAGATGTCGGCGGGGCCACCTGGACCTGGGAGGTGACCGACGAGGGCCGGCTGCGCGCCGGGTCGCTCGGGTTCGACGTTGAGGCGCAGTTGCTGCCAGCGGACCAGCACGCGTGGGTGGTGGACCTGTTCCGTGCGGCGGCCGAACCGGAGGGAGTACTGCTCGGTTCGCCGCCGCCGGACGCGGCGCCGGCCGAGCAACTGGCACCGGATTCCGTCTGGCCGGTGGAGGTCACCCTGCTTGGGCAGATGTCGGTGCGCGCTGCTGGGATGATCGAGCCTGGCCGGCTGGCACTCGCCACCGAATTGGTGGCCTACCTCGCCGCGCACCCTGGCGGGGTGCACCCAAACGTTCTTGCCGGCGCACTGTGGCCGCGCGGTGTCACGCCCGAGGTGCGCGATGCCTGGCTGGACCGGGTCCGGGACTGGCTCGGCGCCGACGACATCGGCCGCCCGCACCTGGCCACAGACGCGGGTGGCCGGCTGCGCCTCGGTTCGCAGGTCCGGGTCGACTGGCACGTGTTCTGCGCGCTGCTCGCGCGCGCGGGCCAGGGGGCTGATCCCACCGCACCCGGGGCCACCCAGGTAGCGCCCGGTGAGGAGGAAGCAGCCCTGGCGCAAGCGCTGAGCCTGGTGATCGGCCCGTTCATGGACGGCAGGCCGCCCGGGCGCTTCGCCTGGCTGGCCGGCGACGGGCTGGAGTACGAGGCGGAGGCCCGGGTGGCGGACGCCGCGCACCGGCTGTGTGAGCTGCGGCTCGCCGCGCAGGACCCGTATGGCGCCATGGATGCCGCCCGCCGGGGGCTCCGGCTCGCTTTCGACGACGAACTGCTGTGGCGGGATCTGCTGCGTGCCGCGCATGCGACCCGGCACGAGGGCCTGCTGCGGAACGCGGTGGAGGAGGTCCGTGCCAGATCAGCACTCGGCGATGGGTTCCCCCGAATGATCCCAGAGACGGAGGCACTCATCGACGAACTGCTGCCCACCTGGCGCTCGTCCGTCGCCTGAGCGTCCGGCATGTGGCTCCCGGTGCAGCGTGCTCGTGGCCAGGGGTCCTCCGGGAGGCCGGTGCCAGGCCGCAAAAGCGGTTGAGCGTTCGCCGCACACGAATGGATCCTTGCGGCATGGCAGAGGTTGTCGTCCGCGTGTGCGGGCTCGGTGATGCCGGCGAGGTGGAGCGCCTGCGTGTCGCGGGGTGGCGGGCCGCCTACCGGGGCATCGTGCCCGACGCGTTCCTGGACAGTATGGGAGTGGACACCGAGCGCCGCCGCAACGTCATGGCGGGGCGGCCGGCCACGGGCGTCGAGAGCGTCGCCGTCCATGCCGGGACGATCGTCGGATGGGTGGCAGCCGGGCCATGCCGCGATGATGACCGGCGCGGGCCGCGTGACGGTGAGATCTATGCGTGCTACGTGCTGCCCGCATGGTGGGGGAAGGGCGTCGGCCACCGTCTGCTCACGCACGCGACCACGGCGCTGGCCCGGGCGGGGCGGGAGGACATCACCCTGTGGGTGCTGGAGGACAACTCCCGGGCGCGCGGGTTCTACGAATCGTGCGGGTTCGCACCGGATGGCTCGCGGCAGATCCTGGACTTCGGCGAGCCCATCGCCGAAATCAGGTACCGCAGTCAGATCTCGACAGCCATCCCGTCGTAGGCGGCGGGGAGTTCCGCGTCGGCGGCCCGGCGAAGCATGGATTCTGACATGTGTGTGAGCACGATCCGCGTGGCCTCGAGTTCGTGCCGGTGGCCCCGCAGCGTCTGGTAGTCGAGGTGGTAGCGGATGGGCCGGTCGAAGGTGTAGGCCTCGACCGCGAACAGGTCGGCCCCGCGCGCGGCCTCTGCCAGCGCCGGAGTCCACTGCGTGTCCCCTGAATATCCGAACGTCGCCCCGCCAAGCGCGACGCGCACCGCCAGCGAGGGCGCTCCGCTGGCGTGATCGACCTGCCAGGCGCGAACGCTCGCCGCCCCGATGCCGGCCGGGCTCCCGCCCGGGACTAGTTCCGACACATCCACGCTGAAGCGCCGCGCGACCTGTCCCGAGCCCGGGAACAGCGTCTCCATCGCCTGGGCGAGCCGGCGGCTGGTGCCCGGCGGCCCGGTCACGTGCAGCGGCTTCTCCCGCCGGGTGAACTGGCCGTCCAGAATCAGGAACGGCAGCCCGCCGAAATGGTCGCCGTGCAGGTGGCTTATGACGACGGCGTCGATCGCGCCCGGGTCAAGCCCCCGGCGTTTCAGCGCCACCATGCTGGTCGCGCCGCAATCGACGAGCATGGTCTGCCCGGCACCAGCCAGCCAGAAGCAGGTCTGAAACCGCCCCCCGCTGCCGAACGCGTCCCCGCTGCCCGCGAACACGACATCCATTTTCAAGATCCCTTCTTTCATGCAAAACGGCTGCCGCCTCCCACCCGCAGCGCCCCCGTTCCCTGCGTTCGCGGGAACTCAACCCGCGCTTGCGCCTCCCACCCATGGTGAGGCCTCGCAGTAATGGGACGTAGCTCGGGAGGCTCCCTTTTCTGGGGAGGTGCTTGAGATGGGAACGTGATCATGGGAAATTGGGTGTTCTGGCACCCACTTTCCCATGATCACGAACTCCGCGCGGGTGCCTGAACCGCCGGGGGGGCGTTGCCGTCGCTCAGGCGTAGCTGTGATCGGCGTCTGGGTAGCGCTGGGAGGCGACTTCCTGGGTGTACTGGCGTGCCGCGTCCAGCAGCACAGCGTGGAGGTCGGCGTAACGTTTGACGAATCGGGGCAGGCGTCCCGTCGTCAACCCAGCCATGTCCTGCCAGACCATGATCTGGGCGTCGCAGTGCGGCCCGGCACCGATGCCAACGGTGGGGATGCGCAGCGCCGCCGAGACCCGCCGGCCGAGTTCCGCGGGCACCGATTCCAGCACGACCGCGAAGGCACCCGCCCGCTCCAGCGCCTGTGCGTCGGCGAGCAGCTCCACGCCCGCGTCTCCGCGGCCCTGGACCCTGCGCAGCCCGCCAAGCACGTTGACGCTCTGCGGGGTGAGCCCGAGATGCCCCATCACCGGGATCCCGGCGCCCACGATCGCCCTGACCGCGGGCACGACCCGGCGCCCGCCTTCCAGTTTCACCGCCTGCGCGCCACCTTCTTTCAGGTGCCGCACCGCATTGGCCAGCGCCGCGCCCGGCCCCGCCTGATAACTGCCGAACGGCAGGTCGGCGACCACGAGCGCGGTCCCTGTGCCACGCACCACGGCTTGGACCATCGGGATCAGCTGGTCCATCGTCACCGGCAGCGTGTCCGGGTAACCCAGCACCATCTCGGCGCTGGTGTCACCCACGAGCAGCGCGCGGACTCCCGCCCGCTCGAAGACGGCGGCTGTCAACGTGTCATAGCTGGTCAGCATCGACCACCGTTCGCCCCGGTCGGTGGCTGCCTGGAGGTCGTGGATGGTGATGCGGCGCTCAGCCGGCCACGTCGTTGCGCGGCTCGTGGCAGAGGTGCGGGGCGTGGCAGAGGTCTTGGGAGTGGCTTCAGTGCGCGGCGTGGCAGAGGTGTTCCGCGTGGCTTGGGTGCTGGGCGTGGCTTGCGTGCTGGGCATTGGTGGGCCTCTCTGGTCGCCACCACCGTGGTTGGCGCCAATCCGATCATCCCTCGCCGGGGACTGCCGTGATCGCAGGGCTCCCCTATGGTTCAGGCGGGACGACGCCAAGGAGTTCTATCAGCGGGAACGCCCGGTGGCGCCGGGGCGGGACGAGGTAGTTGGCGGCACGCGCTCGGGCGCAAAGGCGAGCGATCCCAACATGTCAAGCGCGGCGGCTGCCACAGCCAAGGCGCCGGCGCTCCGCAGGGCCGCACGCCGGCTGATCGGGGAGGGCGAATCCACGGGGCATCTCTCCTCGGAGGCGGAAGGGCTGGCTCGATTCGGCCGCGGGCGCGCCCCCCGCGGCATCCCTTTGGCAGGCATGCTGACATGTCGACTACATCCACCGCTAGAGGGAACGTTAACCTCCGGAAATTCGCCCGTGACCAGCGAATTGGGACCTTAATGGGCAGGCGCGGCCCTGTGCGCGTGTCTGAGCCAATCCAGGGGCAGTACTGGTCAGCCGGGGGGAGCACCAATCCAGGGGCGGTACTGGTCAGCCGGGGGGAGCGGCGAGCCAGGCGCCGATACCGGCCAGCAACCGGATACGAGTGCCGCTCGGCGCGGCGGAGCCGCGCACGGACATCCGGGCCAGTTCGGCGAGTTCCGCGTCGGTCATGCCGTGGACATGGCGGGCGATCTCGTACTGGGCCGTCAGGCGGGAGCCGAACAGCAGCGGGTCATCAGCCCCCAGGGCGACCGGCACACCCGCCTCGAGCAGCGTGCGCAACGGCACGCAGGCCGCCCGGGCAGCAACCCCCAGCGCCACATTGGAGGCGGGGCACACCTCGCAGGTGATGCCCGCCCCCGCCAGGCGCTTGGTGAGGACAGGGTCGGCCGCGGCAGCGACGCCGTGGCCGACCCGGTCCGCACGCAGGTCGTCCAGGCACGACCGGACGCTCTCCGGCCCGGCAAGCTCCCCGCCGTGCGGGGTGAGCAGCAAGCCAGCCCGGCCCGCGATCCGGAACGCGGCGGCGAACTCATGCGCCGATCCTCGCCGCTCGTCGTTGCTGAGGCCAAACCCGATGACCCCCCGGCCCGTGTACTGGGCCGCGAGCCGGGCCATGGTGCGGGCATCCAGCGGGTGCCTGGTGCGGTTGGCCGCGATGATGACGCCAATCCCCACCCCGGTTGCCCGCGTCGCGTCGCGCGCCGCGCTCAGCACAAGCTCCACGAACCCCGTGAGGCCGCCGAACCGCCCGGCGTAGCCAGAAGGATCCACCTGGATCTCCAGCCAGCCCGAACCCTCGGCCTGCTCGTCCTCCGCCGTTTCCCGCAGCAGGCGGTACACGTCCGGCGGGACGCGCAGCACCGAGCGGGCGATGTCGTAGAGCCGCTGGAACCGGAACCAGCCCCGCTCGTCGGTACCGGAAAGCTGCGGCGGCCAGGCGGACGACAGCGCCTCCGGCAGGGGAACACCCCGCTGGCGGGCCAGTTCCACCAGCGTGGCGTGGCGCATCGCGCCGGTGAAATGCAGGTGCAGGTGCGCCTTGGGGAGCGCCGCGAGCGAGCGTGCCATGGGGTCTAGCGAGCCTGGGCGAGCAGCTTGGCCAGCCGGGTCATCCCCTCTTCCAGGTCGGCATCGCCGAGGGCGTACGACAGCCGGAAGTACCCGGGAGTTCCGAACGCCTCCCCCGGCACCACCGCGACGTCGGCGTGATCCAGGATCACCCCGGCCAGCTCCATCGAGGTGGCCGGGCGCGCGCCGGCGAGTTCCTTTCCCAGCAGGCCCTTCACCGAGGGGTAGCAGTAGAACGCCCCTTCGGGGAGGGGGGACAGCACACCGGGGATCTCGTTAAGCATGCTCGTCATTTTCAGGCGGCGCCGGTCGAAGGCCGCCCGCATGCGCGTGACGTGCGCCTGGTCGCCGGTGACCGCGGCAAGCGCTGCCGCCTGGGCGATGTTGCAGACGTTGGAAGTTTCGTGCGACTGGAGGTTGGCGGCTGCCTTGATCACGTCCGCGGGCCCGATCATCCAGCCCACCCGCCAGCCGGTCATCGCGTAGGTCTTGGCGACCCCGTTCAGGATGATGCACCGTTCCGCGATCTTCGGTGCCGCCGCCGGCACCGAAGTGAACCGTGCGCCGCCGTAGACAAGGTGCTGGTAGATCTCATCCGTGATCACCCAGAGCCCCTGTGAGGCCGCCCACCGGCCGATTTCGGCGACCGCCTCCGGCGGGTAGACCGCCCCGGTCGGGTTGGAGGGCGACACGAACAGCAGCACCTTGGTCCGCGCCGTGCACGCCGCCGCCAGGTCTTCCACGCTCACGCGGTACCCGGAGCTCTCGTCGGCGGCAACCGGCACTGCCACGCCGCCGGCCAGCGCGATCGCCTCCGGGTAGGTCGTCCAGTAGGGCGAGGGCAGCAGCACTTCATCGCCGGGGTCGAGCAAGATCGCCAGAGAGTGGGCGACAGCGTGCTTGCCCCCGTTGGTGATGATCACCTGGCCCGGGCTCACCTCGTAACCTGAGTCCCGCGTTGTCTTCTCGGCGACCGCCGCCCGCAGTTCGGGGAGCCCGGGTGTGGGGGAGTACTTGTGGAACCGCGGTTCGCCGCAGGCGCGCTTGGCCGCCTCCACGATGTGGCTGGGGGTGGGAAAATCCGGCTCACCCGCGCCGAACCCGATCACCGGCCTGCCCGCGGCTCTCAGCGCTCTTGCCTTCGCGTCCACGGCGAGCGTCGCCGATTCAGCAATGGCGCCGACACGCCTGGAGATTCGGGGGTGGTCGTGAGTCATGCCCCCATCCTGTCACTGCGCGGTGGGACCAGGCTCGCCGTGCGCGTTCCCGCCACGGTTCGACGCCGGGGGTCCGGGCAACGTACACTTCAGCAATTGGTGGCGGTTCGCTTCGCGGTCCGGTGTGCGCGCATGGGCTGGCCAGGCAGTGCGGGGAAAGGCCACTGAACGGTGGTGCGGCTGGTCCCCCGGCCAGGCCATCAAAGGGCAGTAGCTCAATTGGCTAGAGTCCCGGTCTCCAAAACCGGTGGTTGGGGGTTCGAGTCCCTCCTGCCCTGCGGGTACGGTCGGCGGTTGCAGGCCACCGGCACCAGCGAGTAACGACCAGCGTTGTATAGGTGAGGACATGGCAACTCAGTTGCGCGGCGGGCGCGCGGAGAAGCGGGTCAGGCCCGGCGGCCCTGCGAAGGGCGAGCGGACCACCCCCGCGATCTTCTTGCGCCAGGTCGCGGCTGAGTTGCGCAAGGTGATCTGGCCTACCCGCCGGGAGTTGCGCACGTACACGATTGTGGCGCTGGTGTTCGTGCTCGTGATGGTCGTGATTGTGACCAGCCTGGACTACGCGTTCACCAAGTTGGTGTTCGCCGCCTTCGGCTGAGCCGTCACCCGCGCGCGAGGCGCGATGGAGTGACAGCGAGGGCTGGGGGCAATTTCGCCCGGGGTTTGGTGATCCTGGGCCTGGCGCCGAAGCACCGCCGGGGAACCGGTGCCGCCGGGGAGATACCGGCAGCCGGTGCCGCCCAGGAGGAGCGGAGAGAAGAGCGAACGTGTCCGAGTCCCAAGTGCACGCCGGTGATGAGGTGGAGGAAACTCCGGCCACCGCTGGCGACACCGCCGAGGGTGATACGGCCAGCGTGCCGGCCGGCGATGCCGTGCCTGAGCTCGCTGAAGGTGCCGCAGTTGACGGTGCCGCAGTTGACGGTGCCGCCGGTGACGGTGAGCCAGGTGAGGCAGGGCCCGGGGAGGGCGACAGCGGTGCCGGCGAGCCCGGGGAGAGTGACCCGGTTGCCCGCTTCACCGACGAACTGCGCCGGCTGCCCGGCGAGTGGTACGTGGTCCACTCCTACGCGGGCTACGAGAACCGCGTCAAGGCCAACCTGGAGAGCCGCACCCAGTCGCTGAACATGGAGGATTACATCTTCCAGATCGAGGTTCCCACGCACAATGTGACCGAGATCAAGGGCGGCAAGCGGCAGCAGGTGTCGGAAAAGGTGCTTCCCGGCTACATCCTGGTCCGGATGGATCTCAGCGACGAGTCGTGGGCGGCGGTGCGCAACACTCCGGGGGTGACCGGGTTCGTGGGGCTTTCGAGCAAGCCCTCCCCGCTCAGCGTCGGCGAAGTGGCGTCACTGCTCGCGCCCGAGCCCGAGGAGCCAGCGGCCAAGGCCGAGGTCAGGCGGGCATCGGTGGAGTTCGACGTCGGTGAGTCGGTTACCGTGATGGATGGCCCGTTCGCGACGCTGCCAGCTACCGTGAACGAGATCAACCCCGATACCCAGAAGCTGAAGGTGCTGGTATCGATCTTCGGCCGGGAAACCCCGGTCGAGCTTTCCTTTGATCAGGTCGCCAAGATCTGATCCGTGACCCGTAGGTGTAGGTAAGGACCCCAACTGATGGCTGCTCCGAGAAGGAAGAAGATCGCTGCGGTAGTCAAGGTGCAGCTGAACGCGGGCCAGGCCACCCCGGCGCCCCCGGTGGGCACCGCGCTCGGCCCGCACGGCGTCAACATCATGGACTTCTGCAAGCAGTACAACGCGGCGACCGAAGCCCAGCGTGGCAATGTGATCCCGGTCGAGATCACGATCTACGAGGACCGGTCGTTCACGTTCATCACCAAGACACCACCGGCTCCCGAGCTGATCAAGAAGGCCGCGGGGGTCGCCAAGGGCAGCGGCCAGCCGCACCTGGACAAGGTCGGCACGATCACCGCGGCCCAGGTGCGCGACATCGCGCAGACAAAGATGCCTGACCTCAACGCCACGTCGATGGAGGCGGCAGAGAAGATCATCGCAGGAACGGCCCGCTCGATGGGAATCACCGTCCAGGGCTGAGCCACACCAGTGGCAGGGCCGGCGCTGGCCCGCTGACCACGACCTCCTCAGCAACCGAAGGAGACAGCACAACCATGAAGCGCAGCAAGGGATACCGTGCCGCGGCGGAGCAGATCGACCGGACCCGGCTATACAGCCCGGTCGAGGCGGTCGCGCTGGCAAGGAAGACTTCCCCCGCCAAGTTTGACCCCACACTTGAGGTCGCTTTGCGGCTCGGCGTAGACCCCCGCAAGGCGGACCAGATGGTGCGCGGCACCGTCAACCTTCCGCATGGAACGGGCAAGACCGCCCGGGTCCTGGTGTTCGCCACCGGCGCCCGCGCAGAAGAGGCGCGGGAAGCGGGAGCCGACTATGTCGGTTCCGATGACCTGATCGAGCGCATCCAGGGGGGATTCCTCGACTTTGACGCCGCGGTGGCCACGCCGGACATGATGGGCAAGGTTGGCCGGCTGGGCCGGATCCTTGGCCCGCGCGGGCTCATGCCGAACCCCAAGACTGGCACCGTCACCCCCAACGTGGGCAAGGCCGTGACCGAGATCAAGGGCGGCAAGATCGAGTTCCGGGTGGACCGGCACGGCAACCTGCATTTCATCATCGGCAAGGCGTCCTTCACCGAGGCGGCGCTGGTGGAGAACTACGCTGCCGCGATCGACGAGGTTCTCCGGCTCAAGCCGTCAGCCGCGAAGGGCCGCTACCTCAGGAAGGCAGCCATCACCACGACCATGGGGCCGAGTATCCCCGTTGACCCGGGCAAGACGCGCGGGCTGACAGAGGAGATGGAGGCCGCCGCGGGCTGAGGCCCGCGGGGCTGAGGCCCGCGCTGAGGCCCGTGGACAGGGGCGCCGGGCGGGTCCCGGGTATGGCGGGCCTGCGGGCTGGTCAGCTCGCAGGGTGGCGGCGGCTTCAGCGAGGTCTGGCAGGCCGAGGACAGTGTGCTTGGCTGCCATGTCGCGGTCAAGCTGTGCACGTCAGCACCGGGCCAGCCGGAGCAGGTGCGCCGGTTCTACCGCGAGCGCGCACACTGGCCGGGCTCCGGCACCCGAACGTCGTGGTGATCCATGACGCCGGGATGGACGGTGGCACCCCTTCGTGGTGATGGAACTGCTGCGCGGCCCGAGCCTGGCCGGGCTGCTCGCCAGCCGCGGACCGCTGCCGGTTGAGCTCGCGCTGCGCTATGCGGAGCAGGCGGCGGGGCTCGCCGCCGCGCACGCCGCCGGGGTCATTCACCGCGATGTGAAGCCGGGGAATCTCGTCCTCGCCGATGACGGCACGCTTTCCAGGACACCGGCCACGCCTGCTGTGATCCAGTCGGCCAGCCAGCCGAAGCCGTCCCCAGCCCGGTCCCACCGTCACCGGGTAAACACACCTGGGACAGCGGTGCATGCCGCGACGGCCCGCCTGCCCGCCCGGGCCGCCAGGCGCAGCCCGCGGGCACGAATTTTGCTGGGCGGCGCCAGGCCGCGTAGAGTAAGGACCTGCCCAAGACCGCCGGCTGTCACTGCATGCCTGGCATGAAGTGACCGAAGGACCCGCGAGAGCGGGCGGCCCGCGCAGGTGACTGAGCTTGTATGCCGGTACGGCCTCTCCAGGCCGCACGGCCGACGGCCCTGGTGCCCTGCGCCGGGGCGTTCGATTTTTCGGCCAGTCCTTCGCCATCGCCGGACTCACCGGTGGCGTCCCCCTCGTGGGCCGTCACCGACCCAGGAGAGGAGGCCCATGGCGAGGGCGGACAAGGTGACTGCGGTCGCCGATCTCACCGGGCGGTTCCAGAACTCAAGCGGAGCCGTGCTGGCCGATTACCGCGGCCTGACCGTGGCCCAGCTCGCTGAGTTGCGCCGCGCGCTCGGAGAACGGGCCACATTTGCCGTGGTCAAGAACACCCTGACCAAGATCGCGGCCACCGAAGCAGGCGTCGCCAGCCAGATCGGCGACCTTCTCACCGGCCCCTCGGCGATCGCCTTCGTCCAGGGCGACGTGGTGGAGACCGCCAGGGGGCTGCGGGACTTCGCCCGCACCAACCCCGCGCTGGTGCTCAAGGGCGGAGTCATCGAAGGCAAGGCGATGACCCCGGCCGAGATCGGGCGGCTTGCCGACCTGGAGTCGCGCGAGGTGCTGCTGGCGATGCTCGCGGGCGCGATGAAGGCGTCGATGGCACGGGCGGCCGCCACGATGGCCGCGCTGCCCACCCAGATGGCCCGCCTTGCGGCGGCGCTGGAGGAAAAGCGGGCTGAGGCAGCTGCTGGGCAATCCGGTGCTGCGGGCGAGCTCGCTGCCGGCCAAGGCGAGCCCGGCGCCGACGGTGAGCCCGGTGCGGTAGCTGAGCACGGTGCAGCGGCTGAGCACGGTGCAGCGGCTGAGCGCGGTGCAGCGGCTGAGCCCGGCGCAGAAGCCGAGCACGGTGCAGCGGCTGAGCCCGGCGCAGAAGCCGAGCACGGCCCGCAGGCTTCGGCGTAACTGCACCCACGACAGCAAACGAGGACGCCGCGGCGCACGAGCTGGCACCCGCGGCGAGGACGATCCAACGGAGGAATCAAGCACCATGGCGAAGCTCAGCACCGACGACCTGCTCGACGCGTTCAAGGAGATGACCCTCCTTGAGCTTTCCGACTTCGTGAAGCAGTTCGAGGAGGTCTTTGACGTCAAGGCTGTGGCCCCGATGGCGGCAGCCGCCGCGCCGGTACCGGGCGGCAGCGCGCCCGAGGCGGAGGTCGAGGAGAAGGATGAGTTCGACGTCATCCTGGAGGCCGCGGGCGACAAGAAGATCCAGGTCATCAAGGAAGTCCGGTCGCTGACCAGCCTTGGCCTGAAGGAGGCCAAGGACCTGGTCGATGGCGCGCCCAAGCCGTTGCTTGAGCGGGTCGCCAAGGAGGCCGCGGACAAGGCCAGGGCGGCGCTGGAGGGCGCAGGCGCTACCGTCACGGTCAAGTAGCCCAAGAACAGTGCAAAGGCCCGGCCCGCGCGGAAGCGCTGGCCGGGCACTTCGCCCGGGGCGCCCCCGTCCGCCCCTGCGAGCCAGGCGGGTCGGCTTCCCCGGGTAAACTGGTAGCCTTACCCAGTCAGCATGCAACTCACACCAAAAGTTGGGTGTGGTATTCGTCACCCCATCGATATGGCCTGGCAGCGCCCTGTGGGCTTGACGTTTGGCCCGGAACGAGCGATGCTGCGGAGCAACTGTGAACATCATAGTGCGTTACACTTGACCAGCGGTGTGGCCTCCGACTACACTGCCAATTTGCGCTGCACTCTAACGTCCTCGACATACCCGAACCCCTCGTGGCGTGTCCGCAGGGCGTTTTACGTGCGTGCGGTGAAAGTCTGGCACCATCCTGGAAGGACCCCTGTTGGCAGCATCGCGCAGCGCCTCAGCCACCGGTTCCATTACGCATCGTGTCTCCTTCGCCCGCATCAAAGAACCCCTTGAGGTTCCCGGCCTTCTCGCCCTGCAGACTGACTCGTTTGACTGGCTGCTGGGTAACGAGCGCTGGCTGGGCCGGGTGAAGGCGGCGCAGAAGGCGGGCGAGAAGGACGTCCCCACGCAGTCGGGCCTGGAGGAGATCTTCGAGGAGATCAGCCCGATCGAGGACTTCACGGGGACCATGTCCCTGTCCTTCCGCGATCACCGTTTTGAGCCGCCCAAGTACTCCGTGGAGGAGTGCAAGGACAAGGACATGACCTACTCCGCCCCGATGTTCGTGACGGCGGAGTTCATCAACAACAGCACGGGCGAGATCAAGAGCCAGACCGTGTTCATGGGCGACTTTCCGCTCATGACCCCCAAGGGCACCTTCATCATCAATGGCACCGAACGAGTCGTCGTGTCCCAGCTGGTGCGCTCGCCTGGTGTCTACTTCGACCGGCAGGTCGACAAGACCTCGGACAAGGACATCTACAGCTGCAAGGTGATCCCCTCCCGCGGGGCGTGGCTCGAGTTCGAGATCGACAAGCGCGACAGCGTCGGGGTCCGGATCGACCGCAAGCGCAAGCAGAGCGTCACCGTGCTGCTCAAGGCGCTCGGCTGGGACGAGGCACGGATCCTGGACCGGTTCGGGGATTACGAGTCGATGCGCGCCACGCTGGAGAAGGACCACACCACCAGCCAGGATGACGCGCTGCTCGATATCTACCGCAAGCTGCGCCCCGGCGAGCCGCCGACCCGGGAGTCCGCCCAGGCGCTGCTGGAGAATCTCTACTTCAACCCCAAGCGGTACGACCTCGCCAAGGTGGGCCGGTACAAGATCAACAAGAAGCTGGGCATCGGCCTGCCCATCCGCAAGGGCACGCTGACCGAGGAAGACATCGTCGCCACCATTGAGTACCTGGTCCGGCTGCATGCGGGCGAGGAAGACATGAAGGCGGGCGAGGCCATCATCCCGGTCGAGACAGATGACATCGACCACTTCGGCAACCGGCGGCTCCGGACTGTGGGCGAACTGATCCAGAACCAGGTCCGGCTGGGGCTGGCCCGGATGGAGCGGGTCGTCCGTGAGCGGATGACCACCCAGGACGTCGAGGCGATCACGCCCCAGACGCTGATCAACATCCGGCCGGTGGTCGCCTCCATCAAGGAGTTCTTCGGCACCAGCCAGCTGTCGCAGTTCATGGACCAGACCAACCCGCTGGCTGGGCTCACCCACAAGCGGCGGCTGTCCGCGCTGGGCCCAGGCGGCCTCTCTCGCGAGCGGGCCGGGTTCGAGGTCCGCGACGTGCACCCCTCCCACTACGGCCGGATGTGCCCGATCGAGACGCCGGAAGGCCCGAACATCGGCCTCATCGGGTCGCTGTCCTCCTACGCGCGGGTCAACGAGTTCGGCTTCGTGGAGACGCCCTACCGCAAGGTCAGGGCCGGCAAGGTGACCAGCCAGATCGACTACCTCACGGCGGACGAGGAGGACCGGCACGTCATCGCCCAGGCGAACGCGCCGCTGCAGCCCGACGGCTCGTTCGCCGAGAACCGGGTGCTGGTGCGCCGCAAGGGCGGTGAGGTCGACCTCATCGCGCCGGACGACGTGGACTACATGGACGTCTCCCCCCGCCAGATGGTGTCGGTGGCCACCGCCATGATCCCCTTCCTGGAGCATGACGACGCCAACCGGGCCCTGATGGGCTCCAACATGCAGCGGCAGGCGGTGCCGCTGCTGCGCAGCGAGGCCCCGCTGGTCGGCACCGGCATGGAGTACCGCGCCGCCGTCGACGCCGGTGACGTGATCGTCGCCGAGAAGGCAGGCGGGGTCGAGGAGGTTTGCGCCGACTACGTGACTGTCGCCAACGACGACGGCACCCGCACCACCTACCTGGTGGCCAAGTTCCGCCGCTCCAACCAGGGCACCTGCTTCAACCAGAAGCCGGTGGTGACCGAGGGCCAGCGGGTGGTGGCCGGCCAGGTCATCGCCGACGGCCCGTGCACGGCGGAAGGTGAGATGGCACTCGGCCGCAACCTGCTGGTCGCGTTCATGCCGTGGGAGGGCCACAACTACGAGGACGCCATCATCCTCTCGCAGCGGCTGGTCCAGGACGACGTCCTGTCCTCGATCCACATCGAGGAGCACGAGGTGGACGCCCGCGACACCAAGCTCGGCCCGGAGGAGATCACCAGGGACATCCCGAACGTCTCCGACGAGGTACTGGCCGACCTCGACGATCGCGGCATCATCCGCATCGGTGCCGAGGTGACCACCGGCGACATCCTGGTGGGCAAGGTCACCCCCAAGGGCGAGACCGAGCTCACCCCGGAAGAGCGGCTGCTGCGGGCCATCTTCGGCGAGAAGGCGCGCGAAGTTCGTGACACCTCGCTGAAAGTGCCGCACGGTGAGTCCGGCAAGGTGATCGGTGTCCGGGTGTTCACCAGGGAGGACGGGGACGAGCTCCCGCCGGGCGTGAACCAGCTTGTACGCGTGTACGTGGCGGCCAAGCGCAAGATCACCGACGGTGACAAGCTGGCCGGGCGGCACGGCAACAAGGGCGTCATCGCGAAGATCCTCCCGATCGAGGACATGCCGTTCCTGGAGGACGGCACGGCCGTGGACATTGTGCTGAACCCGCTCGGCGTGCCCGGCCGGATGAACGTCGGCCAGGTGCTGGAGACCCACCTCGGGTGGGTTGCCAAGACCGGCTGGAAGGTCGAGGGCGACGACGCCGAGTGGAAGACACGGCTGCTCCAGATAGGGGCGGGGGATGTCTCCCCCGGCGTCCCGGTGGCCACGCCGGTGTTCGACGGTGCCAACGAGGAAGAGATCACCGGCCTGCTCGGCAGCGCCACCCCCAACCGGGACGGCCAGCGCCTGGTCGGGCAGAGCGGCAAGGCCCGGCTGTTCGATGGCCGGACCGGGGAGCCGTTCAAGGACCCGATCTCGGTCGGCTACATCTACATCCTCAAGCTGCTGCACCTGGTCGATGACAAGATCCACGCCCGGTCCACCGGCCCGTACTCCATGATCACCCAGCAGCCGCTGGGTGGGAAGGCGCAGTTCGGCGGGCAGCGGTTCGGTGAGATGGAGGTGTGGGCGCTGGAGGCCTACGGCGCCGCCTACGCCCTCCAGGAACTGCTCACGATCAAGTCCGACGACGTGCTCGGCCGGGTCAAGGTCTACGAGGCCATCGTGAAGGGAGAGAACATCCCCGAGCCCGGTATCCCGGAATCGTTCAAGGTGCTGATCAAGGAGATGCAGTCGCTATGCCTCAACGTTGAGGTGCTGTCAAGCGACGGCGCGGCCATCGAGATGCGCGACACCGATGAGGATGTCTTCCGTGCCGCCGAGGAACTCGGCATCGACCTGTCCCGGCGTGAGCCGAGCAGTGTTGAAGAGGTCTGAACCGATCTACCACCCAGGGGATAACACACGTGCTTGACGTCAACTTCTTCGACGACCTGCGCATTGGTCTTGCCACTGCGGACGACATCAGGCAGTGGTCGCACGGCGAGGTCAAGAAGCCCGAGACCATTAACTACCGGACCCTCAAGCCGGAAAAGGACGGGCTCTTCTGCGAGAAGATCTTCGGCCCGACCCGGGACTGGGAGTGTTACTGCGGGAAGTACAAGCGGGTCCGCTTCAAGGGAATCATCTGTGAGCGCTGTGGCGTCGAAGTCACACGGGCCAAGGTCCGGCGCGAGCGGATGGGCCACATCGAGCTCGCTGCTCCCGTTACGCATATTTGGTATTTCAAGGGTGTCCCCAGCCGTCTGGGTTACCTGCTGGACCTGGCGCCCAAGGACCTTGAGAAGGTCATCTACTTCGCCGCGTACATGATCACTTACGTGGACACCGACGCGCGGGACCGCGACCTGCCGTCGCTGGAGGCCAAGATCTCCGTCGAGCGGCAGCAGATCGAGCAGCGGCGCGACAGCGACATCGAGGCCCGGCAGACAAAGCTGGAGGCCGACCTCGCGGAACTGGAGGCGGCCGGGGCCAAGGCCGACGCGCGCCGCAAGGTGCGGGAGAGTTCCGACCGTGAGTGCCGGCAGATCCGCGACCGCGCGCAGCGGGAGCTGGACCGGCTGGACGAGGTCTGGAACCGCTTCCGCGGCCTCAAGGTCCAGGACCTGGAGGGCGACGAGCTGCTGTACCGCGAGATGCGGGACCGGTTCGGCCGCTACTTCCGCGGTGGCATGGGCGCGCAGGCGATCCAGGAGCGGCTGGCCAGCTTCGACCTGGAGGGTGAGGCGAAGTCGCTGCGCGACATCATCCGCACCGGCAAGGGGCAGCGCAAGGCCCGCGCGCTCAAGCGGCTGAAGGTGGTCTCGGCATTCCTGTCCACCCGCAACAGCCCAATGGGCATGGTGCTTGACTGCATCCCGGTGATCCCGCCGGACCTGCGGCCCATGGTTCAGCTCGATGGCGGGCGTTTTGCCACCTCGGACCTGAACGACCTGTACCGGCGGGTGATCAACCGGAACAACCGGCTCAAGCGGCTGCTCGACCTCGGCGCCCCGGAGATCATCGTCAACAACGAGAAGCGGATGCTCCAGGAGGCCGTGGACTCGCTGTTCGACAACGGCCGCCGCGGGCGCCCGGTCACCGGGCCCGGCAACCGGCCGCTCAAGTCGCTGTCCGACATGCTCAAGGGCAAGCAGGGCCGGTTCCGCCAGAATCTGCTCGGCAAGCGCGTGGACTACTCCGGCCGGTCGGTCATCGTGGTGGGGCCGCAGCTCAAGCTGCACCAGTGCGGGCTGCCCAAGGAAATGGCGGTCGAGCTGTTCAAGCCGTTCGTCATGAAGCGGCTGGTGGACCTGAACCACGCGCAGAACATCAAGTCCGCCAAGCGGATGGTGGAGCGGGCCCGGCCCGTGGTCTGGGACGTGCTGGAAGAGGTCATCACCGAGCACCCGGTGCTGCTGAACCGGGCGCCGACCCTGCACCGTCTCGGCATCCAGGCGTTCGAGCCGCAACTGGTCGAGGGCAAGGCGATCCAGATCCACCCGCTCGTCTGCACCGCGTTCAACGCCGACTTCGACGGCGACCAGATGGCGGTCCACCTGCCGCTGTCGGCGGAGGCACAGGCCGAGGCCCGGATTCTGATGCTGTCCACCAACAACATCCTCAAGCCCGCCGACGGCAAGCCCGTCACCATGCCCACCCAGGACATGGTGATCGGCATCTACTGCCTCACCCGGGCGGCGGCCGGCACCACCGGGGAGGGGCGGGCGTTCGGCTCGCCGGGCGAGGCGATCATGGCCTATGACCGGGGCGAGCTCGACCTGCAGGCGAAGGTCGCCGTCCGGCTCGCTGGTGTCACCCCGCCGCGCGGATTCGAGCCGCCGCAGGGGTGGGCGGAGGGCCGGCCGTTCCGGATCGAGACCACGCTCGGCCGGTGCATCTTCAACGAGGCACTGCCAGCCGACTTCCCGTTCGTGAACTACGAGGTGGGAAAGAAGCAGCTGTCGGCCATCGTCAACGAGCTGGCGGAGACCTACCCCAAGGTCCAGGTCGCCGACGCGCTCGACGCGCTCAAGGACGCCGGGTTCCACTGGGCCACCAGGGCCGGTGTGACGATCGCGATCGAGGACGTCGTCGCGCCGCCGAACAAGGCGACGATCCTGGAGGCGTATGAGAAGCGCGCGGACAAGGTGCAGCGTGAGTACGAGCGCGGCCTGATCACTGACGAAGAGCGCCGCCAGGAGCTCATCGAGATCTGGACCCACGCCACCGCCGACGTGGCCAAGGACATGGAAGCGGCCTTCCCCGAGAGCAACTCGGTCTGGATGATGGTCGACTCCGGCGCCCGCGGCAACCCGATGCAGGTCCGCCAGATCGCCGGCATGCGGGGCCTGGTCTCCAACCCCAAGGGCGAGACCATCCCCCGGCCGATCAAGTCCAGCTTCCGCGAGGGCCTGTCCGTGCTGGAGTACTTCATCTCCACCCACGGCGCCCGCAAGGGACTTGCCGACACCGCGCTGCGCACCGCCGACTCCGGGTACCTCACCCGGCGCCTGGTGGACGTGGCCCAGGACGTCATCGTCCGGGAGGAGGACTGCGGCACTGACCGGTCGCTCGTGATGAAGATCGCCGAGCAGTCCGCTGACGGCCAGCTCCGCAAGCTGCCGAACATCGAGAACACCGGCACCGGCCGGACCCTCGGCGAGGACGTCGACGTGAACGGCACGGTGGTGGGCGCGGCCGGGTCGGACACGACCGAGGCGATGATCGAGGCGCTGGTCGGGGCCGGGGTGGACGCGGTCCGGACGTTCAGCGTGCTGGTCTGCGAGGCCAAGGTCGGCGTCTGCGCGAAGTGCTACGGGCGGTCGCTGGCCACCGGCAAGCGGGTCGACGTCGGGGAAGCGGTCGGGATCGTCGCGGCCCAGTCGATCGGCGAGCCTGGCACCCAGCTCACCATGCGTACCTTCCACACCGGCGGGGTGGCGGGCCAGGACATCACCCACGGCCTGCCGCGGATCCAGGAGCTCTTCGAGGCCCGCATTCCCAAGGGCATGGCACCCATCAGCGAGGTGGACGGGCGCATCAAGGTCGAGGAGACCGAGAAGGCCCGCAAGATCATCGTTGTCCCCGACGACGGCGGCGACGAGGTCTCCTATCCGGTGCCGATGCGGTCGCGGCTGCTGGTGTCCGACGGTGACCACGTCACGGTGGGCGAGCAGCTCATCCACGGCGCGGTCAACCCGCACGAGGTGCTCCGCATCCTCGGCTCGCGGGAGGTGCAGCTGCACCTCGTGCACGAGGTACAGGAGGTGTACCGGTCGCAGGGCGTGTCCATCCACGACAAGCACATCGAGATCATCATCCGCCAGATGCTCAAGCGGGTGAACGTGCTGGAGTCGGGTGACAGCGAACTGCTCCCTGGTGAGCTGGTGGAACGGCCGCGGTTCGAGGAAGCCAACCGCGGCGTGGTGGAGGAAGGCGGCACGCCCGCCTCCGGCCGGCCGGTGCTCATGGGCATCACCAAGGCCTCGCTGGCCACCGAGTCGTGGCTGTCCGCGGCCTCGTTCCAGGAGACCACCCGGGTGCTGACCGACGCGGCGATCCACGCCAAGTCCGACCCGCTGCTCGGCCTCAAGGAGAACGTGATCATCGGCAAGCTCATCCCCGCGGGAACGGGGATGCCCCGGTACCGGTCCGTCCGGGTGGAGCCCACCGAGGACGCGCGGTCATCGGCCTACCCGGCCACCGCCACCGCCTACGAGGAGGCACCGGACTACACCTTCGGGCAGACCGCCGGGGGTGAGTCCATCCCGCTGGAGGAGTACGACTTCGGGTCGTACAACCAGTAACGGGTTGCTGGTGGGCCCGGCCGCCGGTGGTGGCCGGGCCCACCGCCGTGGTCAGCCTGGTCGCGGTCCTTATCGGGGGCGCTGATGGGGATCGTCGGCGCGCTCGTGGCGATCCCGGCGGCAGCGGTGGTGCGGCTGCTGCTCGACGAGATCGTTTTCCGCCGCCTGGACACGAGCTGAAGGCCGGCCGGTTACCCCATTCGCTTTGACCAGTAGGGGAAACCTTGGGTACTGTTAGGTTTCGTGCCCGGGACGCGGGCACGTGCGTGCTAGCGGGCGGTTGCCCCATGGCTGCAAGGCCAGGGACAGCGAGGGCCCCCGCGCGTAGGACTTTCCCCCTTTGTGACGTCCGGTCTCATCCGGGATCGGCGCCCCCGTGGCGGTGTGACACGCCCGACCTCGGGGGTCGGAGAGGTGGGAAAACTAGCAGGTCAGGGCGCCGGATGACGCCCAGCAGATACCATCGCGCTGACGGTGGCGGCGGGTTCGCCGCGCCGGGGGCGCTGTGCCGGTGTCACGGTGGCGCCGGCCCCGGAACGATGCCGCGCCGAAGGCGTGGAGAGGACGTCGCGCCCATGGCGCGCTGAGAAGACGGAGACGCGGTGCCCACCATCCAGCAGCTGGTCCGAAAGGGCCGCCAGGACAAGGTAGCCAAGACAACTACCCCGGCGCTCAAGGGCAGCCCCCAGCGCCGGGGAGTCTGCACACGCGTCTACACCACTACGCCCAAGAAGCCGAACTCGGCGCTGCGCAAGGTCGCACGGGTGCGGCTCACCAGCCAGATCGAAGTGACCGCATACATCCCGGGCGTCGGGCACAACCTCCAGGAGCACTCCATCGTGCTGGTGCGCGGTGGGCGGGTGCGGGACCTGCCCGGCGTTCGTTACAAGATCATCCGCGGCTCCCTCGACACGCAGGGGGTCCGCAACCGTAAGCAGGCACGCAGCCGCTACGGAGCGAAGAAGGAGAAGAGCTGACATGCCGCGCAAGGGCCCCGCGACCAGACGGCAGCTCGTCACTGATCCCGTTTACGGCTCGCCGCTGGTTACCGCGCTGGTCAACAAGGTGCTGCGAGCTGGCAAGCGCTCGCTCGCGGAACGGATCGTCTACGGGGCGCTGGAAGGCTGCCGGGACAAGACCGGCAACGACCCGGTGGTCACGCTCAAGCGCGCTCTCGACAACGTCAAGCCCACCCTGGAGGTCCGCAGCCGCCGGGTTGGTGGCGCCACCTACCAGGTGCCGGTCGAGGTGCGGGCGTCCCGCAGCACTCAGCTGGCACTGCGCTGGCTTGTGGCGTACTCCCGCCAGCGCCGGGAGAAGACGATGACCGAGCGGCTGTTGAATGAGCTGCTCGATGCCAGCAACGGCCTCGGGGCGAGCGTGAAGCGCCGTGAGGACACGCACAAGATGGCCGAGTCCAACAAGGCCTTCGCCCACTACCGCTGGTAGCAAGAGCAGCGCGCCCGAAGGGCCGCGCTGACATAGCGCAAAACGGCTAACACGAACAAGACGAAGAAGCACGAGGGAAACGAAGCACGTGGCCACTCAGACCGCCGTAGAACTCGCCAGGGTCCGCAACATCGGGATCATGGCGCATATCGACGCGGGCAAGACGACCACCACTGAGCGGATCCTGTTCTACACCGGCATCAACTACAAGCTCGGTGAAGTCCACGAGGGTGCGGCCACCATGGACTGGATGGACCAGGAGCAGGAGCGGGGGATAACCATCACCTCGGCCGCGACCACCACCACCTGGCGCGATCACACCATCAACATCATCGACACTCCCGGCCACGTCGACTTCACGGTCGAGGTGGAGCGCTCGCTGCGGGTGCTCGACGGGGCCGTCGCGGTGTTTGACGGGGTCGCGGGGGTTGAGCCGCAATCCGAAACCGTCTGGCGGCAGGCGGACCGCTACAGCGTGCCGCGGATCTGTTTCGTCAACAAGATGGACCGGGTGGGGGCGGAGTTTCACCGCTGTGTGGAGATGATCTCCGACCGGCTCGGCGCCACCCCGCTCGTCATTCAGCTGCCGTGGGGGGTCGAGTCCGGCTTCCGGGGCGTGATCGACCTGGTCCGCATGCGCGCGCTGCTCTGGCAGACCGAGGGCAAGGGCGACAAGTACGACGTCGTCGCGATCCCGGACGACCACCTGGAGGCCGCCAGGGACTGGCATGACCGGCTGGTCGAAACAATCTCCGAGAACGACGAGGAGATGATGGGGCTCTACCTCGACGGGGTCACGCCGGACGAGGACCAGCTCACCGCCGCGATACGCCGCGCGACCATTACTGGCGGGGTCACCCCGGTGATGTGCGGCAGCGCGTTCAAGAACAAGGGTGTCCAGCCCATGCTGGACGCGATCGTGGACTACCTGCCCAGCCCGGTGGACATCCCGTCGATCAAGGGCCACAAGGTCAACGATGAGCAGGCCGTGGTCGAGCGGCACGCCGACCCGGCTGAGCCGTTCGCCGCGCTTGCCTTCAAGATCATGGCCGATCAGCACCTGGGCAAGCTGACCTACATCCGCGTCTACTCCGGCACGCTGGAGGCGGGCACGCAGGTGCTCAACGCCACCAAGGGCCGCAAGGAGCGGATCGGCAAGGTCTACCAGATGCACGCGAACAAGCGGGAGGAGCGCCCGACCGCGATCGCCGGCCAGATCGTGGCAGTGATGGGGCTCAAGGACACCTCCACCGGTGACACGCTGTGTGCCGTGGCCGCGCCGGTCATCTTGGAGTCCATGACCTTTCCCGCGCCGGTCATCAACGTCGCGATCGAGCCCAGGACCAAGGCCGACCAGGACAAGCTCAGCACCGCGATCGGGCGGCTCGCCGAGGAGGACCCGACGTTCCAGGTCCGCACCGATGAGGAGACCGGCCAGACCATCATCTCTGGGATGGGGGAACTCCACCTCGAGGTGCTGGTGGAGCGGATGAAGCGCGAGTTCCGGGTGGAGGCCAACATCGGCCGCCCGCAGGTCGCCTACCGCGAGACCATCCGCCGCAAGGTGGAGAAGGTCGACTACACCCACAAGAAGCAGACCGGCGGGGCGGGCCAGTACGGCCGCGTCGTCATCAACCTGGAGCCGACCGGCGGCGACGGCGGCGGCTACGAGTTCGAGAACAAGATCCACGGTGGGCGCATCCCGCGCGAGTACATCCCGTCGGTGGACACCGGCTGCCAGGAGGCCGCTGAGTTCGGTGTACTGGCCGGGTACCCGATGGTCGACGTGAAGGTCACCCTGACCGACGGTGCCTACCACGAGGTGGACTCCTCGGAGCTCGCCTTCAAGATCGCCGGTTCGATGGCGTTCAAGAAAGCGGCCGCGCGGGCCGATCCGGTGCTGCTTGAGCCCATGATGGCCGTGGAGGTCAGGACTCCCGATGACTACATGGGGGATGTCATCGGGGACCTGAACAGCCGCCGTGGCCATATCCAGGCGATGGAGGAGCGCTCCGGGGTGCGGGTCGTCAAGGCACTCGTACCGCTGTCGGAGATGTTCGGCTACGTCGGGGACCTGCGCAGCCGAACCCAGGGCCGGGCGGACTACAGCATGCAGTTCGACTCGTATGCCGAAGTGCCGCCGAATATTGCCAAGGAGATCATCGCGAAGGCCCGAGGCGAATAGAGCAGTCCCAACGTCAGGAGCAAGGGCCCCGTAGGGAGCCTGGCCCCACCTCGGGTGGGGGAGAACGCAACGAGGAGATTCCAGTGGCCAAGGCCAAGTTCCAGCGGACCAAGCCGCACGTGAACATCGGCACCATCGGGCACATCGACCACGGAAAGACCACGCTGACCGCGGCGATCACCAAGGTGCTGCACGACAAGTACCCCGACGTCAATCCCTTCACGCCGTTCGACGCGATCGACAACGCGAAGGAAGAGAAGGAGCGCGGGATCACCATCGCGATCTCGCACGTCGAGTACCAGACCGCCAACCGGCACTACGCTCACGTGGACTGCCCTGGTCACGCGGACTACATCAAGAACATGATCACCGGCGCCGCGCAGATGGACGGGGCCATCCTGGTGGTCGCCGCCACCGACGGGCCGATGCCGCAGACCCGCGAGCACGTGCTGCTCGCCCGCCAGGTCGGCGTGCCCTACATCGTGGTGGCGCTCAACAAGGCCGACATGGTCGACGACGAGGAGATCCTCGAGCTCGTCGAGCTGGAGGTCCGCGAGCTGCTCAGCCAGTACGAGTTCCCCGGCGACGACCTGCCGGTGATCCGGGTGTCCGCGCTGAAGGCGCTTGAGGGCGACGCCGAGTGGGGCGCGAAGGTCAGCGAGCTCCTCGACGCCTGCGACGAGAGCATCCCCGAGCCGGTGCGCGAGGTGGAAAAGCCCTTCCTGATGCCGGTCGAGGACGTCTTCTCGATCACCGGCCGCGGCACCGTGGTGACCGGCCGGGTGGAGCGCGGCAAGATCCACACCGGCGAGACGGTCGAGATCATCGGGATCAAGGACAAGGCGCAGAGCACCACGGTCACCGGTGTCGAGATGTTCCGCAAGATCCTCGACGAGGGCCAGGCCGGCGACAACGTGGGCCTGCTGCTGCGTGGCATCAAGCGGGAAGAGGTGGAGCGCGGCCAGGTCGTGATCAAGCCGGGCACCAACACCCCGCACACCGAGTTCATGGGCCAGGTGTACGTCCTGTCCAAGGACGAGGGCGGGCGGCACACGCCTTTCTTCAACAACTACCGGCCGCAGTTCTACTTCCGTACCACGGACGTGACCGGCGTGGTCAACCTGCCCGAGGGCACGGAAATGGTCATGCCCGGTGACACCACCGAGATACGGGTGGACCTGATCCAGCCGATCGCCATGGAGGAGGGCCTGCGCTTCGCGATCCGCGAGGGCGGGCGCACCGTGGCTTCCGGCCGGGTGACGAAGATCATCAAGTAGCCGGTGCCACCGTCCCCGGGCGCTTCCCAGCGCACGGGGACGGTCACTGGCCAGGAGCAGGAACCGGCGGCCACGCCACGGGTGGCGGGAAGCCAGCCCGGACAGCAGGCAGTACGCGACCCAGGAACAGCTCGAAGCGAAGGACACGGGAAGCCACATGGCGGGACAAAAGATCCGCATCCGGCTCAAGGCGTATGACCACGAGGTCATCGACAAGTCGGCGCGGACGATCGTAGACACGGTGAAGCGCACCGGCGCGCGGGTTGCCGGGCCGGTCCCGCTGCCCACGGAAAAGAACGTGTACTGCGTCATCAGGTCGCCGCACAAGTACAAGGACTCGCGCGAGCACTTTGAGATGCGCACGCACAAGCGCCTGATCGACATCATCGACCCCACTCCCAAGACAGTTGACTCGCTGATGCGGCTCGACCTGCCGGCCGGCGTGGACATCGAGATCAAGCTCTGAGGAACGCACCGATATGGCCAAGCAGATCAAGGGAGTCCTGGGCACCAAGCTCGGCATGACCCAGGTCTTCAGCGACGACGGGAAGGTCGTCCCCGTCACTGTGGTGGCGGCAGGCCCGTGCGTGGTGACGGCGGTGCGCACCCCAGACGCCGACGGCTACGCAGCGGTCCAGCTCGCCTTTGGCGAGGTCGACCCGCGCCGGGTAACCAAGCCGTTGGCCGGCCACTTCGCCAAGGCCGGCGTGACACCGCGCCGGTACCTGGTCGAGCTCCGCACCGACGACGCCACCAGCTACACCCTGGGGCAGGAGGTCACGGCCGAGACCTTCGGCGCCGGTGACCTGGTGGACGTGACCGGCCGGAGCAAGGGCAAGGGCACGGCGGGCGTGATGAAGCGGCATGGCTTCCACGGCCTCAGCGCCTCCCACGGCACCCAGCGCAAGCACCGCTCGCCCGGCTCGATCGGGGGATGCGCGACCCCGGGACGGGTCTTCAAGGGAATGAAGATGGCCGGCCGGATGGGAAACGCCCGCACCACGGTGCCCCGGCTCACCGTCCACGCCGTGGACGGTGACCGTGGCCTGCTGCTCATCCGCGGTGCCGTACCCGGCGCCAGCGGTGGCCTGGTCCTGGTCCGCAGCGCGGCCAAGCAACTTGCGGGGAAGGAGGGCCGGTGAGCACCACCGTCACTGTCGTCACCCCGTCCGGCGAGGGCGGGCAGGACGTCGAACTGCCAGCGGAGATCTTCGGCTCAAAGGTCAACATCCCGCTCATTCACCAGGTGGTGGTTGCCCAGCAGGCAGCGGCACGCCAGGGCACGGCCGCCACCAAGACCCGGGGTGAGGTCCGGGGCGGGGGCAGGAAGCCCTACCGCCAGAAGGGCACCGGGCGGGCCCGGCAGGGGTCGGTGCGGGCGCCACAGTATGCCGGCGGCGGCATCGTGCACGGCCCGGTGCCCCGGTCCTACCGCCAGCGCACCCCCAAGAAGATGAAGGCCGCCGCGCTGAGCGGTGCGCTGACCGACCGGTCCAGCCACGGCCGGGTTTCGGTGGTGAGCAGCTTCGTCGAGTCAGACGCGCCAAGCACGTCGGCGGCGCTCGCCGTGCTGCGAACGGCGGTCGGTGAGACGAGTGCCCGGCTTCCGCGGCCGGTGCTGGTGGTGGCGAGCGCCAGCGACGAGCTGACGCGCAAGAGCCTGCGCAACGTCGCCCGCGTCCGGGTTCTTGCCACCGGGCAGCTCAACACCTATGACGTGCTAGCCAGTGACCACGTGGTGTTCACGCAGGCGGCGCTGGCGGAGTTCGCCGGCCGGGCCGGCAAGGCGGAGCGCCGCGAGACCGTGGCGGGCAAGGAGGAGGAGACGTGAGCAAGATCTCCAACGCCCGGGACATCTTGCTGCGGCCGGTGATCTCGGAAAAGAGCTACCGGCTGGTGGACAACGGCAAGTACACCTTCGTGGTCGCCCCGGATGCCAACCGGACCCAGATCAGGCAGGCCGTCGAGCAGATCTTCGGCGTCAGGGTCACCGGCGTCAACACGCTCAACCGGCCAGGCAAGCGCCGCCGTACCCGGTTCGGCTGGGGGAAGCGGCCCGACACCAAGCGCGCCATTGTCAGCCTTGCCGAGGGAGACCGGATCGACGCCTTCGGGGGACCGGTCGCCTAGGCGGCGCGGGACCAGATCGACAGGAGCTTGAGCACACATGGGCATCCGCAAGTACAAGCCGACCACCCCGGGCAGGCGGGGTGCGAGCGGGGCAGACTTCGCCGAGATCACGCGAAGCGAGCCCGAGAAGTCGCTCGTCCGCCCGCTGTCCTCCCAGGGCGGCAGGAATGTGCACGGACGGATCACCGCGCGGCACCAGGGCGGCGGCCACAAGCGCGCATACCGGGTGATCGACTTCCGCCGCGCCGACAAGGACGGCGTGCCGGCCACAGTGGCGCACCTGGAGTACGACCCCAACCGCACGGCGCGCATCGCGCTGCTGCACTACGCCGACGGTGAGAAGCGCTACATCCTGTGCCCGCAGGGCCTGGCGCAGGGGGACCGGGTGGAAAACGGTCCCGGCGCCGACATCCGGCCGGGCAACTGCCTGCCGCTGCGCAACATCCCCACCGGCACCATGGTGCACGCCATTGAGCTGCGGCCAGGCGGCGGGGCGAAGATCGCCCGCTCGGCCGGCAGCAGCGTGCAGCTGCTCGCCAAGGAGGCCGGCTACGCCCAGCTGCGCATGCCATCCGGTGAAATCCGCCGGGTCGGCGTGAGCTGCCGGGCCACGGTGGGCGAGGTTGGCAACTCCGAGCAGGCCAACATCAAGCTCGGGAAGGCAGGCCGTTCCCGGTGGAAGGGCCGCCGTCCCTCGGTCCGGGGGGTCGCCATGAACCCGGTGGACCACCCGCTCGGCGGCGGCGAGGGCAAGAGCTCCGGCGGGCGCCATCCGGTCAGCCCCTGGGGCAAGCCGGAAGGCCGTACCCGCCCTGCGCACAAGCCCAGCGACCGGCTGATCATCCGCAGGCGCGGCAAGAAGAAGCGGTAGGAGCACCTCACAATGCCTCGTAGCCTGAAGAAGGGCCCATTCGTGGATGACCACCTGATCAAGAAGGTGGACACCCAGAACGACAAGGGGACGCGGAACGTCATCAGGACGTGGTCGCGGCGCTCCATGATCGTGCCGGCGATGCTGGGCCACACGATCGCGGTGCATGACGGCCGCAAGCATGTCCCGGTGTTCATCACCGAGGCGATGGTCGGCCACAAGCTCGGGGAGTTTGCCCCGACGCGTACGTTCCGCAGCCATGTCAGGGACGACCGCCGCAGCCGGCGCTAAGACCTGGCGCGCGGAGAGAGACGGAGAAGAAGCGATGGAGGCTAGGGCAATGGCGCGGTACGTCCGCGTCACGCCGCGAAAGGCCCGACGTGTGGTGGACATAATCCGCGGCATGCCTGCCGCTGACGCGCAGGCGGTCCTCTCGTTCGCCCCGCAGGCGGCGAGCGGCCCGGTGGGCAAAGTGCTGGCGAGTGCCATCGCGAACGCCGGCCAGGCCGGTTCCTCCGGCGCCGAGGACCTGGTCGTGAGCCGGGCCTGGGTGGACGAAGGGCCCACGCTGAAGCGGTTCCGGCCACGCGCACAGGGCCGCGGCTACCGGATCCTCAAGCGGACCAGCCACATCACTGTCATCGTCTCCGATGAGCTCAAGGGGAGGACCCGCTAGTGGGCCAGAAAGTGAACCCGCACGGGTTCCGGCTGGGCATCACCACCGACTTCAAGAGCCGTTGGTACGCCGACAAGCTGTACAAGGACTACGTCGCCGAAGATGTGGCGATCCGCCGGATGCTACAGCGGGGGATGGAGCGCGCTGGCATCTCCAAGGTGGAGATTGAGCGGACACGGGACCGTGTGCGGGTGGACATCCATACCGCGCGGCCCGGGATCGTCATCGGGCGGCGCGGGGCCGAGGCCGACCGTATCCGTGGCGACCTGGAAAAGCTGACCGCGAAGCAGATCCAGCTCAACATCCTCGAGGTCAAGAACCCCGAGGTGGACGCGCAACTGGTGGCCCAGGGCGTGGCCGAGCAGCTGTCCAGCCGGGTTTCGTTCCGGCGGGCCATGCGCAAGGCCATGCAGACCGCCATGAAGGGCGGCGCCCGCGGCATCCGGGTCCAGTGCTCGGGGCGCCTCGGCGGTGCTGAGATGTCGCGCTCTGAGTTCTACCGGGAAGGCCGCGTTCCCCTGCACACGCTGCGCGCCGACATCGACTACGGCTTCTACGAGGCACGCACCACCTTCGGCCGGATCGGGGTCAAGGTCTGGATCTACCGTGGCGACGCCCCGGCATCGCGGGCAGAGCGCGAGGCGCTCGCGGCAGCGCTGCGGGCCGGGCAGCGGCGTGACCGCGACCGGCCGCCGCCCCGCCGCCGGCGTGGCGGTGAGGGTGGTGCGCCAGAGGAGCCGGCCCGTGCGGCCGCCCCGGCTGCGGCCGCCCCGGCTGAGGCCGCGACGGCGGGCCAGGAGGGCTGAGGCATGCTCATCCCGCGCAGGACCGCGCACCGCAAGCAGCACCGGCCCAGCCGGAAAGGGGCCGCCTCCGGCGGCACCCGGGTCGTGTTCGGCGAATATGGCATCCAGGCCCTCGAGCACTCCTACGTGACCAACCGGCAGATCGAGGCCGCACGTATCGCGATGACGAGGCACATCCGCCGTGGCGGGAAGGTGTGGATCAACATCTACCCCGACCGCCCGCTGACAAAGAAGCCGGCCGAGACCCGGATGGGCTCGGGCAAGGGCTCCCCCGAATGGTGGATCGCCAACGTCAAGCCAGGACGGGTGATGTTTGAGCTGTCCGGCGTGGCGGAGCCGGTGGCCAGGGAGGCACTGCGCCGTGCCATGCACAAGCTCCCCATGAAGACCCGTTTCGTCAAGCGTGAGGTCGGTGAGGCCTGATGTTTATGCACAAGCTCCCGATGCTCTGCTGGCTAGACAGGCCCAGTTTCGTAAAGCGTGAGGTCGGTGAGGCGTGATGGCGAAGGGCTTGAACGCCGGTGAGCTTCGCACCGCGAGCGAGGAAGAACTCGACAGCAAGCTGGCGGAGGCGAAGACCGAGTTGTTCAACCTCCGGTTCCAGGCTGCCACCGGCCAACTGGAGAGTCACGGGCGGCTGCATGCCGTGCGGAAGGAAATCGCCCGCATCTACACGGTGAAGCGGGAGCGTGAGCTCGGCATCGTGACCGTGGCCGAGGAGGCAGAAGAAAGTGAGTGACGAACACGGCGGCGCGCCCGGCCGGGGCTACCGCAAGGTCCGCGAGGGCTACGTCATCAGAGACAAGATGGACAAGACCGTCGTGGTCGAAGTCGAGGACCACGTGAAGCACCCCAAGTACGGCAAGGTCCTCCGCCGCACCAAGAAGTACATCGCACACGACGGCGAGAACGCCTGCGGCGTCGGTGACCGCGTCCGGCTCATGGAGACCCGGCCGCTCTCGGCGACCAAGCGCTGGCGCGTCGCCGAGATCCTGGAAAAGGCCAAGTAAAACGTTCGGGGAACACCCCGCGCAACCATCATCCGCCAGGCCCGCGCGCAGGCCGGCGGAGCAGAAGCAGGAGTTGACGTGATCCAGCAGGAGTCGCGGCTCAAGGTCGCCGACAACACCGGAGCCAAGGAGATCTTGTGCATCCGCGTGCTCGGTGGCTCCGGCCGGCGATACGCGGGCATCGGCGATGTCATCGTGGCCACGGTGAAGGACGCCCTTCCCGGTGCCGGGGTCCGCAAGGGTGAAGTGGTCAAGGCGGTGGTCGTGCGTACCCGCAAGGAGCGCCGCCGGGGCGACGGCTCCTACATCCGCTTCGACGAGAACGCGGCCGTCCTGATCAGGGACGGGGGAGACCCCCGTGGTACCCGCATCTTCGGCCCGGTCGGCCGTGAGCTGCGGGAGAAGCGGTTCATGCGGATCATCTCGCTCGCGCCGGAGGTGGTGTAGATGGCCAGGAAGACGGCCACAGGTGCCGGCAAGGCAGCTGGGATGAAGATCAAGAAGGGTGACACCGTCGTGGTCACCGCGGGCCGTGACCGTGGCCGCGAGGGCAAGGTCATCGCCGCCTACCCCGAGCGGCAGCGTGTGCTGGTCCAGGGCGTGAACATCATCAGGAAGAACACGAAGGTGAACTTCCAGGGAGCGCGCGGGGCCAAGGAAGGCGGCATCGTGACCCAGGAAGCGCCCATCCACGTGAGCAACGTCTCGCTGGTCGATCCCGAGACGAAGAAGCCGGCCCGGGTGGGCTACCGCTTCGACGAGGACAGCAGCAAGATCCGGATCACACGCCCGGGCGGTAAGGACATCTGATGACAGCTACCACACAGGAAGCCGCGGTGCAGGGCGTGCGGCCGCGCCTGAAGGAACGTTACCTGGCCGAGATCGCGCCGGCTTTGCGCGAGGAGTTCGGCTATGCCAACGTTATGCAAATTCCGGCTCTTACCAAGATCGTGGTGAACATGGGGGTCGGGGAGGCCGCCCGCGATGCGAAGCTCATCGAGGGCGCGGTCCGCGACCTGACAATCATCACCGGGCAAAAGCCCGCGGTGGCCAGGGCGAAGAAATCCATCGCCCAGTTCAAGCTCCGCGAGGGCATGCCGATCGGTGCGCACGTGACATTGCGCGGTGACCGGATGTGGGAGTTCCTTGACCGCCTGCTCACCCTGGCACTGCCCCGCATCAGGGACTTCCGTGGCCTGTCTGACCGGCAGTTCGACGGCCGGGGCAATTACACCTTCGGACTCACCGAGCAGTTGATGTTCCACGAGATCAATCCCGATCAGGTGGACCGCCAGCGGGGCATGGACGTGACCGTGGTTACGACCGCAACCACTGACGCCGAGGGCCGTTCGCTGTTGCGGCGGCTCGGATTCCCGTTCAAGGAGAACTGAGAAGTGGCGAAGAAGTCACTGGTCGTCAAGCAGAAGCGGACGCCGAAGTTCGCCGTGCGGGCCTACACCAGGTGCACGCGGTGTGGCCGCCAGCGCGCGGTGTACCGCAGGTTCGGGCTGTGCCGGATCTGCTTCCGCACCATGGCTCACCGGGGGGAACTCCCCGGCATCACCAAATCCAGCTGGTAACCACCGGCCGGGACCTGCCCGGGCCCAGACCAGGCCCGGGCGCACGACCGACCTGGGCGCATCAGCGCCCACCGACCACGCCGCAGGTCCGCAGGGAAACCGCGGTGAGGAGGGCCACCAGGCCATGACGATGACCGATCCGATCGCGGACATGCTGACACGTCTGCGTAATGCGAACGCGGCATACCACGACACGGTGAGCATGCCGTACTCCAAGATCAAGGCCCGCATCGCCGAGATCCTCCAGCGGGAGGGCTACATCGGCGAGTGGAGCGTGCAGGACGCCGAGGTCGGCAAGAACCTCGTGATCGCGCTCAAGTACGGGCCGACCCGTGAGCGCTCGATCGCGGGACTCAAGCGGGTGTCCAAGCCCGGGCTGCGCGTCTACGCGAACAAGGGAAACCTGCCGCGAGTGCTCGGCGGGCTTGGGGTCGCCATCATCTCCACCTCTGGTGGCCTGATGACCGACAGGCAGGCGGTCAGGCATGGCGTGGGCGGGGAAGTCCTCGCCTACGTCTGGTGAGGAGGCGGCGATGTCACGAATCGGACGGCTCCCGGTTGTGATCCCGGCAGGGGTCGACGTCACCATCACCGGGCGCGAGGTGACCGTGTCCGGCCCCAAAGGCCGGCTTTCACTCGAAGTTGCCGAGCCCATCGATGTCTCGCAGGAGGACGGCGTCGTCAGGGTCACCAGGCCCAGCGACGAAGGCAAGGTGCGGTCACTGCACGGCTTGTCGCGGACCCTGGTGGCGAACATGGTGACGGGCGTCACCGAGGGATACCGCAAGACCCTTGAGATCGTCGGGGTGGGGTACCGGGTGCAGCCCAGGGGCAGCGCGGTGGAGTTCGCACTCGGCTTCAGCCACCCCGTGACCGTGGCTCCGCCCGATGGGGTCACGCTGCGGGTCGAGACCCCGACCAGGCTGGTCGTGGAGGGAATCGACAAGCAGCTCGTGGGTGAGGTCGCGGCGAACATCCGCAAGCTCCGCAAGCCCGACCCGTACAAGGGCAAGGGCGTGCGGTATCAGGGAGAGCAGATCCGCCGCAAGGTCGGAAAGGCTGGGAAGTAGCAATGGCTGGCACGAGAACCCGGACGCGCGGGCAGGCCGCCACGCGCGCCACGGCGCGGGCACGTCGGCACCTGCGCGTCCGGAAGAAGGTCACGGGCACTGCCGCCCGGCCCCGGCTGACGGTCACCCGGTCGGCCCGCCACGTCTTCGCCCAGCTGGTCGATGACCGCGCGGGCTGCACACTCGCGTCAGCGTCTACCCTGGAGTCCGGTATCCGTGGCGCCGACGGCGACAAGAAGGCCAAAGCGAAGCAGGTGGGTGAGTTGCTCGCCAGCCGTGCCCGCGACGCTGGTATCAGCGCTGCGGTCTTTGACCGGGCCGGATACGCCTACCACGGCCGGGTGGCCGCGCTGGCGGACGGGGCCCGTGAAGGCGGGCTGGCTCTGTGAACACGTTTTCCCTAGCCTGCAGATGGGCGCATACGGGAGAGAGAAGGACAGTCTGATGGCAGCAACTCCGCGGCGCGGCAGCGCCGGCGGCGAGCGGCGTGACCGCCGCGACGACCGCCGCGGCGGGGCGGACAAGGGTGCCGCGTACCTGGAGCGGGTCGTGACCATCAACAGGGTCGCCAAGGTAGTCCAGGGTGGTCGGCGCTTCAGCTTCACCGCCCTGGTGGTCGTCGGCGACGGCAACGGCTTGGTCGGTGTCGGTTACGGCAAGGCCAAGGAGGTGCCCGCGGCGATCGCCAAGGGCGTCGAGTCGGCCAAGAAACAGTTCTTCCGGGTGCCCCGTATCGGTGGCACGATCCCGCACAGGGTGCAAGGCGAGGCGGCGGCCGGAGTCGTCCTGCTGAAGCCGGCCAGCCCTGGCACCGGTGTCATCGCGGGCGGGCCGGTGCGGGCCGTGCTGGAGTGCGCGGGCGTCCACGACGTCCTCTCCCGGTCACTGGGCTCGTCGAACCCGATCAACGTGGTGCGCGCGACCGTGGCCGCGCTCAAGGGCCTCAGCCGCCCGGAGGAGATCGCGGCGCGGCGTGGGCTGCCGATCGAGGACGTGGCGCCCGCGGCGATGCTGCGGGCTCGCGCGGCGGCGGCCGCCGCCGCCGCGGGTGCGAGTTGAGCAGGAGCGGGCCGATGTCGCAGTTGAAGGTAACCCAGGTCCGGTCCCGGATCGGCGGCACCAGGGAGCAGCGGGCCTCGCTGCGCTCGCTGGGGCTCAAGCGGATCGGTCATGTCGTCATCAAGCAGGACCGGCCGGAGTTCCGGGGGATGATCCGCGCGGTGCGCCATCTTGTCACCGTCGAGGAGGTGGACTGAACATGGCAGGGACGGATGACGGCCGCGGGAAAAGCCGCAGCGTCGGCCTGAGGCTGCATCACCTGCGGCCCGCGCCGGGCGCGCACACCGCGCGCACCCGGGTGGGCCGGGGCGAGGGGTCCAAGGGCAAGACCGCTGGCCGTGGTACCAAGGGCACGAAAGCCCGCGACCAGGTCCCGGAGAGCTTCGAGGGTGGCCAGATGCCGCTGCACCGCCGTGTGCCGAAGCTGAAGGGTTTCTCCAACCTGCGGTTCAAGACCACCTACCAGGTGGTCAACACCGGGCGGCTGGGCGAACTGTATCCCGAGGGCGGCGACGTCACCCCGGAGAGCCTGGCGGCGAAGGGTGCGGTACGGGCCGGCAAGCTGGTCAAGGTGCTGGGAACCGGCGACCTCAGCGCGCCGCTGCGGGTGAGCGCCCATGCCTTCTCCGCCGCTGCGAGGGAGAAGATCACCGCAGCGGGAGGAACCGTCACCGCGCTGTGAGAAGGCTGTGCAGTGAACAGCGCCCCCCACCCAGGCTGCCCGGAGGGCGAGCATTGCCTGGCTGCGGGGCAAGCTCGTGCAGGTGCCGACTGCGAGTGCAGGCTGTTACAGTGCAGCGAGCGCGTGACATCGCCGCGGCCGGGTACTTTCCGTCCACGGCCGGGTGTCGCGCCGGGATAGTGAACCTTCTAGCAGAGGATGGCGCATGCTGACCGGGTTCCTGCGCGCGTTCCGGACGCCAGACCTGCGCCGGAAACTGCTCTTCACCATCTTTATCATCGGCGTGTTCCGGCTCGGCGCGTCGCTGCCTACCCCTGGCATCTCCGAAAGTGCCGTGCACAACTGCATCGGGCTTGTCAACAAGCAAGGCGGCAGCGTTTACCAGCTCGTCAACCTGTTCAGTGGCGGTGCGCTGCTCAAGCTGTCGGTGTTCGCGCTGGGAATCATGCCCTACATCACGGCGAGCATCATCCTGCAGCTGCTTGCCGTGGTCATCCCGCGGCTGGAAACCCTGACCAAGGAAGGCCAGTCAGGGCAGAGCAAGATCACTCAGTACACCAGGTACTTGACGGTAGGGCTGGCCATCCTCCAGTCCACGGGGATCATCGCGCTCGCCAGGTCCGGCCGGCTCTTCCAGAGTTGCACCCAGACGCTGATTCCCAACTCCTCGGTCTTCACGATCACCACCATGGTCGTCTGCATGACGGCGGGAACGGCGGTGATCATGTGGCTGGGTGAGCTGATCACCGACCGCGGGGTCGGCAATGGGATGTCGCTGATGATCTTCACCCAGGTCATCGCGGTGATCCCCGGGGAGATGCTCAACATCTACCGGTCGCGGCATGCCTTCGTCTTCGCCATCGTGCTGGGGGTAGGTGTCGCGATCGTTGCCTTTGTGGTCTTCATGGAGCAGGCTCAGCGCCGGATCCCTGTCCAGTACGCCAAACGCATGGTGGGGCGCCGCATGTACGGCGGGACCTCCACCTATATCCCGCTCAAAGTGAACCAGGCCGGTGTCATCCCGGTCATCTTCGCCTCGTCCCTGCTCTACATCCCGCAACTGGGCGCTTCGCTGTTCGGGAACCAGCTACATCCCCAGGGCTGGTACGCCTGGATCCAGTCGCACCTGGTGCGCGGTGACTCACCGATTTACATGGGCGCGTTCTTCGCGCTCATCATCTTCTTCACCTACTTCTACGTGGAGATCACCTTCAAGCCGTACGACGTCGCGGACAACATGAAGAAGTACGGCGGGTTCATTCCTGGCATCCGGCCAGGCAGGCCCACCGCCGAGTACCTCAAGTTCGTGCTCAACCGGCTCACCGCTCCCGGCTCGGTGTACCTGGGCGTCATCGCCCTGATCCCGATGATCGCGCTGGCGCTGGTCGGCGCGAGCCAGAACTTCCCGTTCGGCGGGACCAGCATCCTGATCGCGGTGGGGGTGGGCCTGGATACGGTGAAGCAGATCGAGAGTCAACTCCAGCAGCGTAACTACGAGGGCTTCTTGCGGTAGTGCGCATCGTCCTCGTGGGCCCCCCTGGTGCGGGCAAGGGGACACAGGCCCAGTTCCTGGCGTCGCACCTGTCAATCCCGAAAATCTCGACAGGTGACATCTTCCGTGACAACGTCAGTCGCGGCACGGCGCTGGGCCGCCAGGCTCAGGCTTACATGGAGCGTGGCGACCTAGTCCCGGATAAGGTCACCATCGCCATGGTCACCGACCGGCTGGCAGATGACGACACCCAGGCGGGCTATCTGCTGGACGGCTTCCCCAGGAACGTGCCGCAGGCGGAAACGCTCAAGAAGATGCTCTTGGCCTGGGACACCAGGCTTGATGTGGTGCTGGAACTTGTGGTGGATGACGATGAGGTGGTCCGGCGCCTGTCCGGCCGGCGAACCTGCCGCCGTTGCGGGCGGGTGTGGCATGTCACTTTTGACCCGCCCGTGCAGGCGGGTGTCTGTGACGACTGCCGGGGTGAGTTGTTCCAGCGCGACGATGACCGCGAGGAGACGATCAGGCACCGGCTCGAGGTGTACCAGCAGCAGACCGCGCCGCTGGTCTCTTTCTACGCCGACGAAGGCGTGCTGCTCGGCCTAGACGCCACCGGCCCGGTGGATGAAATCACCGACCGGGCCATGAGCGCGCTGCGGCGCTTCATGCGCTGACTCCCGGCGCGGGTACCGTGATAGGGGATCCGGAGGCATCATGGGGAGAAGGCGCGGGCCTGGCATAGAGGTCAAGACGCCGGCGGAGCTCGCGGCCATGCGTGAGGCGGGCCAGGTGGTTGCCCGCGCGCTCACCGCAGCGGCTGCCGCCGTGGCGCCTGGGGTCGCCACGGCCGATCTGGACGCCATCGCCAGCGCCGAGATCCGCGCGGCCGGCGCCCTGCCGTCGTTCCTGGGTTACCAGGGATTCCCCGCCGCGATCTGTGTCAGCATCAACGACGAGATCGTGCACGGGATCCCGCATCCTGCCCGGGTCCTGCGCGAGGGTGATGTGGTGTCCATCGACTGTGGCGCCATCGTCGCCGGATGGCATGCCGACGCCGCCCTGACCGTGGGCGTGGGGACGATCTCCGGCAGGCTCGTTGCGCTGCTGGGCGCCTGCGAGCGGGCGCTGTGGGAGGGGCTCGCCGCGGCCCGGCCCGGCGCACGCCTCAGCGATGTCTCGCATGCGGTGGAGCGCACCGTCCGGTCGGCAGGGGAATATGGCATCGTGGAGGACTACGTCGGCCACGGCATCGGCAGCCAGATGCACATGGATCCGCTGGTCCCGAACCAGGGCGTGCCCGGCCGTGGCCCTGTCCTGGCCGAGGGGATGGCGTTCGCGATCGAGCCGTTGGTCGTCCTAGGGAGCCCTGCCACCCGCCTGCTGAACGATGGCTGGACCGTGGTCAGTGAGGATGGTGGCTGGTCTGCTCACTTCGAGCACACGGTCGCGATCACCGCGGATGGGCCGTGGGTGCTGACTGTGCCCGAGGGGTGGGACGGGGCCGGGTCCGCTGCCGCCGAGCCCGGCCGCCCCGTGCGAAGCGCCGAGGCAGGCCACATCGTACACAGCGCCGAGCCAGGCCACATCGTACACAGCGCCGAGCGCTGAGGAGGATGCCGATGCCCAGTGATCCCAGGATGCGCGCCTCCGACTCCGATCGTGACCGGACGGCAGCGCTTCTCCGCGAGCACCACGCGGTGGGCAGGCTCACGGCCGACGAGTTCAAGGACCGCCTTGAGCGAGCATATGCGGCAAAGACCCTGGGCGAACTGGACCAGCTACTCGCCGACCTGCCAGCAATCGACCTCTACGAGCTGCCGGACGCCGCCCTGCGCCGCCCCCGCCGCGGCCTGCCGGGCCCCCCGTGGCTGCTTGAGCTGCAGTCGGTGAGCCGGTTCTCGCCAGCATGGCGGGCCGCATGGGCGTCTTGTGCGTCGGTGAGCCTCGTCGCGTTCCTGGTGTGGCTGCTCACCGGTCATCCCACCAGTTTGTGGTTTCTGTGGGTGGCCGGGCCGTACAGCCTGGCGCTGCTCGTCAGGTGGCTGGCCGGAGGCCAGCCCCGGCGGCACCGGCACCGCGATGCCGGGCACGGCTCATGAGGACGGCACCAGCGCCCGGCATGCGGCGTTGCGAGGCCTGTGCCCGGTTGACGGCCCTGTGGCCGGCCGGGAGACGGGCAGCCCAGCTGCCGGGAATGACTAGCTCGCCGTTGTGGTTCGCAATGTGGGCAGACGTCGCGTAGACTCTGCTCCGGCTCATGTGCTTCTCCGGTCGGCTTTGCCGGCGGCGTGAGGCAGCCACGAGTCGGCTGGCCGCGTCCGGTGGCATGCATGTGCCCATTCCGGGCAGGTCTCCACGTAAGACATGCGGATGACAGCGGCAAGCATGATGAGCAATCACATCCCGTGAGTGCCCGGCAGTCTGCCGGGCACTGGGCGGGCCAAGAGCGAAGTGCGGAGGATATGCCCAAGAAGGATGGCGCCATCGAGATCGAGGGCAGGATCGTCGAGTCACTTCCGAATGCCTTCTTCCGGGTGGAGCTGGACAATGGGCACAAGGTTTTGGCTCACATCAGCGGGAAGATGCGGATGCACTACATTCGGATCCTCCAGGATGACCGAGTCGTGGTGGAGCTGAGCCCGTATGACCTGTCCCGAGGGCGCATCGTCTACCGGTATAAGTGACCAACTCCGTGGGGAGATCCCGCGGCCAGAACCAAACAACGACAGGAAAGCGCCGGGTGCTGCCCGGCTCACGAGGAGACCAGGGTGAAGGTCAAGCCGAGTGTGAAGAAGATCTGCAGCAAATGCCGGATCATCCGCCGGCATGGCCGCGTCATGGTTATCTGCTCCGACCCGAGGCACAAGCAGCGCCAGGGCTGATGGCGTAACAGGCGTTCCGCAGCCCGGCACCGGCGGCAAGCCGGATGCCGGGCAACCCCCGGAAGGAGGCCGGGGCCCGTCCGGGCAGGGACGGGGCGCGGAGCGCGAGACCTCCGTGAGAAGAAGGGGAACTGCCCGCAGATGGCACGTCTGGTTGGTGTTGACCTCCCGCGCGAGAAGCGCCTTGAGATCGCCCTCACCTACATCTACGGAGTTGGCCGCACCCGTGCGCTGGAGACGCTGAAGGCCACCGGCGTGAACGGCGACACCAGGGTCCACGCGCTCTCCGACGACGACCTCGTGAAGCTCCGCGACTGGATCGACGCCACCTACAAGGTCGAAGGTGACCTGCGGCGTGAGGTCCAAGCGGACATCCGGCGCAAGGTGGAGATCGGCTGCTACCAGGGCATCCGCCACCGGCGCGGGCTTCCTGTCCACGGCCAGCGGACGCAGACCAACGCCCGCACCCGCAAGGGCAGGAAGAAGACAGTGGCCGGCAAGAAGAAGACCGGGAAGAAGTAGTCCGGGCAAACGGACCGACGACCTCGCGAACAGGAAGCAGATGCCGCCCAAGAGCCGCGCCGGCGCCAAGAAGGTGCGCCGCAAGGAACGCAAGAACGTCGCCCATGGGCACGCCCACATCAGGAGCACGTTCAACAACACAATCGTCTCGATCACCGATCCCATCGGCAACGTCATTTCGTGGGCGTCCTCCGGCCAGGTCGGTTTCAAGGGATCCCGCAAGTCCACTCCGTTCGCCGCCCAGATGGCGGCGGAAGCAGCCGCGCGGCGTGCCATGGAGCATGGCATGCGCAAGGTCGACGTGTTCGTGAAGGGCCCAGGATCGGGGCGGGAGACAGCAATCCGCTCGCTGCAGGCGACCGGCCTTGAGGTCGGGTCGATTCAGGATGTCACCCCGGTTCCGCACAATGGCTGCCGGCCGCCGAAGCGGCGCCGGGTCTGAGGAGTAACTGGCATATGGCTCGATACACAGGCGCGGACTGCAAGCTGTGCCGCCGCGAGAAGATGAAGTTGTTCCTCAAGGGCGCCAAATGCGACTCGGCCAAGTGCCCCATTGAGATCAGGCCGTACCCGCCCGGTGAACATGGCCGCAACCGGCCGAAGGAGAGCGAGTACCTGCTCCAGATCCGGGAGAAGCAGAAGGCACGCCGGGTCTACGGGATTCTCGAGCGGCAGTTCCATGGTTATTACGTGGAGGCGTCACGCCGGCGCGGCAAGACAGGCGAAAACCTGCTCCAGATCCTGGAAAGCCGCCTTGACAACGTGGTTTACCGCGCAGGCTTCGCCAAGAGCCGGGACATGGCGCGCCAGCTCGTGGGGCATGGCCATTTCCAGGTGAACGGCAGGAAGGTGGACATACCTTCCTACCGGGTGAGCGAGCGCGACATCGTCGAGGTGCGCCCCGTGTCCACGGAGCTGACCCCGTTCATCGTGGCCCGTGCCGAGGCTGGTGAGCGTTCGGCCCCGGCGTGGCTGGAGGTAATCCCGGCCAAGATGCGTGTCCTGGTCCACACCATGCCTGCCCGTGCCCAGATCGACACTCAGGTGCAGGAACAGCTCATCGTCGAGCTTTACTCGAAGTAAGGGACATACCCGGTCCGCCACCCTAGTGGTGGTGGCCCGGCCCGGCGGAGGCAGGTGGCCGCCGCCATAAGTCGCGACTGTCATATAGCGGGCGTCGCGGAAAGGGGTAGTCATGCTCATCGCGCAGCGGCCGGGTCTTACCGAAGAGCCGGTGGATGAGTTCCGGTCAAGGTTCGTCATCGAGCCCCTTGAGCCAGGGTTCGGCTACACGATCGGGAATTCACTCCGGCGGACGTTGCTGTCATCGATCCCGGGTGCGGCCGTGACCAGCCTCAGGATCGAGGGTGTCCTGCACGAGTTCTCGACCGTGGCCGGGGTGACCGAAGACGTCACCGACATCATTCTCAACCTCAAGGAACTGGTGGTTTCGTCCGAGCAGGACGAGCCGGTGGTGATGTACCTGCGCAAGCAGGGACCAGGTGAGGTCACCGCCGCGGACATCGCCCCGCCCGCCGGGGTGGAGGTGCACAATCCCGCCCTGCATATCGCCACCCTCAACGGCAAGGGCAAGCTTGAAATGGAGCTCACGGTCGAGCGCGGCCGTGGCTACGTGTCAGCCGCCCAGAACAAGCAGCCCGGCCAGGAGATCGGCCGGATCCCCATCGACTCGATTTACTCCCCCGTGCTGCGGGTCACCTACAAGGTCGAGGCCACCCGGGTGGAGCAGCGGACCGACTTCGACCGGCTGATCCTCGACGTGGAAGCCAAGCCCTCGCTGCGGCCGCGTGATGCGGTGGCAAGTGCGGGCAAGACGCTGGTTGAGCTGTTCGGGCTGGCTCGTGAGCTCAATGTCGAGGCTGAGGGCATCGACATCGGCCCATCGCCGACAGACGCCGCGCTGGCGGCGGACCTGGCGCTGCCGATCGAGGAGCTGAACCTCACCGTACGCTCATACAACTGCCTGAAGCGCGAGGGCATTCACTCGGTCGGTGAGCTTGTCGCGCGCAGCGAGCAGGACCTGCTGGATATTCGCAACTTCGGCGCCAAGTCGATCGAGGAGGTCAAGCAGAAGCTGGCCGACATGGGGCTGACCCTCAAGGACTCCCCACCGGGATTCGATCCCGGAAGTGCGGTCGACAGCTACAGCACGGAGGACGACGAAAGCTACGTCGAAACCGAGCAGTACTGACGGGTCGGGGAGACCCCGAGGTAGCAAACCGAGGAGAACGTTTCTATGCCCACGCCCACGAGGGGCCCCCGGCTCGGTGGCAGTTCAGCCCATCAGCGGCACATCCTGGCAAACCTCGCCACCGCCTTGTTCGAGCACGGCAAGATCACCACAACCGAGGCGAGAGCGCGGCGGCTGCGGCCCTTCGCCGAGCGCCTCATCACCTTCGCCAAGCGGGGTGATCTGCATGCCCGGCGTGAGGTGCTCACCGTGGTCACCGACAAGGGTGTGGTTCATACCCTGTTCACCGAGATTGGCCCGCGTTTTGCCACCCGCGACGGCGGGTACACGCGGATCACCAAGATTGGCCCGCGCAAGGGTGACAACGCGCCGCTCGCCGTTATCGAACTCCTCCCCGAGGAGACCACCGCGTCACCGCGCCGCCGCCGGGCCCGCCGGGCCCAGCCGGCGGCACCGCCGCGGGCTGCGACCGCAACGGCAACTCCGGACGAAGCAGAACAGGCCGACACGGCTGGGGCTGCGGAGGATGCCGGAGGCGCCGCCGTCGCGGGAGCCGATGATGCCACTGTGGCGGAAGCCGGCGGCGACCCCGGCGTCACCGCTTCCGAGCAGTAGCCCGCTCCGTGCCGCCCGGTGACTCGAGCCTGATCCGGATCAGGCTCGAGATCGCGTACGACGGCCAGGCGTTCTCCGGCTGGGCGCGGCAGCCTGCGCGGCGCACGGTTCAGCAGGCCCTCGAAGATGCCCTGGGCCTTGTGCTCCGCCTGCCGGAACCGCCGGTGCTGACCGTTGCCGGCCGGACCGATGCCGGAGTGCATGCGCGTGGCCAGGTGGCCCACTGCGACCTGCCCAATGAGTGCTGGCAGGCGAGCCGGGACACGGTACGGCGCAGGCTGGCCCGGGTGCTCCCGCCAGACGTGCGGGTCAGCCATGCCGGCCCGGCACCAGCGGGCTTCGACGCACGCTTCTCGGCGCTTTGGCGCCGCTATGCCTACCGCGTCTGCGACGACCCAGCGGAAGCGGACCCGCGCCTGCGGCACATCACGCTCTGGTACCCGCGCAAACTGAACCTGGCGAACATGAACGAGGCGGCGTCGGCATTGCAGGGGGAGCACGACTTCGCCGCGTTCTGCCGCCGCCGCGCGGGCGCAAGCACCGTGCGCACCCTGCAGCGGTTTCAGTGGGCGCGAGCGGAACCGGCGCTTGCGGTGGCGACCGTTGTGGCAGACGCGTTCTGCCACAACATGGTCCGTGCGCTGGCCGGTGCACTGCTGAGGGTCGGTGACGGAAGCAGGCCGACAGACTGGCCCCGGCAGGTGCTTGCCGCCCGGGCCCGTGATTCAGGTGTGCCGGTACTGCCTCCGCATGGCCTCTGTCTCGAGGAGGTGGGCTATCCTCCCAACGGCCAGCTGGCTGCCCGTGCGCTGACAACCCGCCGCCGGCGTACCGCGCTCGTCACGCCGCCTGCGGGTGGCCGGTCACCATGCGGCTGGTCAGGCTCTGGTTGACGGTGCCGGTGATGAGAGCGTTGGAGAACGCCTCCAGCCTGCCGCGCTGTTTCGCGCCCGAGGGGGCACGCAGGTTTGTGAACTCCGCCCAGATCAAGATCAAGTAGTGGCCCTTGACCTCGGCTTCCTCCAGGCCTGTGCCCTTGGTGAGATTATGGGTGGGACCATGGGCAGCTGGTAGCTGCCTGATGAACTCCCGAGCACCGGCGGCCCTGCCGACTCGCTCGGCGGCCTTGACATTCACGAGATTCAGCACGCCGATGGTCGCCATCATTTTCCGGCTCGACGAGAGGTAACTGGCTCGCATCACCTGTGTGCAGCCAGCCTTGCGCACGGCGGCGGCCAGCCCTTTCCCGATCACCTCACGGGAGCACTTGGTCCCTGCCCGTGACACCGTCCTCGGACCGGCAGTGGTGCCCGCGCTGAACCTGTGCGGGAAGAGCTCCCGGACGGTCAGCGGCACCGGGTCGGTGGCGCGGCTCTGGATGTACTTCCACTGCCCTGGCGGGGCCGCTGGGCTGCTCGGGGCCACGGCCGTGCCGCTCGGCGCCGCCCGCACCACCGACGATGAGCGCTTGATGTTGAAGTAGACATAGCCAGCGACAACAATGGCCACGATCAGCACTGGGACCAGCAGCAGCCCGACGATCATGGCGTTATGCCGCTTGCTCGGCTTGGCGGCCCGGCCCGGCTGTGATGGCCGGGCGGCGCCCTTGCGCACCAGTCCCGCAGGTGCCAGGTCGCTCGCCGCTCGTATCGCCAGCTGACCGGGGGCGCCCCGCCCCCCGGCAGGCTCATGGCGGCTGTCCAGAGCTGCGTAAGCGCCCGTGCTGGCAGTTTGGCGGTCCCCGGCGGCTCCAGCGGGCACCCCACCGGGCACCCCACCGGGCGCGCTGCCACCGGCCGCCAGGTGCCCGTTGCGACCCATTGCAGGGCCACCATCGCCGTGGCGTGGCCACCGGTCGCTCCCCGGCGGTGTGGCCCGGGCGCTGCCGGCATATGCATCCCAGTCACCAGACGGGCGCGAGCCCCAGTCACTGCCCGGTGGCGAGTCAAAGTCACTGCCCGGTGGCGAGTCAAAGTCACTGCCCGGTGGCGAGTCAAAGTCACTGCCCGGCTGGCCGCTGCGGCGCCGGCCCGGGGGTGCGGCCGGCCAGCTGCCTGACGGATGGTCATCGTCGATGACAGCCCAGGTCTGTGTCGAGGTTGCGTCGGCGGAGGGGTCGCTGACCGCCAGGAGCGAATAGCCTGGCTCATTCTCGGCATCAGTGCTGATCCCGGCGGGGCGGGCAATTCCGAGCCAGGCCGCTCGGGTAGATGGCCTGTTCCAGGCCGAGAACTGGCCCGGAGGGTAAACCGGGTTGGGCTGCCCCGGCACAGGCGGGAAACCTCGCAGTGGCCCTCGCCGTCCGCGGCCTCCGGCCCGTGCGGGCAGCGGCCGGGCCGATGGGGCCCGAGGGCCAGGTCCTGGCCGTGCCACCAACGGCGCACCGGCGGGTGGTGCGGACTCTCCCTGTCTCTGGTGCGACGGCCCAGGGCCAGAGTCAGCTGGGCCGCTAAACCCCGCCGTGCCCCCACCGGGGATCCGAGGACGAAACAACCCTCCCGGCTGCGGGGCACCCTGCCGGCCGCGCTGCGGCGGACGGTCCTGGTCACCCGGATAGCCCATGGCGCAGAGCGTATCCTCCCGCGGGGCCGACATCGGCAGGTCAGGCATTTTCCCTGGTCCCTGGTGGAAGGTAGCGATCCCGTGCTGGTTAGACGGCAGTGCTCCGCTTAGACAGCAGTTCTCCGCTTCTCCCGGTCCAGGGTGAGACCACATCCCGGTAGGTTGAGACACCGCAGTTCCTGGCCGGGGTGCAGATGGCAGTTCGTGGCCCAGGCGGGGACGGCTGTTCCTGGTTTGGGTGGCGGCGGTGGCTGCCGCGCCGGCGCAAGAAGGCAAGAGCTTTCCCGTCACTTTGACCGTGCTCCGCGCTGGCCGGTATCCTTACCAGGCGTCCATGCGCATTGGCATGCCCGCCGTGCCCGCTTAGCGAGGCTGGTCACGCGGCTGCCGGTGTGGCGGACACCCTCGCCGTCAGGGTTTTGCCCTCGGCGGGGCCACGGATCAGGTCCCCCATGTGAAGGCTTACGACTGTGCGCACTTTCAGCCCCAAGGCCGCTGACATCCAGCGCCAGTGGCACGTCATCGACGCTTCCGACGTCGTGCTGGGCCGCCTGGCCAGCCATGCGGCGATACTGCTGCGGGGGAAGCACAAGCCCATCTTCGCGCCGCACCTGGACACGGGCGACTTCGTGATCGTCGTGAACGCGGCGAAGGTCGCGCTGACCGGAAACAAGCTTGAGAACAAGCGGGCTTACCGGCACTCCGGGTACCCGGGGGGAATCAGTTCCCAGACCTATTCGGAGCTGCTTGCCAAGCATCCCGAGCGGGTGGTGGAAAAGGCTGTCAGGGGCATGCTCCCCAAGAACTCGCTGGGCCGGAACATGCTGCGCAAGCTGAAGGTGTACGCCGGCCCCGACCACCCACACCAGGCGCAGCAGCCCGCCTCGTTCACGATCACCCAGATCCCGCAGCAGGCGGGGGCGCCTGCCACCAGCAAGAAGGCATCAGCCACCAGCAAGAAGACAGCCGCCGCAGCCACCAAGGCACCCGCGGCAAGCCAGGCACCCGCGGCAAGCCAGGCACCCGCGGCAAGCCAGGCAGCCGCGGCAAGCAGGAAATAGCGCCGCCACGCCCGGTGGACCCGGGCGGGGCAGCCATGACATGGCGTCATGACGAAAGCCGATAAGGAAGCACGAGGAAAGCACCGTGGCCGAGTCCACAGGCACGCAGACGCTCGCTGAGGGCGCGGGCGGGCAGACGCAGGAAGACGCCGGCGAGCACGTGTCGGAGTACACAACCGAGACGGCCCCCGAGACCGCGGCCCGCCGTACCGGGGCGCGGCCCGTGGTTACCGGCCGCGCGCTGGGCACGGGGCGGCGCAAAGAGGCGATCGCGCGGGTCCGCATCGTGCCCGGAACGGGGAAGTGGCTGGTCAACGAGCGGTCCCTGGAAGGCTCGTTTCCGAACAAGGTGCACCAGCAGCTCATCAGCGAGCCGCTCGTCACCCTAGGCGCGGAGGGCCAGTTTGACGTGGTCGCACGCATCAGCGGGGGAGGAGTGACCGGGCAGGCAGGTGCGTTGCGGCTGGGAATCGCCCGCGCGCTGACCCTGGTCGACCCGGAGAACCGCGCGGCCCTGAAGAGGGCCGGCTTCTTGACCCGCGATGCCCGGGTCAAGGAACGCAAGAAGTACGGGCTGAAGAAGGCGCGGAAGGCACCGCAGTACTCGAAGCGCTAAACAGCCGCCAGATCCACCTTTCATCAGCCACGGCAAGAAGGCCTGAACTGTTATTGGTGGCGCGCCGGACGGTCACCCATAGGCCGGGCCCGGCTCGACGCAGAACTCGTTTCCCTCCGGGTCGCGCATGACTGTGTGGCTGGAGTGACGCTCGGCCACACTGGCGCCGAGTGCCAGCAGGCGGGCCACCTCGGTGTCCACGTCTCCCGGCGCCCTGAGATCCAAGTGCAGCCTGTTCTTGGCGGTCTTGGGCTCGGGCACCTGGTTGAACCACATGTTGGGACCACCCCACCCCGCTGCCTCGACGTAGGCCTTGGCAGGGGTGGAGTCCTCATCCACATCGGAGCCCAGCACAGCCGCCCAGAACCGTGCCGTCACCACTGCGTCCGCGCAGTCGAAGGTGACAGTCTTGATCACGCAAGCCATGCGCCGGACAGTACGGGGTCGCCGTCGGCCAGGCAATCCATTTCCGCCGCCGCAGGCGGTCCCCGTGGTGCCGCCCCCAGCGTGCCGGCGGCACCGCGGGCAGTGGCCTCGAGGCTGGCGTGGCAGGCTGGGAGCGTGATCGTTGGCATCGGTGTCGATGTGGTCGACATCTCCCGCTTCGAGGGAGCCCTTCGGCGCACCCCAGGCCTGGCTTCCCGGCTGTTCACCACCGGCGAACAGGGCGCCGCGCATGCGTCGCTTGCCGCGTGCTTCGCAGCCAAGGAAGCGGTCGCAAAGGCGCTTGGCGGGCCGGCCGGGCTGCGCTGGACGGACGTCGAGATTGTGCACGATGATGACGGCCGGCCAGGGTTGGCGGTGCGCGGCACGGTGGCGAAGGCGGCGGGGCGGCTTGGTGTCCGCCACTGGCACCTGTCCCTGACCCACGATGGAGGAGTCAGCGTGGCGATGGTGGTGGCCGAGGGATGAGAAACGCGCATCGCGTCGAAACGATCAGGACGGCCGAACGCACCCTGATGGCGCGGCTGCCCCCGGGCACGCTGATGCAGCGGGCAGCCGCGGGCCTGGCGGCGGTCTGTGCGGGCCTGGTCAGCCGGGTGTACGGGTCGCGGATCGTGGTGCTGGCAGGCAGCGGTGACAACGGCGGTGATGCGCTGCACGCCGGTGCCCGGCTGGCGCGCCGTGGCGCTCGCGTGGTGGCGGTGGCCGCTGGCTCGCGGGTCCACACGGAAGGTGCGGATGCGCTGCTGGCCGCCGGGGGACGGGTCATCGGGGCCGGCGACCCAGACGTACCCGCCGTGATCAGCGCCGCGGACCTGGTCCTGGACGGCCTGCTCGGTATCGGTGGCCGGGGGGGATTGCGCGAGACCCAGGCAGGACTGGCCGGCCTCGCCGCCGGTGCCACGAGGCCGCTGGTGGTGGCGGTGGACCTGCCCAGCGGCATCGACGCGGACACCGGAGAAGTCACAGGAACGGCGATCCGGGCCGATGTCAGCGTGACATTTGGGACCTGGAAGCCGGGCCTCCTGATTGACCCAGGCGCGGCACACGCCGGGGCGACCGAACTGATCGACATCGGCCTTGGGCCCTATCTGCCCGCGCCCGACGTGGCGGCGTTCGGTGTGGCGGACGTGGCCGCTCTGATGCCGCATCCCGGCCGGGATTCCGACAAGTACCGCCGTGGCGTGGTCGGCATCATGGCGGGCAGCGACCGGTTCACCGGCGCAGCGGCGCTTGCTGTGGGTGGGGCCATCTACGGTGGGGCGGGCATGGTGCGGCTGGTCTCGGCTGAGCCCGCCGCGGCGGTTGCCCGGCAGCGCTGGCCGGAAGCGGTGATCACCGTGACCGGGGACGGCCTGCCCGCTGGCGAGGAGGTGGCGGCGGCGGGGCGGGTTCAGGCGTGGGTCGCCGGGCCAGGCATGGGCACCGATGAGGCGGCCAGGCGCCGCCTGGCTGCCGTGCTGGCCACGGACGTGCCGGTCCTCGTCGACGCCGACGGGCTGACGCTCCTCGCCCAGGACCGCGGGCTGACCGCCGGGCGGGCGGCCCCCACCCTGCTCACCCCGCACGCTGGGGAACTCGCCCGGTTGCTGGGAGCAGACGCCGAGCAGGTCGCTGCCCGTCGCGCCGAACACGCGCGGGCAGCGGCCGCCGGATACGGCGCGACCGTGCTGCTCAAGGGATCGACCACGGTGATCGCTCCCGCGCCGGGGCATGCCGGGCCGCCCCCCGTGCTGGTGAACACGACCGGCACGGGATGGCTCGCCACCGCCGGGAGCGGCGATGTGCTTGCCGGGCTGGCGGGTGCGCTGCTCGCTCAGGGGGTGAGGCCGGGCGAGGCGGCGGCAATGGCCGCCTTCCTGCATGGCCTCGCTGCCCGGCGCGCCGCGGGGAGGCCGCCAGGCGACGGGCAGGCGCCGGTCGGTGCCTCGGATGTGATCCGCGCGCTGCCTGACGCGATCCGTGGGGTGCTGGACGCCGCGCTCTGAGGTTGTCAGCGCGGGGGTGGCGGGAAGGCACCGCCCGAAGGGCGTGCGCGAATTTCTGGTCCCCTGGTCACCGGGGGTGCTCAGCCAGCGGCCCTGGCGCTGGCACACTGTGGGGTCATGGGAGCTCCGGCAGAAGCGCTGATCGACCTGGGCGCTGTCCGTGACAATGTCATAGCGTTGCGCCGCCATGTGGGACCAGCGGGCCTGATGGCCGTGGTCAAGGCTGACGGGTACGGGCACGGGCTGATCCAGGCTGCCACGGCGGCGGTGGCAGGCGGCGCGGACTGGCTGGGCGTGATCAGGGTGGCCGAAGCCCTTGCGTTGCGCCGGGCCGGCCTGACGATCCCGATCCTGTGCTTGATGAGCGTGCCCGGCGGCGAGCACGAGGACGCCATCCGGCACGACGTGGACCTGGCTGCCAGCACCACGGGCGTCGTGAGCGAGATCGCTGCCGCGGCCGGGCGGGCCGGGCGGCCCGCCCGGCTGCACCTGAAGGCCGACACCGGGATGTGCCGGGCCGGCGCGACCATGGCCGACTGGCCAGACCTGGTCAGTGCCGCGCTGGCGGCAGAAGCCGCGGGCCGGGCGCGGATTGTTGGCATTTGGTCACACTTCGCCTGTGCGGACATTCCTGGCCACCCCTCGATCGAGGCGCAAGTGAGCCTGTTCCGGGAAGCGGTCGCCATGGCAGAAAGTGCTGGGGCCAGGCCAGAACTGCGCCACCTGGCCAACACGCCCGCCACCCTGACGCTGCCACAGGCGTGGTTTGACATGGTGCGGACCGGCGGCGGCATCTACGGCCTGTCGACGCTGCCCGGCGGGCCGCCGGCGTGGCTGCGCCCAGCCATGACAGTGAAATCACGGCTTGTGCAGATCAAGCAGGTGCCCGGGGGCTCGGGCGTCTCCTACGGCCACCGCTACGTGACCAGCAGCCGGGTAACGCTCGGAGTGCTCCCGCTGGGATACGCGGAGGGGATGCCACGGGGAGCGCCCGCGCTGCACGTGCATGCCCGCGGGGCGCGCTGGCTCGTCGCAGGCACGGTGTCCATGAACCACGTGGTTGTCGACTTCGGTAACGAGCCGGTCGCTGAAGGAGAGGAGGTTGTGCTGTTTGGGCCCGGCGATGCCGGGGAGCCAACGGCTCAGGAGTGGGCAGACGCACTGGGGACGATCTCTTACGAGATCGTCACAAGATTTGGTGGGCGGGTGCCAAAAAGCTACCGGGGGGTAGCATATGCGGAGGAATCGGTGGCCGCTGGAGCGGGCGCCGAGGCGCCAGACGGGAGTCCGGCATAATACGCAAAACGGGCTCGCGCCTGGTGCTGTACACCATCCGGCGGTCATCCGGGCTCAGCCTGGCTGCTCCGGAAAGGCGCGGGACGGGCAGGCAGCGGGAGGGCAGATGGCCAGCTGGCGGCAGGTGACTGGCGCAGCTGGGCTGATCACGGGTGTCGCGGCGGCGGGTGCGGGGGCGGTCCTCGCCGCGGAGCGAGTCGTTGTCGCCAGGCTTCGTGCTCGCAGTGATGAGGCGGCCAGCGAGCAGTTCGGCGCGCTGCGTGGCCGCGAACTGTCCGTGCTCACCGAAGACGGTATCCCCCTCCATGTTGAGATCAACGGGCCGGCCGCCGCGCCCATGACTATCATCTTCTGCCACGGGTACACCGTTAACCAGGATTGCTGGCACTTCCAGCGCCGCGACCTGACCGGGTACCGGCTGGTCTTCTGGGACCAGCGTGACCACGGCCGGTCGGGCAGGTCGGAGTCGGGAAGCGCCACCATCGACGAACTTGGCGCGGATCTCAAGGCCGTCATCGACGCGGCCGTGCCCGGCGACACCCCGGTCGTCCTCGTTGGCCACTCCATGGGCGGCATGACCATCATGGCCCTGGCCGTCCAGCATCCCGAGCTGTTTGGCACAAAGGTGGCTGGCGCCGTGCTGATCTCCACCGCCGCGCGCGGGCTGGACAGCGGCAGCCCGTGGATGCCCGGCCCGCTGCGGCCTGCCATCTGCCGCGCGCTGCCCGGGGTGCTCAACGGGGCTGCCAAGGGCAGGCGGGCCGTCCTGGTGGAGCGCGGCCGCCAGGCATCGGCCGATCTGGCATTCCTGGGTACCTGGCTGATCGGGTTCGGGGACAGCGAGGTCAGCCCGTCCGCGGTCGCCTTCCTTGAGCAAATGGTGAGAGCTACCCCCATCGAGGTGGTGGCCCGGTTCTGCCAGGCGCTGCTGGCGTGTGACATGCGGGACGCGCTGCCGGTGTTCGGGCGGGTGCCAGTCACCGTGGTTGTCGGGGAGAAGGACCGCCTCATCGCGCCGCGGCTCGGGATCGAGCTGGCCATGGAGATCCCCGGTTCCCAGCTCGTGTGGGTCCCCGGCGCTGGCCACGCGCTCATTCTGGAGTGCCCCAGCATCGTCAATGAGGCGGTGGAGGGCCTGCTGGCACGGGTAGATGCGGGAGACCTGCCCCGCTCCGCGTGACCCTGAAGAGGCGGGTGCGGCCCCCCGGCACCGCTGGTGCCCGGTGCGTATGAACCGGCACAACCACGCCGCTGAGCGAGCGAAGAAGTGGTGATTCGGCGTTTCTTATCATGTCGGGACCGCTGCAGGCCGTATAGTTCCTGGGTCCCTACCCTGCCTCACCGCTGTACGGCGTCAGCCCCGCCAGGTCGTTTTGCGCCGTAATTTGTGGTGTCGACCCTTCCCGGAGGCGCCGTGGCCCAGCAGGGATCTCCCCCTCCCTCCTCGCGGTCTTCCCGGCGCTTTTCCGCGCCAGCCGGCCGCCGTGACCCGCAGCCGGCGGGCGGATATTCGTGGGACAACGACAAGTTCGCCGAGGGCGAACAGGATTACCCGCCCTGGGCAGGTGTGGAGGTCACCCCCCGCTGGGCCGACCGCGAAGCACGCCAGCGCAGCCGGCATGACCAGCCAGCGCCCGATGCCCCTGGGCCGCCGGTCCCGGATGGCAACCCGCCGGTCCCGGATGGCAACCTGCCGGCCCCTGGGTTCCGCAGCCGCTTGCTGGCTGCCCGCTCCCGGCGATCTCGGCGCATGACCTATATCTGGGGTGGCGCGCTGGTGGCCGTGATCGTCATCATCACCGGCCTGTACCTGGCGAGGCCGCACTCCCCGGCCCCGGCGCAAACGGGCGGCTTCGTCCAGACGTACCTCCCTGGCGAGTTCACGACCGTGCCCAGCGCGTGCTCGTCGGTGACCACTGCCACCTTGAGCCAGTACCTGCCTGGGAAGCGGCGGCAGGTGGCCCCGCACTCACTGGACGGGGCCGCGCAGAGCCTGTGCAACTGGACCGTGGACGCGCCACCGCTGTACCGGCTGCTGCAGGTGAACTCACAGGCTTATGCCCCTACCGGGCTGGCCAGCGGCAACGGCAGTGCCACGGCCGCGGCCACCGACGCGTACCGGCAGGCACTCCAGCTGAAGCTGCATCCGGCAAAGGCGACCCACCTGCCCAAGGCACTGGTGACGGCGGTCCCCGGGCTCGGGAGCAGCGCCTTCGCCGCATTGCAGCAGCTATCAGCCGGTGGCGACACCACCGACCTGATGACCGTGGTGCTGCGGCAGCGCAACGTGCTGATCACGGTGCAGCTGCAAGGGCTGGCCCACTCCAGCCACGGGCGCTATGGGCCGGTGTCGGTCAGCCAGCTCCGGGCTGGCGCGATCGCCGCGGCCCGGGAGGTGCTTTCCCAGCTTCACTGAGGCGCCGCGGGCACGTCCCGTCGTGGCGCGATGGGCTCACCGCTGGATATGTTCTACGCTGAACTACCGTGCCGTCCTTTGCGTTTGTGGTGACCATGCCGTGAGCGTGGTCCTGCGGCCCATGACCGGTGCCGACGTCCCTGCCGTGGCCGGCTTGGAGGACGCCTTGTTCGGGGCGGAGGCGTGGTCGCCCGACATCTTGGCCCGCGAGCTGGCCGCCGCGGCGGACAGCACGTATTACCTGGTGGCGGACGACGATGGGGTGGTCGCTGGGTATGCGGGGCTGCTGGTTCCTGGTGGCGGCAAGGCGGACGTGCTGACGCTGGCGGTTGCCGCCCACCGCTGGGGCGAGGGGATCGGTACCGCGCTGCTCGGTGCCCTGCTCACCGAGGCCGACCACCGCCGCTGCGCAGAGGTCTTCCTGGAAGTCCGCGCGGACAACGACCGGGCGCAGCGGCTGTACCAGCGGAACGGTTTCGAGCCGGTCGGCGTGCGCCGGGAGTACTACCAGCCCTCGGGTGTGGATGCCGTGGTGATGCGGCGGGTGATCCGGGTGCGGCCAGCCCGGCTCGGCCGGTTCGGCCCGCTGGGCGCGGTCCGGCGGGCGCGCCCGGCCATGCCCGGGACCCCGTCAAGCTGACGGGGCAGCACGCGGTACGGAATCCCGTTGGGTTAACGTGGCAACAGCGGGCGGCGACCCCCTCCGGATGACGGGGCAGCACCAGGCCCGGACCGGACGCGCCCCGGGGGGCCAAGCCACGCCGGCGGCGGCGCCAGTTTGACGGGGGCAGCCTCACGGCGATAATGTTCGGAACTGGCACTCGGTAGGGTAGAGTGCTAAACGCGACAGGGTTGGTCTGGCACCCGCGACGACAGGCCGCCGCGTTCGCCCTCTCTTGTGTTATTGTCAGCCCGCCTTTCCGGAGGGGGAGGTCAGATCGTGACGACCGCCACCAAGATTGTTCTCAAGCCACTCGAAGACCGCATCGTGGTCCGCACGCTGGAGGCCGAGCAGACCACCGCGTCTGGTCTGGTCATCCCGGACACCGCAAAGGAGAAGCCCCAGGAGGGTGAAATCCTTGCGGTAGGCCCGGGTCGTTTCGACGAGTCCGGCGCCAAGCGTGTGCCCATGGATGTCAAGGTCGGCGACGTGGTCCTCTACAGCAAGTACGGCGGCACCGAGGTGAAGTATCACGGGGAGGAGTACCTGGTGCTCTCTTCCCGCGACGTGCTCGCGATCGTCGAGAAGTAGCAGCGAGCGGATTGCTTGCGCTGCGGGCGTAATCCTGCGGCGAGGTGTTTCTCGCGTGCCACTTACACCGCCCCGGGCGCCGCAACGGCGTCTGGGGCGGTGGCGCGAGCGCGCCGCGAGCCCGGGAGTGGTTCGCCGGGTGCTCTGATTCGTGCCAAACGGTAGTCAGGGGTAGTGATGGCAGCCAAGATGCTGGAGTTCGACGAGGAGGCGCGGCGCGCGCTGGAGCGCGGCGTGAACCGGCTCGCGGACGCCGTGAAGGTGACGCTGGGGCCGCGCGGCCGCAACGTCGTCATTGACAAGAAGTGGGGCGCTCCAACGATCACGAATGACGGGGTTACCGTCGCGCGTGAAGTGGAGCTTGAGGACCGCTACGAGAACCTTGGCGCGCAGCTCGCCAAGGAAGTCGCGACCAAGACCAACGACGTTGCGGGAGATGGCACCACGACCGCGACCGTGCTCGCGCAGGCGATGGTCCGCGAGGGACGGCGGGCGGTAACCGCCGGGGCGAACCCGATCGCCCTAAAGCGGGGCATCGACGCCGCCGCCTCGGCCGCGTCCGACATGCTGCTTGCCAGCGCACGCGAGGTGGGGGAGCAGCAGGAGATCGCGCACGTGGCGACCGTCTCCGCCCAGGACTCCAGCATCGGCGAGCTGATCGGGGAAGCGTTCAGCAAGGTCGGCAAGGACGGCGTGATCACCGTCGAGGAAGCCCCGACGATGGGGCTGGAACTCGAGTTCACGGAGGGAATGCAGTTCGACAAGGGCTACATCTCCCCGTACTTCATTACCGACCAGGACAGGCTGGAAGCGGTCCTGGAAGACGCCTACATCCTGTTGCACGCCGGGAAGATCTCCTCGATGGCGGATTTCCTGCCGCTGCTGGAGAAGGCCTCGCAAACCAAGAAGCCCTTGCTGGTCATCGCCGAAGATGTCGAGGGCGAGGCACTGTCGACGCTGGTCGTCAACAAGATCCGCGGCCTGCTGAACGTGGTCGCCGTGAAGGCGCCGGCGTTTGGTGAGCGGCGCAAGGCGATGCTCGCCGACATGGGGATCGTGACCGGCGGCGAGGTGGTCAGCGAGGAACTGGGCCTCAAGCTGGAACTGGTGGAACTCGCGGCGCTCGGGCAGGCCCGCCGGGTGGTGGTGACCAAGGACGCGACCACGATCGTGGACGGCGCCGGTGACTCCGGGGCGATCAGCGACCGCATCCGGCAGCTGAAGAGCGAGATCGAGGACAGCGACTCCGACTGGGACAGGGAAAAGCTGCAGGAGCGGGTCGCCAAGCTGGCGGGCGGCGTCTGCGTGCTGCGGGTCGGGGCGGCCACCGAGGTGGAGCTGAAGGAGAAGAAGCACCGGCTGGAGGACGCCATCTCGGCCACCCGCGCGGCGATCGAGGAGGGCATCATCCCGGGCGGCGGCAGCGCGCTCGTGCACACCGCCGGCGAACTTGGCGACCTCGGCAAGACCGGGGACGAGGCGATCGGGGTGCGGGTCGTGCGCACCGCCCTCAAGGCACCCTGCTACTGGATCGCGGCCAACGCGGGCCGGGAGGGGTCGGTAGTGGTGAGCAAGGTCTCCGCCTTGCCCCGTGGCCAGGGTTTCAACGCGGCTACCCGCGAGTACGGTGACCTGACGGCGCAGGGCGTCATCGATCCGGTCAAGGTGACCCGGTCGGCGGTGCAGAACGCGGCGTCCATCGCTGGCATGCTGCTCACGACCGAGGCGATCGTGGTCGAGAAGCCCGAGCAGGAGGCGCCAGCCAACGGCCACGGTCACCCGCACAGCCACGGTCACGCGCACTGACCCCAGATAAGTCCGAGGCACTTAAATTACAGCGAGTAACCATTTGATTACTTGCTGTAATTTAAGTGCCTCGGGTATCGGCGGGCATCATCAATGTGACCTTTCTGTTGCCTGCCTCGATGCGATCAACCCCCGTTAGCGTGGGCATCATGCATTCGTGACGGAGGGATGCTTCATTCAGCCGACGACAGGCCAGGAGCGGTCACCGGGGGGTGCTGGGGCGCCGCACGCGGCCGGTCAGGCCGGAGTGGCAGGCCAGGGTGGCCCGCCTTCCCCAGCCGAGTTGGCGGGCCAGAGTGAGCTGGCGGGACGGATACAGCCCACTGGCGTCCCGCCGCGCAGTGGTGGCGAAGACGGGGCGGGACTGCGCGACCTCACCACCCGCGCCGCCTGCGGTCAGCCCGCCGCGATCGACTCACTGCTGGAACACATCCGCCCGATGGTGGTGCGGTATTGCCGGGCGCGTCTTGGGCGAATGACCGGCCATTACCATGTCGCGGACGATGTGGCACAAGAGGTGTGCATCGCGGTGCTGTCCGCGCTTCCCCGTTACCGCGACATGGGGCGCCCGTTCGCATCGTTTGTCTTCGGTATCGCTTCGCACAAGGTCGCCGATGCCCTGCGCAACTCGGCGAGGCTTGCCGTGCCCACCGAAGAACTCCCCGACGGTCCCGACCAGCAGCCCGGCCCAGAGGAGACGGTGGTTGCCACGCTGGAGGCGCAGCGCGCCCGGGCGCTGCTCGAACGGCTGCCAACGCACCTTCGCGAACTGCTGATACTACGGGTTGTGACCGGACTGTCCGCGCAAGAGACGGGTAATGTACTCGGTATGTCAGCAGGGGCGGTCCGCGTCGCTCAGCACCGGGCACTGGCCAGGCTCCGGGCACTCGCGGTTGAGGAGTCGACTGCGTGATCACCGGGCGCGGACCCGGGGCGCCGAGCGTGACACCGAATACGGTGTTGACGCTGCGCCAGTCTGCCCCGGAACAGACCGCCGATCTCACTGCCATCAGGCAGACCGACGCCCTCATCGACCTGCTCGGGAGCCGGCGCCTGCGGCGCCCGCATACCCCCGGCGACCCAGCCCTCATCCTGCTGAGCAGTCTCGCGGCCGACGTCGATTGCTCCGCACAGACGGGATCCGCCGGCACCGGTGCTGTGCCAGCCGGTGCGGCACAAGCGGCTGTGATGGAAACCGGTGCGCGGCACGGACCGGGCGCCGCGGACAGCCTTCCCGCAACGGAACGCGCGGCAGCCGGGGAGTGGGTGCACGCAACGGCTGCGGCGGCGGTGATCGCGACCGCGGTCGCGCTGCTGGCGGTTGCCGGGCTGGTGGTCGCAGGCGTGCTGGTGCGCATGACCGGGATGCCTGCCCGGATGTGGATCCGCCGGTCCGGCGGACCAGGCCGCGGCAACTGACCGCTGACGCGCCCGGCTGAGTTTCCCGGTGACTCACGGGATGCCGCCTACACTGATTGTCATCCCGTAGCGAGCCGGAAGGTGCCATGTCTGACGATGCCAAGTTCGCCCCGCCGGCGCTGACTTTCGATGATGTGCTTCTCCTGCCAGCCCACTCGCAGGTGATGCCCGCCGAGGCGGACACGACCGCCCGGCTCAGCCGCGGGATCACGCTGCGGGTCCCGCTCGTCTCCTCGGCCATGGACACCGTCACAGAAGCCCGGATGGCCATCGCCATGGCCCGGCACGGCGGCGTGGGCGTGCTGCACCGCAATCTCTCGGTCGAGGACCAGGCCCAGCAGGCGGACATGGTGAAACGGTCCGAGGCCGGCATGATCAGCAACCCGGTGACCTGCGGCCCCGACGCGACCGTCGCCGACGTCGAGGCGCTGTGCGCCCGCTACCGCATCTCCGGTGTGCCGGTCACCGGCGACGACGGCGTTTTGCTTGGGATCGTGACCAACCGCGACATCCGCTTCGAAACCGACCACGCCCGCCGGGTGGGCACGGTGATGACGCCGATGCCACTTGTCACCGCCCCGGTCGGGGTGAGCAGGGACGAGGCGCTCGCGCTGCTGCGGCGCCACAAGATGGAAAAACTCCCGCTCGTCGATGGCGCTGGCCGGCTTAACGGGCTGATCACCGTGAAGGATTTCAGCAAGAGCGAGAAGTTCCCCACCGCCAGCAAGGACGCCGAGGGACGGCTGATGGTGGGCGCCGCGGTGGGAGTTGGCGAAGACGGCAAGCGGCGGGCGCAGGCGCTCGCTGACACCGGCGCGGACTTCCTGATCGTCGACACCGCCCACGGGCACTCGCAGGCGGTTCTCGAAATGGTCGCGGAGATCAAGGCCAACACCCGGGTGGACGTCATCGGTGGCAACATCGCGACCCGCGCCGGCGCGCAGGCGCTGGTGGACGCGGGCGCCGATGGCGTGAAGGTCGGGGTGGGGCCAGGCTCCATCTGCACCACCCGGGTGGTGGCCGGCGTGGGGGTCCCGCAGGTGACCGCGATCTACGAGGCGGCAAAGGCCGCCCACCCGGCCGGGGTGCCGGTGATCGGGGATGGCGGCCTGCAGCATTCCGGCGACATCGCGAAGGCGATCGCCGCCGGGGCCGACACGGTCATGCTGGGCAGCCTGGTGGCCGGCTGCGAGGAAGCACCGGGCGAGATCGTGTTCGTCCGCGGCAAGCAGTACAAGCAGTACCGGGGGATGGGCTCACTGGGCGCGATGCGCAACCCGGAGCGGGGCAGGTCCTACTCCAAGGACCGGTACTTCCAGGACGACGTGCTGCGCGAGGACAAGCTCGTCCCGCAAGGAGTCGAGGGACAGGTGCCCTACGCCGGCCCGCTTTCGGCTGTGGCCGACCAGCTGGTCGGCGGGCTGCTCGCCGCCATGGGTTACTGTGGCGCCCGCGACATCGCTGAGCTCCAGCAGGCCAGGTTCGTCCAGGTCACCATGGCCGGCCTGGCCGAGAGCCACCCACATGACGTCCAGGTGACGGCCGACGCACCCAACTACCGCAGGCGGCTCTCGTGACGGTGGAGATCGGCCGGGGAAAGAGCGGGCGGCGGGCGTACTCGCTGGATGAAATCGGCATCGTCCCTTCGCGGCGCACCAGGGACCCGGAGGAAGTGTCCACCGCCTGGCAGATCGACGCGTACCGGTTCGAGCTGCCGCTGGTCGTGTGCCCGATGGACAGCGTGGTCTCGCCGGCCACCGCCGTCCAGATCGGCCGCCTCGGCGGCCTGGCCGTGCTCGACCTGGAGGGGCTGTGGACCCGGTATGAGGATCCCGAGCCCATCCTCGCCGAGGTGGCGGAGCTCGGCGACGACGCGGCCACCCGCAGGCTGCAGGAGATCTATGCCGAACCAATCAGGGAAGAACTGATCGGGCGGCGCATTGCTGAGATCCACGCCGCGGGCGTAACCACGGCAGCCAGGCTGTCCCCGCAGCGAACCGTTAAGCATTACAAGGCCGTCGTGGACGCGGGCGTGGACATCTTTGTCATCCGCGGTACCACCGTGTCCGCCGAGCACGTCTCCGGCCAGGCCGAGCCGCTGAACCTCAAGCAGTTCATCTACGAACTCGACGTGCCGGTGATCGTGGGCGGCTGCGCGACCTACACTGCCGCGCTGCACCTGATGCGGGCCGGTGCGGCGGGAGTCCTGGTGGGGTTCGGCGGCGGCTCGGGCCACACCACCGCGGCCGTGCTGGGGGTGGCCGTGCCGATGGCCAGCGCGGTCGCCGACGTGGCCGCCGCGCGGCGGGACTACCTCGACGAGTCCGGTGGCCGGTACGTTCACGTGATCGCCGACGGGGGGATGAGGCTCAGCGGCGACATCGCGAAGGCGCTTGCCTGTGGTGCGGACGCGGTCATGGTCGGCTCCCCGTTCGCCCGCGCCGGGCAGGCCCCTGGCCGCGGCTACCACTGGGGCAGCGAGGCGCACCACCCTGACCTGCCGCGGGGCGCACGGGTGAAGGTCGGGACCATCGGCACCCTGGAGCAGATCCTGCACGGCCCGTCCACCGAGACGGACGGCTCGCTGAACCTCGTGGGTGCGCTGCGACGCACGATGGCCACCTCGGGCTACTCCGACCTCAAAGAGTTCCAGCGAGTCGAGGTCGTGGTCACACCCAGCGCCCAAACACAGCGCTGACCGGCCGCGAGGCACCCCGCTTGGGAACGCCAGGACACGCCGCTGACCGGCGGCTCGTGGGCGGGCCGGGGAATGCTAGCGTTCGGCATGTGATGGCCGGAGGTGCCGATGGGGGCATGCTGAGCCCGGGCGGGCGGTCGGCTGCGCTCGCCGCCCTCGCCGGGGCTGAGCTGCAGGTGCTGGTCGTTGGCGGTGGGGTGGTGGGCGCCGGGGTGGCGCTCGACGCGGCGACCCGGGGGCTGTCGGTTGGGCTGGTCGAGGCACGGGATTTCGCCGCTGGCACCTCGTCGCGGTCGAGCAAGCTCATCCACGGCGGGCTGCGTTACCTGGAGCAGCTCAACATCGGCCTGGTCCGGGAGGCGCTCACGGAGCGGTCGCTGCTGCTCGGCGTGCTCGCCCCGCATCTGGTCCGGCCGGTCCCTTTTCTGTTCCCACTCACCCACCACGTCTGGGAGCGCGCCTACGTCGGCACCGGGGTGAGCGCCTACGACGCGCTCGGGTTCTCGCTGGGCCAGGTCCGCGGGCTGCCGGGGCACCGGCAGCTGTCACGGCGGGGCGCGATGCGGCTGGCACCCGCCCTCAAGCGCTCGGCGATCACGGGCGCGATCGCTTACTGGGACGCCCAGGTCGACGACGCCCGGTATGTGGTCACGCTGGCCCGCACGGCGGCGAACTACGGCGCGCACATCGCGACCCGGGTCCAGGTGACCGGGTTCATGCGGGAGGGCGCGCGGGTGAGCGGCGTCCGCGCCGTGGATCTGGAGACCGGCGCGGAACTGGCGATCCGGGCGCAGCAGGTGGTCAACGCAACCGGTGTGTGGACCGATGAGATCCAGGCGATGGTGGGCGGGCGCGGCACCATCAACCTGCGGGTCTCCAAAGGGATCCACCTCGTGGTGCCCAAGGACCGCATTCACTCCTCCACCGGGGTCATCCTGCGGACCCCGGTCAGTGTGCTGTTCATCATCCCGTGGGACCGGCACTGGATCATCGGCACCACCGACACGGACTGGGCGGGCAGCAAGGGCCAGCCCGCCGCCAGCCGGGCCGACATCGACTACGTCCTGGGCCAGGCCAACCGGGTTCTCATCACGCCGCTGGGCAGGGACGACGTCACCGGCGTGTACGCGGGGCTGCGGCCGCTGCTGGTGGGGGAGTCCGAGCTCACCTCCCGGCTGTCCCGCGAGCATGTGGTTGCCAACCCGGTGCCCGGCCTGGTGCTGGTCGCGGGCGGGAAGTACACCACCTACCGGCTCATGGCCAGGGATGCGGTGGACGCCGTGGCGCACGGCCTGGACTGGCGGACGCCGGCGTCGTGCACGGACAGGGTGCCGCTGGCCGGCGCCGACGGCTACCTGGCCCTGTGGAACGCGCGGCAGCGGCTGGCGGTCTCATCCGGCCTGCATGTGGCGCGGATCGAGCACCTGCTGCACCGGTATGGGTCGCTCACCCGGGAGGTGGTCGCCCTGATCGAGGCGGATCCGGCGCTGGGCAGGCCGCTTGCCGGGGCCGACGACTACCTGCGCGCCGAGATCGTCTACGCGGCGGCCCACGAGGGTGCCCGGCACCTGGAGGACGTGCTGGAACGGCGCACCCACATCGCGATCGAAACCCCCGACCGGGGACTCGTGGCGGTGGACGAGGCGGCTGAGCTGATGGCGGGCCCGCTGCGCTGGGACGCCGGCCAGGTCGCCCGCGAGATCGAGCACTACCGGGCGGAAGTGGCGGCGCAGCGGGCGTCGGAGGAAGCCGCCAGCGACGCGGACGCGGACGCGATCAGGGATGCCGTGCCCGACATCGTGCCGGTCATGAGCACCGGCGTGGACGCGGCCAGCCGGTAGCCGGGGTCATCGGGGTGGCCCCCGGCCGTGGTCGCCAAAGCGGGACGGGGCCGCGACCGCCAGCCACTAAACTTCGCCCATGCCCAAACCGCGCGTGCTCTCCGGCATCCAGCCGACCGCTGACTCCTTCCACCTCGGCAACTACCTTGGTGCGGTGCGGCAGTGGGTGGCGCTGCAGGAGACCCACGACGCGTTCTACTGCGTGGTGGACTTGCACGCGATCACCGTGCCGCAGGAACCGGCAAAACTCCGCCACCGGACCAGGATCGCCGCCGCGCAACTGCTGGCAGCGGGGCTCGACCCGGACCGGTGCACGGTGTTCGTGCAAAGCCACGTGCCCGAGCACGCCGAGCTGGGATGGGTGATGGGCTGCCTCGCGGGGTTCGGCGAGCTGAGCCGGATGACACAGTTCAAGGACAAGGCGGCGCGCGGCGGGGCGGCACAGGCGAGCCTGGGGCTGTTCAGCTACCCGGTGCTCCAGGCCGCCGACATCCTGCTCTACCAGACCGAGCAGGTCCCGGTCGGTGAGGACCAGCGGCAGCACCTGGAACTGTCCCGGGACCTCGCGCTCCGCTTCAACCACCGCTACGGCCCCACCTTCACCGTGCCGGATCCCTACATTCTCGGTGGCGTCGCGAAGATCACCGACCTGCAGGAGCCGACGGCGAAAATGAGCAAGTCGTCCTCCTCCCCGCAGGGCATCATCGACATCCTGGACGAGCCAGCGGTGATCCGCCGTAAGATCGCTCGCGCCGTCACCGACCCAGGCACAGAAATTAAATCCGACGAAACGGCAAAGCCGGGGCTGACCAATCTCCTGCGGATCTATGCCGCATTGTCCGGAAAAGAGATCGGCGAACTGGAGCAGCAATACGCCGGCGCCGGGTACGGGGCATTCAAGAAGGACCTCGGCGACGTGGTGGTTGAAAACCTGGCGCCGATCCGGGAGCGGACCGAGAAACTGCTCGCTGACGAGCCTGGCCTGGACCGGGTGCTGGCGCACGGGGCTTCCCGGGCGCGGCGGGTGGCCAGGGAGACCATGGCCAGGGTTACCGAGCGGGTCGGCTTCCTGCCCGGTTCCCAGGCCGGGCCGTAGCCGGCCGGCCTTTCACACCTCGTTTGCCCGTTCCTGCTGAGGTCGTTCCTGCTGAGCTCGTTCCCGGGGCGCGCGTTCCCGGCGTGCGCGTTCCCGGGGTGCGCGTTCCCGGGGTGCGCCGGCGGCGGCCCAACCAGGTCATCGCCGCGCCGGTGAGGATGGCCAGCGCCAGCGTGGCCAGCCCAACGGTGAACGGCACGGTTGGCAGGGTGGACACGGCCTTGGCCACGATGCGGCCCCGGTGGGTGGGCACGGGGGGCGCGGCGGCAACCGCCGGCAGCGGGCTGACCAGGGCGCCGACCGGCCTCACCTTCCCATCCATGGCGAAACCCCAGTTCAGCAGCCGTGCCGCAGAGCCCATCTCGGCCAGCGGGCGGCAGTGCAGGATGGTCACGATCAGCGTGTGCCCGTGCCGGTGCGCCCAGCCGATGAAGGTGGCCTTGGCCGGGGTGGTCCAGCCGAGCTTGCCCCCGAGGTCGCCCGGGTAGGTCTCCAGCATGGTGTTCTGGTTCCACAGCTTGACCGGACGGTGGTGGGGCCGGCGCGGGAAGCGGGCGACCGCCAGCGCCTCGTCCTTCCGGAACCATGCGAGGGCGATGGCCTGCCGGGCGAACAGGGCCTCGTCGTAGGCGGAGACGTGCTGGCCCTTGCGGTCGAGGCCGTTCGGCGTCTTGGCCACGGTGTCGTAGGCCTGCAGGTGATGTGCCTCGGCGTTCATCATCGCGATGCCCTTGGCGTAGGACCCCGTCGCCTGTGCGAGCGCGATCGCCGCGTCGTTCGCCGAGATCATGAGCAGCGCCTTGAACAGGTCGGCGACCCGGTAGCCGCGGCCCGCGATCAGTCCCACCTTGCTCGGCGTGACGGCGGCTGCCCGGCGCGACGCGACCACGGTCTGATCCGGGCTCAGCACCGGCATCAGGGTGGCCGCGGTGAGCACCTTGAGCGTGCTGGCAGGCCCGTACCAGCCGTGCGGGTCCTTGGCGGCGAGCACCTGGCCGGTGCCCGCGTCGGCGATCACGTAGGCGGAGGCAGGCACGTGCGGGAGCCGCCGGTGACTGTGGGCGGGGTAGTTGACCACAACGCCGTGGCTGGCGAGCTGGGGGCCGCCGACGGGCGTTGGCGTGGATGAGGCACGCGTTTGCGTGGCGGCGGTTGCGGCGCCGGTTTGGGTGGCGGAGGTCGCGGCGCCCGCCGCCGTGGTGAGCGCAAGCGCCAGGCAGCCGGCGAGGCTGCTTACCAACCCTCGCACCGAACCTCGCTTATCACGATACGTAGTTAACCACTAACAATTAGCATCAAACACAGAGGCCCCGGCGGAACACCTTTCGTCCGGGTGCGCCCAGCCTAGTGACGAGCCGTTCCAGAATCCGCTAGTGCCAAGGGAGCGCGGCCGGTTCCTCGATGCGGGACGTTCGGCCGTTGCCGGTTACCGGCCCGGGGGTCTTGGCTGGGGCCATGAGGCGTGGTGAGACTGCCGTGCGGGTTCCGCGCTATGACGTATCCGCTCGCCCGTTCCTGGTCATCTGGGAGGCCACTCGCGCCTGCCCGCTCGCCTGCCGGCACTGCCGCGCTGAGGCCAAACCGGACCGGGACGCGGCTGAGCTGGGCACCGCCGAGGCCACGACGCTGATGCGCCAGATCGCCGGCTTCGGGCGGCCCGCTCCCCTCTTCGTGATCACCGGCGGCGATCCGTTCCAGCGCCCCGACCTGTTGGACCTGGTCCGGGCCGGAACCGAGGCCGGCCTGCGGGTTGCCGTGGCACCCTCGGGCACACCCACTCTCACCCCGGCGAACCTGCGGGCGCTGCATGCCGCGGGTGCGGTGGCAGTGTCGCTGAGCCTGGACGGGTCGACCGCGGATATCCATGATGGCTTCCGCCGGGTCGATCAGGTGTACGCGTGGACGCTGCGGGCCTGGCAGGCCGCCCGGGATATCGGCCTCAGGGTCCAGATCAACACCACCGTCACCCGGCACAACCTCACCGACCTGCCAAATATCGTGCGCTTGGTGGCGGACTACGGCGCGATGACGTGGAGTGCGTTCCTGCTGGTGCCGATGGGCCGGGGGCGGGAACTCGGCATGCTGGCGCCTGCCGAGGTGGAGGACGTCCTCAACTTCGTCTATGACGCGGGCGCTGTGGTGCCTGCCAAGACAACCGAGGGCCATCATTTCCGCCGCGTGGTCATCCAGCGCCGCATCCTCACCGAACACGGCGACGACCACGTGCGCGTGCTCGGCCTCGGGCCGCTGTACGCGGAACTGCGGCGCCGGATGGCGGAACTGGGGCTAGACCGCGAACTCAGCAGCAATGGGCATGGTCCCGCCCGTGAGCCGAGCGCTGGGCAGCCGGGGCCACACGGTGACGGTGGCACCCGGCATGCCCGGCGCCCGCCAATGGATGTCAATGCCGGCCGCGGATTCGTCTTCGTGTCCCATACCGGCACCGTGCACCCCAGCGGCTTCCTGCCACTGACTGCGGGCAGCGTCCGCGAGCGCCCACTCACCGAGATTTACCGCACCTCAGCGCTGCTGGCCGGCCTGCGCGACCCGGGGCGGCTGGCGGGACGCTGCGGCCAGTGTGAGTTCCAGCCCATCTGCGGCGGATCCCGGTCCCGCGCGTACGCGGTGACCGGGGACCCATACGCCGAGGAGCCTTGGTGCTCCTACCAGCCCGGCAGCTTCCCATACCCGGCTGACCTGCCCCGGTTCCTGCCCGCCTCTTAGCGAGCTTGTGTGCATGCCGCTCAATCGCGGCTCAGGCGTCCTTGCGTCACCCAAGGACAGCCAGCCCGTGACCCAAGGGCTGTCCGTTGCTGATCGGCAGCTGAAGGCAACGACGGCCAGACCGGTGCGGCGGCCAGACGTTCGCGGCAAGGATCCCGGCTGCGTAGGAGCGCGCGATCAGCTCCACCCTGGTACGTGCGTTGCTACGGCCCAGCATGGTCCGCAGGTGACCGGCAACGGTATGGCTGCTGATGTTCATGATCGACGCCACCTGGTCGTTGGTTAATCCCGCGGCTACCTCGCACAACACGTCGAGTTCCCGGTCGGTGAAGTGCTCGGAGTGGCAGCAGCACGGGGCGGCCGATTCGCCTGGGCTGATCTTGTCCATTTCTTTCCCCTTCGCTGCTACGAGCTCTCACCCCTTGGCTGCCGCGCAGCAGAGCCTCCATAGCTGTAACACGATCTGACTGTTCAAGACAAGCCGATTAGGGGTTGTTCCTGGCATTCGTGACCATTCACACTCGGAGGTGCATGTGGCTGGGACGCCCAGCGGGCACTGCGTGCGCGCCGTTAGGGCACTACTGGAAGGTCGGTGATACCCCTGCCCTCCTCCGTTACCCGAAACGATCTTGAAATGGCGTTAGCCCTCCGGCTGCGGCCGGGTTGATCGGCTAGGGCGCATATTCGCGGGTTATTTGTCCGGTTTTTCTGAATGGGTTGGCGTGGGGTTGAGCGCTGCCTGGGTTAATGCGTTCCGCGCTGGACGGGTGCGAGGAGTGGCCGTGAATCGTGGCCGGGTGTTTCGTGGCAAGCGCTGGTGGGTTCCACTCGCTGCGGTGGTGGGGACGGTGGCGCTGCTGATCGGGGTGGTGCCGCAGTTCTCGGTCCCCGGGACGGTCGGTTCGCACTCGGCGTCCGGGGTGCTGGCACCGGGATCGAGCGGCTCGCTGGCCCACCATCCGTGGTGGGATCCGCGTGGCTGGTTCGCCGGCGACAGCACGCCGAAGGCGCGGACGCTGGCCGCTGGCGGGGGTCCGATGGTGACCCGTGGTCCGCGTCAGGTAAAGGCGCCACCGGCCCGGCGGGTCCGGGAACTGACCAGCCGGCGGACCGCGAATACGCGGGTCTACCAGTTGTCCGATGGCCGGATGCAGGCCGACGTCTCGGCGGGCCCGGTCAACTACCAGGACTCGCGGGGCCGGTGGCAGCCGATCAACACAACCGTGCGGTCTGCCACCCAGCCGGGTTATCAGTTTGGCAACACAACGAATACTTTCCTCAGTTTCTTTGGCGCGACGCCGGGCCGCTTGGTGCGTTTTGAGGCGCCCGGTGGTGGCTGGCTGAGTTTGGGCTTGGACGGCACGCAAGCTGGCAGGCCGTCCGTGAACGGGAACACGGTGACCTATCCGGGAGTGGCCTCAGGCGCGGGCCTGTCGTACCAGGTGACCCCGGGTGCGCTGAAGGAGAGCATTACGCTGGCGTCCGCGTCGGCCGCGGCTTCGTTCTCTTACACGATCAAGGTTGGGGGCGGGCTGGTCCCGCACCAGCGGCCGGACGGTTCGATTGCGTTCGGCCGGGCCGGGCTGGGCGCGCCGGTGCTGGTGATGCCCAAGCCGTTCATGACCGACTCCCGCCCCGACCGGTGGTCCCCGTACGGGTTCTCCTGGAGCCCCAACGTCTCCCAGCGGGTGCAGTGGGATGCTGCCACCGGGCTGCTGCATGTGAGTGTGTCGGCGAATTCGGCCTGGCTGCACCAGCCTGGGCGCAAGTTCCCCGTCGTCATCGACCCGACGATCGAGATCGCGCCGACCCCCACCACCGCGCAGAACACAATGATCATTTCTGATTCTGGTGAGTCGACGACGAACTACGACTCCAGCTGGCGGCTGTCGGTGGGCACAGACGCGGGCGGGGCGGCCCGGGCGCTGCTGAAGTTCCCGCTGACCGGGATCCCCTCGGGCACCCCGATCGATTCGGCGGACTTGCGGATGTATTACGACCAGAACTTCGGCACCAGCTCCTCGAACGAGACGCTCGAGGCTGACCAGGCCACCGCGTCCTGGGACGCTTCCACGGCGACGTGGAGCAACGCGTCGGGCAACGTGGGCCAGACCGGCCTGAACGAGGTGATAGTCGACGACACGAACACCGCTCAGACGGCCGTCAAGGGCTCGTGGCCGAGTGCGACGAACTCGAACGCGAATGGCGGTCAGTACCGGTACAACCAGGACACGGTCGCCGGGGACACCTTCACGTGGGTTCCGCAGCTGACCGAAAGCGGGAGCTATTTCGTGGCCGATCATTACCCCGCCACGTCCAACGCTGCCACCAACGCCCCGTTCACCGTCACCTACAACGGCGGCTCGACCGCGTACACGGTGAACCAGCAGTCAGGAACTGGCGGGGTGTGGTCCATACTCGGCCAGAAGCCGTTCCTCGCCGGGACCGCTGGCAAGGTGGTGCTCGGCGACGGGCCCGCGACGAGCACGACGCGGGTGATCGCGGACGCGACGCGGTTCCGGCTGTGGGGCAACGTCGTGGTGAAACCGAACGTGTCCAACATCTGGAACTCGTTCCCGGTCCGCAACATCGTGCAGTCGTGGGTGAACGGGTCGAGCCCGAACTACGGCTTCGTGGTCAAGTCGACCACCGAGAGCACGCTGGGGCTGGGCGGGCCAAGGTATGAGGCGTCCCGGTTCGCCTACCAGGGCGAGGTCGCGAACTACCCGCAACTGGTGATCACCTACGGGCGGCCCAGTGTCACGCTGAACCAGATCACCACGATCCACGCGACCGGCGCGGACCTGTCCTGGTCCGCCTACACCGACCCGACCCCGGGCACCAACCCCGGCGACGACCTGGCCGAGTACCAGGTGCACCGCAGCGTGTTCCAGGCGTTCACCCCGTCGGCGTCGACGCTGGTGTCGCCGGTCGCGGCGGGCACCACGAGTTTCAGCGACACAACCAATATCCCCACTCCGGCCAGCTCCAGCGACCCGTATGGCAACGCTTTCTACTACATGGTGGCCGTGAAAACCCAGGACGGGCAGGTCGTCCCGGGCCCTTGCGAGCTGGTCCGGCTGCCCAAAGCCGGGTACACAATAAAGATCATCAACGCGTCCGGGGACACCACCCTGTCCAAAGCGCAGCCGACCACCAACGAGCAGCAGCTGGCAGGGGAGCCGTGGCTGGCGGTGGGGGACAACTCCACCACCTACGGGGTGACCCGCATGGTGGCGCAATACCCGTCGATGAGCAGCGCGGGCATCCCGGCCGGGGCGACGGTGACGGACGCGGAGCTGAAGCTGTGGGGCTGGTACAACAACAGCGCGGCTGGCGCGACCTACGACTCGCACGCCCTGACCCAGAGCTTCGACCCGGCCACCGCGACGTGGAATAACGCGTCCTCAGGAACGGCGTGGACGACCGCGGGCGGTTCGTATTCCTCCACCGTGACCGGGTCGGTGTCCGGGCTGACCAACGACCCCAACCGGCAGGAGTGGCCGGTCAAATCGGTGGTGCAGGGCTGGGTGAACACCCCGTCCAGCGAGCACGGACTGCTGGTCAAGCTGTCGGCGGAGTCCAGCACCAGCCCGCAGGAACAGGAGCTGTTCCTCAACAGCAGCGCCCAGGAGAAGGCGCTGCGCCCGGAACTGGTGGTCGTCTACCTGGACTCGGTCCCGGAGGACACCTACTACGTGCCTGGGCTGCCATCTCATCTGGCGTCGGCTGCCAGCTACACGGTGCCGGTCACCGTGACCAACACCACCGGGAGCACGCTGAGCTCCTCCAACTGGGTGGTGTCGTATCACTGGACCCTGCCGGATGGGACCGATGTCAGCAACAGTGCCAACCAGATCCAGACCGCGCTGCCCGCCAGCCTCGCGTCTGGGGACACCGCCACCATCAACGCGCAGGTGACCACCCCGGACACCGCCAGCTCAGGCAACGCGCGCAACGCCTACCAGCTGGGCTGGGACTTGTATGACAAGACCACCGGTACCTGGCTGTCAGGGACCAATAGTGGGCTGCCGGTGATCGGCCCGCTGAACCAGGTCACCTCGGTGGCCCGGGCGGCCACGAACAAGCTGGGGCTGGAGAAGTACTACCAGTACACCGGGGTGAACACCGGGTCCGGCGGCGCGCTGCTGAACAACGACGACACCGGCAACACCGTGTGGTCCTACAACGCGTTCTCCAACCCGTCGCGGGGGTTCGCCACGTTCGAGCGGATGTCCTACAACTCGATGGACACCTCGACCTCCTCGATGGGGTTCGGCTGGTCGCTGGAGGCGTCCACGCTGATGCGGCTGGGCACGCCGCTGGACTTCCACCCCAACCCCAACCCGACCACGATCACCCTGACCGACGGGGACGGTACCAGCCACGCGTTCACCTGGAACTCCACCACCAGCCAGTGGGTAACCCCGCCCGGGTTGCACTATTTCCTGCAGCAGGCCGGGACCTGCGATCCCTCGGGGAAGACCGAGAACGCGCGGGCGTGGCTTTTGACCCGCCCGGACCGCACCCAGTTCTACTTCGACTGCCAGGGCTACCAGACCGCGGTGATCGACAAAAACGGCAGCGAGTCCGACTTCGTATACACCGAGCGGAACTCCGCCAACAAGCCGGTCAAGTTCCTTGACTACATCACCGACCCCTCAGGCCGGAAGACGCTGACGGTCAGCTACTACCAAAAGGGCGACAACTACAACTACATCGACTCCAACGGGAATGTGGCCTCCGGAACCAACCTGACGAATCCGAAGATCATCGACGAGGTCAAGTCGGTAACCGACATCTCTGGGCGGACCATCACATTCCTGTATGACACCGAGGGCCTGATGGCCCAGATGACCGACGGCGACGGGTCGCCGGTGGCCAAGGTGTTCAAGTTCGGTTACGACATGACCCAGGGCAACAAGAACGTCAAGCTGGTGTCGGTGACCGATCCGCGCGGCCACACCACCAGCCTGGCGTACTACACCGCCCCGGTCGACCCGACATTCAAGTGGAGCCTGCAAACCATCACCGACCGGCTGAACGGCACCACCAACTTCGCCTACGGCCAGCCCGTCGCCGGGGAGATCCAGGCACAGGTCACCGACCCTGACAACCACGCAAGCACCTACCTGCTGGACTCCTCCGGCCGGCCCATCCAGGTGACGAACGCCAAGACCCAGGTGACGAAGCTGGTGTGGGACTCAGACAACAACGCCACGTCGCTGACCGAAGACAACGGCGCGCAAACCACCTGGTCCTACGACCCGAACACCGGCTACCCGCTGACCACCAAAGACGCCCAGGCAAACCACGACGGCACCGCCGGGACCACCTACACCTACCAGACCGGGCTGAACGGGCACACCGCCGACCTGATTTCCAAGCTGACCCCCCAGCAGCGGCTGTGGACCTTCGGTTACGACGCCAACGGCAACCTGACTTCGGTCACCGATCCCGACGGCAACGTCTCCGGCGCGGCTGCGGGTTCCTTCACCACCAAGTACGCCTATGACTCGCTGGGAGAGTTGCAGTCGGCCCAGGACGCGGACGGCAACCTCACCAAGTACTCCAACTACGACCCCAGCGGGTACCCGCAGACCATCACCGACGCGGCCGGGAACCCCACGAAGTACGTGTATGACGCCCGGGGAAACGTCACCTCCGTCACCGACCCGCTGAACCACGTGACCACGCAGGCCTATGACGTGTTCGGTCGGCGCGGGCAGAACGTCACACCGAAGGACCAGGCGTCGAGCGTGTACATCACCACCCCCGCGCCGGTGTATGACGGCAACGACAACGTCACCCAGTCCACCGCCCCCAACGTCGGCGTCACCACCTACGCCTACAACGCCGGCGACGAGCAGACGTCCAAGGCCACTCCCGCGGACAGCTCCACGGCGGTGGCGCCGGAGACCACCTACGGTTACGACCCGGTCGGCAACCTGACCTCGGTCACCCAGCCGGACGGCAACGCAGCCGGCGCTGCCGCCGGCTCCTACACCACCACCTACGCCTACGACGCGATCAACGAGCAGACCTCGATGACCGACGCGCTGAACAACACCACCACATACGGCTACGACGACGTCGGGAACGCGACGAGCGTGACCGACCCGCTCAACAACACCACGACGCAGGCCTACAACCTGAACCACTGGCCGACCTCGGTCACTGACGCCGCCAATTTCACCAAGAGCAAGGGCTACGACCTCGACGGCCTGGTCACCTCGGCCACCGACCAAAACAACAACACCACCAAGTACACCCTGGACCCGCGCGGCGACGTGACCCAGGTGATGGTCCCCCACGCCGCCTCCGGCGGGACGACCACCTACAACACCACCCAGTACGTCTACGACCAGGCGGGCAACCGCACCCAGGTCATAACCCCCCGGGCGGTCGCCGCGGGGATATCCACCAGCAGCAGCTGCGTCCAGAGCCAGACCTGCCCCTACACCACGGTCACACACTACGACGCGGACAACCGGGTCAGCGCGCAGCTGTCCGCCTACAACTCCAGCGACCCCATCTATAACACCCCCGCCGAAACCGACTACACCTACGACCCGGCCGGGCGCCTCGCGCAAGTGTCCGCGCCGCCATCGGGCATGCCGGCCTCAGGAGGGCCGAACGTCACCAAATACACCTACTGGGACACCGGCTGGGCAAAGACCTCCACCGACCCGTGGAACATCGCCACCAGCTACGACTACAACAACCTCGGCGAGCAGACCAAACGCACCCTCTCCTCCGCAGACGGGTTCATGTCGCGGACCATCACCTCGGGCTACTACCCCGACGGGAAACTGCAGTCCAAGACCGACGCCGGCGTGCCGACCGGCCTATCCGCCGAACTAGTTGACAACTCCGACTTCAACAACACCTCGTCCACCGGCACCTGGTCCGCCTCCACGAGCGGGTCGGGGTATGTGGGGTACAACTACCAGACCCATGCCGCCGGGACCGGCACCGACGCCTTCACCTGGAACCTGAACATCCCCGCCGACGGCAACTACACCGTCTACGTCAAGTACCCGTCCGTGTCCGGCGCCGCCACGAACTCCTCGTTCAAGGTGAACTACAACGGCGGGTCAGCGACCGTGGCGGTGAATCAGACCACCAGCGCCGGTACCTGGGTCAGCTTGGGCAAGTTCGCGTTCACCCAGGCCGGGACCGGGCAGAAAGTCACCCTCAGCCAAAACAGCGGCGGCACGGTGGTCGCCGACGCGGTGAAGGTGGTGCGCGACAACACCGGCGTCACCAACACCGCCCACCACGACTTCACCTACAGCTACGACCCGAACGCGAACCTGACCCAGATCGCCGACTCCAGCCCTACCGCCACCATCAGCAGCTACCTGCAGACCTACAACGGGATCAACCGGCTCACCAAGGTGGTGGAGCAGGCGTCCGGGGTGACCCAGCACACCACCACCTACGGCTACGACGCGGTTGGGAACCTCACCAGCCGCGGCCACGACTCCGCCACGTCTTCGTACTCCTATGACGTGCGGAACTTGCTGGCCACGGAAACGGACGCGACCTCGGCCACCGATCCGTCCCCGCAGGTCACGAAGTTCTCCTACACCCCGGACAGGCTGCGGAAGACCGAGGTCAAGCGCAACGGCAACACCGTCGCCTACAGCTACTTCGCCGACCAGCTGCCCCAGCAGCAGACCGAGAACACCTCCGGCGGGACGCTGGTGGCCAGTCACGCCTACATCTACGACCCGAACAGGAACAAGACCCAAGACGTCGAGCAGCTGATGAACGCCGACAACAACGCGGCGTACCTGTCCCACACCCTGACCTACACCTACGACCCGCGCGACCGCATCACCGGTGTCCAAAAAGACGGCGCGCCCACCGAGTCGTACGCCCACGACGCCAACGACAACGTCACCTCACAAACCATCAACGGCACCCCGACGACCTTCAACTATGACCGGGACCGGCTACTGTCCGCCTCCACCGGCGGAGCGATTTTCGACTACAACTACGACCCGCTCGGGCGGCTCGACACCGTCACCACTGGCGGCACCACCGGCGGCGCCGTGGTGGAACGCAACACCTACGACGGGTTCGACCACGTCGTCTCCCACCAGCAGTACAACCCCGCCACCGCCGCGATGGACACCACCAACTACACCTTCGACCCCCTCGACCGGATTACCAGGCAGGCCACCGCGACCAAGACCACCGACTTTGCCTACCTCGGACTGTCCAGCGACCTGATCACCGAGTCCTCCGGCGGGAGCGTCACGAAGTCCTACACCTACACCCCGCAAGACGAGCGGATCTCCCAGACCACCCACAACAGCGACGGCACCTCCACGCCCGGGTACTACACCTACAACGACCACACCGATGTCGAAGCGGTCACCGGCGCCAACGGAACCACCAAATCCACCTACGGCTACACCGCCTACGGCCAGCCCGACAGTTCTCAGTTCACCGGCGCCGACAAGAGCACCACCCAGCCGTCGGCCACCGCCCAGCCGCTGAGTTCCTACCGGTTCAACGCCATGCGCTGGGACTCCTCCTCTGGCCAATACGACATGGGCTTCCGGAACTACTCGCCCGGCCTGAACCAGTTCCTCAGCAGAGACATGTACGACAGCGCCCTCGCCGACATGTCCCTGTCCACCGACCCGTTCACCGGCAACCGCTACACTTTCGGCGCTGGCAACCCCATCACCAACATCGAACTCGACGGCCACATGCTCGCCCCCGACGGCGGCAGCCCCTGCACCTCCAGCACCCCCGGCTGCCCCGGTTACCACGCGCGCGTGCAGCCGGCGTCCCAGCCTCAAAGCCAGCCCGCGTGTAACGTTGCAGAATTGGGCCGCTTCGGGCCCATCGGTGGCTGCATCGCGATGGCGGGCGGCCTAATTAGCCGGTTGCCGACGGGTGGGAGCTTCCCGTTCGAGCCTAGGAAGGGTCAGCGCCTCTCCGATCCGAGATCGATTTCGCGGCAGAGCGGTAATCCAGTCGACAAGTATGGCGACGAGTGGCAGTGGGATCCGGTCAAGGGCGAGTGGGATGTTCAGACTGGCAAGGAGCACACGAATGTTGGCCAAGACGGTGAGGTCACGCACGGTCCGAACAACACGGGACGTCAGCCGAAGCCGCCAGCCGATGATGGGTCTGACACGGCAAAGTCGGTCGCTGTCGGAGCAGGCGCAGTGGGAGCGGGAGCGCTTCTGTGGTGGCTTGGAAAGCTAGCCTCACCAGTATGTGGACCGGCTGTTCTGGTGTGCGCCGTGGCTTTTTGACAGTGAGTGGATCATGAGCTGGTCACCTGAAGCGATCATGGCCGAACTCGAACGTGACACTCCGGACGTCGACGTCCTGGTCGAGGCACTCGAGGATGACGACGTGGACGTGCGCGCGGTTGCGGCCGATGTCTTGGGCAAGGTCTTCGGTTACGTGGACAACCCCCCGGCGGAGAAGCGGCCGGTGGCCCTTGATGCCCTGTTGGTGAGGTGGGATCGTGAAAAGTCGAACGATGTGCGCAGCACATTGGCGCAGGCATTGGCGCTGCTTGGTGATCCCAGTGTCCGGCCGGTTCTTGAAGCCGCCCTTGACGACGGCGACCCCAGGGTGAGGCGCCAGGCGAGCTGGGGGCTGGCGTATCTCAGCCTGCCCGCCCGCGACAGGCCGAAGCCCGGCCGCCCGCAACCGAGGGAACGGGTTGTGAAGGAGTGTGTGCGGGTGCGGACGATGCTGGGCAGCGAGGAGGACGCCGTGCGGCTGGGGCGCAGCGTCCTGGATGCGCGCCTGGCGGCAGGCGTCCAGATTGTCGGCCCGTTCCGGTCGATGTACTGGTATGAGGGCGACTTCGGGGACGCGCTGCAATGGCAGCTGGATATCACCACGACCGCTGAGCGTTTCCCCGAACTGGAGCAGCACATCAAGGACAACCACCCCTACGGCACACCCGATATCATCATTGCGCCGATCGCTGGGAACGCCGACTACCTGGCTTGGGTCAGCGGCGAGACGGGGCAGGCTGGAGACCTGTGATGCGGCAGCTTGCTCCGAGGCCACCCAGCCTGCCACCTCGACCAGACCGTCACCCGCTGCGCCTACGTCGGGCTGTCCAGTGACCTGATCGTCGGAGCCCCGGCGACGCTGGAGCAGGTGCGTGAGGAGTGCCGCCGGGCGCGGCAAGCGCCCGGGGCGGTGGGTCCGCCGCCGACCTAGCAGCGGCCGGTTGCGCGTTCCATGGGCGGCGTCGCTGGGGTTCCTGGCCGTCTTCGAGGCTGTGTCCTGGATCGCGTTCGCCGCGCACGTTCTGGCCGGACCCCCCCTGCACTACGCCGCGCTGGAGAACGATGTTGAACAGGTGGTGATGTTGCTCGTGGGTGGTGCTGGTGCGGATGCCGCCGACCGGCAGGGGTTCACCCCGTTGCATCTGGCTTGCCAGCAGTGGGCGGTTGATGCGGCGCGTGAGCTTCTCGGCAAGGTGGTCCTCGGTGATGGCCCAGTGGCGAGCACCACTCGGGTGATCGCGGACGCGATTCGGTTCCGGTTGTGGGGCAAACGCAATCGTGAACCCGGACGTTGCCTAAGAACTCCTACCCCGTCCGTAACATCGTCCAAGGAGAACCGCCGCCAGCCACGGTGGTCTACGCGAGCTGGACGCGCCGTGCCGGCGGCGACACCTACACCGTCGACGGAGTGGCGTCCACCAACCGGGCGCGAGCGACGTGCGGAGGGATCTGCGCGTGGATGTGACTTTTTCGTACGCGCTGACTCCGCGGGAACTGCGGCAGAGCCTGCGCACCTGGTCCTATATCGGCACGCTCCGGGCCAGCGCGGTCGGATTGCCCGTTGCCGTGGTAGGCGCGGGCTGGCTGGCCTGGCAAGACCACCCGGGCGCCGCTCGGGGCTGGGCACTGATCGTGACGCTGCTGGGCGTTGCGATCCTTGCTGCTCCACACATGATGCTCACGCGCGGACTGTCTCAGGCGCGGCGCGTCGGAGCCGAACAGCCGGTGTGTGTCACGCTCAGCGACGCCTGCCTGAGATACGAGCACGATGGACTGATCATGGAAGTTGCCAGGCGGCGTGTCAGGGACGTGCGCGCCAGCGCTGACTGCTGGCTCATCTCCTACCGCGGTGGCTCTGCCGCTTTGGTGCTGCCCAAGCGCGCGATACCCCCCGAACTTCAAACTGAAGTCACACACTTTCTGAGCGGGCGGCGCCGGCGCGGCCCCGTTACCTGAAGGGCTGCCCGTTACTCGCGGGCGGTCCAGCCCATCTGTGGCGGCTTCCGGTCACGCGCGTTCGCGGTGACCGGTTGAAAAGGTGTTAGCTGTGCGGCCTCAGCCAAGTACCGGCCAGGCCGCACTTTCCCGGCTTTTGCAACTGGATTGATTAACCGCGGTTGCGTGACCGGGCTGGCCCAGCGGGCGCGCTTCGGGGCGTTCGAGCGCCAGGTGACCAACTTCACCCGGATGACAAACATCTCACCGGGGTGGCGGGGCCCGCGCAACCTATCCTTGAGGCATGGGACGCCAGTCGGAGTCCGGGCTGCCGGTCGAGCCCGTGTACGGGCCGGGTGAGCCGCCGGGCTTCGAGCCCGAAGCCAAGCTCGGCCAGCCGGGCGAGTACCCCTATACCCGCGGCATCTACCCGGGCATGTACACGGCCCGGCCGTGGACGATGCGCCAGTACGCCGGGTTCGCCACCGCTAAGGAGTCCAACGAGCGCTACCACCAGCTGATCGCGGCAGGCACGACCGGGCTGTCGGTCGCCTTCGACCTGCCCACCCAGATGGGCTACGACTCCGACGCGCCGATCGCCCAGGGGGAGGTCGGCAAGGTGGGGGTGGCGATCGACTCGATCGGGGACATGCGGGAACTGCTTCAGGGTATTCCGCTGGACCGGGTTTCGGTGTCGATGACGATCAACGCGCCTGCTGCCGTTTTGCTGCTGCTATATCAGCTGGTCGCGGAGGAGCAGGGGATCTCCGCGGGCAAGCTGGCGGGGACCATTCAAAACGATATTCTCAAGGAATATATCGCGCGCGGAACCTATATTTACCCGCCTCAGCCGTCGCTGCGGCTGGTCGCGGACACGTTCGCGTACTGCCGCCGGGAGATGCCGCGCTGGAACACCATTTCCATCTCGGGGTATCACATGGCGGAGGCGGGAGCGACGCCCGCGCAGGAGATCGCGTTCACACTCGCGAACGCGAAAGCGTACGTGCAGGCCGCGCTGGACGCCGGCATGGCGGTGGACGAGTTCGGGCCACGGCTTTCCTTCTTCTTTGTCGCGCGGACCACGCTGCTTGAGGAGGTCGCCAAGTTCCGGGCGGCGCGGCGGCTGTGGGCGCGGATCATGCGGGAGGAGTTCGGCGCGCGCGACCCGCGGTCGCAGATGCTGCGTTTCCACACCCAGACCGCCGGCGTGCAACTCACCGCCCAGCAGCCCGAGGTCAACCTGACCCGGGTCACGATCCAGGCGCTGGCGGCGGTGCTCGGTGGCACGCAGTCGCTGCACACCAACTCCTACGACGAGGCGATCGCGCTGCCGAGCCAGAAGGCGGCCCGGCTCGCGGTGCGCACGCAGCAGGTGATCGCCAACGAGACCGACCTGACCGCCACGGTGGACCCGTTCGCCGGCTCCTACGCCGTGGAGTCGCTGACCGACGCCGTGGAGGCCGCCGCCAGCGACCTGATCGAGCAGGTCGCGAAGCTCGGCGGGGCGGTCGCCGCCATCGAGCGCGGGTTCCAGAAGGCCGAGATCGAGCGGTCGGCATACCTGATCGCGCGCCAGATCGACGCGGGCGAGCGCGTGGTGGTGGGGGTAAACAAGTTCACCGCTGACGGTGAGGAGCGCTATCAGCCGTTGAGGGGGGATCCCGCCCTCGGGCAAGAACAGGCCAAACGGCTTGCGCGGCTCCGGCGGTCCCGGGATGGCGCGGCGTGGCAGCGGGCGGCTGATGACCTGAAGCGGGCGGCGGCTGGCTCGGAGAACCTGCTAATCCCGCTGCGGGAGGCACTGCGCGCCTATGCCACGGTTGGCGAAGTCTGTGACGTTTTGCGCGAGGTGTGGGGAACCTACCAGCCGCCGGACGTCGCCTGATGGCCACAATCGCGTTACTCCAGCAGATCTTCAGCTCGCGCGATACCATACTTGCCTGCGCCGGAAACGCACTCCACCGGCTTACTGGTGGGGCGCAACGATGGTGCCCGTTCAGCGCTATGCCGAACGCGTCGAACAGATGCGCATGGCTTGCGGGCAGGGTCTTGGCCTTTCGCGTGAATGTCCACACCGGACTCCATGACGGGAGCACGGCGGTTCCTATCGTCACCGCCGCTTGAACCTGCGATATTGCACGGCGCTGACCGCGTCGAGCCTGCATTGGGGCTGGCTCGGCACGGGGCTCTTTTTGAGCGTGCGGGTTCTTGCCGGGGGGATGCCGGCTGCAGGACCACCGCACCCACTGGCGGATGAGGACACATGTTCGGGGTGTACATGGATACGCTGCTCCGCGCCGGGAGCATCAGCAGCACCAGGAAGACCCGGTGTGATGCCCGGCTGCGCACTTTCGCGGGGCCGGGGGAGGCCGCCCATGCTGGCGCATGAGTTGCCGGAGGAACTCGATGAATTCCTCGCCGGGCGGGAGGATGAGCTGATCGCGTTCCGTCGCGACCTGCACGCCCATCCCGAACTCGGTTATCACGAGCACCGGACGACGAGCCGGGTGGCACTGCGGCTGGCCGCGGCCGGCCTGCGGCCGGTGATCCTTCCGAAGGGGACAGGGCTGATCGCTGACATCGGCGATGCCCGCCCGGGCGGGCCACTGGTGGCGCTGCGCGCCGACCTCGATGCGCTGCCCATCACCGATGAGAAGAACGTGCCGTACCGGTCCACTGTCGCGGGCGCCTGCCATGCCTGCGGGCACGATGTGCACACGACGCTGCTGCTCGGGGCCGGGCTCTTCCTGGCCGGCCAGGCGTCGGCCGGGACCCTGCCGGGCCGGGTCCGGCTGATCTTCCAGCCTGCCGAGGAAGTGCCGGGTGGTGCGCTCGATGTGATGGCGGCTGGCGGCATCGCGTCGGTCGACAGGGTGTTCGCCCTGCACTGTGACCCGCGGCTGGATGTCGGGAAGCTGGGCACCAGGACGGGGCCGATCACGGCTGCCTGCGACAAGATCACGGTGCGGGTGACCGGGCCGGGCGGGCACACCTCACGGCCGCATCTCACCGCTGACCTGGTGTACGCGCTGGGCAAGATCGTGACCGAGTTGCCCGCCGCGCTGTCCCGCCGGGTTGACCCCCGGTCCAGCCTCAGCCTGGTGTGGGGCCGGGTCAGCGCGGGGTCGGCGGCCAACGCCATCCCGGACGACGGGATAGCCGAGGGGACCGTGCGGTGCCTCGACGATGACGCCTGGCACGAAGCTCCGGACCTGCTCAAAGCCCTGATCGAGTCGGTGGCGAGCGCCTACGGCGTCATCGCTGATCTGCGTTACGAGCGAAACGTGCCGCCCACCGTCAACGAGGCCGTCAGCACCTCGATCCTGCAGACGGCAGCCGCCCAGGTGCTTGGCCCCGACGCCATCATGTCGTCCCCGCAGAGCCTGGGCGGAGAGGACTTCGCCTGGTACCTGGAGTCGATTCCCGGCTCACTGGGCCGGCTGGGCACCCGCACGCCGGGCTCGGCCGCGGAGTGCGACATCCACCAGGCCGCTTTCGACGTGGACGAGCGGGCCATCGGTGTGGGTGTCCGGGTGATGGCCGCGACCGCTCTCACGGCGCTCAGCGAGGAGGGCAGCGTGGCCCCCGACCCGATTCCGAACGGCGCCCACGCCTGACCATTGCGTTCCCGGGCGAGGGCTTGCCCACGGGGATTACAGTGGTTGGACGCGAGGTTTCGCCGCGCTTACCCCGCTGGCCGGCGGCATGCTCGTGCGGCCCTCTTCGCATAAATGGAGTCCAGCGGTGTCGTCACAGCAGCATTCCTCCCCGCAGCAAGCGCCGGTCCAGCAGCCACCGGCCCAGTCCCCGGCACATGACCGGGAGGTCTTCCGCAGTCCTGGCTCTCTGGTCCTGTCCGGGGCATGGCTTCTCGTCGCGGCCATGATCCTGGCTGACCTGGCAATACAGGGTCGCGACCGGGCCGCGGCAACGACCGCGGTGCTGGTGATCGTCATCACCGGTGTGGTGTACGCGTGTGCCTGGCGGCCACGCATCGTGGCCGACTCTGAGGGGGTCACGGTGGCCAACCCACTGCGTGACCACTGGGTCCCCTGGGGGGCGGTGGCCAAGGTGGACGTGGTTAACGCGGTGCGGGTGCACTGTGTGCCCGCTGGTGTGATGCCCGCTGGTGTCACGCCTGGTGGTGTCGTGCCGGCTGATGCCCCGCCTGGGGGCAAGGTTGTCTATAGCTGGGCCGTGCAATCCTCGCCACGGTCCACGATGAGGGCGGCCCGCCGGGCCCGGCGAACTGGCCGCGTGCCCGGTGTCGGGGCGTCAGGGGCCCGCGGGTACGGCCAGTTGCCCGAGCAGGCCCGCGACCTGCTGACCCGGACTCCCGCCGAGTTCGCCGCGGCCCAGCTTGAGGCGAGGGCAGAACGCGCACGGCGGGCGGGTGCCGCAGCAGGCCAGCACGTGGCCCGCTGGGCTTGGGTGTCGATCGCCGCAATGGTGCTGCCCGTCGTGGCTCTCATCATCATCGCGGTCGCCTGAGCCAGATCATCGCGGTCGCCTGAGCCAGCTAAGCGGGGGGCTCGTCGCCGAGGAGCCAGCGGGCGCCGGGCCCTCGCCCGGCTGCCATGTCGCCGGGGTTGTACAGGGCACACCGGCGAAGCGACAGGCACCCGCAGCCGATGCAGCCGGTGAGCGTGCTGGAGAACCGCTGGAGTTCGTCGATGCGGGCGTCAATCTGGCGCTGCCACGACCGGGCGGCCCGGCTCCACTGCGCCCGGGTAGGCGCGGTGCCGGAAGGCAGCCGCGCGAGCGCTGTTCCGATGTCGTGCAGCGATAGGCCAAGCTGGCGCCCGGCCCTGATGAAGGCAACCCGGCGCAGCATGTGCCTGGGGTAGCGGCGCTGCTGGCCGGTGGTGCGTTCGGCGTGGATGAGGCCGAGTTCTTCGTAGTAGCGCAGGCCGGAAGGCGCCACGCCGCTGCGGGCTGACAGCTGCGAGATCGTGACGCCATAGCAGCCAGCAACTGAACCACTGATTGAGGCAGGCATTCCCGGGGGCACGGGGGCGGCGCGGTTAGCGGCCGAGGGACGCGCAGGGGCGGGCGCGGATGGCGTCGAGGTAGTCGGCCGGCGCGCCGGCCTTTTCTGCTGCGTCGGCGAGGATGCCGAGATAACGGGCGGACGGCAGCCCGCCCTCGTAGGCGTTGAGCACGTACAGCCAGGCGAGGACGTCACCATCGAGTGTCTGCACGCGCACCTTGATCTTGCTGGAGTAGCCCAGAGTGACCCCGTCCCAGCTGTCCAGCGCCCGGGCGTCGCTTTCGGGAACGTCGTAGAGCACCACGAAGACTCGTTCGGCCGCATCTTCTACCACCGTGGCAAGGGCACCTTCCCAGCCAATGTCCTCCCCGCCGAACGTGAGCCGCCAGCCCTCCAGCCAGCCGGTGCCGCGTTCGGGGGAGTGTGGGCAGCGCTGCGCCATCTGCACCGAATCCATGTTGCTGCCGTAGGCCGCGTAGAGCTCCACGAAGGACAAGCGTACGGTTCCGGGCCTTTCCGGGTGGCTGTTCTCGTGCGAGTCCACGAGCCCGGGCCCGAATCGAACGACGGGCAGTTCGTTCCCCCGCGCGCGGTTCAGCTACCGAGGGCCATACGACAGAATGGGGCAGCGTGAGCCAGTCGCGCGCGGACGTCGCGATTCTCGGTGGCGGCCCCGGCGGGTACGAGGCAGCCCTGGTGGCCGCACAACTCGGGGCGCGTGTCACGGTCGTGGAGGCTGAGGGCCTGGGCGGTGCGTGCGTCCTGACCGACTGCGTGCCGTCGAAAACTCTCATCGCCACGTCAGAGACGATGGGCATCCTGCATGGTGCCGGTGGCCTGGGCATCCGTATCGAGCCCCGGAACGCTGCGGGCCCGGTGACCGTTGACGCCATCCGGTTGCACGGCCGGGTCAAGGATCTGGCCAGGGCGCAGTCAGCGGATGTGGCAGCCCGGCTTGCCGCTGAGGGTGTGCAGGTGATCACCAGGCCGGGACGGCTGGCCGGCCCGCACACGGTGGCGGCCGGGGACCGCGAGATCAGCGCGGATGCGGTGCTCATCGCGACGGGCGGGGTGCCACGGCTGCTTCCGGGCGCAGAACCCGACGGGGAGCGGGTTCTGAACTGGCGGCATCTCTACGATCTCGGTGAACTCCCCGAGGCGCTCATCGTGGTGGGATCGGGCGTGACCGGGGCCGAGTTTGCCAGCGCCTACCAGGCGCTGGGGTCGCGAGTGACCTTGATCTCCTCCCGCGATCACGTGCTGCCGCAAGCGGATCAGGACGCGGCCGTGGTGGTGGAAGAAGTGTCCCAGCGGCGGGGGATGACCGTGCTCAGCCGGTCTCGGGCGGCTGCCGTCAAGCGCCACAGCAGCGGCGTCACGGTCGCGCTGACAGACGGGCGGACCGTGCACGGGTCGCATTGCCTGCTGACCGTCGGGGTGGTCCCCGCCACCCGCGGCATTGGGCTCGAGGAGGCCGGCGTCACGCTGGACGACGACGGTTTCGTCCGGGTGGACCGGGTGTCCCGCACCTCCGCCCGGGGTGTGTACGCGGCCGGTGACTGCACGGGCGTGATGATGCTGGCGTCAGTGGCCGCGATGCAGGGACGGATCGCGATGTGGCACGCGCTCGGCGAGGCGGTCCAGCCACTGCGGCTACAGCAGGTAGCGGCGACGATCTTCACCGAGCCGGAGATCGCCACCGTCGGCGTGGCCCAGGCAGCCGTCGAGTCCGGCCAGGTCGACGCTGCCGTCGTCAAACTGATGCTGGCGACGAACGCCCGGGCCAAGATGCAGGGCTTCCAGGACGGTTTCGTCAAGTTGTTCGCGCGGCGGGGAAGCGGGACGGTTCTCGGCGGGGTGGTCGTGGCACCGCGGGCCAGCGAACTGATCCTGGCCGTGTCCCTGGCAGTGCGGCAGATGCTCACGGTGGACCAGGTAGCCCAGACCTTCGCGGTGTATCCGTCGCTGTCGGGCAGCCTGACCGAGGCGGCACGCACCCTGATGGGCACGGCCACCGAAGGAGCCTGACCGGCGCCCCCAGCGCGCCGGTCAAGCACGTCCCCGCGCGTCCCGGCCCGCGCCGTCAGTGGGCGGGGCGGCCGAGATCGGGGTCGCTCGGAACCGGCAGTCCGTGCTGGCGCAACCTCGCTGCCCGGATATCGTCCGCGTACGTCGCGACGGTGAGCACGCTGCCACCCAGGATCAGCGCCACCATCATCATGCTCATCCACACAGGGGCGGGCAGGAACTCGGCGAGCAGCGTCACGAGCACTGCGCACAACGGGATGATGACCACCAGGTGCCGCAGTACGGTACGCCAGCGCCATCCCGCGCCGGTCAATTCGTGGCGCACCCAGTGCACGTTCTCCGGTGGCATGCGAAACCCGGCCGCGAAACGCAACCACCCCAGCGGCCCTGGATCTCCCGACAGCCTGCTCACACCGGGACCCCGGCGGGTGCACTCACTGGGCCACTGGGTGGACTCACTCCGCCACAGAGTGCACTCGCTGCGCCACGGACGCGAGCGTGGCAGGGACCGGACTGCATGCCTGTAAGTCTTCCAGGCGGCAGATCGCCATTCCAGCCGACACCGTCTGGCCAATCTCAACGGCCAGGCCCGTGACCGTCCCGTCCTTGTGCGCGGTCAGCGGCTGTTCCATCTTCATCGCCTCAAGGACGACCACTGTCTCGCCAGCGGTGACCCGCTGCCCCTCACCAGCCACGATCTTGATGATGGTGCCCTGCATGGGGCTGGTGAGGGTGTCGTCACCGGCCGCGCCACCACGGGACGCCCTGGCCCGCCCGCTCCGGCCCGCCCCCCGGCGCCGCGCCGGGGAACGAACCGCGCCCGGCCCGCCAGCCGCGCCCGGCCCGCCAGCCGCGCCGGGCCCGCCAGCCCCGCCCGGCCCGCCAGCCCCGCCCGGCCCAGAGAGCCCGGCTGGAAGCACCACCTCCAGCCGCTTGCCCCCAACCTCCACCGTGACCCGCTCCCGCAGGGCAGGCTCATCCCCCGTTTCAAACGGCCCGGTGAAGGGTGGTATCTGGCCACTGAATTCCGTCTCGATCCACCGTGTGTGCACCGAGAACGGTTCGGCGGTGAATGCCTCGTCGGTCACGATCGCGCGGTGGAATGGCAGCACCGTGGGCATGCCGCCAATCTCGAACTCTGCCAGCGCCCGGCGGGCCCGCTCCAGCGCCTGCTGCCGGGTCGCCCCCGTCACGATGAGTTTTGCCAGCAGCGAGTCGAAGGCTTGCGGAACCGTCATCCCTGCCGCATAACCGTCTTCCAGCCGGATGCCAGGCCCCGCGGGCGCGCGCCATTGGGTGATGGTCCCGGGTGCGGGCAGGAAGTTCCGCCCAGGATCCTCCGCGTTGATCCGGAACTCGATCGAGTGGCCGCGCAGGGGCGGATCACCGTAGCCGAGCGGCTCACCGTCGGCGATGCGGAACATCTCCCGGACCAGGTCGATCCCGCTGACCTCCTCGGAGACCGGGTGCTCCACCTGGAGCCGGGTGTTGACCTCAAGGAACGAGACCGTGCCATCCTGCCCGACCAGGAACTCACACGTGCCCGCGCCGGCGTAGCCAGCCTCGCGCATGATCCCCTTGGAGGACTCATACAGCAGCGCGGTTTGCTCCTCGCTCAGGAACGGCGCGGGCGCCTCCTCGACCAGCTTCTGGTGCCGCCGCTGCAGCGAGCAGTCCCGGGTGGAGACCACGACCACGTTGCCGTGCTGGTCGGCCAGGCACTGGGTCTCCACGTGCCGGGGACGCTCCAGATACCGCTCCACGAAACACTCGCCGCGCCCGAACGCGGCCACCGCCTCGCGGACAGCGGACTCATACATCTCCTGGATCTGCCCGTCCGAGAAAGCGACCTTGAGCCCGCGCCCCCCGCCGCCGAACGCCGCCTTGATGGCGACCGGCAGCCCATGCTGAGCGGCAAATGCCGTAACCTCTTCCACCCCGCTGACCGGGCCGTCCGTGCCCGCAGCCATCGGAGCCCCCACCGCGGCGGCCACCCGCCGGGCGGCAACCTTGTCGCCGAGTGCGTCGATCGCCGCTGGGGGCGGCCCGATCCAGATCAGCCCCGCATCGATGACTGCGCGGGCGAAGTCAGCGTTCTCCGCCAGAAACCCGTAACCAGGGTGGACCGCGTCGGCACCCGAGTCGGCAGCCCGCTTGAGGATCTTCTCGATGCTGAGGTAACTGTCGGCGGCGGTGGTCCCCTCCAGGGCGTAAGCCTCGTCGGCCATCGTGGCGTGCGGCGCGTTGAGGTCCTGCTCGGCGTACACGGCCACGCTGCGCAGGCCGGCGTCCCGGCACGCCCGCACGATGCGGACGGCGATCTCCCCCCGGTTCGCGATCAGAACCTTGCGCACGGAACCTCTCCTCTCGGCTGCCTGGAGTCTAGGTGAGCAGCCCGTGCGACTTTTGCCGGGGGATCGCCGCCCGCCCGCCCCAAACAGTTCGTAGTAATAGGACGAAGCGCTGGAGGCGCCTGTTTCTGGTGGAGGTTGTGATCATGGGAAAATGGGTGCCCTGACCCCCATTTTCCCATGATCACGAATTTGTGCCGGCCGTGCGGTTAGACCGCGAGTGCTCCCTCGTGCCGCAGCAGCCACTCCTTGCACGGCAGGCCGTAGTAGTAACCGCCGAGGTGGCCGTCACTTCGCAGCACCCGGTGGCACGCGATCACCGGCGCGATCAGGTTGGCCGCGCAGGCGGCGCCGGCGGCCCGCGCCGCGCCCGGCTGCCCCGCCAGCTCGGCCAGCCGCGTGTAGCTGACGGTCGTTCCGGCGGGCACACCGCGCATGAGCGCCCACAGCCGCTGCCGTCCCGCCGATCCCGGCTGGCTCACCGGCAGCCCGTCGAGCGCCGTCAAGTCCCCGTCGAAGTAATCCCGCACCGGCTTGACCAGCCAGTCCAGATCCCCGGTCTGTGCCTGCGCGAGCCCACCGGCCCGCAGCGACGGCTGCAGCCGGGCATGCAACTCCCGCGGGTCACCCGTGAAACCGGCCCCGACCAGCGTGTCGCCGTGTGCGAGCAGGCTCAGCGGCCCAGCGGGGGTTTGGAGGACGGTTGCCTCGACCCGGTTTGCCGGCAAGCTAGACATGATCACTCCTTAATCTCTTCCTTCATGCGGCCAAACGGCTGCCGCTCCCTACTCTCCCGCCCCGGCCCCGGTGACAGCGGGAGCACCCGAGTACCAGGTCCAGAGGTGTACTGCCGCGTACGCGCGCCACGGCCGCCAGCGCTCCGGCCGGGAGGGCTCACAGCCCAGCCGGTCAAGCGCCCGGCGCAGCCCTAGGTCGGAGTCGGGGAAGGCGTCCGGGTCGCCCACTGCGCGCATCAGCACGTAGGCGATCGTCCACGGGCCGACGCCCGGCAGTTCATTGAGCCGGGCAGCGGTCTCCTCCGGGTCGGCCCCCTGATCGAGTTCGAGCCGCCCAGTAGCGGCTGCCGTCGCCAGCGCACGCAACGTCTGCTGCCTGCTGGTGGTGAGCCCGAGCCCGGAGAGATCGGCTTCCGCGAGATCGGTGGGCCGAGGGAACAGCACGGTGGGCGTGGCGTCCGGCGCATTCGGCAACTCCAGCGGGGTGCCGAACCGTGCCGCTATGCGGCCCGCCAGCGTGCGAGCCCCGGGCACCGAGACCTGCTGGCCGACGACGGCGCGCACGGCAAGCTCGAAACCGTCGTAGGCACCGGGCACCCGCAGGCCGGGCCGGGCAGCCACCAGCGGGGCAAGGGCGTCGTCGGCGGCGAGCACAGCGGCTATCGCATGCGGCTCGGCGTCGAGGTCAAAGAGCTGCCGGCAGCGCGACACCACTTGGCCAAGGCCGCGCAGCCGGGGGAGAAGGACCCGAAGCAGAACTTGCCGCGAGCCGGGCCGGGCTGCCCGGCCCAGGCGGCGGGGATCGCCGGGCCGCAACGTGAGTTCGATCAGCCCAGGGCCGCCGGGGGCATGGACCGTGCGCGTGTAACGGCCGCCGGAGACTGTCTCGACACCGGGGATGGCCCGGGTACCCAGGAAAGCAAGCAACGCATCCGCGTCGAACGGCTCACGGCAGGCAAGCCGGAGTATCAGCCAGGTGCCTTCTGCTGGGCTGGCGGGGGTCGGCCGAGCAGACGCCTGGGCGCCGTCGCTGGTTGCTGCGAGTCCGTTCATGGCTGTTTCCCGTACCGGGCTGGCGCCGTCGGGGCCGGCCGCTCCTCGTACCGGGCTGGCGCCGTCGGGGCCGGCCACCTGGCCTGCGCCCGTGTCCGGGCGCAGGCCGCGCAGGCTGCCCTGCCCATCCCGGACGGGAACCCAGTGCACGGGCCCCCGCCGTGGTGCCCCGGCGCGCAGCGCGGACGGCGGCTGACTGTGGGACTCCTGGAAGCTCGCGTTGAACTGGCGCACGCTGGAGAACCCGCTCGCAAACGCGATCTCGGTGATCGGCATGGACGTCTCGGCCAGCAGCCGCCGCGCGGTCTGCAGCCGTATCGTCCGCGCCAGCGCAAGCGGCCCCGCCCCGAGTTCAGCCAGGAGCAGCCGCCGCAGGTGCCGCTCGGTCACCGCGAGCCGCCGGGCGAGCCCGGTAACCCCGTGCTCGTCCACGTACCCCTCGGCGATCAGCCTGACCGCCCGCCCGACGAGGTCAGCCCGGACGTCCCAGTCGGGTGAGCCGGGGCTTGCCTCCGGCCGGCACCGCCGGCACGCGCGGAACCCGGCCGCCTCCGCCGCCCCGGCATGCGGGAAGAAGCGCATGTTGCGCCGGGCCGGCGTCCGCGCCGGGCAGATCGGCCGGCAGTAGATGCCGGTGCTGGTCACCCCGGTGAAGAACCGCCCATCGAACCGCGGGTCGCGGGCAAGCACCGCACGGTAGCAGGTGTCGAAGTCGAGCGTCATGCCTCGATTCAATCCGAGGCAGAACCCCCCTGCTAGCGGGAATCGGACCTTACGGCCGGTTCATTGGAGCCGCCTTGGCTCAGCACGAAGAACATTGTAGGGAGCTAGTGTGGAGTTGTCGGTTGCGCCCTGGTTTCGGAGCGAGGAAGCTTTCGCGTATGCCAGCGCAAGCACTGAATCGCAATCCACTCGTCCAGGCGCTGCTCCCGGTGGGCAGCCGTCGGCGTGCCGTGGTCAGGGGCCTTGTTCGCCGCTCCTCGTCAACCACCCAGCCCGCGAAGCCGAGCCCTCGCAAGGTGGCAATCCGCCAGGAGGAGACCAAGCTTCGTGAGTCTTGGTCCCGGCACCGGGCGGACATGCTCGACATCTACCTGGTCAGCGGGTTCCAGGATCCCAGGCTCAACGCGCAGAGCATCCTTGAGAGACACATGCTGGTGCGCGCGATGTTCGGGTCGGAGTTTGACGATCTGATGCACGAAGAGCTTGCGTACGCGGTCGAACTCAACGACGCGATTCGGCTGCGGGCGCAGGAACTCGGTGTGCTGATAAAGCCGAGACTGCGGCCGACCGCGCAAGCCGACGTGCAGCGCGTGATGGAGGTCGTCGCCGGCCGGGCGCCGACGTTCGCCAAACGCTGGCGGGACGCACTGGCCGACAGGGAGGTTCCGCCGTTGCGTGTCTTCGAGTTCGCCTGCGGCTCCGCCAACGATTACCGCGCGCTGGCGGACTACGGCATCGCCCGGTTCCTCGACTACACAGGCATAGACCTCAACAAGAAGAACATCGCCAACGCCAGGCGGCGCTTTCCCGGCGTGGACTTCCGGGTGGGCAGCATCCTCTCCCTGACCGAGCCAGACCGAAGCATCGACTACGTTCTCGCCTGCGACATTTTCGAGCACCTGTCGCTGCAGGGCATGCAGACGGCGGTCGACGCCGCCGTGCGCATCTGCCGCCGCGGTCTGTACGTCGGCTTCTTCCGCATGGACGAGGTGCCAGAGCACCAGGAAGTCCCGCGTCGCCAGTACCATTACAACATGCTCAGCGCTCCCCGGATGCGGGAGTACATGCAGCAGCGGTTCACATCCATGCAGCTTGTACACGTGCGGACGATGCTCAAGGACGACTACGCCTACCCCCATAGCCACAACCCCCATGCCTACTCACTGATCGCCGAGGGCCCGCGCTGACCGTCAGGTGGCTCCGCGCGGATCCCTATTAAGGCCGCGCGGACAAGCAGTTAGCAGGGCCGGGTGGAGCGGCGCCAGGCGCCGGGGCCCGGCGCCAGCGGGGTACGCAGGAGTCGTGAGCGGCTGGCCCATCCGCACGCGCCCCGCCCGGACGGGACCCAGCGGGCCTCCCGCTCACGATCCGCCTTGCGGTGGCGAGGACCACGGTGAGAGCAGCCAACTCTTCATCCGACGGGGAGCCCGCGACGACCTTGAACCAAGGCCCCGCGGACGGGCTCGTGCCGGGGGGAGAACTGTCGCCCGGGTGAGGGGTGACGGGGTGAGGGGTGGCGCCGGGCTGAGGGCCGCTGCTCGCCTGAGGGCCGGTGCTCGCCCGAGGGCCAGTACTGGGCTGGGGGCCAGTACTGGGCTGGGGGCCAGTACTGGGCTGGGGCGGGGGTTCGGGCGCGGTCATTACCGGCCGCTGCCTATGCCGAACTCGCGGCGGATGCGCTCCCAGAACGCGTCCCGCAGCCACTCCCGCGCCTCTTGGTATGGCCGCAGCGACAAGCCAAGTTCCTTCTCCGCCTCGACCAGCAGTTCCTTGTCGATGACCGGCGGGAGGATCGGCCCGGGCAGCAGGTCTCGGATGTTGTCCGCCCCCCGGGTGAGGATCCACTTGTGCGCGACGTGCTCGCCGGTTTCCTCCACTCGCTCCCGGTCCGGGCCCAGCCGCGGCCCGGGAGCCGCCGAGGGGGGCGGGACCGGCCGTGGAGCCGGGCGGTGCATATGCACGGGGCGCTCACCGAACAGCTGCGCGGGTGAGGGCACCGCGGGCGACACCAGCGGGGCGGACGGGGCCTGGTCCGGCGGGGCCTCGGGCTGCCTGGTGAAATAGGGTTCCAGAAATGCCCGGTCCAGCACATCGACGGTGTCAGCCTCCCAGACCAGCCGTTCGGCCTGGTTGGTGCCGAACGGCGGCTCGACCCCCCACAGGTGTACCCGGACGCCGAACGCCTGCGCCGCTTCCACGGCGGGCACCATGTCCTCATCACCGGCGATCAGCACAGCGTCGGTAATGGCCCGGTGGCGCGCGAGCGCCTCCATGTCGGCACGGATCTGCGCGTCCACACCCTTTTGCTGGCCACGGGCGTTCAGGTTGCCCAGCCGCAGCTTGACCCACGCCATCTGGGCGATCACGCGCTGGTCAATGGTCGGCACCCGGTCCCGGGCGGCGTCGTACCAGTACACCCGCAGCAATTCGCCGCGGACCAGGCCGTCGGCGTGGCGGGTGAGAGCCTGGATGAGCTTGTCCGCGTCGACCCGGAACTCGCGGCGGGCAGCAGTGCTGAACAAAAGCTCGCCGGCGGCGGCGTAGATGTACCCCACGTCCACCATGACCGCGTAACGGGCAAGGGTAGGAAGCGGAGCGGGGATCTCAGTCATCGTATGCACGACCCTAAGCCACCAGCCGGTTACAGGGGGATGTTCCCATGCTTCTTGGGGGGTAGTGTCTGCCGTTTGGTGCGCAGCGCGCGGAGCGCGCGGATTATTTGAGTCCGGGTCTCAGCTGGACGGATCACGGCGTCTACGTATCCGCGTTCGGAAGCAATGTAAGGGTTCGCGAGGGTGTCTTCGTATTCGGTGATCCGCTGCGCCCGCAACGCGTCCGGGTCCTCGGCACCGGCCAGTTCGCGCCGGTAGAGGATATTCACCGCGCCCTGCGCGCCCATGACGGCGATCTGTGCGGTGGGCCAGGCAAGATTGATGTCGCCGCCCAGGTGCTTGGAACCCATCACGTCATAGGCGCCCCCGTAGGCCTTCCGCGCAATCACTGTCACTTTCGGAACCGTAGCCTCAGCATACGCAAAGATCAGCTTTGCCCCCCGGCGGATGATCCCGCCCCATTCCTGGCCGGTGCCGGGCAGGAAGCCCGGCACATCCACGAACGTCAGCACCGGGATGTGGAAGGCGTCGCAGGTCCGGACGAACCGCGCGGCCTTCTCGGAGGCGTCGATGTCGAGACAGCCGGCCAGGTGCACCGGCTGGTTGGCGACCACCCCCACGGTGGCGCCCTCAACCCGGCCGAAGCCCACCAGGATGTTGAGCGCGAACCCGGCGTGGATCTCCAGGAACTCGCCGTCATCCAGCACATGGCTGACGATGACGTGGGCGTCGTACGGCTGGTTCGGCGAGTCCGGGATCAGCGTGTCGAGCTCACAATCGGTGTCTGTGATCTCCAGGGCAGGGTCGGGGCCGTTGCCGGGGCCGGGCACGGGCCAGGCAACCGTGGGCGGGTCGTCAAGATTGTTGGACGGCAGATAGGACAACAGCTCACGGGCGAACTCCAGGCAGTCATCCTCATCTTTTGCCTGGTAGTGGGCGACCCCGGACTTGGCGTTGTGCGCGTGGGCGCCGCCGAGGTCTTCGAAGGAGACCGACTCCCCGGTCACCGTCTTGATCACATCCGGGCCGGTGATGAACATGTGCGAGGTCTTGTCCACCATCAGCGTGAAATCGGTGATCGCCGGGGAGTACACCGCGCCGCCCGCGCACGGTCCCATGATCAGGGAGATCTGCGGGATCACGCCGGACGCGATGACGTTGCGGTAGAAGATCTCGCCGAACAGGCCGAGCGCCACCACTCCTTCCTGGATCCGGGCGCCGCCGCCGTCGTTGATGCCGATCAGCGGGCACCCGGTCTTGAGCGCGTGATCCATCAACTTGACGATCTTCTCGCCGTACACCTCGCCGAGCGACCCGCCGAACACGGTGAAGTCCTGGCTGTACACGCACACCGGCCGGCCGTCCACCGTGCCAAACCCGGTGACCACGCCATCCCCGTACGGGCGGTTCGCCGCCACGCCGAAGCTGGTCGCCCGGTGGCGGGCGAACTCGTCAAGCTCAGTGAAGGAGCCCGGGTCGAGCAGCCGGTCGATGCGCTCCCGCGCGGTCATCTTGCCCTTGGCGCGCTGCTTCTCCACCGCCCGCTCTGAGCCGGCGTGTATCGCCTCGTCCCGGTGCCGCTGCAAGTCGGCGAGTTTGCCCGCCGTGGTGTGGGGATCGGGCACGACGTCAGGCTGGGGAGGCGCTTCGCTGGTCATGCGCCTCAGGGTAACGGTCGCCGTGGTCAGCCCCGTCTCCGCCGCCGGTCGATGCCGGGCCAGCGGGCGGTGAGCGGAGGACGCCAGTGATGGGCAGCGGGCGGTGCGGCGGCGGAGCAGGTGGTTAGGCTGGCTGCGATGACCAGGGAGGCGGACCGGCAGCAACTGCCTGCGCTGATGCGGCGGGATGTGCGGCTACTCGGCGATCTGCTCGGCGAGGTCATCCGCGAGTCGGGCGGCCAGGACCTGCTCGATGACGTGGAACGACTGCGCCGCGCGGTCATCGCCGCCCGCGAGAGCCCGCCGAGGGCGGATGAGAGTGGTCCGGCGGACGAGAGCGGCGCGGCCGGCCGCGGGACCGACCCCGTGGGTGACGAGATCGCTGCCATGGTGGCTGGCTGGCCGCTGCCGCGGGCCGAACTGGTGGCCAAGGCGTTCACCGTTTACTTCCACCTGACGAACCTCGCGGAAGAACGGCAGCGGGTGCGGGTGCTGCGCGGCGAGAGCGAGAACGGGGGCGGGGTGCCCGCTGAGGTCCGCGGGGCTGGCCACGGCGGGGGATCAGCCGAGGCTGGCGGGCGTGCCGCCGGGGGTGTTTCGGACCCGGGCGCGGGCGGGCGTTCGGGTGTTTCGGACCTGGGCGCGGGCGGGCGTGCCGCCGGGGGTGTTTCGGACCTGGGCGGGGGCGCGCGTTCGGGTGGCGGTTCGCTGCGGCGGGAGTCGCTGGCCGCCGCAGTCGCGCAGCTTGGCGGGGAGACGGGCGGGGAGACTGGCGGGGAGACTGGCCGGGCGACTGGCGGGGAGGCAGGCCCGGCGACTGGCGGGGAGCGGCTCGATTCACTGCTCGCCGGGCTGCGGGTTCATCCCGTGCTCACGGCTCACCCCACGGAGGCGCGCCGCCGGGCGGTGGCCACCGGGCTGCGGCGCATCGCCGGGCTGATCGAGGCGCTCGACAGCCCTCAAGCCGCGGCCGACCAGGCAGGCGTCCTGCGGCGGCTGCGGGAGGAGATCCAGCTGCTCTGGCTCACCGCGCCGCTGCGGGTCAAGCCGATGGGGCCGATCGATGAGGTCCGCTCGGTGATGGCGGTGTTCGACGAGACGCTGTTCACTCTCGCCCCCGAGGTGTACCGGGCGCTTGATCAGGCATGCCGCGGTCTGGCCGGCCCGGCCGCTGTGCGTGAGCCGGCTGTGCGTCCGGCGCGTACGGCGCCGCGCGCCCAGCCGGCACCGGCCCAGTTGGAGCGGGTGGATCCCGCACCCATTGCCCCCGCATTCCTGCGGTACGGCAGCTGGGTAGGGGCCGACCGGGATGGGAACAACCTGGTGACCGCGCAGGTGACCAGGGAAGCCGCGGCCATTCACGCCGATCATGCGTTGCGCGCGCTGGAAAACGCCACGACGAGGATCGGGCGGGCGCTCACCATCCACGCCGACGCGGCCCCGCCAGGGCATGCGTTCGCCCTCGCCATGGAAGCGGCCGAGACCGCCCACCCGGAACTGCTGGCCAGCCTCAGTGGGCGCTCGCCGCAGGAGCCGTACCGCACGTACCTGCTTTACGCCGCTGAACGGCTCCGGGCCACCCGGATCCGGCAGGCCGATCTCGCGTACAGCGGCTGTTCGGAGTTCCTCCGGGACATTCGGCTGGTCCAGGATTCGCTGGCGGCGGCGGGTGCGGGCCGCCAGGCGTTTGGCGAAATTCAAAATCTGATCTGGCAGGGGGAGACGTTCGGTTTCCACGCGGCCGGGCTGGAGATCCGGCAGCACAGCGCCGTCCACGCGCGCGCGTTGTGCGAGGTCGAGGCCGGTGGGCCGGTTTCGGAGATGACGCAGGAGGTGCTCGCGACCTTCCGGGCGGTTGGGTGGATCCAGGGCAGGTTTGGCGTGGACGCGTGCCGGCGGTACGTCGTGAGCTTCACGCGGTCGGCCGGGGACATCGCCGCCGTGTACCGGCTTGCCGCCCACGCGGTGCGCAGCGGCCCGCCGCTGGCGCTTGACGTGATCCCGCTGTTCGAAAGCGGGCAGGACCTGCGCAACGCCACCCGGGTGCTGGACGAGATGCTCGGCCTGGCGCCGGTGGCGGAGCGGATGTCAGCCAGCGGCCGCCAGCTCGAAGTCATGCTGGGGTACTCCGACTCAGCCAAGGAACTGGGCCCGGTCAGCGCCACCCTGGCGCTCCATGACGCGCAGGAACGGCTGGTCTCGTGGGCTGCCGAACACGATGTGCGGCTGACGCTGTTTCACGGCCGGGGCGGGGCGCTCGGGCGGGGCGGCGGCCCGGCGGGCCGGGCGGTGCTCGCCCAATCGCCGGGGTCGGTCGGCGGCCGGCTCAAGGTCACCGAGCAGGGGGAGGTCATCTTCGCCCGGTACGGGCACCCCGTGATCGCGCGGCGTCACCTGGAACAGGTCACCTCCGCTGTGCTGCTTGCCTCCGCGCCAGGTGCGCCGGGCCGTGCGCGCGCCGCCGCGCGTGAGTTCCGGCCGGTCGCGGACCGGATCGGGGTGGCGGCGCTGCGCGCTTACCAGGAACTGGTCGACAGTGACTGGTTCGCCGAGTGGCTGGGCACGATCAGCCCGCTGGAGGAGCTTGGCCGGATGCGGATCGGGTCCCGTCCCGCGCGCCGGGGGGTGGGGGGCGCGCCCGGGCCTGCCAGCCTTGACGACTTGCGCGCGATCCCGTGGGTGTTCGCATGGGCGCAGACCAGGCTGAACCTGCCCGGGTGGTACGGGCTCGGCAGCGGGCTGGCGGCGGTCGTGGGTGCGGCCGGAGGGCTGGCGGAGGTGCGGCGCGCCTACCAGGGCTGGCCGCTGCTGACCGTGCTGTTCGACAACGCGGAGATGAGCCTGGCCAAGACCGACCGCCGGATGGCAGCCCGCCACCTCGCGCTGGGCGGGCGCGATGACCTGACCGCGCTGGTGCTGGCGGAGTATGACCTGACCCGGGGGTTGCTGCTCCAGGTGACCGGCCACGAACGGCTGCTGGCAAGCCGCCCTGTGCTGTCGCGGGCGGTGACCCTGCGCGACCCGTACGTGGACGCGCTCTCGTACCTGCAACTGCGGGCGCTGGCTGGGCTGCGCGCGGGCCCAGAGCCGGCTGATGCGGGAGCGTCGCCGGGCCAGGCCGGCTCCGCTCCCGCATTGGCGGCCAAACGGCAGCAGCTGGAGCGGCTGTTGCTTCTTTCCGTCAACGGGATCGCGGCGGGACTGCAGAACACCGGCTGACAGCGCGACTCAGCTGGCGGCCAGGTCGGCGTGGCGCCGCTGGTGGGCTTCCCAGCATGGAAAGTGGCGGCCGGTGCCGACACCGGCCAGCAACTGGCTGATCGCCTTCGTGGTGATCTCGTCAGCGGGCGTGTACACGACCACCCGGGTGCCGGGGACCGACAGCACGCCCAGGCTGGTGGTGGTCAGCACCAGCCGCTCATGGTCCGGGTGCCGGAAGATCTTGAGATAGGTCGCCTGATTGGCCACCTCCTGCTCGTCCCAGAGCCGCGCGAAATCCGGGCTGACCGCCTGCAGCCGGCGGACGAACCCGGTCCAGGCCGGCTCGCCCACGTGCCTGCCGTAAGCGCCGCGCAGCTGGGCGACCAGCGTGGACAGCTGGTCATGGCGGTTGATGTAGGGATTGCAGCAATCCGGCGTCGTGAAGCACTGCCAGAGCATGTTGCGCTCCGGCAGGTCGGCCGCGACCATCCGCGGCCACACCGCGGCATACGCGGCGTTCCAGCCAGCAGGTCGAACCGGTCGTTGAGCACGCTGGCGGGAAGGGGCACCAGGGAGTCCAGGATCTGCTGCACCTCCGGGATGACCTGGTCACAGGCTGCTGTTTTGCCAGCCGCGGTGCAGTTGGCGCTGGTCGTCGGGGTCGCGACGTACGGGACTCTCTACCTCAACCTCGCGGGGAACCTGCCGCTTCACGCCGCGGCCCCGTTCCGCCTGCTGTCCGCGCACGCCCTCGCCGTGACCTGCGTCGTGCTCGCAGGTGGTGCGGTGGCAGGTGGGGTGCTCGCCGCCGTCCGGGTGGCCCGTGCCCGCAGTTAGCGAGGCTCCTTTAGCTGTCATGGTTGGAGGGATCCGGACAACCTAAGGACACAGCCGTGTTTCGATTGGGACCAGCTTTGTGATCATGGAAAATGGGGGTCCTGGCACCCACTTTCCCATGATCACGCCCGGTGCCGGCGTGGCGGCACCACCCACTCGTGATCCGTCAAAATGACCATTGGGTCACTGGGAACCCCACCCCACCAGACCCATGATCACGAGCGGGAGTGACCGGGAAGGGAGCTAGGGGCGGGTGCCCGTGCCCGTGCCGGTGTCGGCGCGGGTTCGGGTGCGGGTTCGGGTGCGGGTTCGGGTGCGGGTGCGGATGCGGTGCCTTCTGTGGGTGTGGTGGGAGCGGGCGCTACTGCTGGGGTCGCCTCCCCGGCCGGTGCCGGCTTGCTCGCCGTGGGCGTGCGGGCGAACGCGAGGGCTGCTGCCAGGCAGGTGGTGGGGACGGCGAGCAGCGCGTACCGCTCGGAGAAGTCGGCGGTCATCACCGGCACCAGCAACAGTGCCACCGATGCCAGCCACGGGAACAGGGCGGGCCCACCCCAGCCGGCCCGCCGCCGGAACCCGCCGCGGCGCCAGGAAGCAATGACGCCCCCGAGGCCGATGAGCAGCAGCACGCCGACGAGCGTGCCGCGCAGGTAGGCAAAACGCTGGTAGCCGCGCATCCACCCGGCGAACGGCTCCACCGCACGGGTACCCGTTTCGCCGCCGTAGGCGATCTGGTCGGCGGCTACGGTCTGGCCGTGCGGGAGCCTGGCGCCCGGTGCGATCCATGGGTGGGTCGCATAGCCGAACTCATAGCGGTGCGTCATCATCACGCTGGGGTGGCTGGGGATGTTCCAGGCGAAGGAGAGGGCGGTGTCGTGCAGTACGGCCCTGGCATAAGCGCCCGGCTGCGCGAGGATCGCCCGCCGCGCGAAGCCCATGGCCAGCGCATTGGTGGGCGCCGAGAACTTCTTGCCATGGACGTTGTTCAGTGGCGAGTCACCCTCCCAGATGAAGGTGGAAGCGGCGGGCCGCTGTGCAACCGGCTGGTTCGGGCACAGCCCACGCTCGCTGGGCGGCGGCTTGATGACGGCGCAGTCGGCGAAGGTCATCGTGCGCGACCACAGGTAGATGCCGTTGCTGTAGGAGAACGTCAGGTGATGGTACGTCTGGTTGAACCACAGCATGTACCCAGCCAGTGGAACCGCCGCGGCGGCCGTGCCGGCTGCAAGCGCCCGCCAGCCGGCCCGCCGTACCGCCAGATACAGCAGGAACAGCACCAGTATGGGTAGCCCGACGGGCCAGAAGGTGAAGCTGACCGAAAGCACCACCGCGGCGGACACCGTCGCCCACACCGGCCGTTCGTCCCGCCACCAGAGGCTGAGCACGACGGCGAGCGTGACAAAGAAGCAAAACGCGGCGCTCGGCAGGATCTCGTGCTCGAGTTCCAGTTGGTACGCGCTCAGCAACACCGGCAGCGCCGCGAGCGTGGCGCCCCAAGCTGGCAGGCCGTACCGGCGGAGGAGCGCGTAGATCATCACTCCCATCGCCAGGCCCATCAGGTGCTGGACGGCGGTGACAACGTAAAAGCTGTGGAAAGGCCGCAACAGGGCCAGCATCAGGCCGTAGCCGGACAGCCGGGACGTGCCGGGGATCAGCCGCAGAGAGGCGGAGAGGTAGGAGGCGGAGTCCCCGCCGAACCAAATGGCGGGCCGGAACCCCAGCATGGTGACGACCCGGAGTGCGAGGCCAAGGCTGAACACTGCCGTGAACGTGCGGTGGCGTCCCAGGGCGGACCACGCGTCGGCGACTCGGTTCACAGCATCACATCCTGCCATGGCGCGGACGCTGGCCGGCTCAGGACCGAGACGATCAGGGCTGGTCTGTGCCGGGACGGCTCACATGGCCGGTGGGACGCGGTGCGGGCGCCGAGGTGTGTGCGGGCGCCGCTGCGGCCGCGAGTCCGGCGGCGGCCGCGAGGCCAGTGTCACCCGCTGGTTCGGTAGCAGCGTCGACCAGTTCCCAGGCCGGGGCGGCGGGTACCGCCACCTCGGCGGACGGAGCGGAGTGCCGCACGAACGCCAGCCCGGCCGCTAGGCAAGCCAGCGGCACAACGCTGATCGTGTACCGGTAATGGCTCTCATGGACCGCGATCGGAATCACGATGCCGACAGCGGCAACCGCCCATGGCAGTGCCGCCGGCCCGCCGCCGTGGCGCCACCACCTGACCACCCCGGCCAGCCCTGCCGCCACCACCAGCAGGAAAACGATGCCAGGGAAGAACACCGGCTCCTGGTACAGGTAAAGGAAGTACGCATACGGCTGCACCGGATGGCTGTTGCGGCTGACATGAGCGTACGCGCGCAGGTGCCGCACCTGATTGCCATTCAGGCCAGCCACATCAGGCACCGCCGTGAAATGCAGCGAACGCACGCTAAGCGACCGGTCGCTGGCAAGGAAGGTGAGCAGCACGCCGCTGCCGACCGCGCGCAGGTAACTCACGGGCTGGGCGCGGATCGCGGTCAGCGCGAACCTCATCGCCAGTGAGTTGTTGACGGCGTTGAACCCAGGGTGCGCATCATGCCGCCACCACACACCATCAGCCCACAGGTAGGAGGCGGGACTTCTCGCACCCAGCAGGCTCGGCAGCGACCAGGACGGGGCGGCAGCAGGCGGGTCTGGCTGCTGGCCCGGGCACAGCGGCTGCAGGTTCGCGGGCGGCTTGATCACCGCGCAGTTCGCAAACGACGTCGTACGCGACCACAGGAACATCCCGTCGCTGTTGGTGAGGGCGAAGTCACCATGACGGGCAGCGAACACACCCATGTAGCCGAGCACCGGGATGGCGAACGCGAGCAATGCCGCGGTCACCGCCCTCCAGCCCACCCGCTGGAAGACCAAAACGGCCAGCACCGCCACCATCTCCGGCGCCCCGTTACCGCGCGTCACCGCCGCCGCGGCGAGCAGCAGCCCCGCCAGCGCACACCGGCGCGTCATCGGCCCGCGGCCGGTAAGCAGCACGGCGACAGCCACTGTCAGCAAGAGGGCGTACACCGTGTCCGGCAGGATGAACGACTCCAGGGCGATCTGGCGCGGATCGAACAAGATTGGGCAGGCCGCCAGCACCGCACCCCACTCCGGCAGGCAGCGGCGCCGAAGTACGGCATAAACAATGACAGCGGTAGCGACGCCCATCAGGTGCTGCACCGTGGTGACCAGCAGCAGGCTGTGGAACGGCCGCAGCGCCGCCAGCAGCAACGGGTAGCCGGCCGGATGCCACTGACCGGGCACCGGGTGACCGCTTTCCGCCATGTAGCTGAAGGAATCCGGGGTGAACAGCGCGGGGCGAAACGCCAGCGCGGCGAGGGCCCGCAGAGCCACCGACACCGCGACGGCCGCGCTGATCAGCCGGTGATCCCGGATACGGCGCGCGGGGCCAGCCAGCGCTGGCCACCTGCCCGGTGCACGAACTTCCCTGACGGCAAACCCGGCCGCGCGCTGAAACGCGGCCACTCTCTGGAACCCGGCCACTCGCTCCCCCGACACATTTTTGAGCCGGGGAGCACTGGCTGCTCGCATTGAGGGCTGGCTCTGACAGCGCACGTCATGCTAGCCCTGAGAACACCAGGCCCCTCGGCTGGCGTAGCGTCATAACGCTAACGAACTGACTGGTGACTCTGTGTGAAAACACAGAAAGCCGAACGTGATGATGGGAGCCCGATGCCGTCGCTGAACGCCGCTGACCTGGCGCGGGAGCTGGTACGCCCGAACGGGTTGTGGCGCGATCTGCGGGTTGTCGCCGCAACCGGCTCCACCAACTCTGACCTGCTGGCTGGCGCCCGCTCCGGGATGGCCGAGGGTGCCGTGCTGGTGGCCGATGTGCAGACGGCCGGGCGGGGCCGCATGGGCCGGCAGTGGGTCAGCCCGTCCGGGACCGCGCTGACGTTCTCGGTGCTGCTGCGGCCGCGCGGCGTCCCGCCCAGCGCGCTGGGCTGGGTGCCGTTGCTTGCCGGGCTGGCCGCGGCATCGGCGGTCCGGGCGGTGGCGGCCGTGGACGTGCGGCTGAAATGGCCTAACGACCTGCTTGCCGGCCCCGCCAAGCTGGCCGGTGTGCTCGCGGAAAGCTGGGGAGACGCGATCGTGGTCGGTCTGGGGATCAATGTCTGCCAGCGTGCCGAGGACCTGCCCAGTCCCACGGCCACGTCGCTGCTGCTCGCGGCCCCGCCGGGCACAGGGGTGCCGCCACGGCGGGACCGGCTGCTGGTGGCCGTGCTCACCGAACTGGCCCGCTGGTACACGGCCTGGCGGGACCAGCCACGCCCGGGTGACGCGGACGCGTGCGGGCTGCGCGCGGAATACCTTCGCTGGTGTGCCACGCTCGGCCGGGAGGTCACGGTGAGCCTGCCGGGCGGGCAGGCACTGGCAGGCATGGCGGTCGGCGTTGACCACGCAGGGCGGCTGGAAGTCCAGACGGCGACGGGGCTTGTGCAGGTGAGCGCGGGCGACGTCGTCCACGTGCGGTGAGCAGGCCCCGGGTGCGAGCGTGACACCATGGGGCACATGACCGACGCAAACGACCTCTCGGATGGCGAGCAGACCGTCCTGACGCTCCACCCCCACTGGAAAACGGTGCTGTGGCCCGCCCTGATCCTCGCGGCCGTGGCTGTCGTGGCGTCGGTGGTGCTCATCATGATCCCGGCGGGCCGGCTGGCCACCGCCGCCCGTGGGGGGGTCGGGCTGGTGGCCGTGATCGTCGCCCTGATCTGGACGCTGGTGCCACTGCTGCGGTGGCGGACCACGACCTACCAGCTCACCACGCGCAGGCTGCGGCTGCGTTCCGGCATTCTGTCCCGCACCGGCCGCGACTTCCCGCTGCTGCGGATCAGCGACGTGTCGTTCTCGCACGGGATCATCGACCGGCTGCTGGGCTGCGGCAAGCTTGTGGTCGAGTCCGCGGGCGAGCACGGCCAGCTGGTGCTGACCGAGATCCCGCGCGTAGAGAAGGTACAGGCGACCCTGTTCCAGCTGGTCGAAGACGAGCAGGCCCGGCTGGCCCGAGACGACCGCTAGCAACGCTATGGACGGCGTGACCCTCCGCAGGCAGGAAGCCGGGAATGCGGGAGTGGCCGAGATCGTGCTCGACCGCCCCAGCGCGCTCAACGCGATCAGCACCGCAATGGCCGCCCGCCTCGCGCAGCTGTGTACCGAGCTGGCCAACGACAGAAAGGTCCACGCGGTCGTGCTGTCGGCGGCCGGGGAGCGCGCCTTCTGCGTCGGTGCCGACCTGAAGGAACGCAACGCCATGTCCGACGCCGACCTGCTGCGCCAGCGCCCGGTGTTCCGGGCCGCGTTCGGCGGCGTGCTGGGCCTCCCGCAGCCGGTGGTCGCCGCCGTGCACGGGTACGCGCTGGGCGGCGGCTGCGAGCTCGCGCTGTGCTGCGACCTGATCGTGGCCGACGAGACCGCGGTGTTCGGGTTGCCGGAAACCACGGTGGGCCTGGTTCCCGGCGGTGGTGGCACCCAGCTCGTGCAGCGCCGGCTGGGACCGGGCCGGGCCGCCGACCTGATCTTCACGGGCCGCCATGTCGGTGCCGCGGAAGCGGAGCGAATCGGGCTGGCCGACCGGCTCGTTCCGGCCGGGACGGCCGGGCAGCACGCGACCGAACTCGCGGCGAGGATCGCGGGTGGGTCGCCAGTGGCCGTTAGGTGTGCAAAAAAAGCGATCCGCCACGGTGGGGGGATTGGCCTGGCGGCGGCGCTTGAGGTGGAGGACGCGGCCTGGCGGGCCGCGGCAACCTCGGCCGACCGGCGGGAGGGGATCGCGGCGTTTAATGAGAAGAGGCCCCCTCAGTGGCCGGGGGAGTAGGGCCCGGGAAGTGCCGGGGGGAGTAGGGCCCGGAGAGTAAGGAGGCGGCCGTGAGTGACCTGCCGGCCCGCATCTCGCTGCGCGAAGTGGGGCCAAGAGACGGGCTGCAAAACGAGGACCCGGTGCCGACCGCCGCGAAGATCGCGCTGATCGACCGGCTGGGCCGGACCGGGGTGGGCCGGATCGAGGCGGTGTCCTTCGTCCGGGCAGACGCGATCCCGCAGATGGCGGACGCGGACGAGGTCTGGGCGGGGGTCGAGCGGGTGAGCGGCGTGCGCTATTCCGCGCTGGCGCCGAACCAGCGCGGGGCGCGGCGCGCGCTGGACGCGGGGTTCAGCGAGGTCGAGGTGGTGGTGTCGGCGTCGGACACCCACAACCGCAAGAACGTGAACCGTGGCACCGGGAAGTCGCTCGAAGAGATCGCGGTCATCATCGCCGAGGCGCACGAGCGCGGCGCGACCTGCCAGGTGATCATCTCCACGGCGTGGGGCTGCCCGTACGAGGGAGACGTTCCGGTGGAGCGGGTCTTGCAGGTCGCGGGGCGCGCGGTCGCCGACGGTGCGGATTCGGTGTCGTTCGGCGACACCACCGGCATGGCCACGCCCCGCCGGGTGCAGGACCTGGTGGGCGCGTTCCGGTCGCGCCACCCGGGGACCCCGCTGAACGTGCACTTCCACAACACCCGCGGCACCGGGCTTGCGAACGTGCTGGCCGCCCTGGAACTGGGGGTGGACGACTTCGACGCCTCCGTCGGCGGCCTCGGTGGCTGCCCGTACGCGCCCGGCGCCACCGGCAACATCGCCACCGAGGAACTGATCCACATGGTCACTGACATGGGCATCGCGACCGGCGTGAACCTGGAGGCGATGATCGACGCCGCCGCCGAGGCGGAACGCATGGTCGGGCGTACCCTCCCGTCGCAAGTGCTCCGCGCGGGTCCCCGGACAAGAACAATTCCGGCATAACGGCGGCTGCCTGCCCACCGCGCGCCGCGCCCCCGGCGTCTGGTCGTGCGCCCAGCGTCCTCATGCTGGACGCCCCGGGGTACAGTCGCGCTCGTGGCTGAGCACTCTGACCTGGCGGAGGTGCGCGCTGGCATCGAGCGGGGCGGCGCACGCAAGTACCACGAGAGCGCGGCGGCGGCCGGCAAGCTGTTCGCCCGCGAGCGGATCAAGGCGCTGGTGGATGAGGGCAGCTTGACCGAGGACGGCCGGTACGCCAACGCGCTCGCCGATGGGCTGCCCGCGGATGGGGTGGTCACGGGGACCGCCACCGTCGACGGCAGGCCGGTGGCGCTGATGGCCAACGACTCCACGGTCAAGGCCGGCTCGTGGGGTGCCCGCACCGTGGAGAAGATCATCCGGATCATCGAGAAGGCCTACGCGAACGGCATTCCCATGGTCTACCTGGTGGACTCCGCCGGGGCGCGGATCACCGACCAGGTCGAGATGTTCCCCGGGCGCCGGGGAGCCGGGAAGATCTTCCACACCCAGGTGCGCGCGTCCGGGTCCATCCCCCAGGTGTGCGCGCTGTTCGGGCCGTCGGCCGCGGGGGGCGCCTACATCCCCGCGTTTTGCGACTACGTGGCCATGGTGGACGGCAACGCCTCGATGTACCTGGGCAGCCCGCGGATGGTGGAGATGGTGGTCAGGGAGAAGACGACGCTGGAGGAGATGGGCGGCGCCAGGATGCACTGCACCATCTCCGGGTGCGGCCACCACCTGGCCAGTTCCGAACCGGGCGCGCTGGCGGTGGTCCGCCGCTTCCTGTCCTACCTGCCCGGGAACTGGCAGCAGCAGCCCCCGGCCGGAGCCGCGGGTGAGCCGGAGGACATCGACCTGGCGGCGATGGTTCCCGCCAGCGAACGCCAGGCGTTTGACATGCGCCGCTACGTCCGCGGGCTGGTGGATTCCGGGTCGTTCTTCGAGATCCACGAACTGTGGGCGCGGGAACTGACGATCGGGTTCGCCCGGCTGGCCGGCCAGGTGATCGGGTTGGTGGCCAGCAACCCCATGTTCAAGGGCGGCGTGCTCTTCGTCGATTCCGCCGACAAGGGAACGCGCTTCATCCAGTTGTGTGACGCGTTCAACGTGCCGTTGCTGTTCCTGGCCGACGTGCCCGGGTTCATGGTCGGGACGGCGGTGGAGAAACAGGGCATTATCCGCCACGGCGCCAAGATGATCAGCGCGGTTTCTGAGGCGACCGTGCCGAAGATCTGCGTGGTCGTGCGCAAGGCGTACGGGGCCGGGCTGTACGCGATGGCGGGCCCCGGCTTCGAGCCGGACGCGACGATTGCCCTGCCTACCGCGAAGATCGCCGTCATGGGGGCCGACGCGGCCGTCAACGCCGTGTATTACAACAAGCTGGCAAGCATCGATGACCCAGCCACCCGGGAGGACGAGACACGCCGGCTGCGCGAGGAATACGACCGCGACATCGACGTGCTCCGGCTGGCCAGCGAACTGGTCACCGACGACGTGGTGGATCCCGGCGACCTGCGGGGCGAGCTGATCCGCCGGTTTGCCGCCGCGGCCGGCAAGGACCGCTCCTTCTCCCGGCGGCGGCACGGTGTCACCCCGGTCTGAGCCGCGCGGGCGCTGACCGGCCCGTGAGCGCCACGGGACCCTGAGCATGTCCTGGTGCGGAATACCATCTGTGCATGACCAGCGTCTTGCTTGCCGAGGATGATGTCTCCATTTCCGATCCGCTCGCGCGTGCGCTGCGCCGCGAGGGGTACCTCGTCAGTGTCTCGGCGGACGGTGCCGGCACGCTGGAGGCTGCCCTTGCAGGCGGGGTCGACCTGCTCGTCCTCGACCTCGGGCTGCCGCGGCTGGACGGGCTCGAGGTCTGCCGCCGGCTGCGTTCGGAGGGTCACACCGTGCCGGTGCTGATCCTCACTGCCCGTGCCGATGAGGTGGACACCGTCATCGGCCTGGACGCGGGGGCGGACGACTATGTCACCAAGCCGTTCCGGCTCGCGGAGTTCCTCGCCCGCGTTCGTGCCCTGCTGCGCCGCGGCAGCACCGACAACACCGCGGCCCGGGGGGTGCGGGTGGACTCCGAGGCCCGCCGGGCGTGGGCCGGAGACACCGAACTCGACCTCACCACCAAGGAGTTCGACCTGCTGCGCATGCTGGTGAACGAGGCTGGGAAAGTTGTCACCCGGGACCAGATCATGCATGAGGTGTGGGGTGACAGGTGGTGGGGCTCCACCAAGACCCTTGACATGCACATTTCCTGGCTCAGGCGCAAGCTGGGCGACGATGCGCAGCAGCCCAGCTTCATCACCACTGTGCGCGGGGTCGGGTTCCGCTTCGAAAGGGACGACTGATGGCGGGGCAGCCCTCCCGGACCGGCTGACATGCGCCGCCGCCTGCTTATCTCCACGCTCGCCGTCGCGGTGACCGCGGTTGTGCTGTTCGGCTTGCCGTTGGCGTTCGTGATGAGCCGGCTCCAGGTCACAGCCGCGCAGGAGCAGGTGCAGCGGGACGCGACGACCGTGGCCAGGACACTGCAGAACCGGGTGCGCTCCGGGCTGCCGGCCGACATCGAAGACGCCACCGAGGCTGCGCGGTCACTGCCCGACCGCTACGTGAGCATCAGCCGCGAGGGCGCCCGGCCGGTGACTTTCGGGAAGCCGGAGCCCCGTGACTCCGCGATCGTCGCCCACGCCGTTGCGGGAGATTTCCACGTCACCGTGGAGACGGACAAGAAGGTGGTAAGGGCAGGGGTGACCGAGGGCTTGGGCCTGATCGGTGCGCTCGCCCTGCTGGCAGTGGTGGTAGCGGTGGCGCTTGCCATGATTCAGGCCAAACGGCTGACACGGCCACTTCAGGAGCTTGCCCACGCCGCCGACCGGCTCGGCTCTGGAGACGCCCGGCCACTCGGCAACCGGTACGGCGTCGCCGAACTCGACCGGGTGGCCGAAGGTCTGGACGGCTCGGCGCAGCGGATCAGCGAGCTCCTGGCGGCCGAACGCGAATTCGCGTCGGATGCCTCGCACCAGCTCAGAAGCCCGCTCACGGCGCTGTCCATGCGGCTGGAAGAGATGGTCGCCGCCGCGGGCCAGCCGGAGGTGGTGCGGGAGGAAGGTGCGGCAGCGCTGCACCAGACCGAACGGCTGGCGAAGGTGGTCAGCGAACTGCTCGGGCGGAGCCGCAGGCCGGTAGGGCGCTCACCTGACCGGGTTTTCATCGACGACGCGGTCGCTCAGCAGGTGGTCGAGTGGGATCCCGCGTTTCGCCGGGTGCATCGCAAGCTTGAGGTGGTGGGGGAGAGGAATCTGACCGCCTGCGCAAGCGCTGGTGCGCTGTCACAGGTGATCGCCACATTGCTGGACAACGCCCTCGTGCACGGCGGCGGGACGGTGACGATCCGGATCTCGCAAACCGCCAAATCGGTGCTGATCGAGGTGAGGGACGAAGGTGAGGGTGTTCCCCCCGGCCTGGTGCCCAGGATCTTCGATCGGAACGTCAGCGGCACGCCGGGCGGCACCGGGCTCGGGCTGGCCCTGGCGCGCAGCATTGCCGCGGCGGATGGCGGCACGGTCGTGCTGGTGCGGCCACAGCCGGCCGTGTTCGGGGTGTTCTTGCCGCGCGATAGGAACGGCAAGGAGGACGTGCCCGTGGTGAGCGGTCCCGCTTAGGCCTTGCCCGGCTCTCCCACGCTCGGGCTCGCCGTCCGGGCAAGCGCGTGCCAGGCCAGGTAGACCACGGCGGTGATCAGGAAGCCGGTCTCGAAGGTGAGATCACCCACGGACGGGACGTGCGACGGGACGATACCCACGTACTTGGTCTGGTTGGAGAACAGCCAGATCGACAGGATCATCCCGGTTGCCATCGCGACCGGGCCGGCCCAGTTGTGGTAGCGGCGGTTGAAGATCAGGGCTTCGCTGTCCAGGATGTCGCGGCCGCGCCGCAGGAACTGGTCGCAGAAGACCACGGCCAGCCACGGCGCGATCCAGTAGGCGATGATCAGCAGGAAGTCGGTGTACTTGGCGCCGGCGTCGTGCAGGCCGGTGATCGCGACGACGAAGCCGATCACGCCGAACACGAGCGCGACAATGGCCCGGCGCAGTGCCAGTGGCAGCTTGATGCCCATGGCGACGAACGACATCGCGCCGGAGTAGATGTTGAGCACGTTCGCGGCGATGGCGCCGAGGGCGATCGCCAGCAGGGTGAGATCGGCGAGCACGGTCGGCAGGTGACCGGTGAACGAGCCCGTTGGGTCGGTGAGCGACGCGCCCGCTCCGGCTGCGGTGACCGACGCGGCACCTGCGATCTCCAGTACCACGCAGGACAGGAACAGCCCGAAACCGGACCAGAACGCGATAGCCGTTTTGCTGGTCTTGGGAGAGAAGTAGCGGGTGTAGTCGGCGGCGTAGGGATTCCAGCCGGCCGCGTAGCCGAACACCGCCCCGGTGGTGAGCAGGAACCCACCGAGCTTGCCGCCGACGAACGGCGGGGCGCTGGCGTGGAAACCGGGGTGCGACTTCGCCAGGATGAACGCGGTGGCGGCCACGAAGATGACCGCGAGCACCGGAAATGCGTAGCGCTCAAAGGTGTGCACGAGGTTGTAGCCGAAGAACGCGATCGCGATCTGCACGGCGACGATGACGATCAGGCAGAGGATCTTGGGCAGGTGGGTGAGCGTGTTCAGCGCGAACGTGCCGCTCACGCTGTTGACGGCGAACCAGCCGATGCCCGCGGTGACGGAGTTCAGGCCTGCGGGCAGGACGTTGCCCCAGTAGCCGAAGCCCAGCCGGGACAGCACCATCTGCGGCACCCCGTAGGAGGGCCCGCGTGCGGACAGCGCGCCCTGGGCGACGGCGCCAGCGGCCGACCCGATCAGGATGGCCAGCACGGCCAGCCAGAAGTTCAGGCCGAACAAGGCCACCGCGAGGACGCCAACGAAGACGGTGGCGAACTCCAGGTTGGGGGATGTCCAGGTCCAGAAGAGCTGCAGGGGCCGCCCGTGCCGTTCGTCGAGCGGGATGAATTCCGCTCCGCCTGGCTCGACGGCCATGACCCGGTCACCGTAGGTGCCTTCGCGTACCTCGGTACCGGGGGGTGCTGCGGTGGTGAGCGTCGGGGTGTTCTGGTCGGATGCTGTCATCAGCTTGCTCCTTGGGGCCCAGGGCTGGCCGGGCCGGCAGGGTCCGTGCCGTCGCGTCGGCCGGGCCACGGCAGGTTTACCGGCCACGTCGCGCTGATGATAGATCGCGGCAGCGGCCGCAGTTGTTACCTCAGTGTTAGATTTGGTGCCAGTGATGCGAAAAGATGAATTGCTCCCGGGGTGGACGTGTACACGGGATAACGGGTCGATTGCTCCCCGGTGGGGTTGCACCTGGCATGATGCCGCGCTGCCCCGGCGCCTGTTCCTCAATAAGCTACGCGGGTGACCGATGAGCCTGACAGGCGGCCGCCGGCCCCGGTGGTGGGGATGGTCGGGGCCGGGCAGCTCGCGCGCATGACCTGCCAGGCGGCCATCAGCCTGGGCATCGGGTTCCGGGTGCTCGCAGACTCCGCTGGTGACAGCGCCGCCCAGGTCTGCGCCGGCACCGTGGTCGGCGACTACACCTCGCTGCCTGACCTGCGTGCGTTCGCGGGGCAGTGCGATGTGATCACCTTCGACCACGAGCACGTTCCCGGCCAGCACCTGGCCGCCCTGGAGCGTTCCCCAGCTGCCGTCCACCCGGGTGCCGCCTCGCTGCGGTTCACGCAGGACAAGCTCGCGATGCGGGAGCGGCTTGGTGCGCTCGGTGTGAGATGCCCGCGTTATGTGCCGGTCTCTGAAGGGGCGGAGACGGAAAGCTTCGCGGCCGAGGTGGGGTGGCCGGTGGTGCTGAAGGCCGTCCGCGGTGGCTACGACGGCCGCGGGGTGTGGGTGTGCGGCACGCCAGCCATGGCCGCCGGGGTGCTCGCGCACGGCGTGGCGGTGATCGCCGAGGAACACATTGCCTTCTCGCGCGAGCTCGCCGCGCTGGTCGCACGGTCCCCGCACGGCCAGGCCGCCGCGTACCCGGTGGTGCAGACGGTCCAGCGGGATGGTGTCTGCCACGAGGTGCTGGCGCCCGCGCCCGGGCTGGATGCCGGCCGGGCCAAGCAGGCGCAGCGGATCGCGCTGCAACTCGCGGCGTCGCTCGGCGTAACCGGGCTGCTCGCGGTGGAGTTGTTCGACACACCCGGTGGCCTGCTGGTGAACGAGCTGGCGATGCGCCCGCACAACAGCGGGCACTGGACCATCGAGGGGGCGGCCACGTCGCAGTTCGAGCAGCACCTGCGGGCCGTGCTCGACCTGCCGCTGGGCGATCCTCGCGCGGTCGCGCCGTGCGTGGTGATGGCCAATGTTTTCGGCAGCGGTGATGAGGATGTGTACGGGCGGTACGCCCATGTGATGGCCGCCGACCCCGGCGTGAAGGTGCACCTCTACGGCAAGGCGGCCCGGCCGGGGCGCAAGATTGGTCACGTCACGGTGCCCGGGAACGAGGTGGGGGACCTGCGTGCGCGGGCCGCCCGGGCGGCCACGTACCTGGGTTCGGGGAAGGAGTGAGGGACATGGAGGGTGCTGCATCCCCCGTAGCGGGCCGCGGGCCGCTGGTCGCGGTGGTGATGGGCAGCGATTCCGACTGGCCGGTGATGTCGGAGGCGGCCCGCGCGCTGGCGGAGTTCGGCGTCCCGTACGAAGCCGACGTGGTTTCCGCACACCGCATGCCGCACGAGATGATCGACTATGGGTCCAGCGCCGCCGGGCGCGGCGTGCGGGTGATCATCGCGGGTGCGGGCGGCGCCGCTCACCTGCCCGGCATGCTCGCCTCCGTGACACCGCTGCCCGTGATCGGTGTTCCGGTACCGCTCAAGCACCTGGACGGCCTCGACTCGCTGCTGTCCATCGTGTCGATGCCCGCCGGGGTCCCGGTCGCGACGGTCGCCGTAGGCGGCGCCCGCAACGCCGGCCTGCTGGCGGTCCGCATCCTCGCCGCCAGCGACGACACGCTGCGCGCCCGGATGTCGCAGTTCCAGCAGCAACTCCGCGAACAGGCCCAGGCAAAGGGCGCCGCGCTGCGCGCAC